>Ga0335082_10001178_pt1 | contig 27836 bp, 26 predicted proteins | sample Lox_Sample_41_FD_206718 | JGI IMG/M metagenome (GOLD analysis project Ga0335082, IMG submission 206718) | Soil microbial communities from Loxahatchee National Wildlife Refuge, Florida, United States - Lox_Sample_4.1 | ecosystem: Environmental > Terrestrial > Soil > Wetlands | place: USA... | reverse complement strand
CCTGCTCCGTAGGTCGCGCCGGTGAACGCCGACGCCTCATCGGAGGTGACGAGGGTGCACGGATCGATGGCGGTCGGGACGGCCGTCGGCTCGGACGGCAGCGGCGATGCGGACGCTTCCTGACTGGCCGGGGCGGGCGTCGGCGCTGCGGTCGGCGACGAGACGGGCGGCGGCTGGATCACCGCCTGCGACGGCGCCGGCGTCGAGGACGAGCTGCAGGCGGCGACCGCGAGCACCCCCACGAGGGTCAGCACTGCGGGGACGGCGAGGGAGCGGGGCGACGTCGGCGATGCGAGACGCATCTGGTCCTCCACTGGGCTCGAGTCCGCCGGGCCAAGGCGTAGCAGGCGACCCTCGCCGCTCCGCGGCCCGCCGGAACCATCGAGCGTGGGCACTGTAGCGCGGCTCACGAAATCGGTCCGGACTGGCAGGTCGATCGGTCACATCGCGGCCATCGCCTCGCGGGCGGTTCGGGCGAAGGCGGCGACGCGGTCGATGAGACCACCGGGAAAGACCACGCTCAGACCCGGCCCGGCGGAGAGGCGGCAGACGAGCGACGACAGGGTGATCCCGATCGACGCGACCGAGGCCAGCTCGACGGCCAGCGCGACCCCGGAGGCGTCGAGGAGCTCGAGCGTGCGGTGCCGGAGCACGAGGGCCCGTCCCTCCGCGCGCCCGGGCCGCCCCGGGCTGAACAGGAAGGCCAGGAAAGGGCCTTCTCGGTCCGCCGCCGCGAGGAGGGAATCCGCCGCCTCGAGCGCTCCGAAGCGCTCGGCCGTCTCGCGATCGAACGGCGTCGTGGCCGGGTCGTGCGTCCGTCGCGGCAGGCCACGAGCGCCACGGGGAGTGAACCGGCCGAGGAGTAGGCACATGACGCCCACTTCCTCCGCGAATTCGGCCGGGAGGTCGAACGACCTGGCGCCCGCCGGGGTCCTCACGATCAGACGCACCAGGTCCGACCGCGATTCCGCCCGGGCATCCTCCACCCGCTCGACCGGGATGAGCTCTGCATCGACGCCCCACTCCGAGAGGTAGCGGTCGGGCTGCATATGGTCGACGAGCCAGACCAGCTGCCGATCGGTGAGCACGAGTGCGGCCGCGCGTCGATCGACTCCACCGCGGATCCGGCGGGCGAGCGGCACCTCCGCCCGAGGCGGCCGCTCGACCCAGTACAGGATCCGCTCGTCGTCTTCGAGCAGGCGGCGCAGGCCGGCCACGAACCTGACCGGCACCCGCCGCAGCGAGTACTCCGCAGCCGAGTGCGGCGTCGAGTGGATGCTCGTCTCCGGCGCGGCCTCGTCGACCGACGGTTGCCACGCCCGACCCCCGACGATGCGCTCGCGACCGCGGCGCTCGCGGAACCGGACCCGGGCGGCCCGGGCTTCTCGTTCCGCTGCCACCCGATCGAGCGCCACAGCGTCATCGCCGACCCCCGCCACGACCGCGGCGACCTCGAGTCCAGGTCGGGCCGCTCCCGGCAGGCCGGCCACGAGCGTCACCCGCTCCCGAACCCGCCAGCCGCCATGCAGCTCGACGCGGAGGTGCGCCCCACCGAAGGTCGATGCCGGCAGCGCCACTACCACGCCGACGCGCCGACCGAGGCCGTCATCCGAATCGACCAGCGCTGCGCGGTCGAAACCGAGCCAGGCCTGGCCGGCCCGCGTTCGTACTCCGACGACCCCGAAGTCGAGATCGCGCTCGAACTCGACGCCGGGCCCGGGCGCCTCCTCGACCTCGACGACGAAGCCACTCATCCGCCGCGGTCCGACCCCTCCGACGGCGGGGCGAGGTCGGCCTCGACGATGGCGTAGGCCCGGGCGACGAGTTCCCGATCGGCGGCATGGGTGAGGAGGTGCACGGCAGCCTGAAGGTCGATCAGGCGGGCCTCGGCGAAGACCGGCTCGACCGCCATCGTGCCTCCGATCCAGCGCGCGACGAACCAGTGGACACGCTTGCGGTGAGCGTGCCCCTCGCCGAACGCGTACCGCGTGGCGCCGATCGGAGCGATGATCTGGATCTCGAGGCCGGTCTCCTCGCGAACCTCCCGTACCGCGGCGTCCTCGGGTGATTCATCCCGCTCGAGATGGCCCTTCGGCAGGACCCACTCGTCGCGATCGCCGCGGCGAAGTGCGACGATCCGCTCGTCCACGAACACCACGGCACCTGCCGACTCGTGGAAATACCGCGGCTCGGGCCGCGTCATCGGCCCAGGCGCCGGGCGGTCCGACCCACTACCGCCCCCGCTAGTCATCGTCGACCTCCGCGCCGGTCGCTGCGAGCTGACGGAGAGCATCGCCGGCGGCATGGAGCAGATCGGCCCGATCGACGATCCCGAGGAGCCGGTCCTCGTCGTCGACGACGCACAGTACCTTCGTGCGCGAACCGGTCATGATCCGCGCTGCGTCGGCGATGGGTGTGTGGGGCGGGACCGTGCGGGGCGGCCTGCTCACGAGCGACGCGGCCCGCGCGGTGCCGCTCGGCGGCCGACCCACAGTGCGCATGAGCGCTCCGACGACCCCGGCATCGGCGGCCGGGTCGACCGAACGGAGCACGTCCGCATCGGTGACGACACCGACGACCCGGTCCCGCTCGTCCACGACCACCGCGCGGTTGAGGCGAGTCGACACGACCGCGTCGAGGAGCTCCGCGAGCCCGGCATCAGCCCGGACCTTCGGCACCTCGCCCCGCATGAGCTCGGCGACGGTCTGGGCGCCCGGGTGATCCGTCACTGCAGGGTCGCGCGGGAACGTCTCGCCTACGGCGCGAAGGACATCCGAGCGGGACAGCACCCCGGCGAGCCGCCCGTCCGGGTCCACGACCGGCAGTCGCTTGATCCGCCGGTCCGCCATGACGTGCGTGGCCATGGCCACCGAGTCCGTTACGCGGACCGTCGCCGGCGAAGGGGTCATCACCTCGCGCACCGCGCGCTCGGGCATCCGGTCGATGAAGCTCTCCCGGACCGGCTCTGTCATCGCGCTGAGGAGCTCGAGCCGGGCGCCGAGCCCACCGCGCTCCACGAGATCGCCGCTGCTCACGACGCCGACCACCCGGCCTTCGGCGTCGACCACGGGCAGGGCCCGGAACTGCTGGCCGATGAGGCGGTCGACGGCGGTTCGGGTCGTCTCGTCGCCCCTGACGGAGATGGCCGGCCTGACCATGACGTCCTGGACCTGGAGGTCGAATCGCAACTGCTCAAGGCGTCGCCCGCCGTAGGCGGCGATCCGGATCTCCTCGACCGTCACGATGCCCGAGCCTGCTATCGCCTGGAGGCCGGGCAGAAGACGCTCGACCCGCCCGGGCGCATCGACCCAGGTGAGGACCATCGGGAGGTCGAGCGACAGCCGGAGGATCGCCGCGGTGTGGATCCTGCTGTTCGCGCCGAACCCGGCGACCCCTCGGGCGACGGTCGCACCGGCGGCCCCCTCGCGGCGCAGGTACTCGAGCATCGCCTGATAGCGCGGGGTCTTCCCGACGTGGTCCGTCTCACCGAAGTAGACCTGCACCCGGACCCCTCGACTGTAGGACTCCATGTCTCGGTCCTCCCTCAGTACAGGCGAGCCACCATCGTCCCGAGGTACACGGCCAGGAGGGAGGCCGCGACGCTCACGACGACATTGGTGGCTGCTCCGACCCACGCCCCGGAGTCGGCCAGGCCGAGCGTCTCGAAGCTGAAGGTCGAGAACGTCGTGTACGCCCCGAGGAACCCGATCGCGAACAGCGGTCGGAACCAGTCGGGGACGATCCTCGTCGCACTCACACCGAGGACGATCCCGATGAGGAAGGATCCGCTGACGTTGATGACCAGCGTCCCGTAGGGGAACGACGAGCCGAGCCGGTCGGCGACCCAGCCGCCGACGAGATATCTCGCGTTCGCACCGAGGATGGCGCCCACGGAGATCGCAAGGTAGGTCGTCACGTGCCGGCGCGATCGCCGAAGCCGTTCGACGGCAGCGGCATGGAGCTCACATCGGCGGGCTCGGAGGTCGGCTCCCTGCGCGGCCTCCCGGGTAGCGGCAGCGGTCCGGCGTCGATCTCATCGGCCGCCTCGATCTCCTCGAGCTCGACCGCCGTCGCGTCCCGCGGCTCGAAGAACGTCGTCGCGATAAGGGTCGGCACCACGGCCGAAAGGATGACGACCGTGACGAGGATCGTGTAGGCGGTCTGGTCGATGATCCCGTTGGTCAGCCCGAAGAGGGCGGCGATCGTGCCGAACGTCAGGCCGGTCGACATCAGCAGCGTCGTGTAATTTGCCTCGCGGATCGGCATCCCGAAGCCGCGCGAAGTCGGCCAGACACCGATGAATTTCGCTCCGATCTTGACTCCGAGAAGCGCGGCGATGAGCCCGATCCCGCCGGCGACCGCAGGCAGCGAGATGAAGAGCCCGGCGCGGATGAAGTAGAACGGGGTCAAGAGGCTGAACGCGATCGCCCGCATACGGTGGACCAGAACCCGATCGCGGACGAATACGCCGGCTACCGCCAGGCCCACCAGATAGGCGGGCAGCACCGCCTCGCTGTTCGCCTCGGTGGCGAGGCCGCCGAGGAGGAAAAGGACGAGGAAGAGGAACTTGATCTCCGGCTCCGAGACGCGACCCGGCACGCTGACGATGAACCACCGCGTCCAGCGGGGCATGAAGTAGAGCGCGATCGCCGTCACGACGATGAACACGATGAGGACCGCGTTGAAGTCGGCGAAGAAGACGCCGAGGGCGAGGACGGTCCCGAGGTCGGTCACGAAGCAGGCCGCGAGGATGGTCTTGCCGAGATCCGTCTCCGCGAGCCCGGACTCGATCATCACGGCGTACACGACTGCGACCGAGGTCGTCGAGAGGGCGATCCCGGCGATCTGGGCCGCGTGCAGGTTCCAGCCGGCGACGAAGTAGGCGAAGCCCAGCGCCGCCACGAAGGGGACCGCGAACGAGATCGCCCCCACGACGAGCGCGAGCTTGGCGTGCCGCCGCAGCGACTCGGGGTCGATCTCGGCGCCGGCCAGGAACGTCAGGAGCCCTGCCCCGAACGTGGCCAGGAAGTCGATCCAGTCGGTGGAGTGCAAGCCGAGGAAGTTGCCCCCGATCACGCCCATGCCGATCTCGATGAGGGCTACGGAGACCCCAAGGCGGATCGAGATGAGACTCGCGATCAGTGCGAGCGCCATCCACTCGGCGGCGATGAGATACGCGTTGTCCACCATGACCTCCCGACGTGCCAGGCTGGTTGCCCACAGGCTGCTTCGCAGTCCAGGAGCCATCAGCCCGCGTCGGGCGGTTCAGGCGCAGGAGCGCCTCGGCGGACACCATCGCCGTTCGACCGAGCCTACGGCGGCGGCGCACGACCGTCAATGGCGCCGAGGGCCCCGGCGGGCGTCGGCGTCGCCCCCTCGATGTCTCGGCCGAAGACCCGCCGGTAGATGTCGAGGCCATGGCTCGTGGGCAGCGGGTCGCCCGGGACGACCCGGAACGTCCGCCGGCCGTCGGCCAGGCGCTCCGCCCGGAGGAAGAGGGCGTCGCCGCGACCCTCACCGCGAAGTCGGTCGGCCAGATCGAACATGTGGGTCACGTAGGCGACCTTGACCCCCGCGTCGAGCAGCGCATGGACGACCTGCCGGGCGATCTCGGACCCCTCCCGCTCGTTCGTCGATGAGAAGGATTCGTTGAAGAGGATGAACGAGCCCGGCGCGGCCGCATCGACGATCCGACTGAGGCGTCCCAGCTCCTCGTCAAACTTGCCGCTCTTGAGGGACGGATCCTCCGGCCGCCGGAAGTGGGTGAATGTCTTTCCGCGAATCTCGGCCTCGAAGGCCTCCGCCGCCACGAACATGCCGGCTTCCATCATGAGCTGGGCCTGGCCGAGGCTGCGGAGGAAGGTCGACTTCCCTCCCCGGTTGGCACCCGTTACGACGATGAGGCCCGCGGCGGTGGTGGCGATGTCATTTCCGATCGTCGGGTTCGAGGAGCTGAGCGAGAGGGCGACGTCGACCAGGCGCCGGGCCCCGGTCGCTGTCTCGCCGGGAGCCCGCGCCACGGGGATGCAGGTCGCCACGCCCCGGGCCGTCAGCGCCGCGTGCAGATTGAGATAGCAGATGTAGAAGGCAAGCTCGGCCCGCAGGCGGGCGAAATAGCCGGAGATGTGGTCCGTCGAACGAGCGAGCGAGTCGGCGGCCAGGGCCACGCCGCGGCCACGTAGCCGGGCGAGTGCATCGGCCCCGGCCTCGTCGCGGTCCGGGAGGACCCACGTGTACGTGTCGGGATCGCCGAGCCCCACCCGCTCGCGCCACGTCATCGGGCGGATCCGCCGCCTCAGCACGAAGCCGACGCCGCGGTTCCCGAGTCCGAGCTGCGCGGTCAGGTGGATCCCGTCCGCGAAGTGGAGGCGCTTGAGGTGCGCCTCGACCTCGTGGAGGTAGCCGTCGCTGACCTCGGCTGCGATCTCGTCGAAGAGCCGCGTCAGACCGGCCGACCGAAGGCCGGGGCGTTCCCGGACCGCCGTCTCCCTGAGCCGGCGGAGCATCTCGACGAAGATCTCGAGGACCGCCACCGACCGATGGAGGAGTGCCTCGGCCGACATGTGCGAGTAGCCCCAGATCCGGTTCTCCTTCTCGATCGTGGCGACGACGAGGCCGTACAGCTCCCGGGCCAGACCCGGGTGCTCGAGGAGGTCGACGAGGATCTCCTGGCGGTAGCGGATCGCGCCGACATCGCGGAGCCCCTGGAACGGCGCACGCTCCGCGACGTGGTAGAGGTAACGATCCCCGGCGGCCATCGTCGCTATGACCGTATCGAGACCGAGATCCTGGATGAGCTCAGCGGAGTTCGACGGGAGCGACGCCTCGAGGTCGACGTCCAGGTCCTGAGCCAGCAGTCGGACTTTCATCGGGCCAGCCGCTCCGATATGCGGGCGTACGTCAGTCCGTGCTTCTCGGCGATCGCCATCGCGTAGGCCAGCCCATCGGGCGGGCGGCGCACGACCTTGAACGTCCGCGTCGCGGGCTCGTCCGGATCGACCGAGCTGACGAGGCTGACGATCGTCGGATCGAGCGCCACGAGCTCGTCGAGGAACGTCACGACGACACAGATCGAGCCGCGCCGGAGGACCTCGCGAAGGACCTCCTGATTGATGGCGAGCTGGTCGCCGAGCGTCGTCGAGCTGAAGCTCTCGTTCATGATGAGGAGGCTGGCGGACGTCGCCCGTCGGAACATCCCATAGACCCGCCGCAGGTCGTCCTCGAGCTTGCCGGCGAGGTCCTCCACCACCTCCGCCCGCTCGAAGATCGTGAAAACATCGTCGACGAGCTGGATACGGGCCGCGGTGCCGGGAACCGGCACGCCGATGGCGGCCAAGTGGTGGAGCTGGCCGATCGTCCGGGCGGTCGTGGTCTTGCCACCCTGGTTCGGGCCCGAGACGACGATGATCCGCTCGCCATCCGAGAGGTCGATGTCGTTCGTCACGACGGGGCTGCCGTCACGCCTGAGGATGGTCGCGAGGGCGAGATCGAACGTCTCGATCGCCCGCAACGGCGTCGGGCTGGGCCCGACCTCCGGGTGGCAGAACGAGAGGCCGCCGCTCCGCAGCCTGGCCATGTGCTCGACGTACGCGAGATAGAACTGGATCTCGCGGTCGAACCGCTCGATGACCGGATCGAAGAACTCCGCGTGCCGGTGGCAGAACGCATCGAGGGCGGCGAACTGGCTCGGGAAGAGCAGCGCCACCCGCTCGAGGACCGCCGCCTCGACGTGGTTCATCCCGAACGAATCGGAGTCGGCGAAGTGGTACTCCTTGTCGCCCCCCTGGCGGAACTTCTCGAACGTCGCAAGGACTTGCGCCCCGTAGTCGGGTCCCTCGTCGACATGGCCGACCGTCACCCGCGGACCCTCGAGATGGAGCCGATAGCGGATCTCCGCGAGTTCATCGAGGCGAGCGCGGATGTCGCCGCTGAGGGTCTCGTAGGCCGGGCTCGCGAAGTAGTCGGCGAGGTACGCCGCGAAGCCGCGCAGGGCCGCCGAGTCGAGGTGCAGGCGGGCCAGCGCCTCCGCGAGGGTGGCGACCGCGCCCCGGTATGTCGCTGCCGAGTCGAGGAACCACCGCTCTCGCTCATAGCGGTAGTACCCCTTGCGGGCCGGCACGAGCCGCTGTCGGGCGAGGAGCATCTCCACCCCCGCCCCGCGAAGAGCGTCCACGACCTCGGGGTCCTCGAGATCGCGGAACACCTCGTGGCGGTAGCGGACCGTGGCCTCGTCGAGCGTCCGCTGCCGGAAGAAGGGGGCGAGATCGTATGGGTCGCGGCCGGCGATGACCGATCGCAGGATGTCGTCGAGGTGGAGATCGGCGAAATACAGGGGATCGGAGACCGGCTCCCAGCCGGGGACGGAGTGGGCCTCGAGCTCGGGGCCAGGTGGCCACAGGACGCTCGCGAACGACGGCGCCGGGGCTGGCGGGTTCGCTTCATCGGCGCCACGAGCCGAGGATCTCGGGGCTTGCGCGCTCGGGCGCGTTCGCTGCCTGGGCGGGACGGTGGTCGTCATGACGCCTCCGATCTCTACGTGGTCGTTCCGTAGAGACCGTCAGCGGACGCACGATCCGCGGGCTATCGGGCCGTTCGGCCGCGATCGGCGAGCCTCATCGCCGTCGCCGATCGTAGCAGGCTTCGGCCAGCCGGGCCGCGGTCACGTTCGGAGCGTGGCCACCAGCAGGCGCGTGTCGAGAAGTAGATCCAGCGCATCGGCTATCGAGCCGCAGACGATGTCGGCCGCGGCGATCGCGGCGCTCGACGCCCCTTCCGGGCCGATCACCGCGATACCGAGTCTCGCGACGCGGAGCATCGGGGCGTCGTTGAGACCGTTGCCGATCGCCACCGTCGATTCCGCACCGAGGGCGAGGACGTGGGCGACCTTCTCGTCGCCGGTCGACACGACGACGACCGTGACCCCGAGCGCACGTCCCAGGTCCCTCGCGGTACCGAAGGTATCGGCGGTGAGCAGCTCCACCTCGAGCTCGGTCGCGATCCGTCGGACCCGATCGACGGCCCCGGGGATGACCGAACCCCGATGACTCAAGGTGCCATTCACGTCGATCACGAGCCGTTCAAGGCGGATCGGATGCCCTCCTGGCACCGCGATGTTTCGCACGGGGCCAACGATACGCGCGACGGCACCGGACGGCGCTCCACGAGACGATCGCCCAGGCTCCTCGGAGCAGGCGCAACCACCGCGCCATCGCCCCGATCCGGTCAGCGCCGCTCGATGTGTCCCACGCCCTCGTCCGCCCGCCACCAGCGGATGTCGAGGTGATCGCCCGCCGAGCGGACGATCGAGATGTCGAGGATGTCAGCGCGGAAGAGCGGGAACGGTCCCGGGGGCGGCGGGTAGCCCGTCGTCGCCTCGAACGCGTCGCAGAAGTCGACCATCACGGACGGGTCGTCGATCGGGTTCGCCCAACCGGACAGCTTCGCGTCGCCGTCGGAAACCGTCCGGTCGATGGTCGCGGCATGGAGGGCGAACCGAGGGTCGCGGAGAAGGTCGAGCGCCTTCCGCGAGTTGGGCATCATGCCGAGCCACAGCTCGCCGAGGGCGAAGAGCGGCTCCACGCCGCTGATGCGCGGCGCGCCATCGGCCCGGATCGTCGCCAGCAGCCCGAGCCCATGCACCTCGAACCGCTCGCGGACGGCAGCTGCGAGCTCGGGGTCGGCCTCCTCGACCTCCGACCATCGCTTCACGGGAGCATGGTAGGCGCAGCGGTCTTCTCGCCGGCCGCAGCGATCAGGCCTCCTGCTCGAAAGCCGTCCTCGCGAGGGTGCAGACGAACCAGGTCATGAAGACGCCGACGATGGGGATGCCCATCGCAGCGAGCGGGATCCTGGTCGGGTCCGTACCGGTGACCATGACCGGCGCGCAGCAGCTCACCGCGAGCACCACGATCCAGACGGCTGCCACGCCGATCGCCAGGCCCCACCATGGCGTCGGGTTCACCACGTGGCGGCGGACCCCGTCAAGGATGGCCAGGATGACGAAGGCGGTCGCCACGAGACCCCAGATCCAGTCGCCCGCACCGACGAGGGCGAGGTGGTCCTGATGCGATCCGGATACCAAGTCGGGGGCATACATGCCGGCCAGGAGGACCGACAGCCAGATGCTCGCGATGGAGATCCCTGCCGACAACCATGCGACGGCCGGCATCGCCTTCTTCGATGGGAGAGTCTGTTGTCCTGCGGCCATGGCGCTCGCCCTTTCCGGACGCCTCTCACGGTGGACCCTCGGCGCGAGCCGTGGTCGGCGCGGTCCGGCGGCGGCCGGCGGGATCGTCTCCGGCGCCTGTTGTAGTGGTGGCATCGGGGCGTCGCAAGAGCCGTTCGGCACGCGGGTGGCGCGCGGCGGCGTGCTAGCGTCAGGGCCGATGGGGACCGATCGAGACGCCTTCGGACGGCGGCTGCCGGCGCTCGGGCCACGGGGTGAGGGCTGGTTCGCCATCCAGGTCGTGCTCGGCTTGGCCGTGTTCGTATCCGGGCGGGCGGGTCCGGCGCTCGACGGCACGTCGCGGACCTTCGCGGCCGTCATCGGTCTGCTCCTCATCTCGTCCGGCATCGTCCTCGGCTGGCCTGCGGTCTTCCGCCAGCGCGGTCAGTTCACGGCGATGCCGCATCCCGTCGACGGAGCCCGGCTCATCACCGACGGGCCGTACGGACGGGTCCGGCACCCGATCTATGGCAGCCTCGTGCTCGCGGCATTCGGTTGGGCGGCCCTCAGCGCGTCGCCGCCGACGTGCCTGCTGGCGATCGCCACCCTCGTCTTCTTCGACCTCAAGTCGCGCCGCGAGGAGGTCTGGCTCGCCGAGCGGTTCCCCGAGTACGACCGGTATCGCGAGCGGACCCGCCGCTTCATCCCGTCGATCTACTAGGCCGCGCCGGGCCGGCCTTGTCCACGTCCTTGGGCTCCCCGCCGTCGCTGGCCGGACCGGCCTCGCTCGCGGCCACGATGTTCGCGAACTGTCGCCACAGGAGCGTGACGAGGATCGCCGATCCGCAGAACGCGAACCAGAACGGGGCGGTGATCCCGTACGAGCGGGCGAGCAGACCGCCGATCGGGGTGCCGATCACGATCCCGCCGACGACCGCGACGCGATACGCGCCGCCGACCCGGCCGAGGAGCGCGTCCGGGACCGCGCGCTGGCGGACGACGGTCGAGGTGGTCCCCCACACGAAGGCGTGGGTGCCGAAGACCACGAGCGTCCCGAGCGCGACGATCGCCGACGTGGTGATCGCGAGGATCAGATGGGTCGCCGTTTCGATGAGGAGGCCGACCCGCATGATGTCGGCGAGGGAGAAGCGCCGCTCGAGCCGGCCGTAGATCACCGTCCCGACGACCCCGCCGAGGGCCACCGCGGTCGTGAGGAGCCCGAACCCGACCGGGCCCATGCCCAGTCGCTCGCTGGCATAAAGGACGAGCACCGACCAGGCCGCCCCGAACGTGACGTTGAAGGTGAAGATCGTGATCGCGAGGGACCGCATCGGTGGGTGGGCCCACAGCCAGCGCAGGCCTTCGATCGTCTCGGTCCGCAGGTTCGACCGGGCCGGGCGGGCGCTCCGGAGATCGCGTCCGAGGCGCGAGATGAGTACTGCCCCGAGGGCGAAGCAGATGGCGTTGGTCGCGAACGGGATCGCCGGGCCGAGCGCGAACAGGTAGGCCCCGACCGGTGGCAGGAGCAGCTGGTTCGTGAGCAGGGCCGCTCCCTGGATGCGCGAGTTGCCGAGGCCGAGGTCCGCCCGCGAGACGAGGCTCGGAAGAAGCGTGCTCGTGGCGGAATCGGCGAGCATCTCCCCCGTCCCGAGGATGAACAGCGCGATGAGGACGGCGGCGATCGACACGGCACCGGTCACGATCGTGGCGACGAGGACGACCAGCACGATCGATCGCCCGACGTTGACGACGACGACCATCCTCCGTCGGTCGAACCGGTCTGCGGCGACGCCGCCGAACACTCCGAACAGGAGGACGGGCAGGTACTCGCTCAGGAGGGCGAGGGAGACGAGGAACGGATCGCGGGTCAGCGACGCGACGAGCAGCGGTCCGGCGGACAGGACGACGCCGTCCCCGATGCCGTTGACGATCGTCGCCGAGAGGAGCCAGCGGAAGCTCCGTCCGAGCCTGGTCGGCGCGATCTTCTCGGCGATCCGGGAGGTCGGTCGCACCGGTCCGAGGATAGAGGATGATGGCCGTGCCTCGGCCGCGGACGCGGGTCATCCGGCACTTCGCGGTGCAGTCCCGCCCGACGAGGATGGCTGAGTGAGATGGAGCATGTCGACGGCGCTCGTCCGATGACCGATCCGCCTGCGGAAAGATCGACCTCCTCCGCGATCCGCGCCGTCGAGCTGGTCAAGACGTTCGGTGACCTCCGCGCGGTCGACGGGGTCAGCGTCGACCTGGCGCCCGGTCGCATCTACGGCCTTCTCGGCCCGAACGGGTCCGGGAAGACGACCCTCATCCGTCTCCTCATGGGTCTGGCCAGGGCGACGTCCGGGCGGGCGGAAGTCCTCGGCGTGGCGATGCCCTCGCGACCGATACTCGCCCGCATCGGCTACATGACCCAGGCCGATGGCGTGTACCCGGCGCTGACGGTCGGCGAGAACGCCCGGTTCTTCGCCGCGACATACGGCGTCCGCGATCCCGCCGCGGTCGAGGATGCCCTGCGGATCGTCGAGCTCGCCGACCGCTCATCGTCGATCACGGCGACCCTCTCGGGCGGCCAGCGCCGCCGCCTCTCGCTGGCCTGCGCCCTCGTCCACCGGCCGCCGATCCTCTTCCTCGACGAGCCGACGGTCGGCGTCGACCCACTCCTCCGGGTCGAGTTCTGGAGCCACTTCCGCGAGCTCGCCGACGGCGGGACGACGATCGTCGTCTCGAGTCACGTCATGGACGAGGCAGATCGCTGCGACGAGCTCCTGTTCGTCCGATCGGGCAAGGTCATCGCCGAGGGGACCGGCGCGGAGCTCCGCGAGCGGGCAGGCACGACCGATCTCGAGCAGGCATTCCTCCGCTTCGCCGGCGAGACCGCCAGGACCGGATCGGACGGAGCGGAGTCCGACGCATCCGGCCCGGCCCCGACGGGGTCCGGCGGATGAGCGCCCGACGCATCTCCGCCCTCGTCCGCCGCCTCGTCGAGGAGATCCGCCGCGACCGCCCCTCGCTCGCCCTCCTTTTCATCGCCCCGATCCTCATCACCGGTCTCATCACGTACATCCTCCGCGAGAGCGACCGGCCGGCGGTCCATGCCGTGATCGTCGGCCCGGCTGGCCCGGCCGGGAGTGCCATCGGCGGTGCCGTGTCGACGGCCCTCACCGCCCAGGGAGCCACCGTCGCCACGGCTGCGGACGAGGCGACGGCACGGTCGATGATCGCCGAGGGAGATGCCACCGTCGCCATCGTCATCCCGGCGGCCATCACCGCCGGCCAGGCTCCGAGCTTCACGATCGTCACGAACGGCATCGACCCGTCCGGGGAGGGCGCCCAAGTGGCCGCCGCGACGCGGGCCCTGGCCTCGGCCGCCGCGACAGCCTCCGGCACGACGCCCCCGACCATCGAGCACGAGACGCTTTACGGCGCGCCCGGCAGCGATCCGATAAGCCCATATGCGCCGGCGCTCGTCGGGTTCTTCATCTACTTCTTCGTGTACCTGCTGACCGGCGTGAGCTTCCTCCGGGAGCGCACGGGCGGGACCCTCGAACGGCTCATGGCGACGCCGGTCGCCCAGCCCGAGATCGTGACGGGCTACACGCTCGGGTTCGGGCTCTTCGCGATCGTCCAGGTCGCGATCCTCATGTGCTGGGTCCTCGGTACGGTCCACGTCCCGTCCATCGGCCCGCTGCCGGCGTTCGCGATCGGGCTCGGGGTGCCCATCTCGGGATCGCCCCTTGTCGCCTACGTCGTCGTGGTCGTCCTCGCCCTCGGGGCGGTGAGCCTCGGCATCTTCCTCTCGACCTTCGCCCGGACCGAGCTCCAGGTCATCCAGTTCATCCCGATCGTCCTCGTCCCGCAGTTCCTCCTGTCGGGCGTGCTCTTCCCGGTCAGCAGCCTGCCGGAAGTCGTCCGGTTCTTCGTCCCGTTCATGCCGCTGTCGTATGCGGTGAACGCGCTCCGTCACGTGTTCATCGCGGGGGCGGGCCTCGATTCACCGGACGTCCAGCTCGACCTGCTCGTCCTGGCCGGCTTCGCGGTCCTCTTCGGGGCGATCGCCTCGCTGACGATCCGCCGCGAGGTGGCCTGAGTCGAATCCGATTGACTCCGTCCACGCGCCCGGGGGACGATGACGCGGTTCCAGCCGCTCGAGGCTCGTGTGCACGTGGCGACGGACCACATGGCGCCGGCGACCGAAGGGCCATCGGACGCGACCCTGCCGACCGGAACCCTGACGCTCCTCTTCACCGACATCGAAGGTTCGACCCGGCTCGAGCTCGCCCTCGGTACGAGCCGGTACGGTGAGCTCCGGGAGCGCCATCGGTCGCTGCTCCGTCAGGCCTGGTCGCGACACGGCGGCGTCGAGGTCGGGACCGAGGGCGACAGCTTCTTCGTCGTCTTCGAGCGTCCCTCCGGAGCCGTCGCCGCGGCGACCGACGCCCAACGTGCCCTTGCCGTCGAGTCGTGGGAACCCGACGGGATCGTCCGGGTCCGGATGGGCATGCACACCGGCGAGGTCAGCGTGGTCGGCGGGAGCTACGTCGGGACCGCCATCAATCGGGCCTCGCGCATCGCCTCGGCGGCGCACGGCGGCCAGGTGATCATGTCGGCCGCCACCCGGACCCTCATCGGCGACAACCTGCCCGACGGGGCGTCGCTGCGGGACCTCGGCGCGCACCGGCTTCGGGACCTGCCGGACGCGGAGCGACTCTTCCAGCTCGAGATCGACGGCCTCCCGACCGCCTTCCCGCCCCTGCGCGGCCAGATCGGCGACTCGCTGCCGGTCCAGCTGACCTCGTTCGTAGGACGGGATACCGAGCTCGCGACCGCGGAACGGCTGCTGTCGACCAGTCGACTGCTCACGCTCACCGGCCCGGGCGGTACGGGCAAGACCCGGCTGGCGATCGCCCTCGCTCAACGTGCGGCGGACATGTATCCCGACGGCGTCGTGTTCGTCCCACTGGCCCCGATCGACGATCCCATGCTCGTGCCGACCACGATCGCCCGGGCACTCGGGATCGCCGAGATCGGCACGCGGCCGTCGCTGGACCTCGTCGCCGAGCACCTCGGGGACCGCCAGGTCCTCCTGGTCGTCGACAACTTCGAGCAGGTGCTGTCCGCCGCTCCGATCGTCGCCGACCTTCTCCGCAGGGCGCCGAACACGACCGTGCTCCTGACGAGTCGAGCGGTCCTTCATGTTTCGGGCGAGCAGGAGTACGAGGTCCCCGGTCTGCCCGCGCCGCCCGATCTCGATCGTCTGCCGGCGGCCGATGTCGCCCGGCTGCCCGGTCCACTCCGTCGCGGGGAGGCGGATGCCATCGGGCGGTTCGAGGCGGTCGGCCTGTTCGTCGCTCGAGCCCGATCCGTCCAGCCCGGCTTCAGCCTCGACGAGCGGAGCGCGGGGGCGGTCGCCCGGATCACCGCCCGGCTCCACGGGATGCCCCTGCCGATCGAGCTCGCCGCTGCCCGGGTGAAGCTCCTCTCGCCCGAGACCATCCTCGCCCGGCTCGACGACCAGCTCGGGCTCCTCGCCTCGACGGCCCGCGACCTGCCCGAGCGGCAGCGGACGATCCGGGGCGCCATCGGCTGGAGCGTCGACCTGCTCGCGCCGCCGGAACAGCTCCTCTTCGCCCGGCTCGGGGTGTTCGTCGGTGGATTCGACGTCGAGGCGGCGGTGGTCGTGTGCCGTGGGGGCGAGCTTGATGAGCTCGCCGTCGAGGATGGCCTGGCCGCGCTCGTCGACCAGAGCCTGGTACGCAGGATCCCCGGCTCATGGGCCCGCACCGAGCTGTTGGAGCCGATCCGGGAGTACGCGGAGGAGCGGCTCGCGTCCACCGGCGACCTCGAGGCACTCCGCGACATCCACGCCCGCCACTACCTCGCGATCGCGGAGGCGGCCGAGAAGCGACTCGCCGGCGACGAGCAACGAACGTGGCTCGACCGCCTCGACCGGGACCGGGACAACTTCCGGGCGGCGATCGGCTGGGCGATCGAGCGGCCGCTGCCCGCCGAGGCCCAGCGCCTCGCCTTCGCCCTGTGGCGGTTCTGGCAGCGTCGCGGCTACCTCGACGAGGGGTCCGCCCGGCTCGGCGCGATCCTTGATGCCCCCTGGTCGGCCGACGACCCGGCCCTCCGGGCGAAGTCACTCGAGGCGCTCGGCGGGATCCGCTACTGGCAGGGACGGATCGACGAGGCGAGGCCGCTCTATCACGAGGCGACCACGGTCTGGCGGTCGCTCGACGATCGGCGCGAGCTGGCCAACGCCCTGTACAACGAGTCGTACGCACTGGCGATCGACGAGCCCGAGGTCGCCGATCCCCTGCTCGAGGAGGCCCGGGGCATCTTCGTCGAGCTTGACGACGATGCCGGCCTCGGCAACGTCCTGTGGGCCCTCGGCACCGGAGCGGTCCAGCGCAGCGACGCCATCGCCGCCGAGGGCCTCCTCCGGGAGTCGCGCGAGCGCTTCGCGAAGGCGGGCGAGCGGACCATGGAGGCCTGGGCCGATCACATGCTCGGAGCCACCCTCGCCCTGGAGGACCGCTACGACGAGGCGGCGGCGGCGTTCGATGCCGGCCTCAGCCACTTCGAGTCTGTCGGCGACGTGTCCGGGATCGCCCTCGGCATCGCCGACCTGTCGGTCGTGGAACGGAAGCGCGGCGCCCCTGAGCGGGCCGCGCGGCTCTGGCTCGCCGGCCAGAACGTCTCCCACGCCGCGGGCATGAACCTCCTCGACTTCACGCTGACGGCATTCCCCGGCATCTGGCAGGCGGTGACGGCGGCGGACCTTCCGCCCGGCCGCTACGAGGAGCTCGAACGCGAGGTCGACGGCTGGTCGCTCGACGACGCCATCGCCTACGCGCACGCGAGCTCTCGACCGGTCGAGCCCGGCGCGTGAACGAACGCCCGGACACCCGGTACGCAGAGGCGGCAGGCGGGTACATCGGCTACCAGGTATTCGGGCGGGGAGAGCGGGTCCTCCTGTTCATCACGAACTGGGCCACGAACGTCGATGTGATGTGGGACGAGCCGCGCCTGGCGGCCTACCTGGACCGGCTCGGCTCCTTCGCTCGCGTGGCCGTGTTCGACAAGCGAGGGTCGGGCATCTCCGATCCCGTGCCGCTCGACCTGCCCACGTCGCTCGAGTCGTGGATGGACGACGCCCGTGTCGTCGCCGTGGATGCCGGTCTGAGCTCGATGGTCGTCGTCGGCGATACCGAGGGCGGGCCGATGGCGATGCTCTTCGCCGCGACGTATCCCGACCGGGTCTCGGGTCTGATCCTCCTCAACACCTTCGCCCGGCTCATCCAGGCGCCCGACTACCCGATCGGCCTGCCGGAACGAGTGGCCCGGTCGCTCGCCGATCGCTACGAGGCGACATGGGGCACGGGAGACGTCATCGCCCTCACTGCGCCGAGCGCCACCGCCGATGCGCACCTCCATGCCTGGCAGGCACGGTACGAGCGGCTGGCCATGCCGCGTAGGGCCGCCCGGATCATGTACGAGTGGGTCCAGCGGTTCGACGTGCGCACGATCCTGCCGGCCATCCGGACGCCGACGGTCGTCCTCCAACGGAAGGCGAACCGCTACTACCGGACCGCCTATGGCCGCTATCTCGCCGAGCGCATACCCGGCGCCACGTACGTCGAGCTGCCGGGTGCCGACGTCTACCCGTTCTACGTCGGATCGGGCGATGTCCTCGACGAGATCGAGGCCTTCGTCACGGGGAGCCGGCCGGCGATCCTCGCCGACCGAAAGCTCGCGACCGTCCTGTTCACGGACATCGTCGACTCGACCGGACATGCCGCACGACTCGGCGACCGGCGCTGGCGCGAGCTCCTGGCCGCCCACCAGGCGGCGATCCGGATCGAGCTCGGCCGATTCGGCGGCCGCGAGGTCGACACGACAGGCGACGGCTTCCTCGCCGTCTTCGATGGCCCGACCCGGGCGGTCCTGTGCGGCCTGGCGATCGCGAAAGCAGCACCCGACCTCGGGCTCGAGGTCCGCGTCGGCATCCACACCGGCGAGATCGAGGTCGTCGGGTCCAACGTGGCCGGCATCGCCGTCCATCTCGGGGCGAGAGTCATGGCGGCAGCCCTGCCCGGGACGGTGGTGACGACCTCTACCGTGCGCGATCTCTCGGTCGGCGCACCGATCCTGTTCGAGGATCGCGGCACGCATGAGCTGCGCGGTGTGCCCGGCACATGGCAGCTCTTCGAGGCGTTCGAAGCGCCCTGATACGGATCGAGCAGTTCCGGAGAAGCGACGAGTCGCGGCGGCTGCCTACGATGGAGGCCGACCCTGAGATAGACCCACACGGAAGGACTCCGACATGACCGACACGAAGGCCCCCGCCAAGCGCACCGCCGCCGACGGCTCGAACACGACGTTCACCGAGGACGAGAAGGCTGCGATGCGGGAGCGGGCCAGGGAGCTCAAGGCCGAGTCGCGTCGCTCGAAGGGCGGCGCCAAGGTCGACGGCGAAGCCGATCTCCTGGCCAAGATCGCCGAGATGGGCGATGCCGACCGAGCCATGGCCGAGGGCGTCCACGCGATCGTCCGGGCCAGCGTACCGAGTCTCGAGTCGAAGACGTGGTACGGCATGCCGGCCTACGCGAGGGACGGCCAGATCGTCGCCTTCTTCCAGCCGGCCGCCAAGTTCAAGGCGCGCTACTCGACGCTCGGCTTCAACGACCCGGCGGCACTCGACGACGGCCCGATGTGGGCGACGTCGTACGCGATCCTCGAGCTGACGCCAGCCGTGAAGGCGAGGATCGCCGAGCTCGTGAAGAAGGCCGCCGGCTGAGGCCGACGGCCGAGGTCAGCGGGCGGCCGCCCTCGAGGCCCGGATCGACGGGCTGAGCGGGATCATCGCCGCCTGCTGTCGGCGGAGGCGGGCCGTCGCGACATCGTCGACGGGGGTGTAGACGACCATCCGCGCCTCGGGTGTCCCGGTGACCGCGAAGCCGGTCACGAACAGCTCGATGACGTCGCCGGCTATGCCCCGGAACCGCTTCATCCGATTGGCCGGCTCGGCCACGTCGTGGGTCGCCCAGTACGCGGCGAACTCCGGGCTCGCCGCCGACACGTCGCGGATGAAGTCGGTCCAGCGCGGCTCGCCGACGTGCCGTGAGTACGCCCCGCGGAGGGTGGCGACCATCCGGGCCAGCTCCTTCTCCCGGTCGAGGACCGGGCACTCGGCGTCGGTGGCGAATATCTGCCAGAGGAGGTTGCGGTCGGCCGGCTCGGCATCGACGAGGCTCGGGAAGAGGGCAGCATAGGCCTGGTTCCAGGCGAGCACGTCGTAACGGGCGTTGAGGACGGAGGCAGGCAGCGGATGGAGCTGGTCGAGGACGACCTGGACCTCGGCCTCGAGGCACGGCGCGGCCGGATCGGGCTCGGCCGGGGCGACGCCGGCGAGGCGGAAGAGGTGGTCGCGCTCGGGGAGGTCGAGGCGGAGAGCCCGGCCGATGGCCTCGAGGACGTCGGGGCTTGCGTGGATCGGACGACCCTGCTCGAGCCACGTGTACCAGGTGACACCGACCGAGGCGAGCTGGGCGACCTCCTCGCGACGGAGGCCAGGCGTCCGCCTGCGGCGGCCGGCGATGAGGCCGGCGTCCTCGGGCGCGATGCGCTCCCTCCGGCTCCGGAGGAACGAGGCGAGCTCGCGGCGGCGGTCGGGGGCATCCTCAGGGCTGGCGGCGACCGGCAATCCGGTTGCAGCTGGCGCCTGGCGTCCGGTCGGGTGAGCGACGACGTCCATCACCGCATGCTAGCCGACCGTCGATACCTGTGTCCGGGTACTTCCAGTACCGGGATAACGACGCATCTCCCGCTCGAGGGGATGTCGGCCTATGGTTCCCCGCATGACCGCCAGCCCCGCCTCACCGTCCACGGTCTCCCCAGCCACGATCAGGGCCTCGTTCGGCATGACCGCCCGTCAGCGCCTCGTCCTCGCCCTCATCCTCACCGGCCAGTTCATGGCCGTCCTCGACGCCTCGATCGTCAATGTCGCCATCCCGACGATCCGCCGCGACCTCCACGCCACCGGCGCCGAGCTCCAGCTCATCGTGGCGAGCTACGTCATCGCCTACGCCGTGCTCCTCATCACCGGCGCCCGGCTCGGCCAGCGCTTCGGCTTTCGGCCGACGTTCATCTGGGGACTCGGGATCTTCACGGCCGCCTCGTTCGCCTGCGGGATCGCCCCCGACAGCACGACGCTCATCGTCGTCCGGACCGTCCAGGGCGCCGGGGCGGCACTCATGGTGCCGCAGGTGTTCAGCCTCATCCAGCGCACCTTCAGCGGCCCGAGCCGCGCCCAGGCCCTGAGCCTCTGGGCCGCGACTCTCGCCCTCGGCAGCCTCGTCGGCCAGATCGCCGGCGGCGTGATCGTGACTGCCGATATCCTCGGCCTCGGTTGGCGGCCGGTCTTCCTGGTCAACGTCCCGATCGGCATCGCCCTCCTCGTCGCCTCGATCCGCCTCCTGCCGCGCGACGAGAAGATGCCGGCCCGCCCGCTCGACCTCGCCGGCCTCGTGTCGCTCGCCGCCGCTGTCCTCCTCCTCGTCGTGCCGCTCGTCCTCGGCAACGAGGAAGGCTGGCCGATATGGGCCTACGCGTCGCTTGTCCTGAGCGCCGTCGCCATCGTCCTGTTCGCCCTCATCGAGCGCGCCGTCGAGCGGCGTGGCGGCGCGCCGCTCATCGCCGAACGCGTCCTCCGGGCGCCCGGGCTGCCGCAGGCCCTCGTGGCGATCGTCCTCGCCCTCGCCTCGTACGGCGGGTTCCTCTTCACGTTCACCCAGCACCTCCAGCTCGGCCTCGGCTACTCGCCCCTCGCGGCCGGCCTGACGTTCACCCCGGCCGCCGTCGGCTTCGCCCTCTCGAGCCTCAACTGGCGGCGCCTGCCCGTGGCCTGGCACCGGAGCGTCATCCCCGTCGGCTGCGCCATCGCCATCGCCGGCTACGGGTTGACGGCGACCTCCGTGTCGGGCGGCGGCACCGACGGGCCGCTCCTCTACATCGCCCTCTTCATCGCCGCACTCGGCCAGGGCATGGTCGCCAGCCCGATCCTCACCGTCGCCCTGTCGACCGTCGCGCCGCAGGACGCCCCGGACGCGAGCGGCGTCCTCACGACGGTGATCCAGCTCGGTCTCGTCCTCGGCGTTGCGACGTTCGGCTCGGTGTTCCTCAACCGAGCCGCGCTGCCCGGCGCGCAGCCGACGGTCAGCGCGATCACCGTCACGCTGACCCTCGTCGTCGTGGCCCTCGTCGCCTGCGCGGTCGCCTCGGTCGCGATGATCCGGGCGCAGCGCTCACCGGCCGCCGCCCTCGGCGACGAACCTGCCGCGAAGACCGAGGACGTCCCCGCCCAGGTCGAGGTCGCCTGACCGGCAGGCGATCCGCGCCGGACCCGAACCGGCGGGAAGCCGCCTGATCGACCTTGAAGACCCCGGCGGCCCCCTTGGTCGCATCGGCGAAGCCCGGGCCGACCGCCGAGGGTCCCGCCGCTCTTGAACTAGGGAGATCCGGAGATCCAGATCGCCGGCTTGCCGTCCGAAGCGCCCAGGATGACGAAGCTGGTGCCCCACGCCCGGGCCCCGTACGCCCTGGCCCCGGTGAAGAGGTCGACGCTCGGGACGCGAGACCAGGCTCGTCCGTCTGGCGAGGTCCAGATCACCATCTCCCGGTCGGGACACGAGGTGGCATTGCACAGCCCGTCGCTCCCGACGACAACGTACCCAGCGTCCGTCGCGACGGAGGCCTCCAGCATGTAGCCGGCGAACGCTCTGCCATCGACCCTCTCCCAGGCCCCGCCATCGTCGGACCGCCAAATCGCGGCAGCTGAACCTGCCGTGCCGGTGGCGACGAAGCCGAAGGGTCCTCCCGTTACCGCGGTCACCGACTCCATGTCCGCCGCGACAGCATCGGCCCACGTCCGGCCGTCGTGTGACTTCCACAGGAGCGGCACTACGCGGTGCGCATCCCGGTCGTCCTCGGAAGAGACCTCGGCCAGCCCCCAGGCGATGAGATCGTCGCCGGATGCGGCGATACCGTTCATGGCGACGTACGGTTCCGACTCTGGTCGCGCCCGGACCTCCGCCGGAAGCGAGGGTACCTCCGCCGATGTCCAGTCCGATCCGTCGACCGAGGACCACGCCTGGGCGCCCCCGACGCCGACCAGCCCCGGGCCACCTGCGGTCGCGGCGTCAGGTCCGCCCCTGGAGAGGTCCGGGTCCGTCGTCTCCCCGGCGAGGGGCTGCCAGTCGATCCCGTCCTCGGAGCTCCAGATCGTGTTGAGCTGCATCATCAGGAACCCGTGATCCGTGCCCATCACGAACGGCATCCCGAACGCGCCGTCGTTGCTCAGCCGTGGAATCCGATCGTCCGGGACGGGCGTCCAGGTCCGACCGTCAGTCGAGACCTCGAGATGCGTGGGCTCGTCTCCGCCGACCGCAGCGAGCAGCCCGTGCGGGCTGACGGCCAGGGAGGCGACTCGACCGGTGATCGATGGGGACTCGATCTGGATACGCGACCAGGCTTCCGGTCTCAGGGGCAACGGTGCGTGCCTCGTCTGCGAGCCGACGTAGATGGCGCCCGCGAGCAGCGCCACAAGCAGGGACACGACGACGAACACGATCGCGGCACCGGGCACGCCGTGACGTCGCATCGAGATGTCGACCGAGAACCACCGGTCTGGGAAAGTCCAGGCGGCCCGCTGGCGCGTGCGAGCCGCCTGCTCGACGATGTCGGACAGGTAGTCGGTCCGCGCAGGTGCGACTACGTCGCCGAGGGCTGATCGCAGCTGGTCGGTCGAGAACGAGCGCGGGGTCGGATCCGAACGGTTCACGCGAATCGCTCCCTAGCAGTCGTCGATACCGACGACTCGTCCTCGTCGGCCACCGCGATGCGCATGGCGTCGAGCGCCCGGTTCAGCCGGGACTTGGCCGTCCCCACAGGGATGCCCAGCATGGCTGCCGTCTCCGGCAGCGTCAGGTCGAGGTAGTAGTGCAGCACGACGACCGCGCGCTGGGCGGGATCGACACCCGCGAGCATGCGTTCGACGTAGAGCATGTCCGCCACGCGTGACGTCGGGTCCGGCACCGGTGCGTCGTTGAGCGACGTGAGCTCGACTTCGAAGGATCGGCCGCGTCGCTTTCGAGCGATGTCGAGGCAGGCGTTGACGGTCAGACGGTGGAGCCACGCGCCCAACCTGTCCGGATCCCGAAGTCCCCGCAGGTTCTTCCAGGCGCGAAGCGTCGCCTCCTGGACCGCATCGCGCGCGAGCTCCGGGTCGCGGAGGATCAGGCGGGCCGCAGCGTCCAGTCGCGCGAGGTGCCCCCCGACAAGCACCCCGAAGGCGTCATGGTCGCCTCGGCTTGCTCGATCGAAGAGTCGATGCTGGTCCACGTCGTCCTCGTGTCGCCGCGGCGGGTCACCGCGGATACACATACTGACTGGCATCGAGAGCCGAACGGTTCCCCGGCGCCGCCATGGCGCTCACTATTCAGCGTCCGCCTCACATCGGCCGCGTGCCAGCACGCGCTTGCGCTGCCCACCAAGATCGCTTTGGCGCTCGCGACAGGTGTCGTACCAGGTCACTCTGAGTGCAGGGCGTCCACCAGCGGGCGGGCCAACCCATGGGAGTACGCCAGCTGGCCGTCGTCGACATAGTGATTGGTCAGCACGACGATCACCGCGCGCTCCGCGGGCAGGCAGGCGGCCCACGACATGTAGCCGGGCAACTCTCCGGTGTGCCCAAAAGCCATGGCATATCCGTCGGCAGGGTTGTAGGCACCGAGTCCGTAACTTACGAGGTACTCGGCTGGCTGGAACCTCGACATCTCGGTGAGCGATGCCTGCGAGACGATCTCGCCGGCACACAACGCCAGCCACCACCGTGCCAGCGACCGCGAGTCCGATGCGATCGCTCCCGAGGCGTGGTACGCGGTTGCCTCGGCGAGCGATGGGAGAAAGTGACCCCTGGCACCGAGAACCGCATTCGATGCGCCCGCAGGCATGGCCAAGGGCTCGGTGGGACGCTCGTCGGGTTGGTAGACCAGCCGGTCGAGGCCGTCGACCGCGAGGGCGCCCTTCCTCAGCACCTCGACGAGTGGGCGGCCACGAACGTGCTCGACCACCAGGCTGAGCAGCAGGTAGTTGGTTTCCGCGTAGGAGAAGGTGGTCCCGGGAGGCGTCCGCTCAGTCGGCAGCAGCTCCAGGATCTCGGCTGGCGTCCAGACCCGCTGGAATTCGGTCTGCTGACTCTGATCCAGCAGGTCGTAGTAGTCCGGGAGGCCGCTGCGGTGGCCGAGGAGCTGGCGGATCGTCGCCCCGTTCGTGTCGAACTTGAGATCCCGAGGCAGGTGATGGGCGACCGGGTCGTCAAGACCCAGCTCGCCGGCCTCGACCATCAGCATCACCTGCGCAGCGATCACGGACTTGGTGATGCTCGCGATCGCGAACTGGTCGTCGACCCGCAGGTCCCGGACAGCGTCTGCCTTCCCCGTTGTCCCACTCCAGGTGCCCTCGGCGGTCATGACCGTGGCTGACATCCCGCCACCGCCCGTGATGTCGTGGGATGCCAGGGCCGCCTGGAGCTTAGCCGCCAACGCCTGGGACACCGGACCCTCGCTGATGGCGGTGAAGTTCGCGACGGGGAAGGCCACTGCGTCCCCGGTGGGCTCCGTCGATGCCGGCGGGCCGATCGTCGAAGTCGTCGAAGTGCTTGATGCCTGGCCGTTCGACCCGCATGCGGCGAACACGAGTGCGAGCGTCACAACACCGACGGTGCCGACCTTGGCCATCATGTCGCCCTCACCCGCGTGTCTTGAGGCACGCGGCCGGCCCGTCGCCGGCTCCGCTGACAGGACTGTCGATCACGACGCCGCGCTGGAGGGCGCCGCCGCATCCTGCGGGGTCAGGTGGATCGTGGCGACCCACGTGTCGAAGAATTCGCGGGCGTCGGGGCGGTTGTCGTGCAAAAGCATGAACAAGTAGAGCCGCCCACTGGCCACGACGGTCGCCGCGATCTCGTTCGGACACTCCGCGATCCTGCCCGAGTGCCCATCGATGGTGATCTCAGCCTGCTGGCTGCGAGGCGCGCAACCGATGGGGGTCACGTACTCGTCGACCCATGCATCGATCGAGACCCCGTCCGGGATCGCGACCGAGGCGGCCTTGAAGTAGGCGCCAAGGCCGGTCTCCACGCCATCGAATGGGCCGTCGTGCACGCCGGAGAAGTCGGGCCGAGGCTGGGTCACGGGATCCCAGAGCACCCTCGCCGGTTCGAGCCCTCCCCGGTCGATATACCCGAAAGAGAAGCCGTTGGTCGGCGAGACGAAGGTCGTCGTCAGGCCCGGGTAGTCGACCGCGGTGTCCGGGGTCAGGTCGATCGTGGCGGCGAAGGCGTCGAAGACGGCCCTGGCGTCTCTGCGGTCGGCCTGCAGGGTGAAGAGATAGAGTCGCCCTCCGGCGACGACCGTGGCCTCGATCTGGTCCGGACACTCCGCGATACTGCCCGACTGCCCATCGATGGTGATCTCCTCCTGCTGGGACCGGGGAACGCCACAGCCTCCAGGCAAGACGTGGCCATCCGCCAAGTACTCGTCGACCCATCCATCGATCGAGACCCCATGCGGGATCGCGGTCGACGCGCCCTTGAAATAGGCGCCAAGGCCGGTCTCCACCCCATCGAATCCGTCGTCCACCTGTGTGCTGAAACCCAAGAGCTGCACGGCCGGTGTGACCGCGACCCTGTCGGGACGCATGATCGAGAAGCCGTTGCGGGGGGAGACGAAGGTCGTCGTCAGGTTCGGGAAGTCGACGGGGCTGAGCGACGGTGCCGGCTCGGGCGGCGGGATCGACGGCAGCCGCAAGGCGCCCGAGCCCGCCGCTAGCGCCCCGCCGCCGAGCAGCAGGGTGGCGGCCGCGAGCAGCATCAGCGGACGCTTCGCGGACCGGCCCCTGGCCCGGACAGGATGGCGTGCACGTTCGGAGGCCAGCGACTCCAGGATCGCCGTCGCCAGCCCGTCCGGCGCAGGACGAGCCGATCGCCGGCGGAGCATGTCCGTGACTTCCCGATCAGATAGCCACGAGGACTCATTCATCGCTCGGTCTCCAAGAGGCGCTCCAGCGCCGCTCGAGCGGCGTGCAGCCGCGATTTCGCAGTTCCGACTGGGATGACGAGCGCGGCGGCGATCGCCGATAGCGGCCGACGTTCAAGGTGATGGAGCACCAGGATGGTCCGCTGTTCGACGGTCAGTCGGCCGAAGGCGCGATCGAGGGCGTCGCGCTCCGCGACCTGGCTGAGCGATGCCTGCGGAGCCTCGGCATCGAAGCCGTCTGGCATCGGGATCTCGCGCACGCGGCCCCGCCTGCGGATGCTCATGCGGCAGGCGTTCACGAGGATCTGGTCGAGCCACCCGTCGAACCGGGCCGGGTCGCGCAGGGTCGGGAGCTGGCGCCACGCTGCGAGCCACGCGTCCTGGACGGCATCGCTGGTGTCGGCCTCCGACCCAAGGATCGCCAGGGCGATCCGGTAGGTCCGCGGAAAGTGGGTCAGGACGAGGCGGTCGAATGCCCCGATGTCACCGTCGAGCGCTGACTCGACGTCGAGCAAGGAGCCCGGCTGCTCCGTCGCGGGCTCGGCTTTGGGCGACACTGCCGTCATGTCCATGCAGGTTAGATGCCGCGCCCACCATCGAGGTTCACGCCGGCCCCGATAGACATTGGCGCGGAGCTCTGTCGCGCTCGGCGCGGGTCAGCTCGGCGAGATGTTGTGATTCATCCGAAACAGGTTCTCCGGGTCGTACCGGCGCTTCGGCGCAACGAGTCGCGCGTATTTCGCCTCGCCATCGGAGTCGCGCTCGGCGCAACTTCGGCGACTATCGGGCTCGCCTTCGGGGCCATCGCCAGACGACTGCTCGGGCTCGGCATCGGCGTCCAGGCCGCGACACCCGCTCCGCGGCAGGCGGCGAGCACACTCACCGCGCCGACGCCACCCACCAGCGCACCGCCGCTCTTGAGAAGCGCTCGCCTCGTGAGGCGTGCGCGATCCTGATCGGTCACGTCCTGCGTCCCGTGCGTGCCCATGTCGTGCCTTCCAGGGCCGAATGGCAGGGTGAGTCACGGGTCTCGGCGTCGTCACGGGGCGTCACCGGGTGGTCGTCTGCCCGAGGAGCTGCTGTCGGAGGACGCCCCCGAGCCAGGCCTGGTACGCGTCGTCCGACCATCCGCGGCCGCGCAATTCCCGGTAGAGCTCCAACATGCTGAGTGCGAGCAGCAGGTCATGGGCGGTGTCGACCGTGAGGGCTTCGCGAAGGTGCGGCCCGAGAGGCGCCACGACCGCTCACCAACTGGAAGCTCGGCGAGGTCGCGCGGTCGGCGGTCGAGAACGCAGAGCGCCTGGTCGCCGACCGCGAGGCCGGCAAGGTCGACGCGGCGGTGAAGTACCTCACGACCCTGTCGACCTCGGCGATGGACCGCGGTTCGCGCATCCACGGCAACATCGAGTCGATCCTGCGCCGCGAGCCGTTCTCGCCCGACCCGAGCGACGCGGACGCGGTCGCCGGGGCCCGCGCCTGGCTGAACCAGCAGGTGAGGGAGCACGGCCTGCGGCCGCTCGAGGTCGAGGCGTTCCTGATCAACGAGACGCTCGGCTACGGCGGCACGCTCGACCTCA
>Ga0335082_10001177_pt1 | contig 27852 bp, 37 predicted proteins | sample Lox_Sample_41_FD_206718 | JGI IMG/M metagenome (GOLD analysis project Ga0335082, IMG submission 206718) | Soil microbial communities from Loxahatchee National Wildlife Refuge, Florida, United States - Lox_Sample_4.1 | ecosystem: Environmental > Terrestrial > Soil > Wetlands | place: USA... | reverse complement strand
CTGATCACGCCGATCGCGATGGACAAGACACAGCGCTTCGCCATCCGCGAGGGCGGCCGCACGGTCGGCTCCGGCGTCGTCGCCGAGATCATCGAATAGCAAGCGGCAAGCCGCGCGCAGCGCGGCGCGCAGCGAGCCGAAGGCGAGCGAAGTTCAGAGAGACGACCCGGCTCGCAAAGGCGAGCGAAGTTCAGAGAAACGACCCGGCTCGCAAAGACGAGCGAAGTTCAGAGGACCGACCCGGCTCGCAAAGACGAGCGAAGTTCAGAGGACCGACCCGGTTCGCAACAGCTTGAGGATCGACAATGGCCGATCTGAGTTCCCAGAAGATCCGCATCCGCATGAAGGCGTACGACTTCAAGCTGCTCGACCAGAGCGCTGGGGAGATCGTCGACACCGCCGTGCGCACGGGCGCGCGCGTCGCGGGCCCGATCCCGCTGCCCACGGCGATCAACAAGTACACCGTGCTGCGGGGACCCCACATCGACAAGAAGTCGCGCGAGCAGTTCGAGATCCGCACGCACAAGCGCCTGATCGACATCCTCGACCCGACGCCGCAGACGGTGGACGCGCTGATGAAGCTCGAGCTCGCGGCCGGCGTCGACGTCGAGATCAAGCTCTGAGGATCCGAGGCATTCCATGGCCACGCAGGACGTCGTGACGGTCGACAATCGCAAGGCGGGCTCCGTCGAGCTGCCCGCGGCCGTCTTCGAGACGCGGGTCAAGACCGACCTGCTGCACGCGGAGGTGCGCCGGCAGCTCGCGAAGCGCCGCGCCGGCACCCACAGCACCAAGAATCGCCACACGGTGTCGGGCGGCGGCATCAAGCCGTGGCGCCAGAAGGGCACCGGCCGCGCGCGACAGGGCTCGATCCGGTCGCCGCAGTGGGCGGGCGGCGGCGTGGTCTTCGGGCCGGTGCCGCGCTCCTACGAGCACTCGCTGCCGAAGAAGGTCCGGCGCGCGGCACTCTGCTCCGCGCTGTCGCTGCGGCGCGAGGAGGGCGCGATCACGGTGGTCGACGAGATCTCGCTCGACGCCTTCCGCACGAAGCGAGTGCGCGAGATCCTGCGCTCGCTCTCGCTCGAGGGCGAGCGCGTGCTGATCGTGATCGACGCGGCCGACGAGAAGCTCGAGCGCTCGGCGCGCAACCTGCCCGGCGTCGGCGTGCTGCGCGTGGCGGGCCTCAACGTCTACGACGTGCTGCGCCACGCGAAGCTCGTGCTGACGAAGGGCGCCGTCGCGGCGATCGAGACGCGCCTCGGCGCGGGCGCGGGAGAAGCGCAGTGAACCTCCACCACGTGATCCGCAAGCCGCTCGTTACCGAGAAGAGCAACATCGGCCGAGAGGAGCGCAACCTCGTGACGCTCGCGGTCGACCCGCGCGCCAACAAGCACGACGTGAAGCGCGCGGTCGAGACGCTCTTCGGCGTGAGCGTGCTCGACGTCCACACGCTGCGCATGCCGCACAAGTCGCGCCGCGTCGGCCGCTTCCAGGGTCGCAAGACCCAGTGGAAGAAGGCGGTGGTGCGCCTGGCCGAGGGCCAGAAGATCGAGTTCTTCGAAGGGGTCTAGGCGATGGGCATCAAGAACTACCGACCGACGTCGCCGGGGCGGCGCCAGATGAGCGTCTCCGATTTCACGGAGATCACGCGCGGCGAGCCCGAGCGCTCGCTGTTGCGCGGGCGTTCGCGGCAGAGCGGCGGCCGCAACGTCGACGGCCACGTGACGTCGTGGCACCGCGGCGGCGGGCACAAGCGCCGCTACCGGGTGATCGACTTCCGCCGCGACAAGACCGGGATCCCGGCGAAGGTCGCGAGCATCGAGTACGACCCGAACCGCTCCGCGAACATCGCGCTGCTCCACTACAAGGATGGAGAGAAGCGCTACATCATCGCGCCCGCGGGCCTGCGCGTCGGCGACGAGCTGATGTCCGGCGAGGCGGCGGAGATCCGCACGGGCAATGCGCTGCCGCTGCTGCGCATCCCGCTCGGCTCGGTCCTGCACGCGATCGAGCTCCGCCCCGGAAAAGGGGCGCAGCTGGTGCGCGCCGCGGGGCTCGGCGCGCAGCTGATGGCGCGCGAGGGCGCCTACGCGACCTTGCGCATGCCGTCCGGCGAGCATCGCCGCGTGCACGTCGCGTGCATGGCGACACTCGGCCAGGTCGGCAACGCCGACCACGAAAACCAGAGTATCGGGAAGGCGGGGCGCTCGCGCTGGCTCGGCAAGCGGCCGAACGTGCGCGGCGTCGCGATGAACCCCGTCGACCACCCGATGGGCGGCGGCGAGGGCAAGTCCTCGGGCGGCCGTCACCCGTGCACGCCGTGGGGTGTGCCGACCAAGGGTCACCGCACCCGCAAGAAGAACAGCCGCACCGACAAGTACATCGTGAAGCGGCGAGGGAAGAGATAGATGGCGCGCTCGCTGAAGAAGGGCCCCTTCGTCGACCCGAGCCTCCAGCGCAAGGTCGACCGGAGCATGGCCTCCGGCTCGAAGCAGGTGATCCGCACGTGGTCGCGGCGCTCGATGATCACGCCGGAATTCGTGGGGATCACGTTCCACGTGCACAACGGCAAGCTCTTCGTGCCGGTGTTCGTCACCGAGAACATGGTGGGGCACCGGCTCGGAGAGTTCTCGCCGACGCGCAAGTTCATGGGCCACTCGAGCGCGAAGAAGGTCAAGCCGGCGTGAGCGTCAAGGCGAAGCTCAGCAACTACCGGATCAGCGCGCGCAAGGCGCGGCTGGTCGCGGATCAGATCCGCGGCAAGGCCGTCGCCGACGCGCTCGCCATCCTCGACCTGTCTCCGAAGTCGTTCGCGCGGCCGCTGGCCAAGCTGGTGCGCTCCGCGCTGGCGAATGCGGAAGACAGGAACAACCGCGAGAAGGCGGGCATCGACATCGACAACCTGGTGGTCCGACACGTCAGTGTGGACCAGGGGCCTTCGATGTGGCGCATCCACGCGCGCGCGCAGGGGCGCGCGGGCTGGATCCAGCGCCGCACCAGCCACGTCCAGGTCGAGCTCGCGGAGGAGTGACGGTGGGTCAGAAGGTTCACCCCTATGGATTCCGGCTCGGGACGCTCTACGGCTGGCAGTCGAACTGGTTCGCCGAGCGTCGCTATGCCGAGCAGCTGCACGAGGACGTGGCCGTGCGCGCCTTCGTCAAGAAGAAGCTCTACCACGCCGGCATCGCGAAGGTCGTGATCGACCGCACCGGCGAGAAGGTGGTGCTGAACATCCACACGGCGAGGCCGGGCATCCTGATCGGCAAGCGCGGCGCGGAGGTCGAGACCTTGCGCTCGGAGCTCGGGCAGTTCACGAACCACAAGGAGGTGTTCGTGAACATCAAGGAGATCCGCAAGGCGGAGCTCGACGCCCAGCTCGTCGCCGAGAACGTCGCGCTCCAGCTCGAGCGCCGCGTGGCCTTCCGCCGCGCGATGAAGAAGGCGGTCACGTCGGCGATGAAGTTCGGCGCGGGCGGCATCCGCATCCAGTGCTCGGGCCGGCTCGGCGGCTCCGAGATGGGGCGGCGCGAGTGGTACCGCGAGGGCCGCGTGCCGCTGCACACCTTGCGCGCCGAGATCGACTACGGGCTCGCCGAGGCCAAGACCACCTACGGCGTGATCGGCGTGAAGTGCTGGGTGTTCAAGGGCGACATCCCGGACAAGGACATGCGCAAGGGAACGCTGGCGGGACGCGTCGGCGATCTGCAGACGAGATAGGCGATGCTCCAGCCGAAGAAGGTCAAGCACCGGAAGCAGCAGAAGGGCCGCATGCGCGGGAAGGCGTATCGCGGCGGCGAGCTCGCCTTCGGCGACTTCGGGCTCCAGTCGCTCGAGCCGATCCGCCTCACCTCGCGCCAGATCGAGGCGGCGCGCGTCGCGATGACGCGGCACGTGAAGCGCGGCGGCAAGGTCTGGATCCGCGTGTTCCCGGACAAGCCGATCACGAAGAAGCCGGCCGAGACCCGCATGGGCAAGGGCAAGGGCAATCCCGAGGAGTGGGTGGCCATCGTGAAGCCCGGCCGGATCCTCTACGAGATGGAAGGCGTGACCCTCGACGTAGCGCGCGAGGCGATGCGGCTCGCCTCGCACAAGCTGCCGATGGCGACGCGCTTCGTGCAGCGGGAGGCGTCGGAGTGAAGGCATCCGAGCTGCGGGATCTGTCCGAAGACGAGCTGGTCGCGAAGGCGCGCGAGCTGCGCGACGAGCTCTTCAACACGCGGATCCGGAAGACGACGGGACAGCTGGAGAACACGGCGAAGCTGCGCACGCTGCGGCGCGACATCGCCCGGGCGGAGACGGTTCTCCGCGAGAGGCGCGGGGCGAAATGAAGGATCGCGGCATGAGACGGACCCTGGTGGGCACGGTCGTCAGCAACAAGATGGACAAGACGGTCGTGGTGCGCGTGGAGCGGCTGGTGCAGGACCCGCAGTACAAGAAGTACGTGCGCCGCTTCTCGAAGTTCATGGCGCACGACGAGCAGAACGCGTGCGCGATCGGCGACCGCGTGCAGATCATCGAGCACCGGCCCATCTCGAAACGCAAGCGCTGGAAGGTCCAGGCGACGCTGTCGGGGACGGCGGCGGTCTGACGGGAGCACGGGGATGATCCAGCAGGAATCGGTACTCGAGGTGGCCGACAACTCGGGCGCGCGCAAGGTGGCGTGCATCCGCGTGCTCGGTGGCTCGCGCCGCCGCTACGCCTCGATCGGCGACGTGATCGTGGTGAGCGTGAAGGACGCGATCCCCAACGCGCGGGTCAAGAAGGGCGAGGTGCGCAAGGCCGTCGTGGTGCGCACCGCCCGCGCCATCGGTCGGCCCGACGGCTCCTACATCAAGTTCGACGACAACGCGGCGGTGTTGATCGACAACGCGCGCGAGCCGCTCGGCACGCGCATCTTCGGGCCGGTCGCGCGCGAGCTGCGCGCGCGCCGCTTCATGAAGATCATCTCGCTCGCGCCGGAGGTGCTCTGATGCTGCCGCGGCTGCTCGAGCGCTACCGCAAGGACGTCGTGCCGAAGCTCCAGAAGGAGTTCGGCTACCGCAACGTGCACCAGGTGCCGAAGCTGTCGAAGATCGTCGTGAACATGGGCGTCGGCGAGGCGACGCAGAACGCGAAGCTCGTCGAGAAGGCGGCCGAGGAGCTCGCCGTGATCACCGGGCAGAAGCCGGCGATCCGCAAGGCGCGCAAATCGATCGCGAACTTCAAGCTGCGCCAGGGCCAGGCGATCGGCTGCAGCGTGACGTTGCGCGGCCACCGCATGTACGAGTTCTATGACCGCCTGGTCAACGTGTCGCTACCGCGCGTGCGCGACTTCAAGGGCGTCTCGCCGAAGGCCTTCGACGGCCGCGGCAACTACTCCCTCGGCATTCGCGAGCAGATCATCTTCCCCGAGGTCGAGTACGACAAAGTCGAGAAGATCACGGGGCTCAACGTCACGGTTTGCACGACCGCGCGGAACGACGCCGAGGGGCAGGCCCTGCTCCGACACCTCGGCATGCCGTTCCGCCAGTAGGAGTTCCGATGCTCACCGATCCGATCGGCGACATGCTGGCGAGGATCCGCAACGCGGGCCGTGCGCGGCACGCGGATGCCACCTGTCCCTCGTCGCGGCAGAAGCTCGCCCTTGCGCGCGTGCTGCACGAGGCTGGCTTCCTCGGCGCCGTGCGCGTCGAGGCGCAGGACGGCCACCCCGTGCTCGTTCTCGGGATCCGCTACGACGACCGCGGCCGGTCGCTGATCGACGGCATGCGGCGCGTATCGCGTCCCGGGCGGCGCGTGTACGTCGGGCGCGAGGAGATCCCGCGCGTGCGGCGCGGCCTCGGCATCGCCGTGCTCTCCACCTCGAAGGGCATCCTCTCCGACCGGCAGGCGCGCGAGCAGAAGATCGGCGGCGAGCTGCTGTGTGAGGTCTGGTAGATGTCGCGGATCGGCAAACGGCCCATCGCCATCCCGCAAGGCGTGAGCGTGGATTGCGCCGACGGGGTCGTGCGCGTGAAGGGTCCGAAGGGCACGCTCCACGAGCCGCTGCCGCGCGGCATCGCCATCGCGGTGGAGGGCGGCCAGGTGCGCTTCACGCGGCCCGACGACTCGACCAGGACGCGCGCGCTGCACGGGCTGGCGCGGGCGCTCGTCGCGAACATGGTGCGCGGCGTGGTCGAGCCCTTTGCGAAGGAGCTCGAGATCCAGGGCGTCGGCTACCGCGCCGACGTCTCGGGCAAGACCCTGAACCTCCAGCTCGGCTTCTCGCACCCGATCGCGGTGCCCGTTCCCGACGGGCTCAAGGTGACCGTGGACCGGAACGTCGTGATCCGCGTCGAAGGGATCGACCGCCACCAGGTGGGCCAGTTCGCGGCCGACCTGCGCGAGCTGCGCCCGCCCGAGCCCTACAAGGGCAAGGGCATCCGGTATCTCGGCGAGCACGTGCGGCGCAAGGTCGGCAAGGCCGCGGCCGGCGCGAGCGGAGGCTAGGCGATGCATCACAAGCAGAAGAGCGAGAAGCACCGGCGCTGGGTCGCCCGCAAGCGGCGCACCGCGCGCGCGACCGCCCGGGCCGAGCATCCGCGCCTCGTGGTCTTCCGCAGCGCGAAGCACATCTACGCGCAGCTCGTCGACCCGCAGGACGGCAAGACGATCGGCAGCGTCTCGACGCTCTCGGAGCCGATCCGCTCCGCCGGCGCGACCGGCAACGTCGACGCCGCGAAGCGGGTCGGCGCGGCGGTCGCGGCGCTCGCCGCCGAGAAGCAGATCGAGCGCGTCGTCTTCAACCGCAACGGCTTCCTCTACCACGGCCGCGTGAAGGCGCTCGCCGAAGCGGCCCGGGAGGCCGGCCTCAAGTTCTGACCGGCGCTCCGGCCGCTCGCCGCGCGGCGCCACGAAATGCGAGAGTCCAAGGCATGTCGATGCACCTGAATCCCAACGACTACGAGCTCACCGACCGCGTGGTGCACATCAACCGCGTCGCGAAGGTCGTGAAAGGCGGCCGGCGCTTCAACTTCAGCGCGCTCGTCGTCGTCGGCGACGGCGCCGGCGTGGTCGGCACCGGCTACGGCAAGGCGGGCGAGGTCCCCGAGGCGATCCGCAAGGGCATCGAGCGCGCGCGCAAGGAGCTGATCCAGATCCCGCTCTACGACGGGCGCACGCTGCCTCACGAGATCACGGGCCGCTACGGCGCGGCGAAGGTGCTGCTGCTGCCGGCGACGCCCGGCACGGGCGTGATCGCGGGCGGCCCCGTGCGCGCGGTGCTCGAGGCGGCGGGCGTGCACGACGTGCTCACCAAGGCGCTCGGCACGAGCAACCCGATCAACGTCGTGCGCGCCACGATGCAGGCGCTGCTCGAGCTGCGCGACCCGCAGGAGCGCCGCGCGCAGCTCGGAAGGGGCGCGTGAGATGGCGAAGGGCCGCATCGCGATCCGCTGGGTCCGGAGTGAGATCACCGGGACCGAGCGCCAGCGCGCGACGCTGCGAGGGCTCGGGCTCCGGCGGCTCCAGCAGCGCGTCGAGCTCGAGGACACGCCGTCCGTGCGCGGGATGATCGACAAGGTCAAGCACCTCGTCGTCGTGGAGGAATCCTGATGCTGGAATCGCTCACGCCGCGACCGGGTTCGCGCACGCGGCGTCGGCGGGCCGGCCGCGGGCCCGGCACGCGCCACAACAAGACGAACGGCCGCGGCACCAAGGGTCAGGGCAAGCGCGTCGGCGGGCGCGAGACGGCCATCTACTTCGAGGGCGGCCAGATGCCGATCGTGCGCCGGCTACCCAAGCGCGGCTTCCACAACGCGTTCGGCACCAGCTACCGCATCATCAACGTCGGGGCGCTCGACAGCTTCGGCGAGGGCGCGAGCGTGGATCCCGCGGCGCTCGAAGCCCAGGGACTGATCCACCGCAGCGACCTCGGCGTGAAGCTGCTCGCCGAGGGCACGCCGCCCCGCAACCTGCGCGTTCGCGTCCACAAGGCGAGCGCGGCCGCCGCCCGCAAGATCGAGGCGGCGGGCGGTTCCGTGGAGCTGATCGCGTGATCGGAAGCGTCCAGAACATCGGCCGTATCACGGAGCTGCGTCAGCGCATCCTGTTCACGTTGGGCATGCTCGCGGTCTACCGGATCGGCGCCCACATCGTGACGCCCGGCATCGACCCGGACGTGGTGCGGAGCTTCTTCCAGCAGATGCAGGGCACGGTGTTCGGGCTCTTCACCCTGTTCTCGGGGGGAGCGCTCGAGCAGCTCTCGATCTTCTCGCTCGGCATCATGCCGTACATCAGCGCCTCGATCATCTTCCAGCTGCTCACGATCGTGGTGCCGCAGCTCGAGGAGCTGAAGAAGGAAGGGGAAGCGGGCCAGCGGCGCATCAACCAGTGGACCCGCTACGCGACGATCGGCCTCTCGCTCTTCCAGAGCGGGCTGATCGCGGTGGCGCTCGAGCGCGGCCAGTTCGGCGAGGGGGCCGTGCTCGCGCCGGGCTGGGGCTTCCGACTGATGTGCATGCTGACGCTCACCTGTGGCACCGCGTTCATCATGTGGCTCGGCGAGCAGATCACCGAGCGCGGCATCGGCAACGGCATTTCGATGGTGATCTTCGCGGGCATCATCATCCGCATCCCGCGGGCGATCGGGAACATGTTCCAGCTGGTCCGCACGGATCAGTTCACCCTGCTCGGCACGATCGTGCTGCTCGCCTTTGCGCTCTTCGTGATCGGCGTGGTGGTGGTGGTGGAGCGCGGTCAGCGCCGCATTCCGCTGCAGCACGCGCGGCGCGTCGTCGGGCGAAGGATCCAGCAGGGGGGCATGAGCTACTTCCCGCTGCGCGTGAACACCGCGGGCGTGATCCCGGCGATCTTCGCCTCCTCGCTCCTGATGTTCCCGCTGACGGTCGGGCAGTTCACCCAATCCCAGGTGCTGCGGAACATCATCGACAACTACCTCGCCCCGCACGGTGCGATCTACCAGCTCCTCTACGTCGGGCTGATCGTCTTCTTCTGTTATTTCTACACCGCCATCGTGATCAATCCGGCGGACGTCGCCGAGAACATCAAGCGCTCGGGCGCCTACATCCCCGGCATCCGGCCCGGCAAGAAGACCGCCGAGCACATCGACCGCATCCTCTCGCGCATCACCCTGATCGGCGCGCTCTACATGTCGGCGGTCTGCGTGCTGCCGACCTTCCTCGCCGTCCGCTCGGGCGTTCCCTTCTACTTCGGCGGCACCGCGCTGCTGATCGTGGTCGGCGTGGGCCTCGACACGATCGCGCAGATCGAGGCGCACCTGGTCTCGCGCCAGTACGAGGGCTTCGTGCAGGGCACGCGCATCCGCGGAAGGCTCGGCCGATGAGCGCGCGGCGGCTGCTGCTGCTCGGCCCTCCCGGAGCAGGGAAGGGCACGCAGGCCGAGCGCCTGGTGCGCAAGCTCGGCATCCCGCAGATCTCGACCGGCGAGATGCTGCGCTCCGCCGTCGCGTCCGGTACCGCGCTCGGCAAGAAGGCGAAGAGGATCATGGAGCGGGGCGAGCTCGTGCCCGACCCGGTGGTGATCGGCGTGGCCCAGGCGCGCCTCGGAGAGCCCGACGCGCGCAAGGGCTTCGTGCTCGACGGCTTCCCGCGCACCACTGGACAGGCCGAGGCGCTCGACCGGCTGCTCGCATCCGACGGGCGCTCGCTCGAGCGCTGCGTGGCGCTGGTGGTGGACGAGGACGAGCTCTGCCGCCGGATCGAGCGGCGCGCGCAGATCGAGGGCCGCCACGACGACAGCGAGGCGACGGTCCGCAACCGCCTGCGCGTCTACCGCGAGCAGACCGAGCCGCTGTGCGCCTACTACCGCGGGCGCGGGATCCTGCGCGAGGTCGACGCCGTCGGCACGGTCGACGAGGTCGAGAAGCGCATCGAGGAGGCGCTGGCGTCGTGAGCTACGGCGAGCGCATTCCGATCAAGACGCGCCGCGAGCTGAATGCGATGCGCGCCGCGGGCCGCCACGTGGCCGAAGTGCTGCTCGAGCTCCGCGAGCGAGTGCGCCCGGGCGTCACGACCGGGGAGCTCGACGCGTGGGCCGAGAAGGCGATCGGCGCGCGGGGTGTCGAGTCCTCCTTCAAGGGCTACGATCCGCACGGTCTTCCCGCCTACCCCGCCGTGCTCTGCGTCTCCGTCAATGACGAGATCGTGCACGGCATTCCCGGTCCTCGTGAGCTGCGACCCGGGGACATCGTGAGCCTCGATTTCGGCGTCTCGAGCGCCGGGATGCACGGAGACTCCGCGGTGACGGTCGCGGTCGGGGAGGTCGACGAGGAGAAACAGCGGTTGCTCGACGTCTCGCGACAGTCTCTCGACGATGCGATGCAGGTCATGCTGCCGGGTCACCGGCTCTCGGACATCGGGCATCAGGTGCAGACCACGGTGGAGCGCGCCGGCTTCTCGGTCGTGCGCGACTTCGCCGGGCACGGCATCGGGCGCGCGATGCACGAGGCGCCGTGGATCCCGAACTACGGCGAGCCCGGGCGCGGGCCGCGCCTGCTGCCGGGCATGGTGTTCGCGATCGAGCCGATGGTGACGGTCGGCAGCCCCGAGGTGCGCGTGCTCGACGACGAGTGGACGGCGGTGACGGCGGACGGATCGCTGGCCGCGCACTTCGAGCACACGATCCTGATCACGGAGCACGGGCCGGAGGTGCTGACGCGCATCGAGGGCTCTCACTGAGGCCTCTGGAGTTCGCATGAAGGTTCGAGCATCGGTTCGAAAGATGTGTGACAAGTGCCGGATCGTGCGGCGGCGGCGGGTCGTCCGCGTAATCTGCGACAACCCGAAGCACAAGCAGCGGCAGGGCTAGGGAGGAAAGCATGGCGCGTATCGCGGGCATCGATCTTCCGAGGGCGAAGCGCATCGACATCGCGCTGACCTACATCCACGGCATCGGGCGCACTTCGGCCGCGAAGATCTGCGAGAAGGCGCGCGTGCCGGGAGACGCCAAGACCGACTCGCTCGCCGACGCCGAGGTGGTGCGGCTGCGCGAGGTGATCGAGCGCGAGTACAAGGTCGAGGGCGATCTGCGCCGCGAGGTGTCGCAGAACATCAAGATGCTGATGGACATCGGCTGCTACCGCGGGTTCCGCCATCGCCGCGGGCTGCCCGTGCGCGGGCAGCGCACCCACACCAACGCGCGGACCCGTAAGGGTCCCAAGAAGACGGTCGCCGGGAAGAAGCAGGCGACGCTCAAGAAGTAGCGAGGCAACGTGGCCAAAGGCGCACGCAAGAAGGTCAAGAAGAACGTCCAGTCGGGCATCGCCCACATCCAGTCGACGTTCAACAACACGATCATCACGTTCACCGATCCCGGCGGCGCGGCGCTGTGCTGGGCGACGTCGGGCGCGGCGGGCTTCAAGGGCTCGCGCAAGTCGACACCCTTCGCCGCGCAGGTCGCCGCCGAGAACTGCGCGCGCAAGGCCATGGAGCACGGCGTGCGCCAGGTCGCGGTCTACGTGAAGGGGCCGGGCGCCGGGCGCGAGTCGGCCGTGCGCGCGATCCAGGCCGCGGGCATCAAGGTGACGATGATCCGCGACGTGACTCCCATCCCCCACAACGGCTGCCGCCCTCCGAAGCGGCGCCGCGTCTAGAGCGGAGTTTCCATGGCTCGCTACACCGAGGCCGTCTGCCGGCTGTGCCGCCGCGAGGGCATGAAGCTGTTCCTGAAGGGAGACCGCTGCTTCTCCGCGAAGTGCGGGGTCGAGCGCCGCGCCTATCCCCCGGGACAGCACGGCCAGGGGCGCGCGCGCTTCTCCGACTACGGCGTGCAGCTGCGCGAGAAGCAGAAGGTCAAGCGCATGTACGGCCTGCTGGAGAATCAGTTCTCGCGCGTGATGGAGCGCGCCACGCGCATGAAGGGCCGCAGCGGCGAGAACCTGCTGAACCTGCTCGAGCGCCGGCTCGACAACGTCGTGTTCCGGCTCGGCTTCGCGACCTCGCGCGCCGAGGCGCGCCAGCTCGTGCGCCACGGCCACTTCCGCGTGAACGGGCGCAAGGCCGCGATCCCGTCGATGCTGCTGCGCCCGGGCGACACCATCCAGCTGAGGGAGCGCTCGCAGCAGGTCGCGCGCATCGCCAGCGCACTCGACGCACTCGAGGGCAAGAGCGTCCCGCAGTGGCTCGAGGTCGAGAAGGCCCAGTTCAAGGGCATCGTGAAGGCCATGCCGACCCGCGAGGACATCACGATGCCCATCCAGGAACAGCTCATCGTCGAGCTGTATTCGCGCTAAGCGGCCTCGCCGAGGCAGGGGGATGACCATGAACCAGGAACTGATCGCGAAGAACTGGCGGGAGCTGATCCGCCCGCGCCAGCTCGAGGCGGACGCCAGCGAGAGCTCGGCCACCTACGGGCGCTTCACCTGCGAGCCGCTGGAGCGCGGCTTCGGCATCACGCTCGGCAACGCGCTGCGCCGCGTGCTGCTCTCGTCGCTCCAGGGCGCCGCCATCACAGCGGTCAAGATCGAGGGCGTGCTGCACGAGTTCTCGACCATCCCCGGCGTGATGGAAGACGTGAGCGACATCGTGCTGAACCTGAAGGAGGTGCGGCTGCGCCTGCACGCTCGCGGCCCGAAGACCTTGCGCGTCCACAGCAGCGGCGCGGGCTCGCTGCGCGCCGGCGACCTCGTCTCCGACGACGCGACGGTCGAGATCGTGAACCCCGACCACAAGGTCGCGACGCTCTCGCCGGAGGCCGACGTCGACATGGAGGTCACCGTCAGCAGCGGCAAGGGCTACGTGCCCGCCGAGAAGAACAAGACCGAGGACATGCCGATCGGCACCATCCCGATCGACGCGATCTTCTCGCCGGTGCAGCGGGTCAACTACATCGTGACCCCGGCGCGCGTCGGCCGCGAGACGGACTTCGACCGCCTCCAGATGGAGATCTGGACCGACGGCACGCTGACGCCCGAGGACGCGCTGGCCTTCGCGGCGAAGATCCTGAAGGAGCAGCTCGCGATCTTCATCAACTTCGAGGAGCCGGTCGAGTCGGCGCTGCCGATCGCGGAGGAGCCGTCACCCGTCAATCCGAACCTCTTCCGCTCGGTGGACGAGCTCGAGCTGTCGGTGCGCTCGGCCAACTGCCTCCAGAACGCGAACATCCGCCTGATCGGCGAGCTCGTACAGCGCACCGAGTCGGAGATGCTGAAGACCAAGAACTTCGGCCGCAAGTCGCTGAACGAGATCAAGGAGGTGCTCGCCAGCATGGGCCTCTCGCTCGGCATGCGAATCGAGAACTTCCCCGACCGGTCGGAGATCGAGCGGCTGCGGGACCGCGAGGCCTAGGCGATGCGCCACCGCGTGCACGTGCGAAAGCTGGGGCGCTCGACTCCCCACCGCTTCGCGATGTATCGCAACCTGGTGACCTCGCTGCTCGAGCACGAGCAGGTGGAGACCACCGAGGTGAAGGCCAAGGAGGTGCGCCGCCTCGCCGATCGCATGATCACGCTCGGCAAGCGCGGCGACCTGCACGCGCGGCGGCGCGCGCTGCGCGTGATCCGCTCGCGCGACGTGGCCGCCAAGGTCTTCGGCGAGCTCGCCGACCGCTTCCGCACGCGGCCGGGTGGCTACACGCGCGTGATGAAGACCCGCTACCGGGTCGGCGACGCGGCGCCGATGTCGATCGTCGCGCTGCTCGCCCCGCACGAGGGCGACACGGCCGCGTCGGCCGGCGAGAAGCCGTCGGGGCGCAAGCGCGCAGCGAAGGGCGGGGGCGCAGCGGCGCGGGCGAAGGGCGGCGCGGAGAAGGGCGCCGACAAGGCCGCCGCGAAGAAGCAGGCCGCGAAGAAGCCGGCCGGCAAGAAGTCGGCCGCGGGCGGCGCGGCGAAGTCCGCGCCGCGCGCGAAGGCGAAGTCCACGCGGTCGAAGAAGGGCAGCTAGCGGTTGGGACGGGTCGGGCCCTGGCTGATCGCGGCCGCGGTCGCCGTCGCCGCGGTCTTCGCTCTCTATGGCAGCTCGCGTGCGCCCGCTCCGATCTCGCGCGGCAGCGCGGCGCCCGCCTTCACGTTGCCGCGCCTCTCGGGCGACGGCGACGTGAGCCTGGCGTCGCTGCGCGGGCACGTGGTGCTGCTGAACTTCTGGGCCACGTGGTGCGCGCCGTGCCAGGAGGAGATGCCGGCCATGCAGCGGCTGCACCAGCGCCTCGCCTCGGACGGCCTGGATCTGGTGGCCGTCTCGGTCGACAACGCGGAGGCCGACGTCCGCGCGTTCCGCGATCGCCTGAATCTCACCTTCCCGATCCTGCTCGATCCGCAGCGGAACATCTCGACGCGCTACCAGACCTTCCGCTACCCCGAGTCCTTCCTGATCGACCGCGAGGGCGTGATCCTCGAACGCTACGTCGGTCCCAGGGACTGGGACGACCCGCTCTACATCGAGCGCATCCGCCAGCTGCTGGGCACCGGGTGAGCAAGCGGCCGAAGGCCGCGCGCAGCGAGCGGCAAGCCGTCCGGCGCGCAGCGAGGCGAAGCCGAGCGTAGATCGCACGGGATTGCGAGCGAAGATCAGAGCGGGCCTGACGCCTTACTGCGTGGGCGTCGCGGAGGAGCTACGTTCGCCGCCCCGCACCATCCGGGGGGTGTCGTTGGCGCGGTGGTGGCCGTTCCCGCTGCTCGTGTGTCTGGCGCTGCTCTTCGCCGCGCTCGACGCGAACGCCGGCCTTCGCGCCTGGTGGGATCTGCGCGCCGCGCTGCGCGAGGCCGAGGGCGAGCGCGCGACGCTCGAGCAGGAGGTCGCGCACATGCGCGCCGAGGCCGATGCGCTCGAGTCGGACCGCTTCGCGATCGAGCGCGCGATCCGCGAGCGGCTGCGGCTGGCGCGCGCTGGCGAGACGGTCGTGCGCTTCTCCGCCGCGGATCCCTCCAGTCCCCGCTTTCCTTGACCCCTCCCACCCCCTGGGCGAGTCTCGCGCCGTGAAGCAGCAGCTCCAGGCAGAGATCGAGGCCGCGCTGCGCCGCGTGCTCACCGACGCGGGCGACACGGGGCCTCTCCCCGGGTTCTCGCTCGAGGTGTCGCGCCAGAAGGAGCATGGCGACTTCGCCTGCAACGCGGCGCTGGTCCTCGGCAAGCGCCTGCGGCGTCCGCCGCGCGAGATCGCCGAGCAGCTCGCGGCGGAGCTGCGCGTGGGGACGACGCTGGTGGCCCGCACCGAGGTGGCGGGGCCGGGGTTCCTGAACCTCTGGCTGTCCGGTTCGCGCTGGCAGGATCTCCTGCGACGCGTGCTCGCGGAGGGCCCGGCCTACGGTCGCGGACGATCGGGAGCGGGCCAGCGCGTCCAGGTGGAGTTCGTGTCGGCGAATCCAACGGGCCCCCTCACCTTGGGGCACGGACGCCAGGCCGTCCTCGGTGACGCGATCGCGCGTCTCCTCGACGCGCAGGGCTACCAGGTCACGCGCGAGTACTACTTCAACAACGCCGGGCGCCAGATGCGGATGCTCGGGGAGTCGCTCCGCGCCCGCTACCTCGAGAGGCTCGGGCTCGCCGCGCCGCCGACCGAGGCCGCGCTCGCCGATCCGGAGCACCTCTGGGAGGAGTCGCGCAACGGGCTGCCGGTCGCGTTCCCGCGCGGCGGCTACCAGGGCGGCTACCTCGGCGAGATCGCGGACGAGCTCCTGCGCGAGCGCGGCGACTCGCTCGTGAACGAGCCCGGCGACGGCCTCTTCCGCGAGGTCGCCGAGGCCCGCGTCTTTGCGGAGATCCGCCGCACGCTCGACGCGCTCGGCATCTGCTTCGACGTCTACACCAACGAGCAAGACCTCTACGACCGCGGGCTGGTGGCCGACGTGCTCGCCGAGCTCGGGAGGCAGGGCCTCGCCTACGAGCAGGACGGCGCCACCTGGTTCCGCGCCACCGCGCGCGGGCTCGAGCGCGACCGCGTGCTGCTCAAGCGCACCGGCGAGGCGACCTACCTGCTGCCCGACATCGCCTATCACCGCGAGAAGTTCCGCCGCGGCTTCGACCACGTGATCGACGTGCAGGGCGCCGACCATGTCGATCAGTTCCCCTTCGTGGTGGAGGCGGCGGCCGCGCTCGGCTGTCCGAAGGACCGCATCGAGCTCGTGATGCACCAGTTCGTGACGCTCACGAAGGACGACGAGCAGGTGAAGCAATCCAAGCGCCGCGCCAACTACGTCACCGTCGACGCGCTGCTCGCGAGCGTCGGCGCCGACGTGTTCCGCTTCTTCATGGTGCAGCGGCGCTCCGAGAGCCACCTGGAGTTCGACCTCGACCTGGCGAAGTCGACCGATTGGACCAAGAACCCCGCCTACTACGTGCAGTACGCGCACGCGCGCAGCTGCGGCATCGAGCGGCGCGCGGCTGAGCAGGGGGTCGCGCCGCCGACCGCCGAGAGCGTGCTGGCGGACGCGCTGGAGCTGCCCGAGGAGCTCGAGCTGCTGAAGAAGATCGCGGAGTTCCCGGAGGTGGTCGAGCGCGCGGCCTCGACGCGCGAGCCACACCATCTGGCGTACTATGCTCGCGAGCTCGCGGGCCTGTGGAATCCGTACCTGCAGGACGGCGTCCGGCACCGAGTCGTGTCGGAAGACGCGGCCACGACCAACGGTCGGCTCGGCCTGGCGAACGCAGTCCGCACGGTGCTCGCGAATGCGCTCGGGATGCTGGGGATCGGGGCACCCGAGCGCATGTGACGTTGGGGGAGGGGTGTCGTGCGGGTGATCGGATCGTTGGCGGCTCTCGGGCTTGTCGCCTTCGCGCTCGGCGCAGGGGCGGGGCTCCTGTGGAAGGATCCGGGTCTGGTGAGGACCCAGTGGGCGGGCGACACGCAGGAGGTCGCGTGGTCGGACCCGACGGCGGCGGCCGACGTGGAGGGGTTCCAGGGCGCCGGCCGCGGACCGCTGCCCGACGTGGACGTGCCTTCGCGCGAGGTCGCCGACGCGGTCCAGCCGCCGGCGGCGGCGCCGGAACGCAGGGTCGACGCGCCGTACCAGACCGCCGCGGCGGAGCCCCTGCGCCCGCTCGCGCCGAGAGAGAAGGCCGCGACCGCGCCGCCGGCCGCGGCCAGCGAGCGCAAGGCGACGCCTGCGCCGCCGCCCGCGCCGCGCAAGGAGACGCCGCACGAGGAGGCTCGCGTGGACGCGTTGCCTTCCGTCTCGGCGCCGCCCCCGCCGCTTCGCGGCGTCGCGGTGCAGGTCGGCGCCTTCTCGGATCGCCGCGCGGCGGACCAGCTGATCGCGCGGCTGCGCTCGGACGGCTTCCAGGCGTATGCGTCCGCCGCCGGCAATGCCTGGCGTGTCCGCGTCGGTCCCTTCCGCGATCGGAACGGCGCGGAACAGGCGGCCGTGAGACTCAAGCGAGACCAGAAGCTGCCGACCTGGGTGCTGGAGGAGACGGGCTCGTGACGAGCTGTGGCGCACGGCGCGGAAGCGCGGCGCGGACCCCGGAGCAATGGCGCGACCGTGGCTGGTGACCGGCGCGCGCGGTCAGCTCGGCACGGCGCTCTGCGAGCGGCTCGCGGCTGCGGGCGTTCCCGCTCGAGGCTTCGCCCACGCCGAGCTCGAGGTCGCGGACGCCGAGGCCGTCCGCGTGCGACTCGAGGCGGAGCGACCCGCGGGCGTGATCAACGCCGCGGGCTTCACCGCGGTCGACCGCTGCGAGCGCGAGCCCGAGGCCGCCGCGCGTGGCAACGCGGAGGCGCCGGCCGTGCTGGCGCGGGCCTGCGTCGCGGCCGGCGCGCGCCTGGTCCACGTCTCGACCGACTACGTCTTCGACGGCCGGGGGACGCGGCCCTATCGCGAGGGCGATCCGACCGGTCCGCAGTCGCGCTACGGGGCCACCAAGCTCGCGGGCGAGCGCGCGGTGCTGGCGGCCTCGCAGGACTTCCTGGTCGTGCGCACGAGCTGGGTCTTCGGCCGCGGGCGGAACTTCATCGCCGCGATCCTCGACCAGGCCGCGAAGCGCCGGGCCGGCGAGGCGTCCGGCCCGCTCCGAGTGGTCGCCGACCAGACGGGCCGGCCGACCTATGCCGTCGATCTCGCCGCCGGGATCTGGCGGCTGGTCGAACTCGGCGCGAGCGGCCTCTACCATGTCGCGAACGAGGGAGTGGCTACCTGGTGGGAGCTGGCCCGCTTCTGTCTCGACGAGGCGGGGTGCCACGACCTTCCCATACAGAAGATCTCGACCGGCGAGCTGCGCGTGGATGCGCCGCGCCCCGCATGGTCCGTGCTCGACACCACGAAGGCGCGGGACCGGGGCGTCGCGCTGCGCCCGTGGCGGGAAGCCGTGCGGGCGTACTTGACGTCGGATGCGTCTCCGCTGCGAGGCGCGGCCTGGGAGGCGAAGCCTTGAGCCAGAAGCGTTCGCTCTCGCGCGTCCTCGTGACCGGCGGCGCCGGCTTCATCGGCTCGCACCTGTGCCGGCGCCTGCTCGGCGAGGGCGTCGACGTGCTCGCCTACGACAACCTGCTGACGGGCCGCGTCGAGAACATCACCGATCTGCTCGGCCACGAGCGCTTCACCTTCCTGCACTACGACGTGACGAACTACCTGCACGTCGACGGGCCGCTCGACGCGATCCTGCACTTCGCGTCGCCGGCCAGCCCCGCGGACTTCGAGCGCCTGCCGATCCAGATCCTGAAGGTCGGCTCGCTCGGCACGCACAAGGCGCTCGGCCTCGCGAAGGCCAAGCGCGCGCGCTTCCTGCTGGCGAGCACCTCCGAGTGCTACGGGGATCCGGAGGTGAATCCGCAGCCCGAGAGCTACTGGGGCCACGTGAACCCGATCGGCATCCGCGGCGTGTACGACGAGGCCAAGCGCTTCGCCGAGGCCATGAGCATGGCCTACCACCGCCACCACGCGGTCGACGTCCGCATCGTCCGCATCTTCAACACCTTCGGGCCTCGCATGCAGCTCGACGACGGCCGCGCGATTCCGAACTTCTTCAGCCAGGCGCTGCGCGGCAAGGACGTGACGCTCTTCGGCGACGGTTCGCAGACGCGCTCCTTCTGCTATGTCGACGACCTGGTCGAGGGCATCCTGCGACTGCTCCGCTCGGACTACGTGGGTCCGGTCAACATCGGCAATCCGAACGAGATGTCGCTGCGCGAGATGGCCGAGACGATCGTCGAGCTCTGCCGCAGCAGGAGTCGCATCGTCTACCGGCCGCTGCCGCCGGACGACCCGAAGGTGCGGCGTCCCGACATCTCGCTGGCGCAGCGCGTCCTCGGCTGGGAGCCGCGCATTCCGGTCCGCGAGGGCCTCGAGCGCACGCGCGACTACTTCGCCAGCGAGCTCCTGCGCCGGGAGCGAGCCGCTCCGTGAGCGCCAGCGAAACGATCCGGAACTTCTGCATCATCGCGCACATCGACCACGGCAAGAGCACGCTGGCGGATCGACTGCTCGACGCCACGCACACCGTGCCCGAGCGCGAGCGCCGCGATCAGTTCCTCGACAAGATGGACCTCGAGCGCGAGCGCGGCATTACGATCAAGGCCCAGACCGTGCGCATGCGCTACACGGCGCGCGACGGCCGCGAGTACGTGCTGAACCTGATCGACACGCCGGGGCACGTCGACTTCTCCTACGAGGTCTCGCGCGCGCTCGCGGCCTGCGAGGGCGCCGTGCTCGTCGTCGATGCCTCCCAGGGGATCGAGGCGCAGACGCTCGCCAACGCCTACCTCGCGGTCGACGCGGGCCTCGAGATCATCCCGGTGGTGAACAAGATCGATCTCCCCGCGGCCGACCCGGACCGCGTGGCGCAGGAGATCGAAGAGGTGGTCGGCCTCGACGCGGCCGACGTGCTCGCCGTCTCGGCGAAGGAAGGGATCGGCATCGAGGCGCTGCTCGAGCGCATCGTCGAGGTGGTGCCGCCGCCGAAGGGCGACCCCGAGGCGCCGACGCGCGCCCTCGTCTTCGATTCCTGGTTCGATCCCTACGTCGGCGCGATCATGCTCGTGCGCGTCGTCGACGGCCGCCTCGCGCGCGGCATGCGCATCCGCATGCTGTCGAAGGGCGTCGAGCGCGAGGTGCAGGCGCTGCACGTGATCGACCCGCACCCGCGCGCCGTGCCGGCGCTCGAGGCGGGCGAGGTCGGCATGGTGGTGGCCGGCATCAAGACCTTGGCCGAGGTGCGGATCGGCGACACCTTGACCGACGCGCGTCGCCAGGCCGCGGAGGCGCTCTCCGGCTTCCGCGAGAGCAAGCCGATGGTCTTCACCGGGCTCTACCCCGTGAGCCCCGACGACTACGAGAACCTGAAGCTCGCGCTCGAGAAGCTCCAGCTGAACGACGCCTCGCTTGCGTACGAGCCGGAGACCTCCGCCGCGCTCGGCTTCGGCTTCCGCTGCGGCTTCCTCGGCTTCCTGCACTCGGAGATCATCCAGGAGCGGCTCGAGCGCGAGTACAACCTGGATCTCATCTCCACCGCGCCGACCGTGCGCTACCGCGTCGCGCTCCAGAGCGGCGAGGTGCAGGAGATCGACACGCCGGCGGCGCTGCCCGAGCCGCACGAGATCGACCACGTCGACGAGCCGATCATCTCCGCCACGATCCACGTGCCGCCAGAGTACGTCGGCGCGGTGCTCGCGCTGTGCGAGGAGCGGCGCGGCGTGCAGAAGGAGATGCACCACCACGGCTCGCGCATGCAGATCCGCTACGAGCTGCCGCTCGCGGAGGTGGTGCTCGACTTCCACGACCGCATCAAGGGCGCGACGCGCGGCTACGGCTCCTTCGACTACGAGCTCGTCGGCTACCGCGCGGCGGATCTGATCAAGCTCGACGTGCTGGTCAACGGCGATCCGGTCGACGCGCTCTCGCTGCTCGTCCATCGCGACAAGGCCTTCCAGCGCGGCACCGATCTCGTGCGGAAGCTGAAGGAATTCATCCCGCGCCAGCAGTACGAGGTCGCGATCCAGGCCGCGATCGGCAGCAAGGTGATCGCGCGCACCAACGTGCGAGCGCTGCGCAAGAACGTGACGGCCAAGTGCTACGGCGGCGACATCACCCGCAAGCGGAAGCTCCTCGAGAAGCAGAAAGAGGGCAAGCGCCGCATGAAGCGGGTCGGCTCGGTGGAGATCCCGCAGGAGGCCTTCCTGGCCGCACTGCGCCTGGACGACGACTGAAAAATCCGCCGCGCGCTCTTGGCGGCGCGGAGCCGTCCCGGTATCTTCCGCGCCGTCGGCCCTTTTAATTCCGTCCGGAGAGGCGGAGAAAGCGCAGCGCATGAAGACCTCCCAGGGCGAGGGGTCCGCGGGGACGTCGATCGCCCGTGGAACCGAGGAAGGCCTCCACGGGGCCGTGGCAGCGGGCGACTCGCAAGCGCCCCGCATCCTGCTCGACGATGCCGGCATCCGCCGCTCGCTGATGCGCATCGCGCACGAGATCGTGGAGCGGGTCGAGAGTCCGTCGCGCCTCTACCTCGTCGCGATCCCGAACGGCGGCATCCCGCTCGCGCGCCAGCTCGCGCAGAACCTGCGCGAGATCGCGGATCTGGTGGTGCCGGTCGGCGTGCTCGACACGACACTGTATCGCGACGACCTCCTCACCACCGGCGAGCGACCCGCGCTGCGCCGCACCGAGATGCCGTCCGCCGTCGACGATCACGTGGTGGTGCTCGTCGACGACGTCGTGAAGACCGGCCGCACCATCCGCGCCGCGATGGACGCGCTGATGGACTTCGGACGCCCGCAGGCGGTGCAGGTGGTGGGCCTCGTCGACCGCGGCCACCGCGAGCTGCCGATCAAGCTCGACTATGTCGGGAAGAACGTGCCGACGCATCCGGGCGAGCAGGTGCGGCTCCAGGCGCAGGCGGGCGGCCCGCCGGACGCGCTCGAGGTGGTGGTGGTCTCGCGCGCGGACGAGGAGAGGAGGGCGGCGCGATGATCGGACGCGATCTGCTCGGCATCGAGGACCTCGAGCGCGCCGACATCGAGCGCATTCTCGACACCGCGGAGCACATGGTCGAGATCGGCGAGCGCGAGGTGAAGAAGGTCCCGACCTTGCGCGGCCGCACGATCGTGAACCTCTTCTTCGAGGCCTCGACGCGCACGCGCGCCTCCTTCGAGATCGCGGGCAAGCGGCTCTCGGCCGACGTGGTGAACTTCTCGCCGTCGAGCTCGAGCATGAAGAAGGCCGAGAGCATCCTCGACACGGCGCGCACGCTCGACGCGATGGAGCCCGACGCGGTCGTGGTGCGCCACGCGGTGGCGGGGGTGCCGAAGCGCATCGCCGACGTGCTCGGCGCGCCGGTCATCAACGCCGGCGACGGCGCGCACGAGCACCCGACACAGGCGCTGCTCGACTGCTTCACCGTTCGCCGCGAGAAGGGGCGCATCGACGGACTCACCGTCGCGATCGTGGGGGACATCCTGCACAGCCGCGTCGCGCGCTCCGACATCTACGCCTTCTCGAAGCTCGGCGCGGAGGTGCGCGTGGCGGCGCCGCCGCCGATGATCCCGGTCGGCATCGAGGCGCTCGGCGTCAAGTCCTACACCTCGCTGCGCGAGGCGCTCGACGGCGCCGACGTCGTGATGGCGCTGCGCATCCAGAGCGAGCGGCTGACCGGCGCCTACTTCCCGAGCACGCGCGAGTACAGCGCGACCTTCGGCATCGACCGCGCGAAGCTCCGCTTCGCGAAGGACGACGCGATCGTCATGCACCCGGGCCCCGTGAACCGCGGCGTCGAGCTCTCGCACGATCTCGCCGACCACCGCCCGAGCGTGATCCTCGACCAGGTGCGCAACGGCGTCGCGCTGCGCATGGCCGTCCTCTATCTCTTCGCGGGCCGCCCGGGCGGCACGCGCCGCGCGCGCGTGAACGTCGCCGCGGCGGAGGTCGCATCGTGAGCCGCATCCTGATCCGGGGCGGGCGCATCCTCGACCCGCAGGCCGGCCGCGACGAGCGCGCGGACCTGCTGCTCGACGACGGGCGCGTCGCGGCGATCGGCGCATCGCTGCCGGCGGACGGCGCACAGATCGTCGACGCGACCGGCTGCTGGGTCGCGCCCGGGTTCGTGGATCTGCACGCGCATCTCCGCGAGCCCGGTCAGGAGTACAAGGAAGACATCGGCACGGGCGGGCGCGCGGCCGTCGCGGGCGGCTTCACAGCGGTGGCGTGCATGGCCAACACGCATCCGGTCAACGATGACCCGGCGACGACGGACTACATCATCGACCGCGCGCGCCACGACTCGCCGGCGCGCGTCTATCCGGTGGCCGCCGCCACGCGCGGCCTCCAGGGCGAGGTCATGACGGAGATGTCCGCGCTCGTGCGCGCGGGAGCGGTCGCCTTCAGCGACGACGGCAAGACGATCATGGACAGCGGCGTGATGCGGCGGGTGCTCGAGTACTCGAAGCTCGTCGGCGTGCCGGTCATCACGCACGCCGAGGACCGCACGCTCGTCGGCAATGGCGTGCTGAACGAGGGGCCGGTCTCGACGCGGCTCGGGCTGCCCGGCAATCCCGCGATCGCGGAGGTCGTGCACGTCGCGCGCGACCTCGCGCTCGCCGAGTTCACGGGCGCGTATCTCCACGTCGCGCACGTGTCGACGCGCCAGGCCGTCGAGCTGATCCGGCGCGCGCGCGAGCGCGGCGTCAACGTGACGGCCGAGGTCGCGCCGCACCATCTCACGCTGACCGACGAGGCCGCGGCCGGCTACGACACCAACACCAAGGTCGCGCCGCCGCTGCGCTCCGCCGACGACCGCGACGCCTGCCGCGCGGGTCTCGCCGACGGCACGCTCGACGCGATCGCGACCGATCACGCGCCGCACGCGCAGCACGAGAAGGAGCTCGACTTCACCGAGGCGCCGCCCGGGATGATCGGCTTCGAGACCGCAGCAGCGGTCACGCTCGAGCTCGTGCGCAACGGCCTGCTCTCGCCGCTCGAGTGGGTGCGCCGGCTCTCGACCAACCCGGCGCGCATCCTCGCGCGACCGGGCGGAAGCCTCGCGACCGGCGCTCCGGCCGACGTCACCGTGGTCGACCCCGAGCGCGCCTGGCGGTACGACCCGAGCAAGGGCTACTCGAAGTCGAGGAACTCGCCCTGGACCGGCGCCGAGCTCGTCGGGCGCGTGGTCGCGACGATCGTCGGAGGCAGACTCGTGTACGACGTGGAGCGCGGGGTGCTGGTGTGAGCTCGGGTCCCCCCCTGCGCGCGCCGGCGCTGCTCACGCTCGCCGACGGTACGGCGTACCGCGGTCATGCCTTCGGCGCGACCTGCGTGCGGGCCGGTGAGGTCTGCTTCAACACCAGCCTGACCGGCTACCAGGAGATTCTCACCGATCCGTCCTACGCCGGGCAGATCGTGGTCATGACCTACACGCAGATCGGGAACGTCGGCGTGAACCGCGAGGACGAGGAGTCGCGGCGGCCGTTCCTCTCGGGCTTCGTCGCCAAGGAGGTGTTCGAACAACCCTCCAACTGGCGCGCGCAAGAATCGTTGGTCGCATACCTCCGTCGCCACGGCATTCCGGGCATCGCCGGACTCGACACGCGCGCGCTCGTGCGGCGCATCCGCGACGGCGGCGCGCAGCAGGCCGCGCTCTCGACCGACCCTGCACAGCAGGACGTCGCCGCGCTCGTCGCGCGCGCGCGCAGCGCGCCGTCGCTCGACGGGCGCGACCTCGCCGTCGACGTCACCTGCGAGCGGAGCTTCCACTGGGACGAGGGCCGCTGGCGCGGCATCTCGGGACAGGTGCCGCGGCCGGCGCGCCCGACGCCGACCTTCCGCGTGGTCGCGATCGACTGCGGCATCAAGCGAAACATCCTGCGGCTGCTCGTCGAGCACGGCTTCGACGTGACGGTCGTGCCGTCGCGCACGAGCGCGCAGGAGATCCTGGCGCAGGAGCCGCAGGCGCTCTTCCTGTCGAACGGCCCCGGCGATCCCGCCGGCGTGCAGGGCATCCGCGAGACGGTGAGGACGCTCGCCGATCGGCTCCCGATCTTCGGCATCTGCCTCGGCCACCAGATCCTCGGCCTCGCGCTCGGCGGCGAGACGCGCAAGCTGAAGTTCGGCCACCACGGCGGCAATCAGCCCGGCCAGGATCTCCACACGAAGAAGGTCGCGATCTGCGCCGAGAACCACGGCTACGCGGTCGACGCGGAGAGTCTGCGCCGCGCGGGCGAGCCGGTGCGCATCACGCACGTGAACCTGAACGACGACACCGTCGAGGGTCTGGCGCACGAGACGCGGCCGATCTTCTCGGTGCAGTACCACCCCGAGGCCTCGCCGGGCCCGCACGACGCCGGCTACTTCTTCGGGCGCTTCCGCGAGATGGTCGCGCGACACGTGGCGGGCGAGAGAGTCAGCGGCGCGCAGATCGCCGCGGGGGAGTAGCGTGCCGCGCCGAGACGATATCCACACGATCCTCGTGATCGGCGCCGGCCCGATCGTGATCGGGCAGGCCTGCGAGTTCGACTACTCGGGCTCGCAGGGCGTGAAGGCGCTGCGCGAAGAGGGCTACCGCGTCGTGCTCGTGAACTCGAACCCGGCCACGATCATGACGGACCCCGAGTTCGCGCACCGCACCTACGTCGAGCCGATGACGGTGGCCTCCGTCGAGAAGATCATCGAGCGCGAGAAGCCCGACGTGATCCTGCCGACGCTCGGCGGACAGACCGCGCTGAACCTCACCGTCGCGCTCTCCGAGGCCGGCGTGCTCGAGCGCCACGGCGTGGGGCTGATCGGCGCGCAGCTCGAGTCGATCCACAAGGCCGAGGATCGGAACCTCTTCCGCGCCGCGATGGAGCGGATCGGCCTCAAGCTCCCGCGCTCCGGCTACGTGCGAAACCTCGACGACGCGCGCCGCGTGCTCGAGGTGACGGGGCTCCCGGCGATCATCCGGCCCTCCTTCACGCTCGGCGGGACCGGTGGCTCGGTCGCGTGGCGCGAGGAGCAGTTCGAGCCGCTGGTCCAATGGGCGCTCGAGCAGTCGCCGAAGCACACCTGTCTCGTCGAGCAGAGCGTGATCGGCTGGAAGGAGTACGAGCTCGAGGTGATGCGCGACGGCGCCGACAACGTCGTCATCATCTGCTCGATCGAGAACTTCGACCCGATGGGCGTCCACACCGGCGACTCGATCACGGTCGCGCCCGCGCAGACGCTGACCGACCGCGAGTACCAGGAGATGCGCGATGCGGCGATCGCGATCATCCGCGAGATCGGCGTCGACACCGGCGGCTCGAATATCCAGTTCGCGGTGAACCCCGCCGACGGCGCGATGGTCGTGATCGAGATGAACCCGCGCGTGTCGCGCTCGTCGGCGCTGGCCTCGAAGGCGACCGGCTTCCCGATCGCGAAGATCGCCGCGAAGCTCGCGGTCGGATACACGCTCGACGAGATCCGCAACGACATCACGCGCGAGACGCCGGCCTCGTTCGAGCCGTCGATCGACTACGTCGTGACGAAGGTGCCGCGCTTCACCTTCGAGAAGTTCCCCGGCGTCGACAACGAGCTGACCACGCAGATGAAGTCGGTCGGCGAGGTGATGGCGATCGGGCGGACCTTCAAGGAGAGCCTCCAGAAGGCGCTGCGCTCGCTCGAGATCGGCCACGCGGGGCTCGAGCCGCCGCAGCTGCCGCCGGGCGAGGCGGGCGTGGCGGCGCTCTGGCGCCAGATCGAGACGCCGCGACCGGGTCGCCCGTGGGCGATCGCGGAGGCGCTGCGCCGCGGTGTCAGCGTCGAGGAGATCCATCGGCGCTCGTACCTCGATCCGTGGTTCCTGCGGAACCTGGCCGAGATCGTCGAGATGGAGCGCGGGCTCGCGAATGCGTCGTCCGAGCAGGATCGCGTCGCGTGGCTGCGGCCCGCGAAGCAGGCTGGCTTCTCCGACGCGCGCCTCGCGGCGCTCTGGGGCCTGCGCGAGGACGACGTGCGGGCGCTTCGCTGGCGCGAGCGCGTGCGGCCGGTCTACAAGCGCGTCGACACCTGCGCGGCCGAGTTCGAGGCTCACACGCCGTACCTCTACTCGACCTACGAGGACGAGTGCGAGGCGAAGCCCTCGAATCGCCGCAAGATCATGATCCTCGGCGGCGGGCCCAACCGGATCGGGCAGGGCATCGAGTTCGACTACTGCTGCGTGCACGCGGCCTACGCGCTGCGCGAGGCGGGCTTCGAGACGATCATGGTGAACTGCAACCCCGAGACCGTCTCGACCGACTACGACACGAGCGATCGCCTCTACTTCGAGCCGCTGACCCTCGAGGACCTGCTCGAGATCGTCGAGAAGGAGAAGCCCGAGGGCGTGATCGTGCAGTTCGGCGGGCAGACGCCGCTCAAGCTCGCGGTGCCGCTCGAGCGCGCCGGCGTGCCGATCCTCGGCACCTCGCCCGACGCGATCGACCGCGCCGAGGACCGCGAGCGCTTCGAGGCGCTGCTCGAGGAGCTGCGGCTCGAGCGCCCGCCGGCCGGCATCGCGCGCAGCCCCGACGAGGCCGAGAAGGTGGCCGCGAGGCTCGGCTACCCCGTGCTGCTGCGGCCGTCCTACGTGCTCGGCGGCCGCGCGATGGAGATCGTCCACGACGTCGAGTCGCTGCGCGCCTACATGCAGCACGCGGTGAAGGCGTCGCCCGAGCGGCCGGTGCTCGTCGACCGCTTCCTCGCCGATGCCACCGAGGTGGACGTCGACGCCATCGCCGACGGCGAGCGCGTGGTGATCGGCGGCATCATGGAGCACATCGAGCAGGCGGGCGTCCACTCGGGCGACAGCGCCTGCTCGCTCCCGCCCTACTCGCTGCCTCCGAGCGTCGTCGCGGAGATCGCCGACTCGACGCGGCGGCTTGCGACCGCGCTCGGCGTGCGCGGCCTGATGAACGTCCAGTACGCGGTGAAGGACGGACGCGTCTACGTGCTCGAGGTGAACCCGCGCGCCTCGCGCACGGTGCCGTTCGTCTCGAAGGCGATCGGGC
>Ga0335082_10001175_pt1 | contig 27853 bp, 28 predicted proteins | sample Lox_Sample_41_FD_206718 | JGI IMG/M metagenome (GOLD analysis project Ga0335082, IMG submission 206718) | Soil microbial communities from Loxahatchee National Wildlife Refuge, Florida, United States - Lox_Sample_4.1 | ecosystem: Environmental > Terrestrial > Soil > Wetlands | place: USA... | reverse complement strand
AGGTTGCCGGCGGTGCGCCCCAGGACCGCCAGCTGCAGCGGGTGGCCAGCCTCAAGGATTCGCACCTTTCCCAGGCCCTCGAACTTCCCCCGTCGGACCTGTTCACCAATGACGAGCCTGTCTCCCCACCCGGCGATACCGTGGCCGCCGCCCCTTCGGAGTACGAGCTGAAGCTCCCGGAGGAGACCCTCCCCGAATCGGACCTCCCCCTCACGCTCAACAACAAGGTGGACTACTTCATCGGCTATTTCCAGACCGCCGGCCGCGGGGCCTTTGCCAAGTGGCTCTCCCGTTCCGAGCGCTACATCCCGATGATGAAGGATGTCCTGAAGAAGGAAGGGCTCCCTGAGGACCTGGTCTACCTGGCCATGATCGAAAGCGGCTTTTCCCCCCATGCCTATTCGGTCGCCAACGCCGTTGGCCCCTGGCAGTTCATCTCCGCCACCGGCAAGCGCTATGCGCTCCGGATCGACTCGTGGATCGACGAGCGGCGCGACCCCCTCAAATCCACCGTGGCCGCCGCCCTCTATCTCAAGGAACTGTACGGACTTTTCGACAAGGACTGGTATCTGGCCGCGGCAGGCTACAATGCCGGTGAGAACAAGATCCTGCGGGCCATAAGCATGTACAACAGCAGGGATTTCTGGCAGATATCCAAGGGGTCCTACCTGAAGCGGGAAACCAAGGATTACGTGCCGAAGCTCCTGGCTGCGGCCATCATCGCCAAGGACCCCGCCAAGTACGGTTTTGCCGACGTGGCCTACCTCCCCTCCATTGAATTCGATACGGTACAGATTCCGTCCCGCACCGATCTGGAGGTGGTTGCCCGGATCTGCGAAGTCCCCTACCAGACCGTCCGCGACCTGAATCCGGAACTGCGGCGCTGGTCCACCCCTCCCGACTACCCCGACTACGAGCTGAAGATCCCCAAAGGGAAAAAGGCGGCCTTCGAGGCCGAATACGCCAAGGTTCCCGAAGACCAGCGCTGTGCCGTGAAGGTCGTTCATGCCCGCTACCGGTCGAAGAAGGGGGATACCCTCGCCTCCGTTGCCCGCCGTTTCCAGACGACACCCGAGGCCCTGGCCGAGCTCAACAAGATGCCGAAAACCGCCCGGATCCGGGGGAAGGTGCTGGTGGTTCCGATCCAGGCCGACCGGCTCGATGACGGCGACGGTGCTCAGGCGGCGCGGAGCGACTCTCCCCGTCGCAGCGAAAAGTCGTTCAACAAGTACTACACGGTGAAGAAGGGAGATACCCTCCTCTCCCTGGCAAAGCGCTTCAATGTCTCCGCCCGGATCCTCTCCGCCTGGAACAATCTGAAGGGGAAAGTGGCGCTGCGCCCCGGCAAGCGGATCATCGTCGCCAAGTACGTGGAACGGGACGGTGCGCTGGTGAGCGCCGTGGACGAGAAGGGATAACAAGGTTTCGAGTCTCGCGTTAGAATCTGTAATCTCATGTCCAGTTCCAGGTCCAGGTTGTAGGAAGTTTTGAACGCGAAACACGAAACGTGATTTTTCGAAAGGATAGAACCTCGATGTACAACTTCATGATTTCCGTGGGGGCGAGCATTGCTGTCCTGCTCGTCCTCCAGTTCGCCGCCGGGCTCCCCTGGTGGTTGTCGTTCCTCATAGCCCTCGCCCTCTTCGCGGGTTCGTTTCTGCTGATCTCCCGGATCGTCATGAAAAAGGTCATGGCGGTGATGGAGACGGCCACCAGGGACCTCCAGGCGCAGCGGGTGGAGAAGGCGATCCGCGAGCTCCAGACCGGTTTCCGGTACGGCAAGTGGCAGCTGTACGTCACCGAGCAGGTCAACGCTCAGATCGGCATGATCTACTACATGAAGCGGGATTTTTCCGCGGCCTTCCCCTACCTGGAAAAGGCGTTCTTCAAGAACTGGGTGGCCATGGGGATGCTGGCCATCAGCTACATGAAGCGGAACAAGAAGGAGAAGATGAGGGAGACCTTCGAGAAGACGCTCCAGTGGACGGCCAAGGAACCGCTTCTGTGGAACCTGTACGCCTACTGCCTCGCGGAGTGCGACGATACCGCCAAGGCGATCGAGGTGCTGGAAAAGGGGCTCAAGAAGCTTCCCGGAGAGGAGCGCATCATCCACAACCTGGAGGCCCTCCGTGAAGGGAAGCGGATGAAGATGAAGAACTTCGGGGAGATGTGGCTCCAGTTCCACCTGGAGCGGCCGAGCGCCATCATGAAGCAGCAGGCGGCCGCCATGGGCGGGATGAGGCGGCGGATCATCAGGAAATGAGGAAGTTCCGTGCAGCGAAAAAGGGACCGAAAGGTCCCTTTTTTGTTGCGGCCGAAAAAAGCATGGAAGTGCAGGTGAGGGGATTCGGGCACCCTGTCCGGGGTATCGTCCGGTTGAGCGTCCCTGACCCTGACGACGGGCAGGCCGGTCGCGGCACATGGGCCAAGGGTCGGGCTTCGCAGGTGCAAAACGGCGGTGCCGCCTGTGCCGCTCCCGGCAGGTAGCCCCGTGTTTTTGCCGACCTCCGTGGCGGGCCGTCGACGTGCTGCGGAAGTGGTGGCTGCCGCAGGTTTCCGGGGGTAAACCCGCAGCGGGCACCGGTGCCAGCACTCCGTTGACTTTGGCCGAAGCGGTTGCTAGAATGTGCGGAAAAGGGGTAGCGGCCATCAGTCATGAAGAAAACAAAAAAACCCGAGGCAAAACTGAATGAGTTCGCCAGCCGGCCGCTGGCCTCCCTGAAGGGGGTCCGGGCTGCGACCGCAGCTCCGAAGGCCGAGGCAGCCGTTACGCCGGAGCGCGCGGTCGCGCCGCGTGACGACGACATGGATCTTTTTCTCCGGGAGATGGCAGATGTGAGGAACATCCACGCCGCTCTGGCCGCCGGGAGGGGGAAGGCCGTTTCTCCCCTGGTCATGAGAATCGAGGAAGAGGAAAGGAACACGTTCCTCCATGCAGTGGACGAACTCCGCCTGGACGTGCGCTTCGAAGATGGCCTCCCCGACGAGGTGGAACCGCTCCGCCCGCTGCCGGTCAACCGGCTCCGTCAGTTGAAGCGGGGGGCGCTGCGCATCGACCTGGAACTGGACCTCCACGGCCTTACCCGGGACGAGGCCATAGAAAATCTCGCCCGCTTCGTCACCGGTGCCTTCGCTCGGGGCCAGCGGGCGGTCCTGGTCATCACCGGCAAGGGGAACAATTCGCCTGGTGAGCCGGTCCTTCAGGGGGCCGTGGCCGGCTGGCTGCGGGACAAGGGGAAGGGGATGGTCGCCGAGTTCGCCCCCGCGCCGAGGAACATGGGGGGAAGCGGGGCGTTCGTGGTGTTTCTGAAGGAAAAGCCGGAAACCCGGGACCCGCGAGGGGGGATCGGGGACCCGCAACGCGAAACGTGAACGGTGGAGGGGCTATGAACCGCAGGCTGTTTCTGAAAATCGTGGGACTGTCGTCGGTCTTTTACCACTGGCTGCTGAGGGACCTGGCCGCGGCGGAGATGCCGGTGGTAGCCGTTGCCGAGGGAAAGGATTACGCGGAGACCACCCGGAAGGCGATTGCCGCCCTCGGCGGCATGGGACGGTTCGTCAAGGCGGGGCAGACCGTGGTGGTCAAGCCCAACATGGGGTGGGACAGGAGTTCCGAGCAGGGGGCCAACACCCACCCGGTCGTGGTGCGCACCGTGGTTGAAGAATGCCTGAGGGCCGGCGCGAAGAAGGTCAAGGTCTTCGACCGGACCTGCAACGACGAGCGCCGCTGCTACGTCAACAGCGGCATCGAGCCGGCCCTCAGGGGAATGAAGAACGTGGAGGTCAAGCACCTCGATGTGGAGCGGTTCAAGACGGTTACCCTGAACGGCAGGGTCCTCAAGGAGTGGGAAGTCTACGGGGAGGTCCTTGCCGCCGATGTCTACATCAATGTGCCGGTGGCCAAGCACCACGGCCTTACCAAGCTCACCCTCGGCCTCAAGAACGTCATGGGGATCATAGGGGGGAACCGGGGGAGCCTTCACAAGAACATCGATGCCGCCCTCGCCGACCTCAATGCCGTGGTGAAAAGCCAGCTGACGGTGATCGACGCCACCCGGGTCCTCACGGCCCACGGTCCCCAGGGAGGGGACATCAGGGACGTGAAGGTGCTCAACAAGGTGATTGCCTCCACCGATGTCGTGGCGGCCGATGCCTATGCCACCACCCTCTTCGGCATGAAGCCGGAGGAGATCGCCGTCACGGTCGCCGCCGCCAGGCGGGGCCTGGGGCAGATGGACCTCGGCAAGGTGCGGGTCGTGAGGGCGTGACATGCCCGTGTGTGCCCGCGTACGCCGATGGCTTCACAGGGTTCGCGTCTGGCCGCCATCGACGTCGATAATGGCCCCCTGGCAGTAGCCGGCGGCGGGTGAAGCAAGGAAAGCCACGACGCTTGCGATTTCCGCCGGCTCTCCGAACCGGTCGACCCCGAGAGTCCGGGCCATCCGGGCGGCAGCCTCGCCGAGGGGAAGGGAGCGCTCTTCCGAGAGAGCCCGTATCCGGGTATGCAGTCTGTCGGTGACGATGGCTCCGGGATTGATGGCATTTACCCGGACGCCGTCTGCGATACCCCGGTCCGCCAGCACCTTGGTGAGATTGAGGACGGCGGCGTTGACGGCTCCGCCGATGGCGAACTCCGCACTTCCGGTGCGCCCTCCCACCCCCACGATGTTGACGATGGCTCCCCCGGTGGCCACGAGGTGCGGCCACGCCGCCCGGCAGCAGCGTACAGCGCCGTAGAACTTCAGGTCGAACCCGTCATGCCAGTCCTCCTCCGTCAATTGCAGGAAGTCGCCCCGCTTCGTAGCCCCCGCGTTGTTCACCAGCAGATCGATCCTGCCGAATGTCTCCATGGCGAAATCTATCAGCCTCCGCGGCGTGTCTTCATGGCGCAGGTCAGCGGGAAACGCCACCGCCTCGCCTGGGCACGAATGCGCCACCTCGTGGAGCAGATCGGCGGACCGGGCCGTGATGATGAGGCGCATCCCCTCGCGGGAGAGCTCCTCGGCTATCGCCCGGCCTATTCCGCGGCTGGCGCCGGTTATGACGGCAATTTTGTCCGATAGTTGCAGGTCCATGGTGCGCATCTCCCCCTTTTACGACCGGCATCGGGAAATCGCTTCCCGTTCGTTCATGTCAGCATCTGTTATACCACGGACCACTTTCGATCCGAAAAGATTTTGTATCCCCGGCCGGCCGATGATCGCGGTGTGGCGATGGTTTCACCCCAGCGGTAGAGACCTGCCGGAATGCCCATCGCATCCTGACCCGGGCGGGACATCGGGAGCCCCGGTCCGTGCGGGCACCCTCCTTCGTCCCCGACCTCTTGCATTCCGGGGGTGGGGAGTGCTACCATGGAACAACTGCCCGGCATCAAGTGTACGGACAAATTTCTCCCCGGATTGTGCACCCCATGAAAAAGATCACCTCCGCCCGCATCTCCCAGCTTCTTTTCCTCGCAATTTTCCTCGTCATGTTCCTCATGACCGAGTACCGGGGGAGCGACCGGATTACGGTGGCGGTGAACGCCTTCTTCCGGGCCAATCCCCTGACGGCGGCCAGCACCCTCCTGGCGGCGAAGGGGTGGATACCCCTGCTTCTTCCCGGCGTGCTCGTCCTTCTCCTCTCGGCCTTCCTCGGTCGTTTCTTCTGCGGCTGGCTCTGCCCCCTCGGCACCTTCCTCGACCTGGTGACCGGAAGGATCAGGAAGACGGTGCCCGTCGCCTGGCTTCGAGGGAGCGTGAAATACTGGCTCCTCCTGCCGCTCCTCGTCGCCTCGCTCTTCAATGTCAACCTGGCCGGACTCCTCGACCCCATCGCCATCCTGGTGAGGGCGCTCACCTTCTTCGTCCACCCCCTCGCGGGCGAGGCGGCCCGATCCGGGTGGGTAGGTCTCTACCGCCTTCTCGGCGATCGCCGCGACTACCTGGAGCCGGGGTATCGCCTGCTCAAGGAGTATGTTCTGCCGTTCCGGGAGACCCTCTATCCCCTCGCCTTTCTCTCCGCCCTTCTCTTTGCCCTCATCATTTTCCTGGAGCGCTTCGAGAGCCGCAACTGGTGCAGAAACCTCTGCCCGCTGGGGACTCTCCTCGGCCTTGTCGGCCGCCTCTCCCCCTTCAGCCGGGTGCCTGCCAGGCTCTGCGCCGACTGCGGCGCCTGCGCCCGGCTCTGCCCCACCTCCTTCGACCGGGAAATCCTCCAGAAGGAGGAGTGCATCCTCTGCATGGAATGCCAGCTCCGCTGCCCGCACGGGCGGGTCGAGTTCCGCCTGAAGGGATTCGGTGCCGCGGCCGGCGGACCGGTCATGGAGCGACGGGTCTTCATCGGCAGCCTGGTGGGAGGGGTGTTCCTGGCCCGGCTCTTCCGGTTCCGGGACCCCCGGGCCGAGGCGCACCTCCTGCGACCGCCGGGGGTGAGAAAAGAGGACGTGTTTCTGGAGAAGTGCGTCCGCTGCGGGGAGTGCATGAAGGTCTGCCTGCGGAGCGCCCTCTATCCCGCCCTCGGACAGGCCGGTGTCGAGGGGCTCTATACGCCGCTCCTCATCCCGCGACTCGGCTACTGCGAGTACAACTGCACCCTCTGCGGCCAGGTCTGCCCCACCGGGGCGATCCCCGACCTGGAACCGGCGGAGAAGAAGCGCCAGGTGATCGGGAAGGCGGTCTTCGACAAGAACATCTGCATCCCCTTCGCCCGGCGGACCGATTGCATCGTCTGCGAGGAGCACTGCCCGATCCCGCAGAAGGCAATCCGCTCCGAGACGGTCACCGAGCGGGACTTTGCCGGCCGCACCGTGACGGTGCGGAAACCGTACGTGGTGGAGGAAATCTGCAACGGCTGCGGCATCTGCGAGAACGTCTGCCCCCTGGAGGGAAAGGCGGGAATAGAGGTCTTCTCGGTGAAGGAGAGGAAGCCGATTGCGGAGAATGCCGGCAGGGAGGCTGCCGCCGCGCCCGATGACCCCTACCGCTAGGGGAAGGGCGTTTTGTTTCACGATGAGTAATACTGCACCGGCAGCGCCGTTCCTTCATTCCGGTCGTGCCGGCGCTCCCGTTCCCTCCCGATATTCCTTCAGGCGATACACGCAGAATCAAGGCAATACCTTCCTCTGCCTTTGCTCCCGACAGAATGTTCCACGGCTTTGCGATATACGTTGCCGGCGAGAAAAAACGGAGATTTTTGAAATGGTATTGACAATGATTTTCAATATCTGTAGACTGGTTGAAAAAGCTCGAGGGAAGTCATGGGTCAGGTGCAACCGGTCGGTGGTGGTGAGGGGAAAGAAAAGAAAGCGGTGCGGCCGGGCGGCAGAGGTGCGGTGCATGGCGCGGCTGCGGCGCGGGGACCGCAGGGGCGCCGGGTGGTGTGGGGGGATGTTGCCGGCAGATTTGTCGAGCCCCGGGAATGCCTGGCGTCCTATCTTGCCCTCGAGGCCGCCGAGGTCCTTGCGGGGGTGAAGCCCGCCAATCTCATCTCCATCACTGACCGCACGTATCGCTGCGGTAGGAACCCCTATCGACTCTGGAAGAGGTGGGGAAGGTCGGTCCTGGAATCCTCCCCGTTGCACGTCCATGAACTGGAGGACCGCGGGGACTCGGTTCTGGTCCTTCTCTACCTGCCGGAGGCGCTGGATCGGCTCCTCGCGGCATCCGCCACCCGCGCGGTTCTCCGGTGTGCTGGGTACCCGGAAGAGGTACGGAGAGCGGAGGCCCTGGACATGCTTGCGCGCCGTCTGGCAACCGGTGCTTTTCCCCATGAAATAGGCGTTTTCCTCGGCTATCCCCTCAAGGACGTGGCCGGTTTCATGGGGCTGGCCAGGATTCCCTTCACCTGCCAGGGTCCCTGGAAGATATACGGCGATCCCGGCAAGAGCCTCCGGTTGGCGGAAACATACCGCGGGTGCCGCTCCCGGATGGCCGCCGAGCTTACGTGCTGTGCCACTCCGTACGAGTGCCTCTCGGGAGGGAACTCCCGTACACGATTATCGTTGCGTGAATACAATGATACTGGTTGTCATAATCACGTTGCCGCATGCCGATAGCCATTGTCGGGGGAATTGATCGATTCGAACGACAGGTCCTCGTCGCACTCCGTCAGTCCCGAGCGCCCAACGGCACGTGATCCCGTCTGCAGAGCATTTTGGTGCGAGGTGGGTGCCTCCTGGCAGTACCTCTCCGTCTCGGCCGGAACCGTGCGGACGGCTGGCGCACGTGGAGGCGGCAGCCGCTCCACCGGACGCTCATTCCCTTAATCCGGTTGCCCTTGTCCGCCATCTGTGGTAATAACATCACGTCAGCCCTGAATCTCCGTACTCCACAGTGAGGTTGCCATGGACCATCCCCCCCTCGACGCCATCCGCAACATCGGCATCATCTCCCATATCGATGCGGGGAAGACCACGGTTTCGGAGCGGATCCTCTTCTACAGCGGCGAGACCCACAAGATGGGGGAGGTGCACGAGGGGCAGGCGGTGATGGACTGGATGCCCCAGGAGCAGGAGCGGGGGATAACCATCACCGCCACCGCCACCTGCTGCCGCTGGGGACGGTACTGGATCAACCTGATCGACACCCCCGGGCACATCGACTTCACCATCGAGGTGGAGAGGAGCATGCGGGTGCTGGACGGGGGGGTGGCCATCTTCAGCGCCGTGGAAGGTGTGCAGCCCCAGAGCGAGTCGGTGTGGCGACAGGCCGACCGTTACCGGGTGCCGCGGGTCTGCCTCGTCAACAAGATGGACCGGGTCGGCGCCGACCTGGAGAACGTCCTCGCCCAGATGGAGAGGAAACTGGCGGCCCGGCCGGTGCTCCTTCAGCTTCCCGTCGGCAGCGAAGGGGGGTTTGTCGGAGTGGTCGACCTCCTGGAGATGGAGGCGGTCCTTTTCAATGAGGCTGATCAGGGAAAGAGCGTGGAGCGGAGCCCCGTACCAGCGGAACTGGCCGAGGCGGCCCGGCTGGCCCGGGAGAAGGTCGTGGAGGCGGCCGCTGATTTCGACGACGCCGTCCTCGACGATTTCCTTGCCGGCGCGCCGGTATCTGCAGAACGGCTGCGGCAGGCCCTGCGCATCGGGACGATAGCCTGCCGCATCTTTCCGGTGCTCCTCGGGTCAGCCCTGCGCAACAAAGGGATTCAGCCCCTCCTCGACGCAGTCGGGGCCTTTCTTCCCTCTCCCCTGGAGACTCCGCCGGTCCGCGGCTCCCGCCCCGATAGCGCCGCGCCGGAAACGATCCCCTGCGACCCGGACGCCCCCCTCTGCGCCCTCGCCTTCAAGGTCCTTTCCGACGAGGGGAGAAAACTCACCTTCCTCCGCATCTACTCCGGCACCCTCAAGAGCGGCGCCGCCCTCCTCAACAGCAGCCGGGGCCGTTTCGAGAAGGCCGCCCGCCTCTTCCGCATGCACGCCCACAAGCGCGAACAGATCGAGCTGGCCGTGGCCGGCGACATCATCGCCGTCTCCGGCCTGAAGGAGGCCCTGACGGGTGACACCCTCTGTTCCCCCACCCATGCCATCGTCCTGGAAGGGCTGACGGTGCCGGAACCGGTCGTCTCCCTGGCGGTGGAACCGAGGGGGGTGGAGGACCGGGACCGGCTTCCCGCGGCCCTGGAGAAACTCCAGTGGGAGGACCCCACCTTCCGGGTCCACGAAGACGAGGAGACCGGCCAGACCATCCTCACCGGCATGGGGGAACTTCACCTGGAGATCGTCACCGACAGGCTCACCCGGGAATTCGGGGTGGGGGTAAAGACGGGAAGGCCCCAGGTGGTCTACCGGGAGACCATCGGCAGGGGTGTGGATCGGCGGGAGAGCTTCCGCCTCGAAGCGGAGGGGAAACTTCTGGCCGGCGAAGTGCTCCTGCGCCTGACGCCCCTCTCCCGGGGCGAAGGGGTTCGGATCTTCGTCCCCGAGGTCCCTGTCCCCCCACTCTCGGCTGATCTCCGGGCTGCCCTCCGGCAGACCCTGGAAATGGTCTGTTCCGCCGGCTGCCGCACCGGCTATCCCCTCACCGACCTGGAGGTGGCGGTGGCCGAGGTTCCCTTCGAGCAGGGAGTCACCAGTGATGCAGGGATCTGTGCCGCGGCTCGGCGGGGATTGATCATGGCGGCCCGGGATGCGGCTCCCCTTCTCCTCGAACCCCTCATGGCCCTGGAAATCACCATGCCCCAGGAAGCGTCCGGCAAGGTGATCGGCGGGCTGCAGCAGAAACGGGGACGTATTGAGGGACTCGACAGCCAGGGAGCGGTGCAGGTGGTGCGGGCCCTTGTCCCCCTCGCCGAGATGTTCGGGTACATGACCGAGCTGCGCAGCGCCACCCGGGGAAGCGGCACCTTCACCATGGAATTCTCCCGTTTCGAACAGGCTCCGCCCGAGGTCCAGCGAAATTTCGGGCTGTAGCCGGGCCCCCTCCGTCGCACGCCGCCGGCCTTCCCGCCCCCTGCCGACGTCCCCCATCCCCGGGAGCCTCGCCGGGGCTTCCGCGCCATCTCTGCAACCGTCCCCGATGCCGCTTCCCCCGCCTTTCCGGTCCCGGGGGATTTTTCGCTTTCACCCGCAGCCCCCATGTGGTAAGAATACCGCCCATGGGAAGGAACATGCGCACAGGAGGTGTTTCATGCGATATATCAACACGGGGCGGGTCATTGCCGCCCAGCTCACCACGCCGGCCGAGAACCCGCTTCTTACCGATGCCAGTCGCCTTGTGGATGTGTGGTTCGGGGGGGAGGCGGTGCGCAAGCAGCTTTTCAAGAAGGTATCGAAAGCGGAGCAGGAAGCCTTGAGCGAAACCCTCGCCGCCCGCGGCTTCATCCGCTCGGGAAACCTCCTCATCGATCCCGGCGCCGTGCTTTTCGCGGAGATGGAGCATGAAATCGTCGGCGGGATCGTGACCATCGGTTTCGGGGACAACGGCAAGCCGGTGGAACTGAAGGTAAGCGGCAAGGCCTTTGCCGAGCTGTGTGCCCGGCTGGCGGAGGGGTAGGGGAGCGGCGGAAATACGTCAGGGGAGTTCCTGCGCTTCGAAAGCCTGATACGCCCTCTTCACCCTGGCAAGGAGGGTGACTTCGGAGACAGGCTTGGTGATGAAATCGAAAAATCCCTTGTCGAAGGCCTTGGCCTCTTCTTCGGCGTTCAACATCTTACCGGTCACCAGAATGACCGGGATGCCGCGGGTTTCCGGGAGGTTCTGCAGGGCGGCGAGGAATCCGAAGCCGTCCAGTTTCGGCATTTCCTTGTCGGTGATGATGACATGGGGCTTCCCGGCAATGACCGCCTTGAATGCTTCCATGCCGTCCTGGGCCGTGATGACTGAATAGCCGGCCCGAATGAGGATGTTCTCGAACATGGTCTGGACCAGCTTGTCGTCCTCCACCACCAGCACGGTTTTCGTCCGTGAGTGGACCGGGGGTTTTCCCAGGTAGCGGAGGCAGATCGTGTCGAGGAGGTCCTGCCGCGGGGCGATGAAGGGGACGACGCGCAGTCCCAGGTCGGCCGCCAGATTGCCGGTCACCCTGCTGTCCGTAGGGTCTACCATGGCCATGGCGAGCATGTCCTTGTCCCTTTTCAGGGGAATGATCTTGTTCTCCATAGCCACCCCGAGGGGAACAAGGGCGAGGATCTCCGGCGGGATCGCTATGTGGGGAAGGTTGCGGATGATGCGGTAGCCGTACTGGATGGCCAGGGCCTCGGCCAGTTCCTCGCCGGTGATGAGCCCCAGCTCCTCGAGAATGACGCCGAAACGCCGGTTGATTTTCTGTGCCCGCGCCAGCATCCTCTCCACGGTTTTCTCCGTGAGGACTCCCTGGGTCACGAAGATCTCGCCGAGTTTTTTGCGCTGTTCCATATGCTCTCCGGAATGGTGGGGTGCAAGCGCCCGGCACGGGGGGCAGGTACTGCCGTGTGGACAGGGACGCCGGCGGCAGACCGGGCCTCTCCGCATGACCGGGCATACCGCGATCGGCCCCCTCGGGTGACTGCTGAGATTTTTTTAACAGAGTATAGTCGTACGGAGCTATGTGTCAATACTTTTGCGGCGACACACCGGCGGTGTCCCACGGGGAGGCTTGACGGGAAAGGGGAAATCTGCGATAGTCACCCCCATGATCAAACGTCAGACGACCATCAACCGCATCTTCAAGCTGACCGGCATCGGGCTCCACACCGGCCGGCCGGTTACCCTGGAATTCCTTCCCCGGCGCGAATTCGGCATCGCCTTCATGCATGACGGGAGTCTCATCCCGGCCCGCTTCGACATGGTGGTCGATACCCGGCTCTCCACCCAGGTCGGCGCCGGCGAAGGGTCGGTCGCCACCATCGAGCACCTCATGGCGGCCTTCTATTTTTCCGGGATCACCAACTGTCTCGTCTACATCGACGGCCCCGAAGTCCCCATCATGGACGGCTCGGCCTGGGAATTCTACCAGGAGATGTGGCGTGCCGGAGTGTACGAATTTCCCGAATCGGGGGTGTACCTGAAGGTGCTCCGCCCCGTCGAGGTGCTGCACAACGACGCCTTCGTGCGGGTGAGGCCCCTCAATACCCTCGATGTCACCATGTCCATCGATTTCCGGCCGCCGGTGGGAAAACAGAAAAAGCGGGTCACCGACGTGGAGAATGCCGTCTCCATCATCAATTCCCGCACCTTTGTCCTCCATGAGGAGATCGAGGCAATCCGCAAGGCGGGGCTTGCCAAGGGGGGGTCACTCGACAACGCCGTGGTGATCGGCGGGGAGAGCATCGTCAATCCCCATGGGCTCCGCTACAAGAAGGAGCTGGTGAACCACAAGATCCTCGACCTGATCGGCGACCTCTACACCAGCGGCTACCGCATCCTCGGCCGTATCGAGGCCCACAAGACCGGCCACTACCTGAACAATCTCTTCATCCGGGAACTCTTCTCCGATCAGGCGAACTACGCCATCTACTGACATCTCCCCACTGACTCCCCGGAACACGGGAACAGGGTTCGACCCTGCTGCTGACGGATTGGCCTGCCGAAGGTAGTGAAATGCTGCCGGGGTTTACGTGTGGCCGGTGCCGACGGGAGCCCCCCCCTGCGGACGCTTGACGATGGGGATCAGCCGTGTGCTCCTGTGGGGACGCCCGCGGAAGACCTTCACCTCCCGCAGGACCAGGAAGAGGAGTTCATCGTCCCGGACCTTCTCCAGCCTGGCAATCTGGGGGTGAAGGAGTTTCACGCCGGCTCCGGAGAACTGCACCAGAAGATTTCCCTGAACGATTTTCTGCACCCTGCCGACGCCCCAGTGGGGCATGGTCGTGTGGGTGACGAGGTCTCCGCGGTGGAACATGGGCGGGGTACCATCCAACGGGATTCATCGCAAAGAATGAACGCCTTCATATGGTAGCCTGCCTTTGCGAGATTGCAAGGGGGGGAGCGAAATTGTTTCCCGCACAGGTATCCGCGGGAATGTGCGGCCGGTGACGGGTTGCGGCAGGTCTCTGGTGGTCATTCTTCCCGGCAGAAAAAGCGGCGGCAGACGTTCGGCCGGTCTTCATAGATGGTGCATCTCCCGGCGGCAAGGAATTCGCAGCCGTTTTCGATGATCAGCCGGTGGCGGCCATTGAGGGAGAAGTGGAGGCGGCGGGCACCCAGGCCCAGCAGCCGCTGGTATTCGTCCCAGGAGAGCTCGACGCTGGGGAAGGAGCGGCAGCAGGCGCCGTCGCAGCTGCGGCATCGGCCGTCGTCATCCACCGGCCGGTCGAGGAGCATACCGTGTTTTTTTGCCTTCATCGGCTCAAAGAATCCCATGGCTGTCCCACCTCCATGTCGAACCGTCCGCCGGAGAAGCTGGCGATCAGAGGACGTAGAGGGTGTCGTCGTGGGCCGGGGGGGTGTATTTCCGCTTCCACCCTTTCACCTTTTCACGGGTGAAAGGGTTTTCCCCTTCGAGCAGGTCGCCCATTTCCTCTTCCACCGTATCCGGGTCCTCCCCGGCTTCGAGACGGCGGATCGCCTCATCCATCCCGTCCCCCACGTCCATACCGGTGGCCTCGGTGAGCCGTCGCATGAAATGCGCCATCTGCCGGGGGTCATTCTCGTCCATCCCCTCCATCTCCCCCGCCAGTCCCATCATCGCCTTTTCCAGCTTCGCCTCGTCCAGGCCGGGGAACTCTCCGGCCGTCTCTTCCGTGCGTCCCCGGGAGAAGGCGAAGGCAGAGACCTGGCGCTCCAGCTCCTGCCTGCCGCACCTGGGACAGGCCGGACGCCGGTCGGTGGTGACCCGGCGGGCAAGGAAATTGAAGATGGTATGACAGTCGGTGCAGTAGAATTCGTAGACCGGCATGACAACCTTTCTGCCCTTCGGCATCATCCGCTTCGTCACGTGACCCGTAACGGGGTGCGCACGGGTCCGGAGGAGTCCGCCCGCCTCTTCCGGCTGCAGTACAACACTTATATCGGCGTAGTACTATGAAAAGCACTTTTGTCCCGTTCTGTCAAGTAGTTGGAATGCGGGCCCCTGCAGGAGCACCTTCCCCGGAGGCTCCGGCCCGCTGCCGGTGGTAGTGAGGCCGCCGTACGGAGGGGTTGGCATCTGGAACAGGCGGTGGTATTATGCTACAGCATGGCAGTGCGTTGTTCCGGAGCCCGGCACGGGCTCGGCGCGCACGGGGCGGGAAGGAGAGGAGATGGGGAGGAACGGCCGGCCGCCGCTGCGTCTCGTCCGGGGAGGGATGGAGGGAACGGCCGACGGCATGCCGTGGGTCAGGGTTGGATCGCCGGAGGAGGACGGAGACGTCGACGCGGTGGTTCTGGAAGAGGACACCTGGCTCATCCTGTCGGCAAAACCCAAGGTGACGGTCCCCCGGGACCAGCCGGTCCGCCTGTTCACCGAACTGCACGGGCTGGAACCGCTCGCGCCAGGGACGGTCCTCGTCCAGCGGGAGGAGCCGCTGACGCTCATGGCGGTGATCCACGATTTCGGCGCCGACCCCTGCTGTCGAACGGAATGGATCGAGACCGCCCTTGACGGCATCCTCCGCTTCTGCCGGGAACGGCGGCTCCGCTCGCTCCTCCTCCCCCTCTTCGGCGTCCGTCACGGCGGGGTGGCTCCGGAGATTTCGACACGCATCATCACCGGCATCCTCCGGAGGGATGCCTCCGCGCCGCTGCACACGGTCGTTGTTGATGCCCCGCCGGGTGCCGCCGCGGAGGTAGGCCGTCTCCTCCGTGCCCAAACAACAGAGGAAGGTAACGAGGCCTAGTGTCCCGTGCGGTTAATTCTTACCTTACAATTACGGGCCTTTTGGCCCGTGGCTGTGTTGCGGCTCCTCGGCTTAGGCCCCGCTAGGCCTGCGTCGCCGCGCCAGGAACCAAAATTCCTCGTAATTCTTGCGGTGAACTAACCGCACGGGACACTAGAATGTCAACGCTCCCCTGGTGGAAAAATTCCCGCGGCGAATTGTTCGTCATCGCGCAGTTCGTCCTCTTTGGCCTTATCGCCTTCGGCCCGCGGCACGTTGCTCCCCTCCCGGCATGGGGCCCCGCCTGGAGCGCTTTCGGGCATGCCGCCGGACCGCTGCTGATGATTGCCGGTGCCGCTCTGGCCGCGGCCGGTGCGGCGAACCTCGGCCGTAATCTCACCCCCTTTGTCTGTCCGTCTGCCCAGAGCGTCCTTCTGGAGAGGGGCGCCTACCGGATCGTGCGCCATCCCATCTACAGCGGATTGCTGTTGGTGGCCTTCGGGTGGGGATTGCGGGTGAACGGCCTGCTGACCCTCGGCTGCGGTATTCTGCTGCTGGTTCTCTTCGACCGCAAGGCGAGCCGCGAAGAGGAGTTGCTGCTGCTGCGTTTTGCCGGCTACGCCGCTTACCGGGACCGGGTGCCCAAGCTCATTCCCTTCATCCGCTAGTCCGCTGGCCGACGGCGGCTGGGACGGGCGCCGATGCCGGGTGCGGAGCGCAGCGGAGGGGGAGGAGGGTGCCCACCGGAAAAAGAGTTTGTGCCGGCATCGGCCGATGTGGTACATCACGTAAGTGTGAAGGGGAAACGATTCATCCGGGGAGGAAACATGAAATACATTCCGGCCGTTGCTGCCTGGGCCCTGCTTCTCCTGTCATCGGCCCATGTCCGTGGGGAATGGGTGAAGATCGCGGAACAGGGCGACAAGGTCTACTACATCGATGCCGGGAACAAGGTGGGCCCGGCTGGCGGGAAGATCAAGGCGATGTCGAGAACCGTCTTCACCGGGAACCCGAAGGTGAAGGAAAAGAAGGCGGAAGAAGAATACGACTGCGGGGCCCGGAGCATCAGGACAGGCTTTGTCGAAGTGACCCTCAGCACCGGCAAGGTGGTAACCCAGATGCTGGACGAGACGGAGCGTCCGCAACCCGGCACCCCCGGGGCCATGAAACTCGACGTTGTCTGCGAAGGCTCCGGAGCAAAGGGAAACGGAAAATAATCGCGGCGCTCCCGTGATGCCGACGCCGCGACCTCCGGGTGCCCGGCGTCGCGGGTGAACGGGGTCGCGGCAGACGAGGGACATGGAACCTGTCTACGAGAAAATCTTTGCCGTCCGGTCCTACGAGGTGGACCAGGCCGGACGTGTGAGGCCGACGGCCATCCTCAACTATCTGCAGGAGGCGGCGGGGGACCATGCCCGCCTTCTCGGCATTTCCGTCCATGACCTCATGGGGCGAGGGCTCACCTGGGTCCTCTCCCGCATGCACCTGCGACTCCTCGGCACGGCCCATTCCCGCGAGGAGTTGCGGGTGCTCACCTGGCCGTCGACCCGGGAGGGTCGCTTTTCCTGCCGGGAATTCGAGGTGACCGCGGCCGACGGCCGTCCCGTCGCGCTGGCGACCGCGTCCTTCGCGGTGCTCGACCTCGCCGCCCGACGGCCGGTAATCATCGACAAGCGGCTTCCCCACTATCCGCTCCTTCCCCGCCGGGCCATCGCCGATGACTTCGCGACCCTGCCAAGCCTCTCCGATGCTGAGGTGGAGCTTTCCTTCCGGGTGGGGTGGGGCGACCTGGACGTAAACCGTCATGCCAACAATGTGGCCCACGTCTCCTGGGCGCTGGAGACGGTGCCCCACCGGGTGGGGGAAGGGTCCGTTCTCACCGACCTGGAGATCGCCTTCCGGGCAGAGGTGTTCTACGGCGCCACGGTCATCGCCCGCTGTGCCGAGGTGGAGGGGAGCGGCCAGGCGTTTCTCCACCAGCTGGTGCGGCACGGGGACAATGTCGAAATAACCAGGCTCGTCAGCCGCTGGCGGGAGGAGACCGCCGGTCTCCCGCGAGACCTCGCCCGGCAGGGAGAGGCAGAGTGACCGGACTGTCGGGAGGGACGAGCGGTGTGGCATGAGCTGATCAAAGAAATGCAGCAGCAACAGGCCTTTATTGATCTGCTGGCCCGGGGGTGGGCGACGGAGTATGCCGCCGCGGGCGGTCGCATCCACTGTGCCCGGGGGTGCCGGGGATGCTGCAGCCTGGCGGTGAACTGCACCTTCACCGAGGCGGTCGCCATTGCCGGTGCCCTCACGGGCGAGCAGGCTGAGAGGGTTCGGGATCACGTGGCCCGGCTGCGGGCCGGCATCGACGGTGTCACCGAGTTGAAGGAGTACCTCCTGCGGCATCGCCGGCTGGTCGGCTTCTGCCCCTTCCTGGCCGAGGATGGCGCCTGCGGGATCTATTCCCTTCGTCCCCTGGCCTGCCGGGCCCTCCTCTCCACCAAGGAGAGCCGCTGGTGCTCGGCCGACTTCTCCGGGCTGTCGGCCGGCGAGAAGGGGGCTTTCCTCGCGAGCCTCGACCGCAGCGTGGTGGCCTTTCCCATGCACTACGTGGCCGCGATGCAGGAGGCGGGGGAGGAACTGGAGGCGGCGGCGTCCCGGCGCATGGCGGAGCGCTGCGGCTTTTCCCTTTACGGCAGCATGCCGGTCCTCGTCCACCTGGCAGAGGACCACGGCCTGGCGGCAGCCTGCCCGGCAGGGTACGACGCCGTGGCCCGCCTGCTGGAAGCGACCAGCCTCAACCACCCGCTCCTGCTCCATGTCGGCCGCTGAGCGGCGGCCGGAAGGATGTGACATCATGACCCCATCGCTCCTCGACCATCCCCTCATCACCCGCCGCTACTTTTTCCCCTTCCCCTGCCGTTTTCCCGACCCGTGCCGGGTGGAACGGGAGGGGGCCGTGCTCGGGTGCCGTCACTTCCGCGTCGATCCGGCGGCCCTCACCATCGTCCATTTTCACGGCAACGGCGAAACCGTGGCCGATTACCTGGACGATTTCGCGGCAGCCGTCGCCGCCTTGGGGTGCAACCTCTTCCTTGCCGAGTACCGAGGCTACGGCATGTCCACCGGCGTGCCGGAACTCGGCCGGATGCTGGGGGACGTCCCCGCCGTCATCGCCGCCACCGGCCAGCCGCCGGAGAGGCTCGTCCTCTTCGGCCGCTCGGTGGGGTCCCTCTTCGCACTGCACGGAGTGGCCGCTGTCCCGGGCATTGCCGGGCTCATCGTGGAGAGCGGCATCGCCGATCCACTGGAACGGCTTCTCATGCGAGTCTCTCCTGGGGAACTGGGGGTTACTCCCGCAGCCTTCGCGGCCGCCGTGGCGGCCGAGCTGGACCAGCGGCGGAAGCTCTCCCTCTTCCACGGCCGCACCCTTGTCCTCCATGCCCGCAACGACGTCCTCGTCGACGTTTCCCACGGCGAGCGCCTCTACCAGTGGGCCTGCGAGCCGAAGCGCCTGCACGTCTTCTCCCGCGGCGATCACAATAACATTCTGGCGGTCAACCTGGACGAGTACTTCCGCATCGTCGGGGAGTTTCTCGCCGGGTCCCGCGTTCCCATGTGAGTTCCCCGCCGGCCGGTTGGTTTTTCCCATTGACATGGCCGCGCAAAAATGTACCTTAATCCATTCCACATAAGCGCCGAAAGGGAGAATGTGACCCCATGAAAACCGCCATCATCGGCCTGGCCAATTCCGGCAAGACCACGATCTTCAATGCCCTCACCGGCCTCAACCTGGAAACCACCAGCTACGCGACCCTGGCCGGCGACCCCCACACCGGCATCGTCCGGGTCCCCGACAGCCGTCTCGACCGGCTCACGGAGATATTCACGCCGAAGAAGACCACCCAGGCGACGGTGGAGTACGTCGATTACCTCGGCCTCACCAAGGGGGACATGGAGCAGAACCGCAAGGTCTTCGACCTCATCCGGGATGCCGACGCCATCGTCCACGTGGTGCGGGGCTTTGCCGACGAAATGATCGCCCATCCCCTCGGGAGCGTCGGGCCGCGGTGCGATGCCGAGACCGTGGAACTGGAGATGATCTTCGGCGACCTGGAGCTGGTGGACAAGCGGCTCACGCGCATGGAGGAGGGGGCAAAGAAGGGGAAGAAGCCCGACGAGGTGGAGGTGCAGCTCCTGCGCAAATGCAAGGAGGCCCTGGAGAATGAAAGGGCGCTCCGGGACGTGGATTTCACCGAGGAGGAGCAGAAGGCGATGCGCAGCCTCCAGTTCATGTCCATCAAGCCGCAGCTCATCGTCCTCAATGTGGCCGAGGACGCCCTGGACACGGACGGGACGCGGGCGATCACCGGGGAGATTGAAAAGTTCTTCACCGGCCGGCACGTGCGGGTCATCGGCCTCTGCGGCAAGATCGAGATGGAGATCGCCCAGCTCCCCTCCGACGAGGCGGCGGTCTTCCTCGACGACCTGGGGATTGCCGAGCCGGCCCTCAACAAGCTCATCCGCCTCTCCTACGACCTCCTCGGCCTCATCTCCTTTCTCACCGCCGGGGAGGACGAGGTGCGGGCCTGGACCATCCGCAGGGGAACCGACGCCCAGCGGGCCGCCGGCAAGATCCACTCCGACATCGAACGGGGCTTCATCCGGGCCGAGGTGGTGGCCTACGACGACTTCATCGCCCACGGCTCCATGGCCGGGGCCAAGGAGAAGGGGCTCGTCCGGCTGGAGGGGAAGACCTACGAGGTGAAAGACGGGGATATCATCAACTTCCGGTTCAACGTGTAGCGGCAGGATGTGACGCATGCTCCCCCGTTACGTTGAACCCCTCTTCCGTCCCCCCAGCGAGGCCCGCAGCCTGATTTTCCAGATCACCGTCGGCTGCTCCCAGAACTACTGCACCTTCTGCGGCATGTACAAGATGAAGCGGTTCTCCGTGAAGCCCCTGGAGGAGGCGTTGGCGGAGATCGCCGCCATCCCCGGGCGTTACCGTCCCCACGTGGACCGGGTCTTCCTGGCCGACGGCGACGCCCTTGTCTACCCCTTCGCCGGGCTCTCGGCCATCCTCGACGCCCTGACGGCGACGTTCCCCGGCCTCACCCGGGTGGGGGCCTACGCCTCCCCCAGGAGCCTCACCACGAAGAGCGCCGGGGAGCTGGCAATCCTGCGGGACAAGCGGCTGCGGATCCTCTATTTCGGCCTGGAGTCGGGGGACGACTCGACCCTTGCCGCCATCAAAAAGGGATTCGATGCGGCGACCATGGCAGAGCTGGCCCTGACGGCGCGGGGAGCCGGGATGAAGCTGTCGGTTACCGCCATTCTCGGGCTGGCTGGCCGCGGCAGGAGCCTGGAGCATGCCCGGGCAACGGCGGACTGGGTCAACCGAGTGAACCCGGAGTTTTTTTCGCTCCTCACCCTGTTTCATCGCCACAACGACGACTTCATCCGCGCCCTCGACCAGTGCACCAGGCGCGAGCTGATGCTGGAGGCCCGGGAGCTGGTGGCCCACCTGCATCCGGCGCGGACCATTCTCCGCTCCAACCACGTCTCCAACTTCCTCAACCTGGCCGGAAGCTACCCCAAGGACCGGGAGCGTCTCGTGGCCGACGTGGACGCGGCCCTCGCCCGGGCCTCCCGGGTCCCCGGGTTTCTCGACGCGGTGCCCGAGTACGGCGAGGAGTACTGCTGACAGGGCAGGAGAGGTGGCGGTGGAAATTGCCGGTTGGGTTTTGGGGTGCTTCCGTGCTATAGTGGATGCCCCGGCCACGTGGCCGGTCGTGTCGTCGCCCATCTGAATGCACCTGCAAAGTTTTCTACAGGAGGATACCGTGGAAAGTGCAGCATGGACCCCCGCTGCTCTGCTGAAGCTCGCCGGTGACTACTGGAGCGTCTGCGCCCTTCACGCAGGGGTGAAGCTCGATGTCTTCACCCTCCTGGCTGCGGGGCCGGCGACCCCGGCGGACCTTTCCCGGGTGCTCGGGACTGACAGCAGGGGGCTCGCCATGCTCCTGAACTCCCTGGCGGCGCTCGGCCTGGTGACGAAGAGTGGCGACAGCTACGCGGCGACTCACTTCGCCGCCGAATACCTTGCCAAGACGTCTCCCGCCTACCTGGGGCACATCGTCATGCACCACCACCACCTGGTGGCCGGGTGGGCCAGGCTCGACGAGGCGGTCTCCAGCGGCGGGCCGGTCCGGGACAAGGTCTCCTTTGCCGACGACGCCGAGACCCGGGAGAGCTTCGAGATGGGGATGTTCAACCTCGCCATGCAGATTGCACCCCTCATCGTCTCCCGCATCGATCTCTCCGGCCGCCGGCGGTTCCTCGACCTCGGCGGGGGCCCCGGCACCTATGCCATCCATTTCTGCCGCCACAATCCGGGCCTGACTGCCGTGGTCTACGACCTCCCCACCACCCGTCCCTTCGCGGAGCGTACCATTGCCCGGTTCGGGCTTGCCGACCGGATCGCCTTCGCCGACGGGGATTACATCACGGGTGGGATCGAGGGACGCTTCGACGTCGCCTGGCTCTCCCACATCCTGCACAGCGAGGGGCCGGCGGGGTGCGCCGTGCTCCTGGAAAAGGCGGTGGCCGCGCTGGAGCCGGGGGGACTGGTGATGGTGCAGGAATTCATCCTCGACGATTCCGGCGGCGGCCCCCTCTTCCCGGCCCTCTTCTCCCTGAACATGCTGCTGGGAACGCCATCAGGCCAGGCCTACTGCCAGCGGGAACTCGTCGACATGCTGACGGCGGCCGGTGTCCGCGACGTTCACCGCCTCCCCGTGGAGCTTCCCAACGGGGCCGGGATCATCTCCGGCACTGTCAGGTAACGGCGTTCCGGAAGAGCGGCGGATATTTCGGCGTGCAGCCGCACACGCGATAGAGAGGGGGGAGTCTCCCATGGCAAAGATGCGCATCCTCCTGGCGGACAGTTCCAGTTTCTGCCTCGACGTGGAAAAATGGTTCCTGAAGGAATCCCCCGTAATCATCTTTACTGCCGAAGACGGAGCGCGGGCCATCAATCTCATCCGCCAGGTCCGACCCGATCTCGTCTACCTGGAATATGCTCTGCCGGTGATGGACGGCGTCTCCTGCTGCCGGGCAATCAAGGCCGATCCGGATCTGGCCGCGATTCCGGTGGTAATGGTCGCGGCCACCGACGGGGCGGCGGTGGAGGAATGCCGGGATGCGGGGTGCGACGCCGTTATCGTCAAGCCCCTCAACCGGAGGGAGTTCCTCGAGGTGGGGAGGTCTTTTCTCGGTCGGATCAACCGGCGTGAAGTCCGCGTCCCCTGCCGCTCCTCCGTGGTCTGCCGCATGGAGGGCAATATCTTTTACGGCACCATCGAGGACGTCAGCAGCAACGGCATGTTCGTGGGGGCAACCTGCGCGGCCCGGGAGGGCGACATCATCGAGATGAAATTTCTCCTCCCCGGCGAAGCCAGCGAAGTGGTGACGGCCACGGCGCGGGTCGCCTGGGTGAACGGTGGCAGGAGGCGGCGGAATCGCAATCTCCCCGTCGGGTTCGGGGTGGTGTTCCAGGGGCTCGATACGACGGCGGCGGAACGGATCCAGGAATTCATCGAGCACACCCTTATCCGGCAGCATCCTCCCGATGAGTGGTGAGGTGATAGGAGCCGCTGCAGGGCCGATACCGGATATCTCGACGCCGAAGGATCGGGAGTCCGGCCGAAGGGGTGAGAGACAGCAATCCGCTGGTGGAGGAGAGCATGGACAAGAGGCTGGAGATGGCGGCAGCAATCGGCGACAGCAACGAGCTGGTCGACAAGCTGGAAGAGATGCTGCAGCGTCCGGGAGACCGGGCCTACGTGGTGTGCGATTTTCGGGAGTGCCGCAACAACCGGCAGGGGCGCTGTACCGTCTACCTGGTGACCAATCTGCCGGAGCGGAGCGGCGAGGGGCCGTGCGTCAGCTACACGGTCTGACGGGGATACCGGGAAGCTTGCGGTTGCCGTAGCGTTTGGCGGCGGATTTCCCGCCGCTCTTCGAAAAAAACGCTTGCATTTTTATCGGGGCCGTGATAAAAAGAGAGCACAAGTTAATGTTCACTAAAAAGTGAGCTCCTCCGGCTCACTTTTTTTATTGGGATTTTTCATGGCAACGGTGGATGTGGTCTCCAGGGTTTCGGCGGTTGTCGAGCCCATTGCCGCCTCGCTCGGCTTGGAAGTCGTGGAAATTGAATACCGGCGGGAAGGCCGGGATATGGTGCTGCGCCTTTACCTGGACAGGGAAGGGGGGGTTACCCTCGACGACTGCGCCCAGGTGAGCCGCGAACTCTCCGCCGTTCTCGACGTGGAGGATTTCATTCCCGGCCACTACAGCCTGGAAGTCTCCTCTCCCGGGCTCAACCGTCCCCTCAAGAAGGAGGCCGATTACCACCGGTACCGGGGCAAGCTCGTGAAGGTGCGGACCTTCGAGCTTCTTGCCGACGATGCGGGAAACAAACGGAAGACCTTTCTCGGCGAACTCCTCGGCCTGGAGGATGGCGTCGTGCGACTCAGGCTTTCCGAGGGGCAGGCTGCCGCAATTCCCCTGGAGAAGATCGCCAAGGCGAATCTGGAATTCGAATTCTGACACAAATCCAGTTTCGGGTTTCGAGTCATGGGTTTCGAGTTGACGACCTTCAACCGGGACATGAAACGCGAAACGCGAAACGCTAAGGAGAATACGACGTGGAAACAACCTTCAACCTCAAGCACACCATCGATCAGATCGTCAAGGAAAAGGGGATCGACAAGGGGATCGTGACGGAGGCCCTGGAACAGGCGGTGCTGACGGCAGCCAACAAGAAGTTCCGCAATACCCGCGATCTCGAGGCCCACTATAATGAGGAAGTCGGCGAGGTTGAGCTGTTCGAGTTCGTGACGGTGGTGGACGAGGTCCAGGACTCCTACAAGGAGATTGACCTCGACGAGGCCCGCGAGATCGACCCGGAGGTGGAGGTGGGGGACTCCCTCGGCATGAAGCTCGACGCCAGCGGCTATACCCGCATCGCCGCCCAGACCGCCAAGCAGGTGATCATCCAGAAGGTGCGCGAGGCGGAGCGGGAGACCATCTACAACGAGTTCCGCGATCGGCTGGGTGAACTGATCACCGGCGTGGTGCGGCGCTACGAGCGGGGCGATCTGGTCATCGACCTCGGCCGTGCCGAGGCAGTCCTCTCCCACAAGGAGCAGGTCCCGCGCGAGGTCTACCGCCAGGGGGACCGGGTCAAGGCGCTCATCACCGACATCAAGATAACCACCAAGGGCCCGCAGATCGTTCTCTCCCGCGCCCATCCCGGCATGCTCGCCAAGCTGTTCGAGGGGGAGGTGCCGGAAATTGCCGAGGGGATAGTGGAGATCAAGGTGGTCGTGCGGGAGCCGGGGAGCCGTTCCAAGATCGCCGTGTACTCCCACGACTCGGATGTGGACCCGGTAGGCGCCTGCGTCGGCATGCGCGGTTCTCGGGTGCAGAACGTGGTCTCCGAGCTTCGCGGGGAGAAGATCGACATCATACCCTGGTCGGAGGATGTCGCCCGTTTCGTCTGCAACACCCTTGCGCCGGCGGTCGTGTCCAAGGTCTTCGTGGACGACGAGAATCGCGCCATGGAAATCATCGTGGCGGACGACCAGCTCTCTCTCGCCATCGGCAAGCGGGGACAGAACGTCCGGCTGGCCGCCAAGCTCACCGGTTGGCGGATCGACATCAAGAGCGAGTCGCGGGCTGCCGAGGCGGAGCTGATGCAGTACGCTTCCTTTGACGGCAGCGCCGAGGAGGAGCCTGCCGAAGAAGAGGGCGTTGCCGCCGATGCGGCCGCTGCGGAGGGGACTGAGGCAGAGGAGCAGGCGGCAGAGTAATCCATGGCGCAGGACGAACCGCAACGCAGCTGTCTGGGATGCCGGGAGACGAAGGACAAGAAGGCGCTTCTCCGCTTCGTCCTTGCCCCGGACCGGACCCTGGTCCCCGACCCGCAGGGAAAGCTCCCCGGCCGCGGGGCCTATACCTGCTGGCGAAGGGAATGCCTCAGTAAGGCTGCGGCAAAGAACCAGTTCGCCCGGTCGTTCAAGGGGGACGTCAGCATGGCGGGGAGTGACGACCTGGCCGACCGGATCGTCCGGCTCCTGGAAGAACGCATCGGGGCCTATCTTGCCCTCGCCAACAAGGCGGGGAAGGTTGTTTCCGGAAGCGACATGGTCGCAGAGGCTTTCCGGCGCCGGACCCCCGGCGTGCTCTACATTGCCGCCGACATTTCCGCGGAGAGCAGGGCGCGGTTCGTTGCCCTGGCTGATCGGGCGGGGGTTCCCCTCGTCGACTTCTTTTCCAAGGAGCGTCTCGGCGCCTTCCTCGGCAAGGAACTGAGGAGCGTGGCGGTGATCGAGCAGAGCGGATTCATCACAACAATCGTGACGGAGTTGGAAAAGTACCGGGACTTCATAAGGGAGGGGTGCAGCAACCATGAGTAAAATCCGCGTGTATGAACTGGCGCAGAAGTTGGGGATCGATAACAAGGAACTCCTCGCCAGGCTGAAAGCCATGGGGATCGACGCCAAGACCCACCAGTCGGTCATTGACGAAGCGGATGTCCCCCAGCTGTCTGCCCCCGAGCCCGTCAAGAGCGTGGCCAAGGAAGAAGTCCGGGTAACGACAACCCTGATCCGGCGCCGGGCCAAGGCAACGGAGGCGGCTTCCGAGGAGCCCCCTGCACCGGTTGAGGCACCCCCGACCGTGGAAATCGCCCAGCCTGCGGAAGTGCCGCCGGTCGAAGAGGTTGTCGTGGCCGCGGCACCCGAGGCGCCTGAAGCGGCACCAGTCGAAGAGAAGCCGAAGGCCGTCCGGGAGGTCCAGCCGGAAAAGCCGACCGCCACCCAGGCCCGCATCCTCGGCCGTGTGGAGATACCGGGACTGAAACCCCAGGAACGGCCGGCGGAACGGCGCGAAGCCTACATTCCCCCTCCTCCCGGCCATCGTCCCTCTCCCGGCCAGCGCCCTGCGCCCGGCCAGCGTCCTGCGCCCGGCACCGCCCCCGACCGGGGTGCGCCCCCCCGCGGTCAGGAGCGGCCGACGTCTCCCACCATGGTCGAGGTCCCGGTTTCCGCCGATGACCGCAAGAAGGGACGCAAGGGGAAGGAGGCGCCTGCCGCCGAGGCCCCCAAGGGGGGAAAGAAGGCTGCGCCGGGAGCCAAGAAGAAGGAAGGCTTCAAGAAGACCGAGATGCTGGAGAAACGGGAGCGGGTCTTCGAACCGGGGCTGCGGCCCGGGAAGGGGAAGAGGCGGGAAAAGGAGCGTCCCGTCATCGGCAAGAAGACGGAGATCACCGTTCCCAAGGCGATCAAGAGGATCATCAAGGTCTCCGAAACCATCACCGTCGGCGAGCTTGCCAAGAGAATGGGGGCGAAGGCCAACGATCTGATCCGCGCCCTCATGAAAATGGGGTTGATGGTCACCATCAACCATCCCCTCGACGTGGATACCGCCACGCTCCTGGCCACCGACTTCGGCTACGAAATCGAAAACGTCGCCATCGATCTGGACCTGATGCTGGAGGCGGCTCCCGACGCCGAGGAGAGCCTGCAGAAGCGCCCGCCCGTCGTGACCATCATGGGTCACGTCGACCACGGCAAGACATCGCTCCTTGACGCCATCCGGGAAACCAATGTGATTGCCGGCGAAGCCGGCGGAATCACCCAGCACATCGGCGCCTACGATGTGGAACTCAACGGCCGCAAGATCACCTTCCTCGACACCCCGGGTCACGAGGCGTTCACTGCCATGCGGGCCCGCGGCGCCAAGGTCACCGATATCGTCATCCTGGTGGTGGCGGCCGATGACGGCGTCATGCCCCAGACCCGCGAGGCGGTCAACCACTCCAAGGCCGCCGGGGTGCCGATCATCGTTGCCATCAACAAGATCGACAAGCCCGACGCCAGGCCGGACCGGGTCAAGCAGGAGCTCACGGAGCTCGGACTGGTCTCCGAGGAGTGGGGCGGCGATACCACCATGGTGGAGGTGTCGGCCAAGAAACGGCTCAATCTGGAAGAACTCCTGGAGATGGTGCTCCTCCAGGCCGACGTGATGGATCTCAAGGCGAATCCGGACAAGCCGGCCCGGGGGACCATCGTGGAAGCCAAGCTGGACAAGGGGCGCGGGCCGGTTGCCACCGTCCTGGTGCAGGAAGGGACCCTTAAGGTCGGCGACTACTTCGTGGCCGGCATACACTCGGGGAGGGTCCGCGCCATGCAGAACGACCGTGGCGAAAAAGCGCTTGCCGCCGCCCCGGCCATGCCGGTCGAGGTGATCGGCTTCACCGGAGTTCCCGACGCAGGGGACATCTTCGTCTCCATGGCCGATGAGAAGCAGGCCAAGGAGATCGCTTCCTACCGCCAGCAGAAGCTCCGCGAAACCGAGCTGGCCAAGCATGCCAAGCTGACGCTGGAGCAGCTGTACGACAAGATCCAGAAGGGAGAGGTCAAGGACCTCAACGTCATCGTCAAGGCGGATGTCCAGGGGTCGGTGGAAGCGGTCGCCGAGTCCCTCAGGAAGCTCTCCACCGAGGCGGTCCGCCTCAATGTCATTCACTCCTCAGTCGGTGCCATCACCGAAACCGACGTGAACCTGGCCTCCGCCTCGAACGCCATCATCCTCGGCTTCAATGTC
>Ga0335082_10001174_pt1 | contig 27858 bp, 18 predicted proteins | sample Lox_Sample_41_FD_206718 | JGI IMG/M metagenome (GOLD analysis project Ga0335082, IMG submission 206718) | Soil microbial communities from Loxahatchee National Wildlife Refuge, Florida, United States - Lox_Sample_4.1 | ecosystem: Environmental > Terrestrial > Soil > Wetlands | place: USA... | reverse complement strand
CGAGGTAAACGAAACGGCGGCGGCAATCCAGCAAACCGGCCGGCGTGCCGCCGCGGCGGTCCTCGATATCGCCGACCCGGCGCAAGTGCAGGCTGGCGTCCAACAGATCCGCGTACAGCTCGGCGACATCGACATCCTTGTAAACGATGCCGCCATCGTCACCAATATCGCGCCGCTCATTCGCATGACGCACGAGGCGTGGAACCGGGAGGTCGCGGTGAACCTCAGCGGCGCCTTCAACATGATCAAGGCGGTCATCGAGCCGATGCTGCAAAGGAGTTGGGGCCGCATCATCAACATCTCGTCAGTGGCCGCCACCGGCGGGCTGCACAATCAGGCGGGTTACGCGGCCAGCAAGGCCGCCCTGCTTGGTCTGACACAGACTGTGACGCTGGAGTACGCGCGCGCCGGCATCACCTGCAACGCCATCTTGCCGGGGCTCATCGGCACCGAACTGGCGCAGATGATGCCGCCGGAGATCAAGGAACGCGCCATCGCCATCACCCCGGCGCGCCGCCTCGGGGAAATGCGCGAGATCGGGCACCTGATCGCCTTCCTGGCGTCGGACCGCGCCGGTTTCATCAATGGCGCCACCATCCACATCGACGGCGGCCTTCACCTGAACGCAGTGCCCGTCGGCAGCCGGCGCGAGCTGGCCGAGGTCACCCGCAGCTAGGGCCTGCGGCTCCGCACTCCGGAGCCCTGCGGCGGACGTGCGGCGTCTCCCTATGGCCCGCTCCCGTTGGTCGCTGCAGGCTTCCAAGTCCGACAGACTGCTAGGCTGCCCAAGAATCCCAACCCGAGCCCTAGTCTCCCGTCTTCGCGGTTGGAGCGTGTTCGTAGAGTTGGGAAACTGCGACGCGAAGGTGACGTTGCTGGCGCTTCGAGCGTGTCGGCACACGATTTGCCCTGGCTTCGGGTGGACTCATGGCGCAGCCGCTCAAAATAGACCATGTGCTGTTCGCGACCGACCTCTCGCCGGCGTGCGAACCGGCCCTGCGTTACGCCACGGCCTTGGCCAGCCGCTTCAACGCCGAACTGTACCTCTTGCACGTCGTGCCGGTAGGCCCGCGCGCCGGGCTGGAAGGAGAGCGTCGGGCGACGGTTGCCATGGGGCAGCTGCGCCAGCGGCTGCTCAACCTCCATGACAAATGCACGATGGCGATCCTCTCCGGCGACCCAGCAACGCGCATTCTACGCAAGGCGCAGGACGTTGGGGCCGACCTGATCGTCATGGGCACATCGCAGCGCAACCCGGCGCCTGGCAGTGTGGCCGACAGGGTCGTCTGCGCCGCCCCCTGCCCTGTCCTCACCGTGCCGCACCCCCGCGAAGTGCAGACGGAGCTGCATCCGTGAAGGTCCCGACCATTGATGGCCTCATGCGGCGCGACCCCGTGACCATCACGCCTTTCGAAACGCTCGCGGTAGCGCAGTCGCTGATGCAAGGCGCCGGCGTCCGGCAGCTCCCTGTGGTAGACAAGGGCGCGCTCATCGGCATGCTTTCCGACCGCGACCTGCGTTCGCACAGCGGCTATTTGGAACGCACGAAGGTGGACGCCGCCATGAGCGAGTCCCTGATCACGGTGAGTCCGACCGACTCGTCTGCACGTGCGGCGCGTCTCCTGGTCGACCGGAAGATCAACGCCGTACCGGTGGTCGATGACGGCCGGCTCGTCGGCATCGTTTCGCGCAGTGACCTGCTACGCCTCCTGGTAGAGATCGTCGAGGCGCAAGAAGGGAAAGGAAGCTGACATGAGGCGTGCGTGGGTCTGCAGTGCCGTGGTTGCGTGTCTGATACTGCTGCCGACAGGCGGGCGGGCGCAAAATAAACAGCATGGCCCGCAGCTCCCCAAGGGCTGGACGTTTACCCTGCCGGCCGGTGATCCGGAGGCGGGCAAGGCCGCCTTCGAGAAAATGGAGTGCTACAGCTGCCACAAAGTGCCCAGCGCCGCCTTCCCGCAGGCGCGCGCGGCTGGCGGCGTAGGCCCTGAGCTGGTCGCCGCCTACAGCAAGCTTCCGCCGCCGTTCCTGGCCGAGTCGATCATCAACAGTCACCAGTACATTTCCGGGACAATCGAGAAGTACCGTGGCCTGGATAAAGTGTCGTCGAAGATGGGCGACTACAGCTCGATCATGAGCGTGCGGGATCTGATCGACATTGTCGCGTTTCTGAAGCACCTCGGTCCTCCGTCTGCCCGCTCAGAGCATCAGTAGCGACGTGACTGCCACTTCCCAAAGCTCGGAAAGAGCAGCGGCGCGCCTCGCGCGCCTGGGAAGGTTGGGGAGTGCTTACAGAGCACGGTCCATGCTAGGCTGCGCCTACTAGCAGGGCGATTGCCCGACTCTTTGTATGGAGGTGCCGCTGTGCATGTTGAGAACTGGATGACGCGTGAGGTCCACAGCGTCAAACCGCTGGACTCGATCCAGCACGCTCGCGACCTTATGGAGCAACATCGCATCAACCAGCTACCGGTCGTCGTCAATGGTCGGCTCGTTGGCATCGTCACCGATCGCAACCTGCGGGATGCCTTTCCGTCGGTCTTCGATACTCCGCCGTTGGGCAAGTCCCACAAGGCGCCGAAGGGAACCGACCCGAAGCTGATCAGAGTCGAGATGGTGATGACTCCCAACGTGTTGACGCTCGGTCCGAAGGACGACGTGATCGAAGCGGCCCGGGTCATGCGCCGCGAGCGCATCGGTGCCATTCCCATCATTGAAGGGCATCGCGTGGTCGGCATTCTCGCCCGCAGCGACGTGTTGGACGCATTCGTCGCCCTCGCAGGAGCGGGAACAACGAAGTCCCTGTGAACACCCGCACGCGAACCTCACCACTGCGAGGAGGATAGACGATGGCCAAGTCGAAGGAGAAGCAGCCGAAGGAGGGTAAGAGCCGCGAGGTCGTTCCTGTGACTCGCGTCCCCTCGCTCCCCGTATGGGAACGCGAGTTCGACCGGTTGTTCGACCGCCTGTCGCACGAGTTCCACTTCCCGTGGCCAAGCCTCTGGAGCACGGAGCGTTGGTGGCCGACGCGTGAGCTGCGGCTGCGCATGCCGGCGGTGGACGTGTACGAAGAGAAAGACGCGGTGGTGGTCAAGGCGGAGCTGCCGGGCATGTCGAAGGAGGATATCGAGGTGAACCTGAGCGGCTCGACGCTCACGATCAAGGGTGAGAAGAAGCGTGAGGAAGAGGTTGTAGAAGCCGACTATCACCGCAGCGAACGCGCCTACGGTGCCGTCGTGCGAACGATTGAGCTTCCTGCCGAGGTCAAGACCGAAGCCGGCGAGGCGACCTTCAAGGATGGCGTGCTCAACATTCGGTTGCCGAAGAGCGAGCAGGCGAAACAGAAGCAAGTCAAAGTGAAGGTCGAGTAGGAACCGGGTGAACTATCTCGTGTCTGCTCAACCCGCGCCGCGGCGGTATGGCCGTCCGATCTGGAACTTCTGCCGTGCGGCGATCGCGGCCAGTGCGCTGCGGATCTCGGCAGCCACCGCGGGCGGCGGGTTGAGGTCGAGCGCCTCCAGGAAGTGTTGATACGCCGGTGTCGGCTCGTTGAACGCTTCGAGCAGCACACGGCCTGCACCCAGATGGGCTTCGGCGGCGCCGGGAGCGTGTGGGTAGTCGCGCAAGTGGCGCCGGAAGATGACGAGCGCGGCTTCCGCATGGCCGTTGCGCCGCAGGTACTCACCGAGCGCCAGTGACTCTTCCGGCGACAGCAGCCGCCGCGTCGCCTGCGGACCGAGGGAAAAGTAGATCTGCGCCGCGTCGCGCAGGCGGCCGGCGGCGAGCGCTTCATGTAGCGCGTCCTCCGCAGTCGCTTCGACCTTCGGCTTTGTGACCTGCCGGTACTCGGAGGGCCGCTCCGTGAGCTCCCGCCGGTCCATCACCCACGCCACTGCCAACCCCGCGATGAAGCCGCCGATGTGCGCGCCATGCGCCACGCCGCCACCCTCCACGCCGCGTGCAATCAGGAACGGCAGCAGGTTATCCAATAGGAGGTAGGCACCCAGCACCAGCCGCGCCGGAACCAGAAACACTTGCATGAAAAATGGAAACAACAGCACCAGCAGGCGCACCTGGTTGCGCGGAAAGAAGAGGAAGTAGAAGCCCAGCACGCCCGAAATCGCACCCGAGGCGCCAACCAACGGCAACGGCGAGTCGGGATCGAAGAGTGTGTGGAACAGCGTCGCCGCAACTCCGGTGCCGAGGTACGCGATCAGGTAGACCACCGACCCCAAGCGGTGTTCGACGTTGTCGCCGTAGATCCACAGGAACAGCATGTTGCCGAACAGATGCAGGAAGCCCGCATGGAGAAAGAGCGAGTACAGCAAATTTTCCAGGTGTGGTGCCACCGGCCGGAAGCCATGGTGGAAAACGAAGAGGTCGTACGCCGAGGTGTTCGCGAGGATCTCCCTCGCCGACACGCTTGGCGGCAGACTCCGGGCAACGACTTCTACATACTCGCGCAACCCCGGATCTGCCGGATCGACGCCCGTGCCACTCAGCGGCAGCGAGATCAGCACATAGACGGCGACGTTCACCGCCACCAGTGCATACGTCACCAGCGGGACGCCGCGCGGATTGGGTGAATCGCCGAGGGGGAGAATCATGGGGGGGAAGTGATCAGTAATCAGTGATCAGTAGCCAGCGGTTGCTGGTTCTCCTACTCGATTACTGATTACTGATCACTGATCACTTTCTCCTCATTTTCCCGTAAACAACGGCTTCCGCCGCTGCAGGAACGACGCGACGCCTTCGCGGAAGTCTTCGGTGGTGAAGCTGGCGACCATCTCACGGTCGGCGATCTCCATCGACGTTTGCAGGTCGTTGAACAGGTCCCTGTACAGCTGCCGCTTCATGAGGCGGATGGAGCGCGGCGAGCAAAGGGTGGCCATCTCGGTGGCGATCTCGCGTACCGTGGGCATCAGTTGCTCGTGTGGTACGACGCGGTTCACCAGGCGCATCTGCAGCGCCTCTTCGGCACCCACCAGGCGGCCGGAGAACAGAATGTCACAGGCGTTGGCCATGCCGATCAGTCGGGGCAGGAGGTAGGCGCTGCCGTGCTCGGCGACCAGACCGCGGCGCGAGAAGATCGTTCCCATGCGGGCGCGGTCCGAAGCGATGCGCATGTCGTAGTAGAGCATGTACGACAGTCCGAGGCCGGCCGCGACACCGTTCACCGCTGCGATCACCGGCTTTTGCAAACCGAGTGGATAGCTGTAATCGCCCCGAAACGCGGCGGGCAACGACGTATCGAATGCCACCGACAAACCCGGCGCATTCACGCTCAAGGCGGAAGCGTCGCCGCTGCCCTGTGCCGCCTGCAGCATCTCCATGTCGGCGCCGGCGCAGTACCCCTTGCCCGCACCGGTGACGATCATCACGCGGACTGCGGGATCCTTGTCGGCGGCATGCAGCGCGTGCCGCACCTCCGCACCCATGCGCATGGTCCACGCATTCAGCTTCTCCGGCCGGTTCAAGGTCACGGTCGCGATTCCGTCGGACACGTCGTAGAGAATCTCGTCGTACTTCATGCGGTCGTCCTTTCTTCTGCAGAGCGCGTACATCGGCGACAGCGGAACTGCAACCGTAGGGGTCATGGTACCCGATCGGCCTAGTCGGCCGAAGCTCGTTGACCGTCGCGTCGCCGTTCGACTAGCCTCTACTCTTGTGACTCGGTCGCTCGCAAAGACCGCTTTCGTTGGTATCTGGCTGCTCGTCACGGCATTCGTCAGCAGTTGTGGCGACGATTCCGACAACCCGCCCGCCGCGGCTGCGACGGCGGCGCCCAGCGCCACGCCGACGGTTGTCCCCCTCACCAGTGCGCAGGTGCTGCAACCCGGGTCGTACGGCGTCGGCGTCACCACCATGACCTTTATCGACACGAGCCGGCCGACGATGCCCAACGGAACGTTCTCGGGCGCGCCGCGTCGCACGCTGGTAACCGAGATCTGGTACCCGACGGACTCGCAGCCGAGCAGAACGGCGACGCCGACGCGCAACGCGCCGCTCACACACCTTGGGGCACCGTTCCCGCTGGTCATCTACAGTCACCCGCTCATGGGCAACCGGTCGAGCGGCATCTACCTGGCGCAACACTTGACCAGCTACGGTTACGTCGTCGCCGCCCCCGATTTTCCTCTGAGCAATAGCGGCGCGCCGGGCAGCCCGACCTTCGTCGACTTGGCCAACCAGGTGGGTGACGTGCACTTCGTCATCGATCAGCTCCTGGCGCTCGGTGCTGACACGCAGAGTGCGTTGGCCGGCAGCATCGACCGCATGCGCATCGGACTCACGGGTTTCTCGATGGGCGGATCAACGACGTTCCTGGCGGCCCTCCATCCGACCTTGCGCGATCCACGCGTGCGCGCGGCAGCCGCGATGGGGGCAGTGACGTGTTTCCTCGGACCGGACTTTTACGGTCACACGAGTGTGCCGTTGCTGATCGTCCACGGTGACATCGACGCCTTCGCGCCCTATCAGCCCAACGCGTTGTTCGCCTTCGGTGAAGCGAATCCGCCAAAGTATCTGGTGACCATCGCCGGCGGGACGCATATAGGCTTTACGGATGGCATCGACGTGATCTTCCAGAACGTGAACAACCCGGACGACATCGGATGCCGGTCGTTGGGTGGCGATACCTTGGACGTTGACAGTCCGGCGGTCATCGACAGCTTGGGCGGTGCGGCCGCGGGGATCGTCAGCGGCATGTGCCCGGGGAGTTGTACGAATCGGATTCTGCCGCGTTCGATCCGACCGGCTCGCCAGCAGCAGCTCACCATCCTAAGCATCTTCCCATTCTTCGAGGCGTATCTGCGGGACGACGCGCGGGCGCGGCGTTTTTTGGATGAAACGCTGGCCGCGGAAAATCCCGATGTGACAACCCAGTTGCAAGTGGCCGGCGGGTGACCAAAGTCGTTGACCGTCGCGCTGCCGTTCAACTAGCCTGTACGCTCGTGACACGTTCGCTCGAAAGGACGGCGCTGCTCGGCGTCTGGCTGATTGCCGTCGCGTTCCTCAGCGCCTGCGGTGACGACTCGAACGGCGCCGTCACCGCTACGCCGACGGCAACGCCGACGACGACGGCGACACCGACCGCAGTGCCATTGACCAGTGCGCAAGTGCTGCAACCGGGCCCGTACGGCGTCGGTGTCACCACGATGACCTTCGTCGACGCCAGCCGGCCGACGATGCCGAACGGCACGCATGCCGGCGCACCGAGTCGCACGCTGGTGACCGAGATCTGGTATCCAGCCGAGACAGTGTCGAACGCGACCACGCCCCAGACGCGCGATGCCGCTCTCGCACACGCCGGAGAACCCTATCCGCTCGTCATCTACAGCCACGGGTTCATCAGCAATCGCTCCGGCGGCGCCTACCTGGCGCAACACTTGGCCAGCCACGGTTACATCGTGGCGTCACCCGACTTCCCCTTGACGTACAATGCTGCACCCGGGGGTGCGAACTCCCTCGACCTTGCGAATCAACCGGGCGACGTCCACTTTCTGATCGACCAACTCCTTTCGTTGAGCGCTGCGGACCAGGGCCGCTTCACCGGCAGCATCGACCGCGAGCGCATCGGACTGACCGGCTTGTCACTCGGTGGATCGACGACGTTGCTCGCTGCCTTTCATCCAACCCTGCGTGATCCGCGCGTGCGCGCCGCGGCCCCGATGGCCGGCGTGGCGTGCTACCTCGGCCCCGACTTCTACGGACACACGAGTGTGCCGCTGCTGATCGTGCACGGCGACCTCGATGCGATCGTGCCCTACCAAGCCAACGCCGTGTTTGCCTTCGGCGAGGCCAATCCGCCCAAGTACCTGATGACCATCGCCGGAGGCTCACACACCGCTTTCACCGAAGGCGCCGAGATCTTCGAGCAGGCGAACAACCCTGACGACGTCGGCTGCAGTGCACTGAGTTCGGTAGGCAACCACGATTCAGATGTCAGCCTCCGTGACCTACTCGGCGGCCCTGCGGCCGGAATCATCACCGGCGTCTGCCCGCCGGGATGCACGAGCAAACGCCAGCCGCGCTCGATCCGCCCGAGCCGCCAACACCAGCTCACCATCTTGAGCATCTTCCCATTCTTCGAGGCGTATCTACGGAGCGATGCGCGGGCGCGGCGTTTCCTCGATGAGACACTGGCGGCGGAAAATCCCGACCTGACCACGCAACTACAGGTGGCGGGCAATTGACCTGCTGTGAGAGATCAATCAGCAGGAGGGAAGGAATCGATGAAGGACTTTCGCGGCAAACTGGCCGTCGTCACTGGCGGCGGCACCGGAATGGGGAGAGCACTGACGGAGCAGTTGACGGCGGAGGGTTGTGACGTCGCCATCTGTGATGTCTCCGCTGAAAACATGAGCGAGACCCGACGGCTCTGCGAGGCGCAGGGGCCCTCCAGCGCCCGCGTCACTACGCACGTGTGTGACGTGTCCGACGAGCGACAGGTACTCGCCTTCCGTGATGCCGTGCGGAAGGAGCACGCAACCGATCACGTCAATCTGCTCTTCAACAACGCGGGTATCGGCGGCGGCGGCAGCTTCCTCAACGACGATCGTACCGAGTGGGAACGGACCTTCGGCGTCTGTTGGTTCGGAGTCTACTACTGCGCCCGCGCCTTCCTGCCGCTTCTGGTGGCGAGTGACGAGGGCTACATCGTCAATACCAGCAGCGTGAATGGCTTCTGGGCCTGCTTGGGGCCGGGCGTTGCGCATACTGCCTACAGTAGCGCGAAATTTGCCGTCAAAGGCTTTTCGGAGGCCCTGCTCGTCGATCTGCGTCTCAATGCACCGCACGTGAAGGTCGCCGTCGTGATGCCCGGCCACGTCGGCACGTCGATCGTGATCAACACGAACAAGGTGCTCGGGAAGGCCGACGCCCTGGAGATGCCCGCAAGGGAGGTCGCGCAGCTGCGCAATCAATTGGTGCGGCGCGGCTTCCCGGTTGGCGACATGGACGATAGTCAGATCAGGGCCGCGATGCACCAACTGGCCCTCAACTTCCGCGACAACGCACCAACAACGGCAGCGCAGGCGGCAACGATCATCCTCGATGGCGTCCGCAACGACGCATGGCGGATCCTGGTCGGCGACGACGCACACGTTCTCGATCGCATGGTCCGCGCATCGCCGGAAGCGGCGTACGAGGAGTCATTCATGCAAGCCCTGAACGGGCAGGGACGCCAGCGACCGCCCGAGTGATCCTGGCGGCGTGCAGGTCACACTTTTGGTCGCATAGCACCATCGACGATCGTTGGATAACATTTCTTGTCTTCGTTTCGCACGTCGTGGTAACGTCGATGCGACTCAACCGGAGCAAACGGATGCGGCTTCTCACCCGAAAAAATCTCGTCGCCTTCCAGAACGTGCCCAACCGTGGCATGACTGGAAGCATCTCGGCTCGCGTCCGTTCCTGACTGACGACACACGCAGGAGGCCCTTCACCGGAGGCCGCGGACGCGAGAGGCGTTCGTGGCCTCCGGCATTTTGAGGGTATGGAGTGATGACTGCGAAAGTCGAAGTCCTGGGTGGTACCCGCGTCCACCGCCTCCCCGGCGGCGTCGCCGAGGTGGCGGTGCTGGCGTACCCGGCGGTGCTGCAGACGCTCTCCGACACCCTGATGCAGGTGGTGGACTCGGCGATCGTCGGCCGCCTGGGCGTGACCGAGCTGGCCGCCGTCGGCTTCGGCGGCATCTGGGTGTGGACCATGCTGGTTGCCTTCGTCGGCGCAGCAACCGGCGTGCAAACGTTCGTCTCGCAGGCCTACGGAGCTGGTGAGCACAAGCAGTGCGGCCACTGGGTGTGGCAGGCGATGTACACGTTGGTGCCGCTGTCGGTGATGTGGGTTACAGCGGTTGCAGTGGCGTTCGGCCCGCTCCTGCATCTGCTCGGTCCATCGCCGCAGCTGCAAACGCTCGCGACGAGCTATGCGCATGGACGTCTCTGCGGCGGACCGGCTGTCGTGGGGGCAGTCGTGTTGAACTCGTTCTTCCGCGGCCTCGGTGATACGCGCACGCCGCTCGTGGTGACCGTGCTGGCAAATCTGCTGAACGGCGTCGCGTGCTTTGCGCTCGTCTTTGGCCGCTTCGGCTTGCCGACGATGGGCGTTGCCGGGGCCGGGGCTGCTATCGCGCTGGCCGAATGGGCCTACACGGCGATCATGCTGTGCCTGCTGCTGCGACGGCAGATGATCGCCAGCTATGCGACCTGGCCGGTACGACCGAGCTGGCAGGAGATGCGGCGCTACGCGCGCACCAGCATCCCGGTGGGAGGGCAGTGGGTGCTCGATATGATTTCGTTCGCGCTCTTCTCCACCATCATTGCACGCATGGGCGATACGCAGATGGCGGCGAGTCAGGCGATGATTCAGCTGCTGTCGTTGTCGTTCATGCAGGCCTTCGGCATCTCGATCGCGTGCGGGGCGCTGGTCGGGCGCTACGTCGGTGCGCGCGACTTTGCGTCCGCCGAGCGCAGCCATCATTCGGCAATGAAGCTCGGCGTTGGCCTCGCGACGGTGGTTGCGGTGTTGTTTCTCACCGTCCCCGATGCGTTGCTGGGGATCTTCACCAGCGACCCCGAGGTCATCGTCCTCGGCAGGCCGCTGCTCGCGCTCGGCGCACTGTTCCAGCTACTCGACGCCGTTGGTATCATCGCCGGCGGATCGTTACGTGGCGCTGGCGATACGCGTTTTCCGTTCGTGGTGCAGGCCTCGCTGGCGTGGCTGGTACGTTTGCCCCTCGTCTACTGCTTCGCCGTCGTGCTCAGCCGTGGTGTCTACGGAGCGTGGTTCGGTGAACTGCTGTACGTCGCGGTGCTGGGCTCCGCATGGCTACTGCGTTTCCGCAGCGGAGTATGGAGGACGATCAGGATCTAGGAATGGCGAGTGGGTGGTCCCCTAGTGCTTGGTCCTTGGTCCTTAGTCCTCGGTCCGCTGGTTCAACGGAACAACCAGGGACCAAGGACCAGGGACCAGGAACCAAGGACCAGGGACCAAGGACCCAGGACCAGGAACTAGAGACCAAAACTGCAGTGCTCCGCCAGCACGCGCGCCACGCAGCAGGTGAGACGCATGCCCGTGGAGAGATCCAAAAATTCGTTGGGGCCGTGGGCGTTGGAGTGCGGTCCGAGAACCCCGGTGATCATGAACTGCGCCTGCGGGAAGCGCTCGCCGAGCATGCTCATGAATGGGATCGTGCCGCCCTCACCCATGTAGCAGGCTTCCGTGCCGAAGAAGTCGAGTGACGCGTGGCGTAGTGACTGCTCCAGCCACGGGGCGAGTTGCGGCGCATTCCAGCCGGTGGCAGCTTCGAACGAGTCGAAGCGCACGTGTGCGCCGTAGGGCGGGTCGGCTTCGAGGAGCTGCTTGATGGCCCGGACTGCAGCCTTGGCGTTCGCGGTTGGCGGCAGGCGGACGGAGAGCTTCGCCGTGGTCACCGGGCGCAACACGTTGCCCGCCTTGTCGAGCGGCGGCAGCCCCGCGGCGCCGGTGATCTCGAGCTGCGGCCGCCACGTGCGGTTGAGCAGGAGCTGCGTGATGTCACGACTCACCGGCGACGTGCCGGGCTGGAACGGAAACGAGGCATGCACGGAGTCGCCGAGCACTGCGGCCGTCGCAGCGATCTGCCGCGCACGCTCCGCCGGCACCTCGACGTAAAGGTCGCGTGGAATGATCGCGCCGGTCTTCTCATCCTCCAGGCGGCCGAGCAGTTGCCGCAGGATACGAAAGGTCGACGGCACGATGCCGCTGGCGGCGCCGGAATGGACGCCTTCGGTCAACGTCGAGATCGTCAGGTTAGCGCTGAGCAAGCCGCGCAGCGACGACGTGATCCACAAGTGCTCATAGTCGCCGCAGCCGGAGTCGAGGCAGATGACCAGGCTCGGACTGCCGAGGCGATCCGCCAGCGCCTCAATGTAGTGCGGCAAATCGAAGCTGCCGCTCTCTTCGCACGCTTCGATGAGCAGCACGCAGCGCGCGCACGGAACGTGTTGCAGCTTGAGCGCGTTGATGGCTGTGATCGCAGCGAACGCAGAGTAGCCGTCGTCGGCGGCGCCGCGGCCGTATAGACGCCCCTCCTTGATGACCGGCGTCCACGGACCCAACCCCTCGTTCCAGCCATCCATTGGCGGCTGCTTGTCCAGGTGGCCGTACAGCAAGACGGTGTCGGGCGAGTCGCCGGGCACGTCGATGCACAGCAACGGTGTCCGACCCGGCAGGCGGACCACGTCGAGCTGGAGCCCGGGGACGTTCTGCGCACGCACCCAGCTGGCGATCAGCTCCACGGCCCGTTCCATGTGGCCGTTCTGCTGCCACTGCGGATCGAACGCCGGCGACTGGTTCGGAATGGTGATGTACTGTTGCAGCGCCGGAACGATGCCGTCCGCCCATACGTGCGCGACGAACTCGCGGGTCTGTTGCACATCTATCATGGGGTCCCTGGTCCTTGGTCTCTGGTCCCTGGTCCCTGGTCTCTGGTCTCTGGTCTCTGGTTACTACAACTGGAGACCAGGAACCAGAAACCACGGACCAAGGACCAGAAACCACAGACCAGGGACCAAGGACCAGAGACCAGGGACCAAGGACCAGGGACTATTCCCTTGTCCCGTTGCACTGGCAGCAAGGCTTTCCTAGAACACGCGCATGGATCTGCAACTGACCGAACAGCACCTGAAATTCCGCGACGAGTTGCGTGCGTGGCTGCGGGCGAACTTGCTACGCCCCTGGCGCGACGCAGTGCGCGACCCGCACGCGACGGAAGACAGCTTGATGGAGCTACGCCGCAACTGGCAGCGCAAGCTGTATGCGGCCGGTTATCTCGGCATGGACTGGCCGCGCGAGTGGGGCGGCCGCGGCGCCACCGCGGTCGAGGGCGCCATCTTCGAGGAGGAGCTGGCACGCGCCGACGCGCCGCAGATCCTCAACTTCCTCGGCATCGACCTGCTCGGCCCGGCGTTGATCCACCACGGCAGCGAAGCGCAGCGCCGCCGCTTCATTCCGCCGATGCTCGCGGCGGACGAGATCTGGTGTCAAGGATTCAGCGAGCCGGGCGCCGGAAGCGATCTGGCATCGCTGCGCACCAGCGCGCTTATCGACGGCGACGACTTCGTGCTGAACGGGCAGAAGATCTGGACCACCTTCGGCCCGTGGGCCGACTGGATCTTCGTGCTGGCGCGCACGGATTCGGCTGATCGCCACGGCGGCATTTCGTTCATCCTCTGCAAGCTCGACACGCCCGGTGTGACGGTGCGCCGGCTGCGGCAAATCACCGGCGAGAGCGAGTTCGGCGAGGTGTTCTTCGAGGACGCGCGCGTGCCGCGCGAGAATCTCGTCGGCCAGATCGGCGAAGGCTGGCGCATCGCCATGACGGTGCTGGCGTACGAGCGCGGCGGCGCGTCGTTGGCGTACGCAACGCGCTTGGGGCGCGACCTCGCGCATTTGGCGGCGGCGTGCAAGGAGAACGGCCGCACCGACGCTGCCACGCGTGAGAAGTTGGGACGGCTCCTGGTCGAAAATGAAGTGATGCGTGCCAACGGCATCCGCTCCTTGGCCAACTTCGCCGACGCCAAGGTGCCCGGACCCGAGTCGTCGATCGAGAAGCTCTTCTGGAGCGAGTTCGACAAGCGTTTCCGGGAAACCGCGCTCGATATCCTCGGTCCCGGCGGGCAGTTGCTGCGCACCAGTGCCGAAGCGCGTCCGGACGTCGACTGGTCGCGCGAGTTCCTGTGGTCACGCGCGGGAACGATCTACTCGGGGTCCTCCGAGATCCAACGCAACATCATTGCCAAGCGTGTCCTGAACCTGCCGACGGAGGGCCGATGAAATTCGACTTGTCCGAAGACCAAGCCCTCTTGCGGCAATCGACGCGCGATTTTCTATCGAGCCAGTGGCCACCGGAGCGCGCGCGTCGAGTCATGGAACAGGAGCCGCGCGGCTACACGCAAGCAGACTGGCAACGGCTGGCGGAGATGGGCTACCTCGGGCTCATCCTGCCGGCGAACGTCGGCGGCCAGGGACTGGGTGCTATCGAGTTGGCCATCGTGCTCGAGGAAGTCGGACGCGCCTGCATGCCCGGCCCGTATATCGACGCCGTGCTGGCCGCGGCGGTGCTTGCGGCAGCAGGTGGACACGATGCGCTCCTGAGGGACATCGGCGCCGGCAAGAAACTGGTCACGCTGGCGTTTGAGGACTCACCTTTTCGCGGCACCAGGGTGACGCCGACACGCTGCGAGGGTGCTCGCGTCCGTGGCAGAAAATACTTCATCCCCTTCGCAGCCCAAGCGGACGCGTTGCTCGTAGCAACGCCGGACACGCTGTGGTTGGTGGCGAAGCCCTTCGACGTCGTCGAGATGCCGACGATCGACCCGGCGCAGCGCTTCGGCGAGGTCACCTTCGACCACGCCGCGACCGCGGTTGGCCCGGCGAGCCTCCTGCAGCGCATCGACCGGCTCGCTGCGGTGAGCGCGAGCGCCATGCTGCTCGGCATCATGAGCCGGGCGATGGAGATGACGCTCGAGTACGTACAGACGCGGCAAGCCTTCAAGCGGCCGATCGGCTCGTTCCAGGCGCTGCAGCATCGTCTCGCGGACATGCTGCTGAAGACCGAGTCGACGCGCTCGGCGGTCTACCGCGCCGCGTGGTGCTATGACACCAACGACGCGGACGCTGCGCTTGCTTGTGCGGCCGCCAAGGCCTACGCCGGCGACGCGGCTCGCCTGGTGTGCGGCGAGTCGATCCAGATGCACGGTGGCATCGGCTTCACCTGGGAGCTCGACCTGCACTTCTACTTCAAGCGCGCCAAGACACTCGAGCAGTTCTACGGTTCCACCGAGGTGCAGCTCGAACGGGCGCTGGCAGCAGCCGGCTTCCAACCATGAGCCAGTAGGACCAGTAATCAGTAATCATTGATCAGTGATAACTAGTGATCAGTTCCGAGTAGGGTGCGCTCCGCGCACCGCTTTGACTGCGTGCGCGGAACCTCGACGGTACTTCATTCGTCCGAAAGGCTGGTGCGCGGAGCGCACCCTACAAGGAGTGCTGATTACTGATCACTGATTACTGGTCACTGGTTCAGCTCCACCGGGATACGCGTGAAGCCGCGGAAGATGAAGCTGGGATGGAGCGGCAGTGGCTCATCGTCAGTGCGTTGGAAGCGCGTCGTACGCTGCAAGAGCACGCGGATGGCAACTTGCGCTTCCAGGCGCGCGAGGTTGGCGCCGAGGCAGTAGTGCGGGCCGAACCCGAACGCCACATGGCGATTGTCGGTGCGCCCGATGTCGAACGTTTCGGCGTCGTCGAACACCGCCTCGTCGCGGTTCGCGGAGCCGAGCAGCAGGAGTACGTTGGTCTCGGCCTCGATCGTCTGCCCACGCACCTCGGCGCGGCGCAGCGCGTGGCGCGCGTCAACTTGCACCGGCGAGGAGAAGCGCAACACCTCCTCGATCGCGCTGGGCAGCAACTCCGGATGTGCGCGCAGACGCGCCAGCTGATCGGGATGCTTCATCAGCTCGACGGCGGCGTTGCCGATGAGGTTCGTGGTCGTCTCATTCCCGGCGACGAGGAGCAGGATGAGCATCTGCAGCATCTCATCGAAGGTCAGCCGCGAACCCTCCAACTCCGCCGCCACCAGGCCGCTCAGCAGATCCTCGCGCGGCCGCGCCCGGCGCTCGTCGACCAGTTGCGTGAAGTAGGCGCGCATTGCGTCGACGATCTGTAGCTCGCGCTCGATCACCTCCGGCGGCTCAGGAGCCAGCAGACCGAGGCCGAGATTCTCGACCAAGCCGTCCGACCACTCCTTGAACTGATCGCGGTGGTCCATCGGCACGCCTATCATCTCAGCAATGACGATCACCGGCAGCGGATAGGTCAGCGCCTGCACCAGGTCGACGCGGCGCTGCGCCAACGCCGCATCCAACAACTCGTGCGCAATCTCTTCCATGCGCGGCTCCAGCCGCCGGATCATGCGCGGCGTGAAGGCTTGATTCACCAGCCCGCGCAAGCGCGTGTGCTCGGGCGGGTCTTGCAGCAACATGCTCGGCGGCAGGTCGGCACGCAGCACCATGCCGGGCGGTGGCGGGAAGAAGTTCGACCACGCCGTCGGATCCTTCAAGATCGTCTGGATGTCGTCGTAGCGAAACACCGAGACCAGCGGCAGTCCCTCATGTGCGTATACAGGGTGTTCGCGGCGCGCGCGGGCGTACAACTGGAACGGATCGTAGCGAACGTCGGGGTCGAACGGGTTGAACGTGAACGGCTGCGCGTGGTCCATGCTCGAGCGATTATTTGCGGAAGAACATGTCACAAGCAATCAGGGCCATCACGACGGCGAACCCTTTACGCAGCAGCGGTCCAGGAATGAGTTGCGCGACGTAGCCGCCGAGGTAGCCACCGAAGAAGAAGCCCAGCGCCACCAGGATCGCAACCTGCACGTCGACGTGACCGTTCCGATAGTACTGGAGAAACGCCAGCAGACCGAGCGGCGGCAGCAGGACCGCGAGCGAGGTTCCCTGCGCGCTGTGCTGTGACATGCCGAAAAGGTACACCAGCAGCGGCACCATGATGAAACCCCCGCCCAGCCCGGTCAGCCCGCTGAGGGTGCCACCGATCAATCCGACGAGTACTCCGAGCATGTACACCTCCTCCCGACAGCGTTCGTGTCCCACTGCGGCGCGCGTTTCACGCGCTTCCTACTCCGCGCTGGCGCCGCGCTTCAAGAGGAGGGGTGCAACCCATAAGCCCCATTGAGTTTGTGAACTATTCGCCGGGGCCTCAGACTTCGGGCTTCTGGCTTCAGGAAAAACCCAAGAGCCGCTAGTGCTAGCAGGCACGCAAGAAGGTCACGAATGAGTCAAGTTTTCCGCCCTGGCCGAAAGGAAATGAAAAACCGGAAACGGGAAACCGGAAATTCGAAACCGGTCAATGCGCTGCCCAGCCCCATTGCCAGTTTTCCGTTTCCTGTTGCCGGTTTCCTGTTTTCCATTCTTCGCTGACGGGCCTCCTTGGCGGTATGAGGTCGCTCGCTACCTATAGCTAGAGGCCGCCGTCGTAGTTTGTCCTCCGGTGGTCGGCGGTGACGCTTCGTATGCCTTGCGCACTTCACTCGCGGAAACCAGATACACCCATACGGAACCGTTCGTGTAGCGGAGCTCTGTAATCGTGGCTCCAGGGTACACGGTCGAGATGGCCTCTCGCTGTGCACTCCTGCCCGGCAGGACGATGAAGGCCGCGCCGACAGCGGGTTCCACTGGCGGAACCGGAAGCACTTCGGCGACGTCGGTGCTGACATCTGACATGTCGGTGTGCGCCGCGAAGAACGCGAGGAGAGGATGCCCCGTAGCTCCCTCCGTCCGTCCGCGCACCATAAAGTATCTGTAATCCGGATGCTCGCTGACAAAACGCGCCACCAGCGTAATGGGGACGGTGTGGTAGACGGTTTGGCCGTCACTACCGGGGACCGGGCGACGAACCGTCTGCCAGAAGGCGTCAATCTGGGCCGCGCTGATCACAGCCAGCAGTGCGACAGCGGCCATCGCGGGGACGGCACGCCACACGACAGGCCACCGGTCAGTGAGCGCCAGCAGCCGATCGAGAGCGACCGCGGTCGTGACCATGATCGGAATGATTGCAACCAGATAGTGATACAGGGTTGGGGGATTGGGCAAAGCCGCGCACCCCAAGAAAATCGAGACGACTATCCACAACACGAGGACAACCATCGCGGGCGTGCGCCGTGACGTCAGCAGGTAGACCAAACCGATACCGAAGAGACACGATTCGACCCCCAGGCAGATTGGTTTGCTGGTGGACACGCCCCACGGACCGCTATCGCGGTAGTAGATAATGGAGCCAAACGAGTGGAGCAGCTGCGTCGCCCACAGCGCGCCATCCCAGCGCAGCGAACCGTCGGGATTCAGAAGCACAAGGGCACCCCTGGCTTGTGTCGGCAGCACGATGTCACTCATCATGTGCGGCAGCATGGGCGCGTAGGCCGCCGCAAGGCCCCACGCAAACCACAGGAGCCCCGAGCGTTGCCGCCACAACTGGTGCGGATAGAGGCACGCAAGGCAGAGCAACATGGCCCCGCCAATGAATGGGTACATCGTGAACTGGCGAACCGTGAGCATGGCCCAGCCGCTCAGAAGACCCGCCAGGGTCCAGTGCAAGCGGGAGCCGCGCTTGAGGGCGACGACGGCACAGTGCACCGCCAGAACAAGAGGCCACGCGGAGTCCATCACATAGGGCAGCCGCGAATATAAGAGGAGGCCGTTGTTCACGGTGACGAGCACGGCCGCGATCAGACCGACGCGGCGATTGAAGAGGGACGTCCCCAGCAAGTAGGTGCCCCACACCACCAGAACTCCGGAGATCGCCCCCGTCAATCGCAGCACCCAGTAGTGGTGCCCGAAGAGCTGCAGCGCAGCCATACAGGGGACCAGCCAGACGCGCGTCATCGTCTCGGACGTCCATGGATCCATGATGAAGAATGGCTTCCAGTTTCCGTCGAACGTGCGCAGAGCGGCGGTGCCGTATTGGCTGTGATCGTGATGGATACCATCGGGGTAGTAGCCGATCTGCCAGAAGCGCGTGACGATGGCCGCCAGTAACACCAGCCCCAGCAGCGGCCAGTAGCGCCGCCCGGCGGCCCGCTCCGCGACGTCCGGCGCGACAGCAGGCAGGGTTGCCGCGATGAGCCAAAGCTGTGCGGCCAACCACAGCGCAATGGCCATCGCTTGTTCCGCCGGGAACACCCGCAGCACATAGAGGCAGACACCGAGGCTAGCGACGGAGAGGGCGCCGAGGGTGAGCGTGCGCGCCTGTCGTGTCTGCAGCGGCGCTTGCCACTGGCTGGACGTGAACGATGACAAGGTCCCGGCGCAGCCGGCGATCACGTTGAGTACCCGCAGCGCGATGCCGGCGGCGATGCACTCGAAGGCAAACCGCCACGCATCCATGCTCCGCCCGTAGAGTCGAATCTCTTCGGCATCGTGCCAGGCAAGCGCGCTGGCACCTGCCACAACCAGTGTACAGACGACAACCAGGACGCGGCGTGCTGTCGTCCATGGAACTCCCGTCGGCAGAGCGGATGCCCCTTCGCTTGTGATGGGACCATCGACATCCAAGTCGGGCGTGCCCCGGACTCCTCTCTGGCGCAGCTCTGGCCATCGCAAGATCAAGGCCGACAACAGCGCGGTCACTGCACCCAGGATTGGGAGGGGCAGGCCTCGCTGCCGCCAAGGAACCTCGGGCTGTTGCCGAGACCGTGCGGCGGTGGCGTTCAAGGCACTTATCTCCGCCTCCCAGTACATTCCCACGAGCACGGTCTGGTGGAGCGAGAAGTTTGCGCAGATCGGCCGCAGATCAGGCAGGAATGACGCGGGGGATTCACCAGGCACCTTCAGCCAGACAAGAAACTCCTCGGACGACACCGCTATGAGTTCGCCTGTGGGACCGATGCGCGTGTCCGACACGTTACCGGGGACCGGAAAGGTGTGAAGATTCTCAAACTCCGGCGACAACAGAAGCAGGCCGACACCGGGGTTCCACGTAAAAATTGTGCCGTCCGAGCCCGCGTCGAGTGCCCAGATCGACCGAAAGTAACGATCGGCTTGCTCAGCGACCCACGCCCCTGACGCATCGTACCAGCCCCTGGGTCTCGACCGCCGAAGCACCGCCCCTGCAGGCGTCATTTCGGTCAGCCATCCTTGCACGTCGTTCGTCGCCGTCAGGATGTTCCCATTCGCGAGCGGCACAGCGGTCCTGATGCCTTTGACCGGAAGCCGCCACTCAACGCTCCGGTCGGAGCGCACTGCGATGACTTCTTCACCCGAAGTGACGAGGAACCCGCCCCCCGGCCGCGGGCGCGCGCGCACCGGGTGCTCCCCGATCTGTTCACGCCAGCGCACCGTGCCGGCGGCGTCGAACACCATCACCTCGCGCGCATCTTCGTCCACCAGGAGAAGTGTCCCGTCGGCCAACGGCGTGATGTCAACCGGCTTCTTCAGTCCGACATACTTGCGCAGGGGCTTCGAGTCGAGGTCATATTCCACGACCATTGATCGGCCTGCTCCGAGAGACACGGCTGGCACGTCCGATGCCAGAGCAACGCTGCCCCGCCCCATCAGGAGAGCGGCGAAGACGACCGCAAGGCGAGGTAGTATGCGCCCCGTTTGCATGCCGCCCAGGGGAGTCCAGCCGTGGCCTTGGATCGTGCTGCCCAACTTCAAAGTCCACACCGCCGGAACGTGAAATACTGAATCGAGACGCTGCAGGCAACTTGCTTCGATAGTCCTGTCGAGACGCGCCTTGCCCACCGGGTTAATGGGTCGCACCCTGCATCTCACTCGGCCACTGCCTGTCCAGCCGCCGGTAGACCCGGCCAAATCCTTCTTCAAGCCACAGTTCATATTGGTCGTCGACGTATTGCTTCAGCGGGCCATTGGGTGGCGGCTGCTCTGCGCGGAACGGTCCACGTGTGCTACCGCCGATGTAGATGAATGCCGGTTTGCCATCGCGGACGTCGCGCATGAACTCCTCGGCGTCGGGGCGGAGAGAATCAGTTGGCCAGTAGATGTACTTTCCGGGTGGCATCATGTCAGCGTAGAAGAAGACATCGAGGGGCACTCCAAAAGGGAGCAGCCGATCGCCCGGTTGTGCGTACTCGCGCACCTTCTGTCCCATTCGGTAGAGCGGCGAGGATTGCAGCGCGCGTTCTGGCGCAGCCGGATCCCAGGCCAAGGCCGCATACACACTTCCCAGCTGATGGCTGAAGACCAGAAGGCAAAGCACAAACGCGGACAGAGTCGTGGCAACGCGCGAGCGCGAAGGAGCACCTGCTCCGTAGAGCCAATCGAACGCGCTCCCAAAAGCAAGTGCAAACGCAACGTACATGAAAATCAAATAGTGGTCGGTGAGGCCCGGTGCCAGGGAGACAGCTGCGAGGCTCGCGATGCACCACAGCACGGCAGTCACCTCAAGCCAGGAGCGTCGCCAAATCAAGCCTATTGGTAGTAGCAGCACTCCCGCAGCGATGGGCAAGGCGTCAGGTCGCAGGAGGCGGGCAGCCAGCGCTCCTACGCTTTGTCTCAGCAACGCAACATGAATGGGGACTCCGCCCTGCGAGATGGCCGCGTAGTTTAGATTGCGTAGGTAGACCCAGTCATAGAAGTCGGCCAAGGCATGGCGGAGAGCGAAGTATGCGAGGCAGACTCCCAGCACGAGAGCGGCGCCAAGAGCCAGACCGAGCAGGCCGATGATCGAAGCCCGCACGGCTGCCGCGCGGGGAGAATGATAGTGCGTCGCAACCACGTGCGCCGCCAGCGGCAACAGCCAACAAGCGGCGGGCTGCTTGCTCAGCACGGCGCCGGCAAACGCTCCGCCCGCAAGGATGGCCCACCACACCTTGTGAAAGCGCTGGTAGGCCAGGACCAGACCGAAAGCCGTTACTCCCCATGCAACCGCAAGCGACTCCGTGTCATTTTGGTTCGCCATGCCAAGGCCGAGGAGATCCGCCCGCTGCAGAGCGAGGAAGGCGAGGGCCATTGCCGTGCCCGCCGCGACGCGACTATTGACGCGAAATCCCCAATACACCACGACGGCAGCGATCCCGGTAGCCCACGCAAACCCTTGCCACAGCGCGCGCGGCGTGCGCCCACCGAAGAAAAAGCACACGCGGTAGAAGGCGTAGATGCCCGGGGGCTTGTGGTCGATGATGTCACGGTACGGCACAGCACCGTTGGACCACATCGTTGCGGCGATCGCGTAGATCACCGTGTCTTCGTTGCCCCATCCGGACCGAGGCTCGTAGCGTACAAGCAGCACCGTGGCCGCCAATAGCAGCACGGGTACGAGCGCTTCCACGCAACTCGCCGCGACTCGCCGGCGAAAAATCACGCTCTTCGAGTGATGGGCGTGTCCCGCGCCGGACTCCGTGTTTTGGACGCTTTGCCCTTCCCCCAAGCTCGCTTTCCTTAGCGCGCTGTAGACGAGAGGTCTCCGGCGCGATCGTCATGAGCGTGCGCAGAGTGTCTAGCTTGAAGGCCAGCCAACGTGCAAGCCAACCAATCCATGCCGGCGCAAGCATCGATCGAATCGGCGCGTTGAAGAACAGCGGGCCTGGAGATCTTACACTTGCTATCGCGCCACGAAAAACTGCCGGGCTGGGCTGTTCACGGTGGGGTGAGGCAGTAGACCCTGGCAAGCACAGCCCCGTCGGCCGTGACGCTGTAGATCGGCGTGCGGCCTTTGTACGGATCTGGCGCCAGGCTCTCGCGGTTCAGCACGATCGCGTAGTCTGGATTGCTATCGGTTGCAAGCAGGTCTGGACGCAGTCGCGCCAACCGGTGCAGACCAAGAATCACATCGACCTTGCTCTTTGGCGGTGCGTGCTCGTTGACCCAGCGGCCTGCCTCTTTCAGTGAGTTACCCCAATAGTCCAACTCGAACTGCCCCATCGCGCCACGCCCGCCGCCCACCACCGTGTTGAAGTACGTGCTCTGGTAGGGATGGATGCGGATGTCCTGTACCGTCGCTGAACCAATGGCCACGCCGACCACGAGCCAAGCCACGCCCCGGCTCAGCCGTGTCTGCTGTACGACCGTCAGCAGCCAGTCCATGCCGAAGCCCACCAGGCACGCCAAGAAGGGGAAGGCAGGCAAGAAATGGCGGACACCGTCATAGATCGGCACTGACGTGAAGACCTCAACGGCAACGGGTGCGAGGAACGCCAGGCCCACCAGTACGAACAGCAGCCGGCGCCGGCATAGCTCGACGCCGGCTCGCACAAGACCGGCTACGGCGAACGGCAACCACGCGATCGGAGTGGTAACCAGCACATAGTATGGCGCATACTCACGCGGGATTTGTGAGGCCGGGATCATCCTCCCCTTATACAACACGACACCATTCCAAATGTGGTGTTGGAAGAAGTGGACGGTTTCCCAGAATCTCTTGTAGGGCGCTGCCCACAGCCAGGGCCAGAGCAGAATCATCGCCGCAAGGGCCATCGTGCCGTACACCACCCCACAGCCGAGTGCCGCGAAGCGAATCCGCGATGCGACGGACTCCCCCGGTTGGGTGTCCACCACGACGAAGAGCACCACGAAGACCAGGAATAGGGGCCCGAGCGCCGCGCCGTTGATCTTCGTGGCAAGGGACATGCCGGTGACGAGCCCGGCGAGCGCCATGCCGGGGTAGCTGCGCCGTCTGACGCCGGCGTAGAACGCGAACACGGCGGCCACCGTCCACCCGGTCACGGCGAAGTCCTTCATGTTGTTGTGGCAATGACCCAGGAGGTGCGGCGAGGCGCAGTACACGAGCAGACACAAATAAGCAGCGCGGCCACCGTACTCGGGAAGGACCACAAAGAAGAGGATCAGTCCGCCTGCGACGAACAGCAGGTTGAGATGCAGGTGGAGCGCCGAACTCTCGCTCATCAACCCGAGCTGACCACAGACCACATGCTTGATCACCGTCGCAACTACGTCCGAGAACGGTCCGTAGTACTGCCGGAATTCGTGACCATAGAGCTCGGGCGTCTTTCCGTCGCCGAACAGGTACTGATAGTACTGTTCGCCATTGCCGAAGTGTTCCCACTCATCCCAGGTCTCGCCGTAATCGTTCTGCGTGCCGATCAAAATGACCCCGAACACCACCGCCGTGAGGATGCCCGCCATGCGCCAGCGCCGTACTGGAGGTGACGCGTCCGGCCGAGCGGCCGCGGCCGGCGCCGGTCGCGCCGCTGTGCGGCGGCGGGCCACTAGCGTGCCCCACCCGGTGAGCACCATAGCGGCGAGGGCGAGCCACGCGATCGGGTTGGAGATGCGTCGCCACCAGCGCAGCTGCAGCTTCGGGAACTGGCCCCGGTCCACGGCAGGCATGCCGGGCGCTACCGCAGCGGCCGGCGCAGCAATGGGTGCCGGCGGCCTGGTTGGCGCTGCGGTCGGCTGCGCCGTCGCGCAGTCCCCTGGCAGCGGCACACCCCACAGGTGCAGCTCGTAAATTGACCAGAAATAGTAACCGTCCCTCCCTTTCTGCTGCAGCCGAATGGAGCACACCTGGACGGGCGTCTCGAGATCGACCCTCGTCGGCGAACCGTGCCCATCGAGCGCCGCGACTTGTTGGAAGTTGTCGCCATCCGCAGACACGAGCACGTCGAGGTGGCGTGGATAGTCCTGCGGCGACCCGGCTGTGTCCAACAATATCGACGCGAGCCGCACCGGCCGCGTCAGGTTGATCCGGAACCACTCGCCACCTGCTTGCGGTGCGCCGGTGTCCCAGCGGGTGGCAGCGGACCCATCGACGGCATTGCCAGCCAATTCCGGCGCGTCTTGCCGGAAGGACGACACGCGCAGCAGGGAGTTGTCGATCAGTTGCGCTGCAGCACCAGGAGCAGGGGCCGCCGCTGGCGCAGAGACCGGCAGCGGGCACGCGCCCGGAGCGTTCTGTGCGTCAAGCGTCGGCCCATCCCTACGCACGACGGACACTGGGCTCGGGACAAGACGCACCTCGTTGTCCGGATTCCGCGCGGTGATCTGAACCTTATGCGGTCCAACGCAGACGTCCTTGAAGTAGAGCGTCCGCCGCTCTGCGGCCCCGGCCCACTCGCCCATGACCGCTTCCTCTATGCTGACGTCGCGCGCGCCGAGAGCCTCGTAGAGATTGAACTTCATCAGGTGCCACCGATTGTCCTGTTCGGCGTTGAAGGCGCCGACCAGCTTGCCCTCGCGCCGCGGGTGCTCGATTCGCATGGGCAGCTCGATGAACTCGCTCTCCCCAACGAGGCGTACCATCATGCTGTACGCTGTGTCCGGCGCCATCTCGTAGTAGAACTGCACGTACGGGTAGTCCTTGACGCTGTATGGCTTCGGGAGCTGCAGTTGTAGCGATCCCTGATCGGGACCCGGATCGACGATCTCGACGATGGGCTCGCCCGGGGTGACGTCGTCGATGTTGTCGATCGGCACGCTCCTCCCCACTACGACTGAATCCAGTCCCATCAAACTGTACCGATTGACCACTTCATCGGGGCTGCGGACGTGCATCACAACACCCAACGCTGTCATACTCAGCGGTACGAACGGTTCCGCGTCCTTCTTGACTTCGACCTCGAGCAGCGCTGGCCCCGTGATCTGGACGTAGCTCAGATAGAATGTGTGCCGGCCTGGATCGAGTTGGACCGTCCCTTCCTGCCGCGACCCGGCGCCGCTCTTGAACATGCCGTTGTCGATGACCGTCTTGCCGTCGATGACGATGCCGGCACCGTCATCGGAGGCGAGGGCGAAGGTGTAGGTGGCAGGTGCATCGAGGGAAAACTCGCCTGACCACTCGACACAGACGGACACTTGGTTGCGGGCGTCGAAGTGCACCAAGCCCACACGCCGCGACTCGGCCGGCACGTTGAGGCATTGCATGGGGGAGAACGGTGGTGCTTTGAACCCCTTGGCGGCGGCGTGGACGTTCATCTGCAGCCCGAGCGAGCCGTTGTTGGCCCGTTTCGATGCGGGGTCCACTGCGACGATGCTCACAGGGTATCCCAGGTCGTCGGCCGCGATCGGCTCGACCTTGGCGTACATCTCGTGCAGCGCCTCCGTGTAGTTTTTCATGCCGCCAACCAGCGCGATCACGAACGGGCGGTTGGGCAACGTACCGTCAACGAACGTAGAGAAGAAGCCCTGATCATCGAAGAATTTGATCCAGCCGTACGCGCTGAGCGCTTGTGGGTCGGCGAACTCCATCCACGGAATCCCGACGGCTACCGCGTGCGTGCCTTGATAGGGAGACAGAGCGGCGGCCAGTTTTGGGAGCGCATCGCGATAGAAGTTGGGCTGCTCCTGCATGTCCTCTGGCCCCTTCACCAGGAACACGCGACGATTGGGGTATCGTGAAATGAGCGCGTAGTCCGTCAGGCTGCCGAGGTGGATCGCGTGAATCACGTTGCCCTCGAAGACCGCCTCACCGCTCTTGCCGACTGTAATTGCGTTGTCGCCGGAGTGTGGGGCGAAGCCGTTGGTTGCATCCTGGTAGAAGAAAATCGCGTTGCGAATGCCCTGCTGGCGGATCTGATCGCGCACATAGGGATCGGTCTTGTTGTAGTGGTGGTACTCAGTGCGGAAGCGCTCGGGTAGGTCGTAGAAGAAGTTGAAACCCAGGAAGGTGCCCGCGGCGGCGACAGCGGCGGCGGCTGCGATCGGGCTGATCCGACCTGGACCGGACCCGCGATAGGTGATCAGCAGCCACATGCCGTAAGCGGTCAGCAAGACCGTAAGGTGTGTGAACTCGAACAACATGCGCGGCTCCCACATCCAGCCGTAAAAGTGCAGGAAGCTCTGAACCACCCAGTAGATGGCGATGGCAACGTAGGAGAGCCACACCCACCACAGGCGCGACGCAGCAACCAGCGGGATGAAGAAGAACACCAAGTTGCCGGCAAAACCCAGACCGAAGACGCGGGTGTGATAGTACCGGTAGTTCACGAAGAGGTTCTTGAGCCGGAAGTCCCAGCCGCGCGCCCAGCGGGCCGCGAACGTCATGTTCGCTTCGGGCCCCTTCGCCAGGTACGCCAGGGTGAACTGGCCAGCCGTGAGATAGGTGCGCCAGCATTCGAGTGACGCGATCCCCAGACCCACGACGGCAGCCAGCACCAGGGTGCGGAAGCGCACCCTTTTCTGGAGCAGCGCGACGCACAGGAAGACGGCCGGGACAACGCTGATCAAGACGGCCGAGAGCGGCCGGATGATGAACGCCGCGCCGAGGAATGCGCCGGTCAGGACGACGTACCGCTCGCTACCCGTCTGCCAGAAGATCACCAGGGAGAGCGTCGCCAGCTCGATGAATAGCAGTGCTGGCGCGTGTGCCATGAACGAGCCGCTGACGGTCGCCACGTACTGCGAGCTGGCCGCAACCAGCACGCTCAGCCAGGCGAATGCCGAGTTGCCCACCAGCCGCCGCCCCAGGGCGAAGAGCGTCGCGAAGATGCCGCCGCCGACCAGCGGTGGGATGATCGCGGGGCTGCCGAGGAGCACCCCGATCCCGAGCAGCAGGGAGTTGCCGATCGGGTGGAAGTTCCAGATCTTCCCGTCCCCAACCATGAGGTCCATCCAGGCGACCTTGAAGAAATCGGCGTTCGTCGGTTGCAAGAGCGACAGATGGCCGGACGCAAGGATGCGGGCCTGGATGAGATAGTTCATTTCGTCCCCGAACCCGTATTGATTCTGGAACACGATGAAGCGCACGTACCCGATCCACACAGCGCCGAGCACGAAAACCAGGGCCCATTGATAGTCGCTGAGAACGCGCCGGGCGCGAGAGGTGCGGCCAGCTGAGTAGAGCAGTTGCGAAGACGGCGTGGTCAGCTGGGTGGCACCGGCGGCGATCCGCGTCGTGAGGCTCCACAGCAGGCTGATGAAGAAGAGCAACGCACACCCCGACAGCAGCGCGAACGAGAGGCCCGCAATCAGGAGCGTCAGTAACGGTGCGAACCACGGAACCAAACCATTCTGCTGCTGCGTGTGGACTTCCAGGGACTTGTCGGGGACGCGGAAGCGCACCGATCCCAGTGGGGTCGCGGTGCCGAGGTATACAGCCAACACCGGATCCGACGGGTTCCAGAATCGCAGCGAGACTCGCCCGCGCTGCAGCTGCGAACCGCTGACCACGAGCGGCCCCTGAGGTTTGGAATAGGACGCCAGGAAGCGCCAGACGTCGGACAGGGCGCCCGACTCGCGGATCAAGTAGACGGGTGAGCGCTTCTCGCCCTGTGCAGTGTTGAGGAGTGTGAGATTCTGGTCCCCTGGAACGGGTCCGAAATCGGCGACCACATTGTAGGACTTCAACAGCAAACGGCCGTCGGCCAACTCGAGGTCGAAC
>Ga0335082_10001173_pt1 | contig 27866 bp, 28 predicted proteins | sample Lox_Sample_41_FD_206718 | JGI IMG/M metagenome (GOLD analysis project Ga0335082, IMG submission 206718) | Soil microbial communities from Loxahatchee National Wildlife Refuge, Florida, United States - Lox_Sample_4.1 | ecosystem: Environmental > Terrestrial > Soil > Wetlands | place: USA... | reverse complement strand
CGCGAGCTCGCCGACCAGCTCATTCCTTATGTGAAGGATCTCGGCTACACCCATATCGAACTGCTCCCCGTCATGGAGCATCCCTACGACGGCTCCTGGGGCTACCAGACCCTCGGCTACTTCGCCGCTACCAGCCGCTTCGGCTCTCCTTCCGATTTCATGGAATTCGTCGACCGTTGCCATCAGGCCGGCATTGGCGTCTTTCTCGATTGGACTCCCGCCCACTTCCCCCGCGACGCCCACGGCCTCGCCAATTTCGACGGAACCCATCTCTACGAACACGCCGACCCGCGCCAGGGCTCTCATCCGGATTGGGGCACCCTCGTCTACAATTACGGCCGCAACGAAGTCCAGAACTACCTCATCTCCAACGCTCTCTTTTGGCTCGACAAGTTCCATATCGACGGCCTGCGCGTCGATGCCGTCGCCTCCATGCTCTACCTCGACTACTCCCGCAAACCAGGCGAGTGGATTCCCAACCGCTACGGCGGCCGCGAAAATCTCGAGGCCATCGATTTCTTCAAGCGCCTCAACGAAGTCACCCACCTGCGTTTTCCCGGCGTCCTCACCATCGCCGAAGAATCCACTTCCTGGCCCAGCGTCTCTCGCCCCACTTATCTCGGCGGCCTCGGCTTCAGTTTGAAGTGGAATATGGGCTGGATGAACGACACCCTGCACTACTTCTCAAAGAATCCCGTCTATCGTCGCTACGAGCACAACAAGCTCACCTTCTCGCTCCTCTATGCCTTCACCGAGAACTTCATGCTGCCCTTCTCTCACGATGAGGTCGTCCACGGTAAAAACTCCCTCCTCCACAAGATGCCCGGAGACATGTGGCAGCAGTTCGCCAACCTCCGTCTGCTTTTCGCCTACCAATACGCGCACCCGGGCAAGAAACTCCTCTTCATGGGTCAGGAATTTGGCCAGCGTCACGAATGGACTGAGGCCCGTTCCCTCGATTGGCATCTCTTGCAGCACGAATCACACCAGGGCATTCAGCGCCTCGTTCGCGACCTTAACAAACTTCTTCAGTCGCAACCCGCTCTTCACCAGGTCGATTTCGATTGGCAGGGCTTCGAATGGATTGACGCCAACGACTCCGACAACAGCGTGTACTCCTTCATCCGGCGCGGCAAAGACCCCGACGACCTCATCATCGCTGTCCTCAACGCCACTCCCGTCGTTCGCTACGGCTACCGCATCGGCGTCCCCCGTCCCGGACACTACACCGAAGTCCTCAATACCGACGCGGCAACCTATGGCGGCTCCAACGTCGGCAACCTCGGCGGCCTGAGCGCCGACGAGCACGCCTGGATGGGCCGCCGTCACTCCCTTCCCGTCACCCTTCCTCCCCTCGCCGCCATCTTCCTCAAGTGGCATCCCGCCTAGCGGGGGGCGCACACGCTCTCACTTCAAATAGACCGCCGCCACATCCTCCGCAATCTTTTCCGGCTTGCAATGCTCCGAATCCAGGTTTGTCATCACAATCACCGTTAACCCCTCCTTCTCGTACCGGTTGATCGCCATCGTAAATCCCTGCCACGATCCCGTGTGCGATACCGCTTTGTATCCCCCTTTATCTTCAAGAAACCACCCGAATCCGTACGGATACGTCTTCCCATCGTTCAGTTTCACCGGCGACCACATCGCCTCATAACTCGACGCCTTCACGAATTTCTTCTCCCGCAGCGCCGCGTCCCATTTCGAAAGGTCCAGCACGTTCGTGTACAGCGCCCCGTCTGCCGTTGTATTCAGCGACGGCGCCACCCATTCCTGGTTCTTTAACTCGTCTTTCACCAGCCGGTATCCCCCGCTCCTCTGCTTCACGATGTCTTCCTCGCTGATGATCCTCGTCGAGCTCATCCCCAGCGGCCGGAAGATCCGCTCCTGCAGAACCTCCCCGTAGAACTTCCCCGTCACCCGGTGAATCACAACTCCCAGCAACACATATCCGGAATTGCTGTAGCTCCATTTCTCGCCCGGTTCGAAATCCATCTTCATCTTCGAAAACGCCGTGATCAGTTCCTCTTCCGTATAGTCCCGCCGAAGGTCCACCACCGCATTCCCCAACGGACCGTTGTCCCCCGCATAATCCGCAATTCCGGACGTATGGGAAAGCAGATTCCGGATGGTCACATCCTTCCAGATCGTCGGCGATTCCGGCACGTACTTGCTCAACTTCTCGTCTAGGCCGATCTTTCCCTCTTCGACCAGCATCATCACCGCCATCGCCGTGAACTGTTTCCCTACCGATCCCGTCTGAAAAATCGTCTCCGGCGTAACCGCGTCGTTCCACTCCACATTCCCCAATCCGTATCCGCTCGCCTTCACCAGTTTCCCGTCGCGGCACACCGCCAGCCCCACCCCCGGTATCTTTTGCGCTTTTCGCTGCGCCTCCACTGCCGCATCCGCCTTTGTGGCCGCCTCTCCGTCGCTACTCGCCCGCGCTGCTCCCGCCACGCAAAACAGCACAATCCACGCTGCCACCGCTCGCCTTTTTCTCAATGTTCCCCTCTCCCTTTCCTCACCCTGCCCCTCTCTCTTCGCTTCCCTTGCCGCGGGCATTCTACACGCTCCCCGCTTCCCTTCCCAAGCCGCTCGTACAACCTCCCGCCCCCGCGCTACACTCTATATACTTGAAAGGAGTCACCTTCGCTCCGATGAGCCTCGCATTGTCTTCACACAAACGTTCGCTCTGGATGCATCTTTCCCTTGGCCTGATCGCCAGCGCCCTCTGGATTTCCCACGCGCCCGCTCAGGACCCCGGCCCCCTCCCCACCCCTCCCGCCGGTCGCACTCAGTCCCGCCCCAAGCCTCTCCCCCAGCAGCAGTCTGCGCCGCAAGATTCTGGCTATCACACCTCCCCACCTCCCGAGAGGATTCACTCGCCCGGCGACAATCCCATCACCAACGAACCTCCCTCCATGCCCGTCGAAGACATCGTCAAACGCTTCGCCGAAAAAGAAGCTGAGTTCAAGGCTGAGCGGGACAACTACACGTACACGCAAAATTTTTCCATCCAGACCATCGACGACGACGGCCGCCCCGACGGCGAATACCGCATGTCCAGCGACATCATCTTCACTCCCGAGGGCAAGCGCTACGACCATGTGACCTTCGCCCCACAGCCCTCGCTTCAGCGTATCTCTCTTTCTCAACAGGACCTCGACGATGTCCGCAACGTTCAGCCCTTTGTCCTCACGACCGTGGAACTCCCCAAGTACGACGTCAAATATGTCGGTAGACAGCAGGTCGATGAACTCTCTTGTTACGTCTTTGACGTCGGGCCCAAGACCATCGAAAAGAACCAGCGCTATTTCAAGGGCCGCGTCTGGGTCGAGGAAAAAGACCTGCAAATCGTCATGACCGACGGCAAAGCTGTGCCCGACATCATCACGAAGAACAACGAAAACGTCTTTCCCCGCTTCCGCACTTATCGCGAGAACATCGCTCAGGGTTTTTGGTTCCCGGTGTACACACGCGCCGACGACTACCTTCATTTCCGCTCCGGCGATGTCCATATCCGAATGACCATTCGCTATTCCAACTACAAGCGCTATGGCAGCACCGTCAAGATGGGCACACCCGTCGAAGTCAAGAAGTAACTATCGACGAATCATTCACATACAATTCATACTTTCGATGCCTGTGTTCCAGCCATTCTCCGTTATCCTGTGGGTACCCCGGAGTGGCTCGGCCGCTGGGTTTCTGCGTTCTGCCGCTCCGCAGCACGCAGTGGGGCCGGACTGTCCGATTTGCCAGTTGCGCTTTTCGCTATTCCTGTTGAGATGGTCACTCTCGCTCGGGCGAGACACGGGCAAACTGTTGCTACGGAGTTGGGCCTGAGAGAGAACCTGGAGCAAGTGTACATGCGCCGAATTGTTGTCCCCAATTCGACCGGTTTCCCCGTCTCGCCGCGTCTGCTCGCGCTCGTTCCGGCATTTTTGCTCGCACTCCTTGCTTGTCCTCCCCAGACCCACGCTGCATGCGACTATATTCCCGCCGGCAAGTCGTTCTGGATTCGCCTCGTCGATCCCGTCGCATCCTATAGTTCGAAACCCGGCTCAAAGGTCCGGGCCATTCTTATTCAATCCCCCGAGTGTGGATCTAACCCTGTCTTTCCCGCAGGCTTGGAGGTCGACGGTGAGATCATCTCCGTCCGCAAAGTCGGACTCGGCTTTGCTCACGACACGGCGCGCATCGAGATCCAGTTTAATCGCATCGTCGCTGCCAACGGCGCCGTCCTCCCTATCGCTTCGCAGGTCGTCGAAATCGACAATGCCCGCGAGGTCGCCCGCCGCGGAATCATCCATGGAGTCCGCGCCACCAACACGCCCCAGGGTCGCATCATCAGCGGCCTGATTCACCTTCCCACCTACAACCCTTACAGTGACCTCGGCCTCATCATCTATCGTGCCTTCACGGTTTTGCCTGAGCCTGAGATTTACTTCCCGCCGGGCGCCGACGTGCGCCTTCAACTCACTGTCCCGGTTTATGTCGGCGATCAGCCCGAAATTCCCCGCCCCTCGTTCGAACTCGATGAGTACGAGCGCGGCGACGTCGAGATGGTTGTCGACAAGGTTCCCGACCGGACCATGACCTCCAAGGGCAAAGACGCCGACCTGGTCAACCTCCTCTTTGTCGGCTCCCGCCAGCAGCTTCACGACGCCTTTGCCGATGCCGGCTGGCTCCCCGCCGATCCCAATTCCTCCCATGCCTTTTTCAAGGAATTCTCGGCTTTCCTGACGCTCAGCAACTACGCCACCATGCCGGTCTCGAAGCAGTATCTGAACGGCCAACCGCAGCAATTCACCTGGCAGAAGAGCCTGAACAGCTACAACAAGCGCGCCCATTTGCGCATCTGGGGCCAGCAACGCACCGTCCTCGGCCAGAACGCCTGGCTCGCCGCATACACCCGCGAGAACGGCGCCGCACTTTCCCCTCGCTACCGCAAATTTATCCACCGTATCGATCGCAACCTCGATGACGGCGTCAACATGCTCGTCCGCGACCTGACCTTGTCCGGCTGCGTCGAATCCGTCCGCCACCTCCCCCGCCCTAACGTTCCGCATCTTATGGTCAACTCCACCGGAGACGAGATGCGCACCGACGGTGTCCTCACGGTGGTCCAACTGAAGGAGTGCGACCGCCCCACCCTCGCCCTGACTCGTTCTACTCCCTCTATCGCCGTCCGCCCGAATTCCCGCTTTGTCCGCTACTTCCGTAACCGGGTGCTCCTCTACAAGAGCGACGTGATCCGCGGCAACATCGTTTATAGCGCCTTCGACCTGTGCCGTATGTCCATCCGCTCCCTGCGTCACCGCCGCCCGGCCGAAGACGACTTCGACGACGACAACCTCCCCGCCTCCCCCGTCTCCCCGGAGACCCTGTTTCCCCAGTTCAGCTTGGATACCGCCTCCCTCGCCCCGTAGCCTCCCCCTCCCCCTGGGACTTCTCGGAAGCCAAATCCGCCGCCTCTTGGAACTTTTCCGCACCCCTCTCCGTATCCATTCACAAGGAGTCGCACACATGAACCAACTGTCTCGGGGTATTGTCCGCTTTTCCATGTCTCTGGCACTTGCCGCGGCCGCGTTCCTGCCGTCGATGGCCCTCGCGCAGAACTCTTCCAAGACCGACCAGTGGATTCACGTCCGTGTTGAGAACAAGGACGAAGGCGGTGAAACTGTCCGCGTGAACGTCCCCGTCGACATGGCCGTCAAGGTGCTCCCAGCCATCAAACAGGATCGTCTTCGCAACGGCAAAATCTGCATCGATAACGCTCACCTCGACAACGTCGACTTCCGCGCTATTCTCGACGCCGTGCGCGAGTCCAAGGACGGCGAATATGTCACCATCCAGAGCAATGAAAACGACGTCCGCGTCGCCAAGAATGCCGGCTACCTGTACATTCACGTTACCGACAAGAACCGCAAGAAGAGCGCTGACGCCAAGGACTCCAAGCCCGCTCGCGAGTCCAAGGTCGAAGTAAAAGTCCCCATGAAAGTCATCGATGCCCTTTTCTCCGCGGGCAAAGATGAACTCGACATCGTTGCCGCCCTTCACGCCCTTTCTGCCAGTGGCGACACCGAACTCGTCAGTGTCAAGGACTCTGAAAATACCGTCCGCGTCTGGATCGATTCCAAGAATATTGCCGACTAATCTGCGCCGTCTCCAGGAGAGAACACCATGCTACTTCTCGCAAAAGCTGCGTTGGGCGCCACGGCTACTCTTGCGTTGACCACCGCCTACGTTTTTCATGAAGGCACCATCCGCGTTGACGTCGACGAGAACCGTAATGGCGGATCTCACGTCCACTTCTGGGTTCCCGCCACCGCCGTATCCGGAGGACTACGCGTCGTGCCGGATCGCTACCTGCACCAGGCTGCCGAACGCTCTCGCCCGTACCTTCCGGTTTTACGGGTGCTGGCTAAAGAAATGAAGAAGTATCCCGACACCGAGTTCCTCAATGTCAGCAGCGCCCAAGGCGAACACGTCCGCATCTCCGTCCACGGCAGCAAGATCTATATCGACGCCGTCGACAACAACGATAACGTCCACGTCGCCGTGCCGATCGACACCCTTCTCAGTGTGGCTGATCGCCTCGAAGACGCTACTCCGGGCATCTGACGCATTCGCGCGGCACTGGCGTGCTTCGCCCTAGAGCTGGTGCACATCCCGGCCGGGCACGAAATATACTTCGTCCTGCACCGCATCTTTTTTCCACCCAGCCCGCAACAGAATCCCTCGCCCGTTTTCCACCATGCTCGGGTGTCCGCACAAATACGCTGTCGTATCCTCCGGCTTCAGATCCCAGACGCGCGCGTACGCCCGGATCAAGTCGTCCGTCCGGCCCGTCTCTCCCTGCCAGCCCTCCGACTCCCACGGCCGGCTCACCGTCGGCACATACTTCAGCCACGGCGCCTCGCCCGCAATCCGCTCTAATTCGTCGCGGTAGCCGAATTCATTGCCTCGACTCGCTCCCTGGATGCAGAACAGCCGGTGTTCCCCCGGCATTGGCGTTCCGCCCTTCTTCCAATCCTCGTATACCGTCCGCACGTAACTGACATACGGTGCAATTCCCGTCACCGTCCCCAACAACAGATGATTCTTCCGGCCGCTCCGCAGATCGAGCGTGAACCGCCCTTTCGCGAATCGCCGGACCAGCAGCGGCGCGCCCTCGTCCATGGCGTACAGTAGCGGCGTCAGCTCCCCGTGGGGCACCCGCTCCACGAAAAACTCCAGATCCTTTTCGTACGGGGACGAACACAGCGAATACGGCCGCTCGATTCTCCGTCCGTCGACCTCTACTCCCAAGGTCGCATACTGCCCCGCCAGGTACGGCAACTCTCCCGTCACCTCGACCTGCAACACGAACAGGTCTGGCGCCACATCTCGCCGCCCCACGATTCGCCCACTCAAATGTTTCTCGGCCACTCCCGTCCCCTTCCGGCTGCTTCGCCTCGTGCCATCGTAGGATGCCACCGCCCCCAAAAACGATGCGGGCGGGAGCTTTCGCTGTCCCGCCCGCGTTGGTGCCGGTTCTCGTTGATCGGTTACTGTTTCTGCTGCCTCTGCTGCTGCATTTGCTGCATCATCTGCTGCATATCGAATTTCTGCACCGGCCCGGTAATCCTTTCCGGGTAGTTGTCCAGCACCTTCGCCAGCACCATCGTGTGATTCTTCGTTATTTCTTTGACCACCCCGTACGAAGGCACCTTGTCGCTGGACCAGATCTCCGATCCATTCTTCTCATTCTTCCAGTGCTCGCAGCTGAATGTTCCCGCTGGCACCGTCACCGTTTCCGTGCCCACCGAATGCCACTCGTTGAGGTTCTCTTCCACATGGCTTTTATGTTGCCCAGTCATGTTCGCGGGCATCTCCATGGCCGGCTGGCCCGCCTGCTGCATGATCATCCGGTGAATCGTCATTTCCGTCCCCAGCGACATCAGGATTTTCCCGATGATCGGGCGCCCCTGCGGATCAGCCGTGCTCGTTTCAACCCAGTACGCATCCCCGCCGTCGACGGTTTCCTTTCCTACGACTCCGATTTCCGTCGTCCTCGTCTTCGCATCCCCGTTCGCTTTGCTGGTCGTTTCGTAGACCACGCCTTTGCCTACCACGGGTCGAAAGATCTTCGCGATCGCCGGACGCGTGAAATAATCCATGCCCATTTGCGCCTGTGCCGTACAGGCCCATCCCAACAGTGCCAGCGCCGCTGCCCACTTCGTCCACTTCATAGCTCTCTCCTTGAATGCCGCGCCCGCCATGATCAGCCGGGCCGCAGCTCGTCGCATCACTCCCCTTCTCATATCAGTTGCGCTGTAGACACGCAATCGTGCCGTCGTCTTCGGCGAGGAATCAGTAACGGCTTCGCGGGAGCGATGCCCATGCCGTTTTTTGCACTCCGTCTGCGCCCGGCTCCTTACTGCTCGTAGTTCTCCACTATCTTCGTCGGTCGCACTTTCGCTCTGTCCGGATCGTCTCCGAATTCCCGCAGTGCCCTTCTTTGCCTCAACAAATCCCAGCACTGGTCCAGTTGTACTTTGAGTGTCGCCAGCCTCTGCTGGTCGTCCAACGACAACTGCCCCTTCCCGTACAGACTCTCTTCTTCCTTCACCAGTTCGTTGATGTGGTTCAGTACCGTCTTGTCGTTCTTCTCGCTCGACATCTTTCCCCCCTCGTCGCGGATCCTCGTCTCGTGAGAACTCGCCCATTTGGATGCGTCAGCACACACCAAGGCAACAAGGGGTATCGCGCCTTTCCCGAAATGTCGAGTGAAATGTCTGCCTGCGGAACGCCTTACTTTGTCTGACTTGCCGCTGCCTACTCGTACGCCAGCGCTTCCACCGGATCGTACGTCGACGCGCGAATCGCAGGTACTGCGGCCCCCAGCGCCGCCCCGACCAGCGCCAGCCCGATTGACCCGACCACCCATCCCGGTGTCAGCAGGATCGATAGCGATGGGTTCGTCTCTTTCAGAATCGCTTCGATCAAGAACGTCACGCCGATGCCCACCAGGCTGCCCAGGACGGTCAGCAGCGCCGTCTCTCCCAGCAACATCGTCACAACGTCGATCCGGGTAAATCCCAGCGCCTTCAGAATCCCGATTTCCCGCGTCCGCTCCATCACCATCGTATGCATGTTCATCAGCACCACCAGGAAGCTGATCACGATCCCCAGCCCTACCATCGTCTTGATGAACGGCTTCAATTCCGGCAGGTTCGACGAACTCATCAGCGTCACATATTCCGACATGGACCGCACCCGGTTTTGCGGGTTCAGCGCCAGAATCTGTGCTCGCGCCGCTTCGGTGTTCCCCTTGCTCCTCACATAAAACATCGAAACCCGCTTCTCTGCACCCACCAGGTCCTGCCCCGTCTTCAACGGGATGAAGAATCGCGCGCCTTTCCCGTGCGCCACGATCCCGCTGATGCGGAACGGACGGTTCACCAGCGTCACCGTGTCCCCGACCTTCAGATGCCTCGTCTGCGCTACGATGTCGTCCGCGATCGCATCCTCCGGCCCGGCAAACGGCCCGCCGGCCCGAAAAATGAAACCTTGGCTCAGCGCACTGAACCGTTTGTAATCGATTCCGTAGACGATGATCATCGTCTTTGGATCGCTCAGGATCAGCGTCGGTGACGCTTCATCCACCGTGGGCAGTTTGCCGATCTCGTCGCCCAGCGACTCCGGCATCACCGCGCTGGAAAACGCAAAGAAAATGGAAGAATTCGGCGGCTGCACCAGTAGATCGGCGCCAACGCCCTCCACGCGCTTGCCCCACTCCGCAACCACACCGGATGTCAGTCCTACGATCAACAGCACCAGCACCACTTGTATCGCGATGGCCACGATCGTCAGGAAACATCGCAAGGGCCTGGCCCGCAGGTTGCCCCAGAACATCTGCAGCAGTGAAAACGGTCCGCTTTCAGCGTCTGCCATAATTTTTCCCGTCGATTTCACTTTAGCATTCACGAACTCGACGGGTCAAAATGTCGTTGGATTGAATTTGTTGCACAGTCTTTAGCACGAACGCGCCCATTACTCCACTGAAAATATTTCTCTCGCGTTAAGTTTTGCACACAAGCGTGGAAATCTTTGTGGAAACAATTGTTTTTTCTCTCTTAACTCCGCAAATTTCAAATACATGATGCTCTTTGCACTCTTTTTGTGCAATCAACCCTTCTCAAACCAATTTGCTCGTTCCATTTGTTTCCGACTTGGACCTTCCCACCGCTAACTCTGTGCTGACAAAATATTCTTGCCGACTCTCTCAGTTCGCATTTCTAATACCACTTCGGCGGTTTTTCCAGGTGGATCTTGATCACTTGCTTCTGGTCGGTGATCTCGTGCCACTGTCCATACGTCTTCCAACCCTGTGCCACAATCTGAATCAATACTCTTCCCACCGGCGGATCCGGCACGTGCGCCACGCCTTTCATGTTCGTCTTCACGTTGACTTCAAATTTCTTGTCTTTCAGCAGCCGCTCTTCCACCGTCTTCACGTACACGCTGGCATTCTCGATCGGCTTGTTCGTGTCTCCGCCCGTCACCTCGATCGTTAGTCGCGCAATCGCGGCTTGGGCGGCGGGCGGATCATTCGGTTTCGGGTCCGTTTGCGCCTGCGCAAACACCGGCGATGCAACGCCGCACAGTGCTAGCAGTACCATCCACACCTTCGGCAGCAGGATTCTCTCCCTCATCCCTTTCATCCTCCCCGTTGCCTTCCGAAACGTCAAGCCCGCCATTTGACTCCCCGCTTCGCCTCTTGTAACTTCTTCTTGCCACTAGAGTTTCGCGGCTCATTCAGTTCGCCCGCGCTCGTTCGTTCGATCGCACACTCTCGCGGCGTTGATCCGTCATCGTTGGACGGCCCCGTTGGCCCGTCCGTTGCCCCACTCGCGCACAAGGAGAGCCTCGCATGGGTTTCGCTACGAACGCAATTCACGTTGGCCAGGAGCCCGATTCGTCCACCGGTGCTGTCGTCCTGCCCATCTATCAGACTTCCACCTACGTCTACGAGGAGCTCGGCAAAGCCAAGGGCGGCTACGACTATGCGCGCACCAATCATCCCAACCGCAAGGCTCTCGAGCGCACCCTCGCCAAACTCGAAGGCGGCGTCTCCGCCTACGCTTTCACCTCCGGCATGGCTGCCATCGATTCCGTCTTCCGCCTCCTCCGCCCCGGCGACCATGTGGTCCTCTCCGAAGCTGTCTACGGCGGCGTCTATCGTCTCACCACGCAGCTCCTCGTCCACTTCGGCCTGGAATTTTCTTTTGTGGACACCACCGATCCTGCTGTCGTCCTCGGCGCTCTTCGTCCCAACACCAAGATGATTTACATCGAGACTCCCACCAACCCCACTCTCCGCATCACCGACATTCCCGCCATGGCCAAACTCGCCAATGAACGCCACGCCACCCTCGTCGTCGACAATACTTTCCTCACTCCCTATCTCCAGCGCCCCGTCGACCTCGGCGCCCACATCGTCGTCCACTCCCTCACCAAATACCTGAACGGCCATTCCGACGCCACGGGCGGCGCCGTCGTTCTCACTCGACCCGAAGATGCCGAGAAAATCTATTTCATCCAGCGTTCGGCCGGCGCCGGGCTCGCTCCCATGGATTGCTTCCTCACCTCGCGCGGCCTGAAAACCCTTGCCGTCCGTATGCTCCAGCACAATGCCAATGGCCTCGCCGTCGCTCGTCACCTGGATGCCCATCCCAAGGTGCGCAAGGTCTTCTATCCGGGACTCGCCACCCACCCGCAACACGAACTGGCGCGCCGACAGCAGAAAGGTCCCGGCGCGATGCTGGCCTTCGATCTCGGCTCCGAAGAAGCTGCTCGCCGATTCCTCAATCAGGTCAAAGTGTGCTCCCTCGCGGAAAGTCTCGGCGGCGTTGAATCCCTGATTTCGCTTCCGGCCCAGATGACCCACGCCTCCATGCCCAAGGAAGTTCGCGATCGCATCGGCATCACCGACTCCCTCGTTCGCCTTTCCGTCGGCATCGAGGACGTCGAAGACATCGTCGCCGACATCGACCAGGCGCTCTTGTACATTTGATTCGAACAGCCCGACAGCCGAAGTCCTCAATCGCCCATGCCCACGCCCGTCGGCCGAATCACCCCCAAACGATCCGTCGCGCTGTTTGCATTGCTGTCCATCGCAGCGATTGCGGCCTCCTATCTTGCTTTGCTATTGGTGGCGACTGCAGGTGTTGTCATTCCATTCTGGCTATTGACTAACGCGAGCAGCTTGCAGATGCAGATATTCCTGCTTCTTCTTGGCGGACTCGCGGTCGCAGCTACAATTCTCTGGTCACTTTTTCCTCGGCCCGAGAAGTTCGTTCCTCCGGGGCCACTGATTGACCGTGCGGCTCAACCTCGTCTCTTTTCGGCCATCGACGAAATCGCCTCGGCGCTCAACGAAAAAACCCCCAGCGAAGTTTATCTACTGAACGAGCCCAACGCATTTGTCGCTGAGCCGGGCGGGTTTTTGGGGTTCGGCGCCCGTCGTATCCTGGGTATCGGCTTTCCGCTTTTTTCACTTCTCACCGTTTCCGAGTTTCGCGCCGTCCTCACCCACGAGTTCGCTCATTACTACAGTGGCGACACCTCCCTCGCCCCTTGGGTCTATCGGGCTCAAATGACCCAGGTGCGGACCTTCGAAAATGTGGCCGAGATCAGCCGTTTCGGGCGAATCGCAATCGTTCAGGCTCTGACCATCGCTGCCACCTTTCTTGTCAAAGGCATATTACTGGCGTTCCTTCACGTCATCCGCTATGTGTCACGAATTCAGGAGTTCCGCTCGGACGAATTGGCTTGCTTTATTGCTGGAAAGCTGCCCGCCATGCGTGGCCTGGAAAAAATTGAAGGCTCCGGCGTGTTCTGGCAGTTCTATTGGCGTTCGGAAGTCGTTCCCATCCTGGAGTCCGGTCGCATCCCTGACATAGGTCAAGGATTTCGGCTCTTTCTCTCGGCTCCCTCCATCTCTCCGATTGTCGATGCCACCGTTGCGAGCGTCCGAAACTCCCGCGAAGCCGATCGTTTTGACACTCACCCACCCTTGTCCGCCCGGATTGATGCGATGGACTCATTGGACATTCCGCACTTGCCGACCGACGACCGACTGGCGGCCACGTTACTCGACAGGTCCGATCTCACCTTTTTCGTACAAGCCCTGAACCCTGGGCTCGCCGCAGGCGCACTCCGATCTGTCGCCTGGGATGATATCGCCATCGAGGTAACCATTCCTCACTGGCGGGCCGAAATATCCAAATTCGGTCACCTCTTCCTGGGCAAGACTGCAGTTGCCCCTCCCGAGCTTGTCGCTCAACTTCCGCAGGTCGGGCAACACCTCCCAGACCCCAAAGGAACTCTTCTCACGCGCGAGCAACGCACTGTGCGCGCCTCGTACTTGCTCGGAATGGCTCTCGGTTTGATGTTAGTTGAGAAAGGCTGGCGCTTGGAGACACGGCCCGGGTTTCTTCTGCTCCGATTGGGCGATGCGACATTCAGTCCGTCGGATACGCTCGAACAAATAGAGAACGGCCAGCTGACTCGAGGAGATTGGATCAAGAGATGTCAGGAACTGGGAATCTCCGACCTGACGATTGGTTTAGTTTCGGGCAATCCGCAAGGCTCGCAGCAAATCCGAAACGATTGACTAACCTCGCTCCACCGACTCCCCCACCCATTTCAAATATTCTTCCGAGCCCGTCACAATCGGCAGCACCACGAACTCCGGCGTGTCGTACGAGTGCATCTCTAGCACCGCCTTCTTCAGCTCCTCCACCCTGTCTTCTCTCGTCTTCATGATCAACAGATACTCGCTCGCGTCCTCCAGCTTCCCTTCCCACATGTAAAACGATTCCACCGCGTGCGTCAGAACATTTACGCATGCCGCCAGTCGTTTCTCGACCACTGTCCGCGCCACCTTCCGGCTTTCTTCCAGCGTCCCGCAAGTCACCAGCACGACGCGATACTGAGTCTCCTTCATCTTCGTTCTCCGGCACCGATTCTATACGACCTGTTTCACCGCACCTACCCTCTGCCGTTGACCACTGTCGCCCTTTCCGGTAACCTCAGGAACTCGCTGGCCCGCGCCGATTCACCAGCGGATTTGCTTCCTTTATTCGCTCCAGGAGGCTGTCATGACGATTCTGTCTGCTTTCACCTTGTTTCACGTTATTCTCAGTCTGGTCGGGATTTTCTCCGGGTTCATCGTCGTCTATGGGCTCATTAATTCCCGCCGCCTCAACGGCTGGACCTCCATTTTTGTCTGGTCCACCGTCCTCACCAGCGTCACTGGTTACTTCTTCCCCTTCCACCAGCTCCTTCCTTCCCACATTCTGGGAGCGATTTCCCTCGTCGTCCTCGCCATCTGCGTCTATGCGCGCTATACCCGCAATCTCGCCGGCGGATGGCGCAAGACCTACGCCGTCACCGCCGTCCTCGCCCTCTATCTCAACTTTTTTGTGTTGATTGTCCAGCTCTTCGCCAAGGTCCCGGCCCTGCACGCCCTCGCTCCCACCCAGTCCGAGGCTCCCTTCAAGATCGCCCAACTGGCCGCACTCATTCTTTTTGTCTTGATTGGATATGTCTCGGCGAAGAATTTCCGCGCCGACCAATTCAGCCCGGCCTGATTCGTCTACGCCGCCTTCGCGAATCGCAACGCCACCGAATTCATGCAGTACCGCAGCCCCGTCGGCTTCGGGCCGTCCGTGAACACGTGCCCCAGGTGCGCGTCGCACAGGCTGCACGATACTTCCGTCCGCACCATCCCCAGGCTGCTGTCAATCGTCTCTCGCACATTCTCCGGCGCAATCGGCGCCCAAAAGCTCGGCCATCCCGTGCCCGAGTGAAATTTCGTCTGTGCGTCAAACAGCGCGCTACCGCAGCAGATGCACCGGAATATCCCTCGCTCATCTCCGTTCGGACTCTCGTTCGTATAGGGATACTCGGTCGCCGCCCGCCGCGTCACCGCAAACGCGTCTCCGCTCAGCTCTTTCTTCCATTCCGCTTCAGGCTTGACGATCCGCTTCATCACTCGCGTCTCTCCACGCTCGCCCGAGTCCGTAAACTCCACAATGGTCACGTCCTCCGGAAGTCCCTCTGCCCCCTTTTCCGCCGACACGGGCGGATTTCTCCCCGTGAATCGAAACGCCAGCAGTACCCCCAGCACCACCGATCCTGCCAGGAACGATCGACGCCCAATCAGCGCGGACTCCGTTTTCTCCTCAGTCAGCGTGAACATACTCCACCATTAGAGTCCTCGCCTCCTCCCCGGTTACATGCACTGTTGCCGCTGGCCTTCTACCGGGCCCGGCTGTTCTCCGGCGAATCTCGGTCGACCTCCCCGCCGGCCGCCGCGTCAGCCAACCTGCTGCACCCACTGCCTTCGCCAGGCTGGTGCCTCGAATGGATCGGCGAAATACTGCGTTTCATGGACGACCTTGCCGTTGCGGAACTCCATGATGCTCACCGTGTACGCCAGGCGCCCCTCGTACGTGATTGTGTATTCCGTGATCCAGAGATTCTCGTGTCCGATCGTTCGTTTCACCTTGAACCCGGATGGCTTGCCCGGATGATGGCTCCGCAAGGCCTGCAAATTGTTCCGTCCCACGATTCGCTCCCCCGACTGGGGATAGTCGCAGATCGCATCGTTATCGTAGATTTCGTGTTCTGCATTGGCGTCTCCGGCGGCCGACGCGTTCCAGTGTGTCTTCAGGGCCTCGAGTATTTGTTTCTCTTGCATGGACTGCTCCAGCTTCGGGTTCGCTTCCATGTTCATGTCCTTTGTGGGATGAAACCTGGAACGCCTGTTTTCACCACTTCATTTAGCCTCTGCCGGGTCTGAATCCGGTTGATTTCTCCCTGCGCCTCTTCCGGAAGCCTCGAAATGTCGAAATTCTCCCTCGCCCGCTCTGCGTTCCGGGGCGTCGTGAGCACTGCCGTGCCCCGCTGCACCGCCCAGGCCAGCAGCACCTGTGCCGGCGTCTTTCCAGTTCGCGCGCTGATCGCAGTAATCACCGGATCTTCCAGCAGCCCGGGCTTCATCCCGTGGCCCAAGGGTGCAAAAGCCAGGAACACAATGCCTTTCTCTCTGCAGAATCCAAATAGCTCCTCTTCCGGCAGATACGGATGCGATTCCACCTGCACTACCGCCGGCTTGATCCTCGCCGATTCATAGACGACCTTCAGCTCCTCTAAACCAATGTCCGACAGTCCGATGGCCCGGCATTTCCCATGGTCGATCAGGCCTTCCATCGCTTTCCATGTCTCGCTCAGCGTCACGCCCCGGTCGTATTTCACTTCGCCCCTTTCATCCCGGGGGTCCTGATCCTCGCCGGGCTGAAATGCAAACGGAGTGTGAATGAGATAAAGATCCAGATATGTGAGCCCGAGCCTCTCCAAACTCGCTTCCAAAGCCGGCTCCACCCGCTCCGGCCGGTGATTTGTGTTCCACAGCTTTGTCGTGACAAAAATCTCTTCCCGCGCGGTCCCTCCCGCGGCCAGTCCCGCCTGCAACGCCCTCCCCACTTCGCGCTCGTTCCCGTATCGTTCCGCGCAATCAAAGTGTCGAAATCCGGCTTCCAGTGCGTCTCTCGTCGCTGTCATCGTCACCGTTGCATCAGGAATCAAAGTGCCAAAGCCCAGTGCGGGAATCCGGCCGCTTCCGTGCTTGAGTGCAAATCTCATCATCCGCAGGTCCGAAGGTTCGATCATGGTCCCCCCGCTTGTTTGCGTCCGGCGTTACCGCCAAGATTCGAGAGTTGGATGCTCGTTTCATGGATTTGGACCTACCATCTGAGCGCCTCGTCGGCCGCTGCCAACCTCCGGCATCTCGCCGACGAACAGAAGGCAAATACCATCCCAAAACTGACCGTAGACGCTTCGACACTCCCCGCCACAATACTTGTTTCCGCCGAGCGCGCCATGGGCGCAAAATCTGTAGTTGGAATCGATTCCCGGATTCCGAAAGGCTAATGATTTCCGTGCAAGAGACTGCTCGCAGGCTGCTAAGCCACTACGGACGCCACCTTCTCGTCATTTTTGTCGTCGTTCTCCTCGTCCACGACATCTTCGGTCCTCATGGCTTCCTAGTCATGAGCCGCAAACAGCAGGAAATCCGCAAGGTCAACGGGCAGCTCGACAAGCTCAACAAGGAAAACGCCCTCCTCGAACAGCACGTCAGGGATTTGAAGTCAGACCCGCAGACCATTCGCAAAATCGCGCGTGAAGAACTCGGCCTCGCTCAGCCCGGCGAGATCATCATCAAACTGCCGCAGCCGCCGCAGGAGAGCCCGGCCGCAAAGCGTTAGCCCGCTTTTTATATCGCGTCCGCAAAATCGATAGCGCGAGCATCGAAGAAAAGATAATCGCCAGCCCCACCGTCGCCTTCCAGATCCCGCACCCATGCTTCGGCAAAAACGAAAATCGCCCGTACACGAACTCGATGTGCACCCAGTACACCAGCAGCGATGTCTGTCCCAGCTGAATCACCGGGCTGAATCCCTTCTGCGCCAATCCCCAGCGACACCAGGCGTACACTCCGCTCAGCAGGATCAGCAGCACGCCGCAACGCAGCAGCAGGAAGTTTGGACTCGAGTGCCAATAGTCGTGAACCGCATAAAGCTGCACCGGCGAGGCGTCGAACAGAATTGACAATCCAATCGCGCCGCCTCCCGCAAGCGCCAATACACCGAACACCCTCGCTTCGCGGCGTCGTCCATATCCGCTGAACACCACGAAACCCACCGCCAGCCCCGCGAATGCGAATGCGCTCCACGGAAACAGAGGAAAGAGCCAGTGCTGCGGCTCTTGAAATGTGTGCACGCCGTTGATATAGGACTCAATCGGCCACGGCAGCCAGTTTGGCCGCCAGGTCGTCCACAGCGGCGGCGTCAGCATGGCCACGGCGATCGCTGTGCCCAGGGCTGCGATGATACTCCGGGTCCGAGCTGACTCCACATTCGCTGCCGACGCGAGCCGGCAAAGGACGCCCATAAGCACTATCGAAAGGCCGAGAATGTTCAGGATGTCGACGCGCAGCAGGTCCGTCCAGGGCACCCATTTGTACCCCAGCGCATACTCCTGCACGCGGAAGAGCATACCCAAGCCGAAAATTTCGCCTCCGCGCAGGATGGTTTGCTTGGCAATGGCGCTCGCCGCAATTCCCTTCTCCCGCAGTTTCTCCGTAACGAGTGAGAACGATACGCCCGCAAGAAAAAGGAACAATGGCGCGGGAAGTGTTCCACCCAGTTGTGACAGTCCATAGAGCTGCGTATTGTGGAGTTGCGGGCGAAGCCACGCGTCGTAACAGTGCGTCTGGAACATCAGCAGGCACGCGAGCCCGCGCATCCAATCGATGTAAGCGAGACGTTTCAACGGGGAGACTCTTCCGTCAGTTTAGGATCTCTTCCTGCATCTTCCCACGTTCTCAAACAGAATGTGCAAAGATGGTTACGACATCCTTTCAATCGGGGCACATCTTTCCATGAAGCAGCTTGGTCCGTGGTCGGCGGTCAGCGTTTGGGCATTTCTCTGCGTTGTCGGTGTGCTCTACGGTTCGTGGCAAGGTTATGGGGGCCGGGCTTTCGCGGCGGCGGCAACCACTCTGGGATTTCATCTCCTGGTGACATTGCTGCTGGCTTCGCGAGGTGTCACCGATGGTCTGGCGGCCAGATTCGGTCCGGCGTCCGGCGTGATCCTGGGCGCGCTGATTTTCGTGTTCGACGTGGTCTACTTTGTGGGAACGGGCACGTTTGAGTTTTCCCGTGCCTTCGCGATCGCGGGGTTGATTTTCGTACCGTTGGGGCTCGCCATCAGTTCGGGCAACGCCGGGGCGGGAAGCTGGCAAGACTTCCTCACGCTTGCGGGAGTCTGGGTATTCGTGAAGTTTGCGCCGTCTCACTGGCTCTGGCCATACCCGGGCGGCAAGCTCGCATACATCATGACCGTGCTGGCGGCAGTGAACACGGCACTTGCTGCCTTCCTGCTGATACGGCGCGCCAAAGGCGTTGGGTATGTTCTCAGCTGGGGGAAAGATTCGGCCTTCTACACCGTAGTGAGTTTCGTACTCTTCGCGTGCATTGCCATCCCTCTGGGCATCGCGATGCGATTCATCGAGTTCGCCCCGCAGTGGCACAAATGGTGGACTTTCCTCGGCTTGTCGGTCGCGATTTTCCTCTTCACCGCTTGGCCCGAAGAACTGCTGTTTCGCGGGCTGCTTCAGAACTTCCTGGCGCGCGCGTCGAAAAGCGACTTGGCGGGGTGGTGGACTGCCTCTGTGCTGTTCGGCTTCTCGCACATCACGAACATGGGATTTCCCAACTGGCGCTATGTGATGCTCGCGTCGATTGCCGGCATTTTTTACGGCCTGGTATGGCGAAAAACGGGCTCTATTTTTACCTCCGCCCTGGTCCACGCTGCGGTCGACGTGGTGTGGCACTTCCTCTTCCGTACGCTGTGATCACGCTTAGTCGAACCAATTGCTCCGGAAAGCAAACCACCAACTGAATGCCAGGATGGGGATTGTCGTTCCGAGGGCCCACCACAAGGGAAGAACCAGATCGGCAATCAAGCCCAGACCGCCGAAGGTGAGCCAGAAGATCTTTTTCTGCATGGCAAGAGTGTAACGCGTCTGGCACATCGATCGCCGAATATATGGCAAAGGCGTGTCAATTGAGATAGAACAGGTTTCACGCATGATTCGGATGGAAGGGAGACCCTATGGCCAACAGTCCAGGCAGTTCCTCCCGGGGATTTCGAGTCCACTGCTATGAACAAGAGGGTTCCCTCGTCGCCGAATGCCACGGCAAGCTCACTTTCGAGAACACGCAAGAACTGAAAGACGCTGTCCGCGACAAGATTCCAGGCCACAAAAGCATCATCATCGACCTGAAAGAAGTTCCCCAAATAGACAGCTCGGGGCTCGGAACCATCGTCGGTCTCTATGTTTCGGCCCGCACGCGCGGCTGCAAACTCGAAATCGCAAACGCGAGCCAACAGATACGCCAGGTGTTCAGCATGACGAATCTCCTCTCGCTATTTGAACAGGCCGGTCGACATCATGGGAAGACGATCTAGGACACCCCGTACCGTCAGCGAATGACACCAGAAAGCGGCGAGGAAGCCGAGGCATAAAGGCGCTTGGGCATACGACCCGCGAGGTATGCTTTTCGGCCGGCAACCACAGCGTCCCGCATCGCTTCAGCCATCAACTCGGCTTGAGCCGCTTCGGCGATGGCGGTGTTCATGAGCACGCCCTCCGCGCCGAGTTCCATGGCCATAGCCGCGTCGGATGCGGTTCCGACTCCGGCATCGACAATCATCGGGACTTCCGTAATCCGCTCGCGCAGGATCCGCAGATTGGCAGGATTCTGAATCCCCAGACCGGAACCGATGGGGGCGGCCAGTGGCATCACCGCTGCAGCCCCGGCATCGATGAGCTTGCGAGCGGCGATTAAGTCGTCGTTCGTATACGGCAAAACCACGAACCCTTCCTTGACCAGCACTTTTGTGGCTTCGATCAACTGCTCGGTATCCGGGAAAAGAGTTTGCTGATCACCAATCACTTCGAGCTTGATCCAGTTCGACAGGCCGACCTCACGGGCCAGGCGCGCCGTGCGTATTGCTTCGTCGGCGGTGTAGCAAGCGGCGGTATTCGGCAGGATGAACACTTTGTCGCGGTCGATGTAGTCGAGCAGCGATTCCTTGGACTTGTCCGTCAGATTCACCCGCCGGACAGCAACGGTGACCATATCCGCGCCCGATGCCGCATGAGCGCGCGCCATCTCCTGGAAGCTGCGATATTTTCCGGTTCCGACGATCAGACGAGAGCGAAACGCGCGGCCGGCAATCACGAGTTGGTCAGACATGAGGAGCTCCAAGGATTCAAAAGGAGATTGTAGTCCCATGATTCGGCAAGCACAAACGAAGGTCACCAGGACGGTTGGACAGCAAGAGTTCAAAAAACAATGGATGGTTAATCGCGGACGAGGTGACGAGGTTCAAAAGCGTCGGCATAGAGCTTGTTGATGAGCTCGTGATACTGGTGCTCGACCACCCGGCGCTTCAGCTTCATCGTGAACGTGAGGGCGCCGTTGTCAAACGTGAAATCCTCCGGCAACAGCGCAAATCGCTTGATCGTTTCGTATTGCGCCAGATGGGCCGTAAGGCGATCGATTTCCGCCTGGAGCAACGCATAGGTGCGCGGGTGCGCCGCCATTTCCGCAGCAGAACCAAATTCCAAGCCGTCTTCTGCAAGCCTGCTCGAGACAGTGACAGGATTGATGACCAGCAGGGCCACCACGAATTTGCGCTGGTCGCCCAGGACCATGGCGTTGAGCACGTAGGGACTGGTCTTCAAACTGTTTTCAATCGGCTGCGGTGCGACGAACTTGCCGGCTGCCGTTTTCAACAGGTCCTTCTTCCGGTCGGTGATGAAGAGATAGTTGTCCTTGTCGAGATAGCCGATATCGCCGGTTTTGAACCATCCGTCCTCGGTGAAAGCTTCGCGCGTGGCTTCGGGAGATTTGAAGTACCCCTGCATGACACAGGGCCCTTTTGCCAGAATCTCGCCGTCGTCGGCAATGCGAAGTTGCACATTCTCAATTGGCCGACCGGAACTGCCGACTCGGTTCGTTGGATAGTTTGACGTCAAAACCGGGGACGTTTCCGTCAGACCGTAACCCTGATAAATGGGAATGCCAATCGTCCAGAAGAACTCGCCGAGCGATTTCGAAAGCGGGGCGCCGCCGGAAAGCACGGCGCGAAGGCGTCCACCGGTGCCTTGGCGAATCTTGGAATAGACGAGGCGATCGGCCAGAGCCCACTTCGCTTTCAGCGCAGCGCTTGCTCCGCCGCAGCCGCAGCGCCATGGAGCGGCCTCGCGTGCAGTTTTGATTGCAAAGTTAAATAGTTTGCGCCGCATGCCGGAAGTCTGGCTGCCCTTTTCCATGAGGCGAGCATAGATCTTCTCAAAGAAGCGCGGAACCGCAGCCAGAATCGTTGGCCGGACTTCGGCAAGCGCTTGAGCGACGTTCTCGACCACGTCGACATAGGCGACTGGGCAGCCCTGAAAGATATAAAAGTAGTCGAGCATACGGCCGTAAACGTGAGCCAACGGCAGAAAGGAAACAGCGACGTCGGAATCCGGACGAATATCGAAACCGAGGCAGGAATCCTGCACATTGGAGCTGAAATTCGAGTGAGAAAGCATGACGCCCTTGGGCTCACCCGTCGTGCCGGAGGTGTAGATAATCGAAGCGAGTTGCTCGGGCTGAACCTGGGCCGCGCGCTGACGGTAAACGTCGACTTCCGCGGCACCCGATCTGGCGATCAGCGTCTCGTAGCAGAGAAACTCGGAAGGAGTGGATTCACCGGCCCCGGCGACGACGACATGTTGAACCTGGGCGACCTGGCCGCGAATTTGTTGAAACTTGGCCAATTGCGCCTGCCCGGCGATGAAGACAATCTGGGCACCGGAGTGGTTGAGGATGTAGACCATGCGTTCCGGCGATTCGTTGAAATAGACGGGAACGGTGATCGCGCCAAGTCCGCTGATAGCAAAATCGGCGGCATGCCATTCGGGGCAATTCGGCGCAAAGAGAGCGACACGATCGCCGGACTTGACGCCAAGTTGCAGGAAGCTGTCCGCCAGGCCCGCGACTCGGCGGAGCAATTCCTGGGACGAAATGGATCGCCAAGCCCCAGCATGGCGGACCATCTGCGCCCGGCTCGAGGGCAGACGATCAACGGCATCCAGAAATCGCGAAGGCAGAGACGGGTAAGGCATGCGGTTTCCGAATGTACCGCAGTGGCAGTGGAGACGCAATGTGAGCCGGGAGGAGTTGTTCTCTGGAAAACATCCCGTGTTGTTCAACTTGCCGCGCAACAAAGACACGCCCGGCCGCAGGAACGAGAGTAGCGTACCTTTTGGAAGGGCCGGGAGAATGGCTATGTCGAGGTGCTTGGGGACAAGAGTCCCGCGCGCGAGCGCCCGGCGTCGTCCGGCGAAAAATGAGGGAAATCGGCGGCATACTGTCGGCCAGCAAGCACGTTGAAGCAATCCAGTTCGTCTGGCACTCATACACCTTCAGCTGACTGCCGAGTGTTTTCCTGCCTGAATCGAGCTGCGCTAAGATGGGTGTAGGAGCCGACCGGATGAGCGCGACAACTCCGTTGGTCAACGATCCAGAAACCAGCCGTGGCCCATTTCGGGCGCCTCGCGGCGGCGCGTTGAGCTGCAAAGGCTGGCAACAGGAAGCCGCCCTGCGCATGCTCTTGAACAACCTCGACCCCGACGTCGCCGAAAAGCCAGACGACCTGGTGGTCTATGGGGGAACAGGAAAAGCGGCCAGAAACTGGGATTGCTTTCACGCCATCGTCAAATCTCTGCGTGCGCTCGAAGCCGACGAGACCCTCTTGGTGCAATCCGGCAAGCCGGTGGCGATCTTCCGGACCCATGACTACGCGCCCCGCGTTTTACTTTGCAATTCCAACCTGGTGGGTCACTGGAACAACTGGGAGCGATTCAATGAATTGGATCGCGCCGGACTGATGATGTATGGGCAGATGACGGCGGGCAGCTGGATCTACATCGGGACTCAGGGAATCCTGCAAGGTACGTTTGAAACATTTGCCGCTGCGGCTCGCCAACATTTTGGAGGCGACCTGAGCGGGAAGCTTGTCGTAACCGGTGGGATGGGCGGGATGGGGGGAGCCCAGCCGCTTGCCGCCACGATGAACGGAGCGGCGTTTTTGGGGATTGATGTCGATCCCGAGAGAATCAAACGACGCGTGAAGACCGGCTATTGTGACGTCATGGTGACGTCGTTGGACGAAGCGCTCCGAATTCTGAAGAACGCAGTGCGCACGAAAGAAGCGACCTCGGTCGGCTTGGTGGGAAACTGCGCTGACCTGATCCCGGAGATGGCTAGGCGCGGCATCGTGCCAGACATATTGACTGACCAGACCAGTGCGCACGATCCAATCGGCGGATACGTGCCCAACGGTGTGACGCTCGAGCAGGCGCTGGAGCTGCGGAAGGCCAACCCGCAGGAGTATCGGAAGCGGGCGGTTGCGGCCATGGGCGCACACGTTCAGGGCATGCTGGGCCTCCAGAAACTCGGCGCGGTGACCTTCGATTACGGGAATAACCTGCGCACTTTTGCCTACGAAGCAGGGGTAAAGAACGCGTACGACTTTCCAGGATTCGTGCCGGCCTATATCCGGCCGCTCTTTTGCGAGGGTAAAGGGCCATTTCGTTGGGCCGCACTCTCCGGCGAGCCATCGGATATCGCGCGAACCGATCGATTGGTGCTCGAAATGTTTCCTGAGAACCACCACCTGAAGCGGTGGATCGCGATGGCGCAGAAGAAAGTGAAGTTCCAGGGGCTGCCGTCGCGCATTTGCTGGCTCGGATATGGCGAGCGAGACCGTTTTGGCTTGGCTTTGAACGATCTGGTGGCCAAGGGTGAGCTGAAGGCGCCCATTGTGATTGGCCGCGATCACTTGGATTGCGGTTCGGTCGCGTCACCGTACCGAGAAACTGAGGCGATGAAAGACGGCTCCGATGCGGTGGCCGATTGGGCCTTGCTGAATGCCTTGGTAAATACAGCCAGCGGCGCGTCGTGGGTGTCCATCCACAATGGGGGCGGTGTGGGAATTGGTTATTCGCAACATGCCGGCCAAGTGACATGCGCCGACGGTACCAGGGAAATGGCGAAACGCATCGAAAGGGTGTTGACCAATGACCCGGGCATGGGAGTGGTCCGACACGTCGATGCGGGCTACCCCGAAGCCGTCGAATTTGCCAAGAAAGCGGGAGTTAAGGTACCTATGCAATAGGATTGCGTCAGGGCTCAAACGATCAGGAGAGGCGTGGCTGGGAACGTCGGGGCAGAAGCCCGCCGGGGGAGCGAGCGATGTACACGGTGCTGGGTGCAACGGGCCACATCGGGTCCGTTATTACGAAAGTGTTGCTGGATAAAGGGGAAAAAGTCCGCGTCGTGGGCCGGCACGGCGGAAAGCTTCAGCCGCTGGTGTTGAAAGGCGCGGAAGCGATGGTTGCCGACGTTACGGACAAGGGAGCGGTCGCGAGGGCGCTGGATGGGGCCCGCGCAGCCTTTCTGATGATTCCACCGTCCATGACCGCACCGGATTACCGCATAGAACAAGACAGAACCAGCGATGCGATTGCCGCCGCCGTCCGGGAGAGCGGTTTGCAATACGCCGTCAACTTGAGCAGCATTGGCGCGCAAGTCCCGGCGGGGACGGGTCCGATCCAGGGGACGCACAATGCAGAGCAGAAACTCAACGCAATCGAGAAACTGAACGTGTTGCACTTGAGGCCGGCGTATTTTTTTGAGAACCACCTCACTGGAATCAGCATGATTCAGATGCTCGGCCTGTTCGGCGGGGCCCTGAAGCCGGACCTCAAGATTCCGATGATCCCGACGAAAGACATCGGCGCGCACGCGGCGGAGCGATTGCTGCAACTGGACTTCAACGGGAAACAAACGCAAGAACTGCTCGGAGAACGTGACCTGAGCATGACGGAAGTCACCGCGATTCTGGGACGAGCGCTCAACAAAGCCGATCTGAGGTACGCGCAGTTTCCCTACGATCAGGTGCAGCAAGTTCTGGTCCAGATGGGGACTCCGGCGAAGACGGCTGCGTCGTTCATCGAAATGTTGCAGGCCTTCAATGATGGTATTGTGGTAGGGACGGAACCGCGTTCTGCGCGGAACACAACACGCACCACATTTGAGAATTTCGCGAAAGAAGTGTTTGTTCCGATGTATCAGGGCCTCGCCGTGGGCGCGTAGCCGCGGGGCAACGGAAACATTCAGCAGCCAGCCTTGAGTTCGAGTCTACTCATCACAGGTGCATCGCAGATATTGACGCTGCGGGGAGCCACGCCGCGGCGAGGGACTTCCCTTTCCAACCTGGGGATTGTCGCCGGCGGGGCAATGCTTGTGCGAGACGGGCGCATTGTCGCAACCGGAACGCCAAGAGAAATCGAGCGAAGGAAGGGCGCCGGTCAAGCCGAGAAGATCGATGTGGGCGGGCGCGTAGTCCTGCCGGGATTCGTGGATTCGCACACGCATCTGGTTCATGCCGCGAGCCGAGCCGAGGAATATGAGCTAAAGATCCGCGGAGCAAGTTACGAGGAAATCGCGAAGCGTGGCGGCGGCATCTTGAACTCCGTCGGGAAGTTGAGGGCTGCAACCGAACAGGCCTTAAAGAAGCGTGCCCGGGCGGCGTTGGAGGAATTTGCGAGTTTTGGGACCACCACAGTCGAGGCCAAGAGCGGCTATGGACTGGACGTCGCCAGCGAATTGAAGATCCTGAGATTGCAGCGGGAGCTGGCAGCCGAGCAACCAATCGAGATCGTGTCGACTTTCCTGGGCGCACATGTCGTGCCCGGCGAATTCCGACGAAGAGCGAACGGCGCGGGACAGTATGTTCAATTCCTGCTCGATCAGATGCTCCCGGAAGTGGCGAACGACGGACTGGCGGAATTCTGCGACGTTTTTTGCGACCGAGGGGCGTTCACCCCAGGGCAGTCCAGGAAACTCTTAAGTGAAGCGAAGTTGCTGGGAATGGCGGCGCGGCTGCACGCAGAGCAGCTTTCGCGCACAGGTGCTACGCAACTGGCTGTGGAACTGCGCGCGGCCAGCTGCGACCATCTCGAACAAGTGAATGCCTCAGACATTCGGGCCTTGGCGGGATCGAAAACCGTGGCTACTTTGCTTCCCGGGTGTGACTTTCACCTCGGTTGGAAACGCTGTGCACCGGCAAGGAAGTTGATTGACGCGGGAGCGATCGTGGCGCTGGCCACGGACTACAATCCCGGGACGAGCCCGACCGTCAGTATGCCGATGATTCTGTCCCTGGCGTGCAGCCAGTTACGCATGACGCCCGCGGAGGCAATCTCCGCTGCGACTATCAACGCGGCTTATGCCCTGAATCGGCACCAGCGCCTCGGCTCCCTTGAAGAGGGAAAGCAGGCCGATTTCTCGGTGTTCGATGTGGAGGATTACCGCGAAATTCCCTATTATTTCGGGATGCAGCGTTGCTGGATGACAGTAAAGAATGGCGAAGTCATTTACATGAAAGATTGATGGCGAGGGACAGAAGTGCCCGACAGATTTCGAATGCGGAAATGAGAGGCCATGAAACGACTGATTGAGTGCGTGCCGAATTTCTCGGAGGGCCGTGACCCGGCAAAGGTCGACGCGATCGTTCAATCGATGAGCGGAGTCCCCGGGGTCTATGTATTGGACCGGGAGATGGACGCGGACCACAACCGCTGCGTGGTCACTCTGGCGGGAGACCCCGACTCGGTTGCCGAGGCCGCGATTCTCGGCGCCGGGAAAGCGTTGGAATTGATCGATATGAACGAACACCGCGGCGCGCACCCGAGGGTCGGCGCGACCGACGTGGTTCCCTTCATTCCGATCGAGGGCGTAAGCATTGAAGATTGCGTTGCGCTGGCCCGTCGCGTGGGAAGCGAAATCTGGAAGCGCCACCGGATTCCAATTTTCTTTTACGAAGCCGCGGCTACCAGACCCGAGCGCGTGAACCTGGAGAATGTCCGAAAGGGCCAATTTGAAGGCCTGCGTGAAGAGTTGAAGAAGAACCATGATCGCCAGCCGGACATCGGAGAACCGAAACTGCATCCCACGGCGGGGGTTACCGTTGTGGGAGCGCGAAAATTCTTGATCGCCTATAACGTCAACCTGAACACGCCGGATGTAGGAATCGCCAACAAGATCGCAAAAGCAATCCGCTTTTCGAGCGGCGGGCTGCGCTATGTCAAATCGATGGGTGTGGAGCTGAAAGCACGCAACCTC
>Ga0335082_10001170_pt1 | contig 27885 bp, 30 predicted proteins | sample Lox_Sample_41_FD_206718 | JGI IMG/M metagenome (GOLD analysis project Ga0335082, IMG submission 206718) | Soil microbial communities from Loxahatchee National Wildlife Refuge, Florida, United States - Lox_Sample_4.1 | ecosystem: Environmental > Terrestrial > Soil > Wetlands | place: USA... | reverse complement strand
CGCGACATGTCCGAGAGGAAGGCGATGCGCTCCTTGGCGCCCAGGGCGTTCAGGTTCGGCACCACGGGGTCGGGCAGGAGCAGCGCGTAGCCGCGCACGAACTGGCGCTCGCCGAACACCGCCCAGCCGGAAAACAGCCGGGCGATGACCTTCGGATCGCGCCCCTCGCGGGCGGCGCTCACCTGGGCGTGGATGGCGGTCTGCGGCTCGGTGGCGGCGTCGTTGTTGTTCTTCATGGCGTTCCCGGCGCGCGGAACACGAAATATACCGCACCCAGGATGCACAGCGCCGCCCACAGGTAATCGAGCTTGAGCGGCCTGCCCATGTAATAGACCGCGAACGGCACGAACACCGCGAGCGTGATCACCTCCTGCAGGATCTTCAGCTGCGGCAGCGACAGCTGGGTATAGCCGATGCGGTTGCCCGGCACCTGCAGCAGGTACTCGAACAGCGCGATCCCCCAGCTCACGAGCGCCGCGACGTACCAGGGGCGCGAGGCGAGGTTCTTCAGGTGCGCGTACCAGGCGAAGGTCATGAAGACGTTCGAGCAGATGAGCAGCAGCGTCGCCCGCAGGGTGGCGGAGGCGAACGGGGTCATGGGGCCCCCGCGAGCCGCAGCGGTCCTGCGGGGGCGGCGCTGTCGACCCCGAGCGCGGCGAGGGCGCGCACGGTGGCCGCGTAGTCCTGGTGCATGATGCCCTCCCAGCCACGCGCGCGCGCGGCGGCGATGTTGTCCGCGCGGTCGTCGATGAACACGGTGGCGGCGGGCCTGAGCGCGAAGCGCCGCTCGGCTTGCGCGTAGATGCCCGCGTGCGGCTTCATGACGCCGGCGAGATAGGACGGCAGCACGCCGTGGCCGACGGTGTGCAGGCGGAACTCGCGCGCCAGGTGCGCCCAGTGCAGGTCGCCGATGTTCGACAGGAGGTACACCCGGTAGCGCTCGCTCAGGCGGTGCGCCAGGTCGACCATGGCTGCGTCGAGCTCGAACATGTCGACCCACTTGGCGTGCACCTCGGCCAGCGCGACCGGTGCCTTGGTGAGCGCGGCGAGGCGCTCGAGCAGCTCCTGCCCGTGCAGCCGACCGCACTCGTGCTCCTCGAGCGCGATGCGCTCGAGCACCGCCTCGAGGTGCGCATCCTCGGCGCCGCGCGCGCGCAGGAACTCGAGGAGCGGGGAGTACTTCAGCCGCACGAACACCCAGCCGATGTCGAACACGACGGCCTCGATCGGCGTGCGCGCGCTCACGACTCGCTCACCGAGCCCAGGTCCCCGGGGCGGCGGTTGACCGCCACCACGGTGGCGCGCGGGAAGAAGTTGAACTCGGTCGAGCTCGCCCAGGTGTAGGCGCCCATGGCGCGCCCGATGACCAGGTCGCCGGCCTTCAGCTGCGGCAGCATCAGGTTCTCGGCGATCACGTCGATGCTGTCGCAGGTGGGGCCGGCCAGCACCGAGGGCAGTCGCTCGGGATCCTCGCGCAGCACCTCCACCGGGTAGCGGGCGTGATCGTAGAGCTGGCCGCTGTAGGAGCCGTACAGGCCGTCATCGAGGTAGTACCACCAGTGGCCCTCGCGCTGCGCGCGCCCCATGACCGAGGCCACGCCGATCGCCGCCGGGCCGACGATGTAGCGGCCGGGCTCGGCGAGCAGGCGCACGCGCTTGGGCACCTCCCCGAGTGCGGCGCGCAGCGGCGCACAGAACTGCGCGATGTCCTGCACCGGGGTGCCGTAGTCGATCGGGAAGCCGCCGCCGATGTCGAGCGTGTCGAAGGCGCCGAGCCCCTCGCGGCGCGCCGCGCGCATGAGCTGCGCGCAGATGCGCACCGCCTCGACGTGCTTCATGGCGTCCGGGGTCTGGGAGCCGGCGTGGAAGGACAGCCCGCGCACCGGCACGTTGAGCTCGGCGGCGAGGCGCGCGAGCGGCAGCGCATCCTCGGGGTCGCAGCCGAACTTGCGCGACAGGTCGACGACCGCGCTCTGCGAGCGGAACGACAGCCGCAGCAACAGCTGCGCCTCTCCGGCGTGGCGCGCGAACTTGCGGATCTCGTCCGGGTTGTCGGCGACGAAGGTGCGCACGCCGTAGTCGAGCGCGTTGAGGATGTCCTCGGCTCGCTTGATGGGGTGGGTGTGGATGCAGCGCGCCGGGTCGACCCCGAGGCGGCGCACCAGCTGCACCTCGCCGGTGGTCGCCAGGTCGAGGTAGCCGCCCTCCTCCAGGATGGTCTGCACCACCGCCGGGTGCGGCAGGGGTTTCAGCGCGTAGTGCAGGTCCACGCGCGGCAGCGCCTTCTGCAGCCGGCGGTACTGGCGGCGCACGCGCTCGCAGTCGAGGATCAGGAGCGGGGAGCCGAACTCGCGCACCAGGCGGCGGATCTCCGCGGGCTGGAACGGGTCGATGAACCTGGCGCGTGCCACCCGTGCGGCGGGCTACGGCAGCACGGCCATGGTGCCGGTGCCGTCGTCGCTCTCGGCGATGCTGGTGGCGGCCTTCAGCAGCCGATCGCGCACCGCCTCCCAGCGCTCCCCGTCGGGCACATCCTGCACCAGGATCCTCTGGCAGCCGGCCTTATCGAGCGTACGCAGGTTGGTGTACAGGTCGCGCGCGTAGACCTCCGGGCGGCGCCCGGCGTTGATCCAGGTGACGTACTTGTGCGAGCGCAGCGGCAGGCGCTGCGCGAGCACCGCGACGCGGCGGCCGCCGGCGGAGGCGGCATCCGCCTGGGCGTCCACCTCCCCCGCGGGCACGATGGTCATGGGGGTGCTCGGGGCGTAATGGGTCGGCGTGCCGCCCGGTACGCGCGGGGAGTCCACGCCCGGCCCGAGCGCGAGCTCGCCCAGCACCTCGCGCAGCTGCGCGGCGGTGACGCTGCCCGGGCGCAGGAGGCGCACCTGCGTGTGCTCGAAGGCGACGATGGTCGACTCGAGCCCGAGCTGGCACTCCCCGCCATCGAGCACCACGCGCACGGCCTCGCCGAATTCCTCGCGCACGTGCTCGGCGCGCGTCGGCGAGAGCCGCCCGTAGCGGTTCGCGGAGGGCGCGGCGATGCCGCCGCCGAAGGCGGTGAGGATCTGCTGCGCCATGGGGTGCGCGGGCACGCGGATCGCGATCGTGTCCTGGCCGCCGGTGATGACCTCGTGCACGTGCGCCGCGCGCGGCATGACCATGGTGAGCGGCCCCGGCCAGAACGCCTCCGCCAGGCGGTTGGCGAGCTCGGGCACCTCGCGCACCCAGCGGTGCAGGTAGCGCGGGCTGTCCAGGTGCACGATCACCGGGTGATTGGCCGGGCGGCCCTTGACCTCGAAGATCTTGCGCACCGCGGCCGGATTCTGGGCGTTGGCGCCGAGGCCGTAGACGGTCTCGGTCGGAAAGGCGACGAGCTCGCCGTCGCGCAGCGCCTGCACGGCGGACTCGATTTCGACCTGGGTGGCTCTGACGATACGGACCATAGATAAGAAAGATTCTACCAAGCCGCCACGGCCCACTCCGCAGTGTTGTGCGAAAGCATCGCCGCGCCGCTCACGCTCGGTGGTGGCAGCCCGTACGTGTCAATTGGGTGGGTTACCCGTGGCGTGGAAGCGACGGCCGCGTTCTGTAAAGCGGCCGCACGTTATGCCTCATTCGAGTGCGTGGCGTGCCCAGACGCCCTCGGTTCGCGTGAGCTCGTAGGCCGGCCAGTAGTGCTTGTCGAGCTTGAGGGTGATGACTTCGGGGGCATTGTTCCAGGTGATGGTCTTCAGGCGCACCGAGGAGCGATCCGCGCGCCCGAGCACCACCTTGAGGAACGCATCCAGATCCGGCGTCGGCGTCCCGTCCACCTCGACGATGCGCCGCCCGGGATAGAGGCCGTAGCGCGTGGCCGGGGAGCCGTAGGCGAAGTAGGCGACGTACACCCCCTCGGGCGGGATGCCACGCTGCGCGCTCATGGCACGGTGCGGGGCCTGCAGCGTGGCGCCGGCCCACTGCACCAGGCGATCGACGTCGGTGCCGGGCAGCGCGCTGGTGGCGATCCGCAGCGTCTGCTCGCTCTGGTTGCGCCAGATGGTGACCGCGACCTGCTCCTTGTCGGCGGCGGCCTTCTCCACTTCGCGAAAGCGGGTCACCACGGTAGCGTCGATCGCGAGCAGGAGGTCCCCGGGCTGCAGCTGCTCGGCGGCATCCGAGCCGCCCACCAGGCGCACCACGGTGAGCGCCTGGCGGCGCGCCGGGGTGTGCTGCGCGAGGCGCGCCGTCCAGGCGCTGGTGAGACCGAGCTCGCGCGCCTGGGCGAGCGGCATGACGCCGAGCTCGGCCTCGAGGGAGTGCAGCACGCGCCCCGTGCGCACGCGCTCGAGCATGTCGGCGACCACGTCGATCGGCACACCGCGGGTGTCCTGGGCGAGCTCGCGTCCGTTCTCGTAGGCGAAGCTCGACCAGGTGCCGAGCACCGCGCCGGCGTCGTCCGCGAGCACGCCGTCGAACTCGAGCGGCGGGTTGACCAGCTGCAGCGTCTCGATGTTGCTGTCGCGGAAGCGCATGGTGCGCGACAGCGGCAGCTCGAGGGGATCCAGGCTTGCGACCTCGGTGGTGCGCGCGCGCAGCTGGTTGTCGGCCGACAGTCCCACCGCCCACACCTTCTCACCGGCGGCGAGCTCGCGCGGCAGCAGCCGCGCGGATTTCACCGGCGTGTCGCCGAGGAGCTTCGGATCGTAGGCGACGACGGCGAAGTTATGCAGCGGGTGCACGAACACCACGCGCCCCGGCACCTGCACGGTGCCGGCGAAGGTGACCGTGACGTCCCCGACCGCGACCGGCACGGTGTTGCGGTCGACGACCACGAGACCGCGCTGCGCGTCCACGACGAGCCCGGTGCCGTGGTAGTTGCGCTCGGTGATGCCCGAGACCGAGTACGGCATGTCGAAGGTCACCATGGCGAGAGACGGGGCGAGCGCGCGCATGCGCGCATCCGGGTACTTCGGGAACTGCGTGGCGCTCACCGGCGTCGGCCTGGGCGCCGGGCCCGGCGGCAGGTCGTGGCAGTCCCAGACTCCCGCCGCGTCGTCGCGCTCGCAGTGATGCGCCGGGAACCACAGCCGGTCCATGCGCACCGCGCGCAGGTCGCTGCCGTTGGGATCGTCGATGGTCATGTAGCGCACCGCGGCGCGGTCGCCGTCGCCCAGGGTGGCGATGCCCTGCTCGAGCTGCGCCAGCGTATCGGTGCTGTGGCCGTTGAGGGTCAGCACCACCGCGCCGCGCGGGATGCCGGCGGCGGCGAACACGTAGCCGGGGTTGGCGACGTAGACCCCGCGCGTGGCGACGTTGTAGTGGCGCGCCTGCTGGTAGGAGAGGGTGTGCACGATGGCATCGCCGAACTCGGCGTACGCGGCCGGGGTGATGGCGTGCAGGTCACCGACCGGCAGCTTCGCCGAGATCGCCTTGCCGCCGCGCTCGAGTTCGATCTCGATGCTGCCGCCGACGGAGCTGTCGAGCACCTCCTCGAGCGGCTCGAACTGCGCCACGTAGCGCCCGTTGACCTTGAGGAGAATGTCGCCGCTCTGCAGCACCTTCTCGCTCGGGCTCCCGGGCAGCACCTCGGTCACCACCAGCATGCCGGTGTAGCGCGGGAACTCGCGGCGCACCGCGGCCTCGGTGGCGCCATCAAGACCCAGACGCCCGAGCTCATCGAAGGGCAGGTAGTTGAAGACCGTGTAGAGCGTGCCGCGCGGCACGCTCTTGCCGGCCTGGACCAGCTCCAGCGCGCGCCGCACGCGCCCGAGCGGCAGGTAGAAGCTCGAGGCCGCCCCGCTCGCGCCGCCGGCATTGAGCGCCACCACGCGGCCGCGGATGTCGATCACCGGCGAGCCGGAGGAGCCCCCGGAGGTGCCCGAGGCGGCCTGCAGGTAGAAGGTGTTGAAGTCGTTGTACTTGGTGATCCCGTAGTCGGGTGCGTCGCGGTCCAGGCGCGCGAGCGTGCCGGCGAGGATCGAGAGCTGCTCGCCGGCGTTGTTGCCGACCACGCGGATCTCGCGCCCGACCTGCGCCCCTTCCGGATACAGCGGCAGGGCCTTCGGCTTGATGAAGCGCAGCTTCTTCGGGTCGTAGCGGTAGATGCCGAAGTCGTGCACCGGGTCGCGGTACACCGGGAACAGCTGCACCTCCTCGCGGTTGAGGAAGGTCGCCTCCGCGGTCACCGGCCCCGGGGTCACCACGTGGCGGTTGGTGAGGATCAGCCCGCGCTCGGCGTCCACCACGAAGCCGGTCGCCTGCGCGGTGGTGTTCCACTCGGTGTCGAAGGCGCGCGTCTGGTCGACGTCGATCGACACCACCGACGGGGCGATGCGCTCGAGCGTCACCGCCCAGTCGGGGTTGCCCTCGATGGCGACCGCCGCCTGCGCGGCGTTGGCGGTGCCCGCATCTCCCGGCGGGGGGGCGCGCTCGCCGGGCACCGGCGGCTGAGGCACGAGCGGCGGAGGAATCGGCGGGCTGCCGGCGGGCGCGGTCGGCGCGGGGGCGACCGCGGCGGCGGGAGCCGCGCCACCGGCTGGCTCGGTCGCGGGCGCCGCGGCCGCGATGAGCAGCAGCAGGCAGGGCCACAGCGGGCGCAGGTATCGCATCGGTGTCCGGCGCCCTAGTGAGACAACAGCACGATCAGCCACATCACCGCGAGCAGCACGAACGACATGAACACGGCCGCCGAGCCGATGTCCTTGGCGAGCCCCGCCAGCGCGTGGCGCTCGAATCCGATGCGATCAACCGTGGCCTCGATGGCGCTGTTGAGCAGCTCGACGATGAGGATCAGGAACACGGGCGCGATCAGGGCGGCGCGCTCGAGCGCACCGTGTCCGAGCCACAGCCCGAGCGGTATGACGATGACGGCGAAGGCAAGTTCCTGCCTGAAGGCCGCCTCTTCGCGGTAGGCGCCGACCAGCCCGTTCCAGCTCGAGCCGAAGGCGCGCAGCAGCCGGGTGAGCCCGCGGGGCTTGTAACGGTCTACGGCGGCGGTGTCGGCTTCCATGTGAGATCCAGTTGTCTGGCCGCCCGGACGTCATCGAGGCGGCGCACCGGCATGGTATGCGGTGCGCTGGTCACGCGCCCGGGTTCTTGTTCGGCCTCCCTCTGGATCTGTGACATAGCCGCCACAAAGGCGTCAAGCACCTCGCGGCTCTCGGTCTCGGTAGGCTCGATCAGCAGGCATTCCGGCACCAGGAGCGGGAAGTAGGTCGTGGGGGCGTGGAAGCCGTAGTCGAGCAGCCGCTTGGCGAAGTCCATGGCCGTGACGTTGAGCTCGCGCGCCTGGCGCTTGAGCGTCACGATGAACTCGTGGCTGGCGCGGCGCTGCGGGTAGGCCGCATCGAATCCCGCCGCCATCAGCCGCTTGAGCAGGTAGTTGGCATTGAGCGTGGCGTATTCGCCGACGCGGCGCATGCCGTCGCGCCCGAGGAGGCGCATGTAGATGTAGGCGCGCAGCAGCACGCCGGTGTTGCCCATGAACGCCGACAGCCGCCCGATGCTCTGCGGCAGGTCCGCCTCGGTGAGCCAGCGGTAGCGCTCGCCCTCCTTCCCCACCAGCGGCACCGGCAGGAAGGGCAGCAGCCGCGCGCCCACCCCGACCGCTCCCGCCCCCGGGCCGCCGCCGCCATGGGGGGTGGAGAAGGTCTTGTGCAGGTTCATGTGGATGACATCGAACCCCATGTCCCCCGGGCGCACCTTGCCGAGGATCGCGTTCAGGTTCGCGCCATCGTAGTAGAGCAGCCCGCCGGCCTCGTGCACGACCCGCGCGACCGCCTCGATGCGCCGCTCGAACACCCCGAGCGTGGAGGGGTTGGTGAGCATGATGCCGGCGGTCTGCGGCCCGACCGCGGCGGCGAGCGCGGCGAGGTCGACGTCGCCTGCGGCATCGACCGGGACCTCGCGCACCACGCAGCCGCACATGGTGGCGGTGGCGGGATTGGTGCCGTGCGCGGCCTCCGGCACGATGATCTCGTTGCGCGCCTCGTCGCCGCGCGCGCGGTGGTAGGCGCGGATCATGGCGACGCCGGCGAACTCGCCGTGCGCACCGGCCATGGGCGAGAGCGCCACGCCCTGCATGCCGGTCACTTCCTTCAGCATCTCCTGCAGCTCGTAGAGGCACCCGAGCACGCCCTGGCCGTGCGACTCCGGCGCGAGCGGGTGGCGCGCGAGGAACTGCGGCAGCATCGCGTACTGGTTACAGGCCTTGGGGTTGTACTTCATCGTGCACGAGCCGAGCGGGTAGAAGTGCGTGTCGATGGAGAAGTTCAGCTGCGAGAGGCGCGTGAAGTGGCGCACGGCCTCGAGCTCCCCGACCTCCGGCAGCGCCGGCGGTGCGCGTCGGCGCAGCGCCTCGGGCAGGTCCGCGAGCGCGGCCTGCGGCTCGGCGGCGGGCCACTGATCGCTCGCGCCCCTGCCGGCGCTCGAGTACTCGAAGATCACCGGCTCGCTCACCGTGAAGCTCATGGTGCTCTCCTTCAGGCGGCGCGCGCCGCGGTCATGAGCTCGGCGAGCGTCGCGCGGTAGCGCTCGATGTCCGCGGCGGTCTTGGTCTCGGTGGCACACACCAGCAGCGCCGGCCCGAGCTCGGGGTAGTAGGGGGCGAGGTCGAGCCCGCCGGCGATGCCGCGCGCGGCGAGCGCGCGCAGCAGCGGCGCCACCGGGCGATCGAGGCTCAGCACCGCCTCGTGGAAGTGGGCGCCGGTGAACGCGGCGCGCACGCCCGGCACGCGGGTGAGCGCGGCGATGAGCTCGCGCGTGCGCGCATGGCTCGCGGCGGCGGTGCGCGTGAGTCCCTGCGGGCCCATGAGCGAGAGGTAGATGGTGGCCGCGGTCATCAGCAGCCCCTGGTTGGTGCAGATGTTGGAGGTCGCCTTGGCGCGGCGGATGTGCTGCTCGCGCGCCTGCAGCGTGAGGGTGAAGCCCGACTTGCCGGCGACATCGAGCGTGCGCCCGACGATGCGGCCCGGCATCTGCCGCACGTGCTCGAGGCGCGTGGTCATGAAGCCGAAGTACGGGCCGCCGGAGGACAGCGGCACCCCGAGCGGCTGCCCCTCCCCGACCGCGATGTCGGCGCCGCGCGTCCCCCACTCGCCCGGGGGCTTCAGGAGCGCCAGCGCGGTGGGATTCACCACTGCGATCACGAGTGCCCCCTGCGCATGCGCCCAGTCGGTGAGGGCATCCACCTCCTCGAGGCGGCCGAAGAAGTTCGGCTGCTGGATGATGAGCGCCGTCAGGTCCTGGCCGGCGAAGCGCGCCAGGGAGTCGGGCAGGATCGTGCCGGCGGCGCTGCAGTAGGGCAGCTCCTCGAAGGCGAGGCCCTGGTTGTGCGTGGTGGCGGTGGCGACGCGCCGGTAGTGCGGGTGCAGGGTGCTGGGCACGAGGATGCGCGCGGCGCGCGAGCGGCGGTTGGCGCGCACCGCCATGAGCGCGGCTTCCGCGCTCGCCGAGGCGCCGTCGTACATGGAGGCGTTGGCGACCTGCATGCCGGTGAGGCGCGTCATCATGCTCTGGAACTCGTAGATCAGCTGCAGCGTCCCCTGGCTCGCCTCGGCCTGGTAGGGGGTGTAAGCGCTGTAGAACTCCCCGCGCGTGGTGATGGCCCACACCGCCGCCGGGATGTGGTGCTCGTAGGCGCCCGCGCCGATGAAGTTCAGGAGCGTGCCGTCACTCGCCGCGCGCTCGCTCATGAGCCGCCCGACGGCCATCTCGTTGAGCGCCTCGGGGATGCCGGCGAGGGACTTGATGCGCAGCTGCGGCGGGATCTCGTCGAAGAGATCCTCGATGCTCTGCGCGCCGATGGCCGCGAGCATCGCCGCCACGTCGCTCTCCGTGTGCGGGATGAAGGCCATCAGCCGCCCTCCGCCTCGAGCAGCTCCCGGTAGGCGGCGGCGCTCAGCAGCTGCGCCGCGGCGAGCGCTCCCGGGGCGAGCTTGAGCCGCAGCAGCCAGCCGGCGCCGTAGGGATCCTTGTTGACCGACTCAGGAGCTGCGGCCAGGGCCTCGTTGGCGGCACTCACCTCGCCGGCGAGCGGCGCGTACACGTCCGAGGCAGCCTTCACCGACTCGACCACCGCGCAGGCTTCGCCGGCCTTGAGCGTGCGGCCCACCTCGGGCACCTCGACGAACACCAGGTCCCCGAGGGCGTGCTGCGCATGGTCGCTGATGCCGATCTCGACGCCGCCATCGGCGAGCGTGCGCACCCACTCGTGCGATTTGGTGTACTTAAGATCTGCCGGGATGTTGCTCATGGTGGTGTTCAACTTTCGCGTCAGGTGATGAGGGAGCGCCCGAAGCGCACGAACGGCGGCTTGACCACGCGGGCGTTGAGGAGCTTGCCGCGCACGTCCACCTGCACGGCGCTGCCGGTAGCGGCGGGCACGCGCGCGAACGCGATCGAGCGCTCGAGCGTCGGGGAGAAGGTGCCGCTGGTGATCTCCCCCTGCCCGTCCGGGACGCTGACCCGCTGGTGGCTGCGCAGCACGCCACGGTCCTCGAGCAGCAGGCCGACGAGCTTGCGCGGCGAGCCGCTGCGCTGCACCTCCTCGAGCGCCGCGCGCCCGATGAAGGCGCGCTCCGCGGGCTTGAGCGCCACGGTCCAGCCGAGCGCGGACTCGAACGGCTGGGTGCTCTCGTCCATGTCGGCGCCGTAGAGGTTCAGGCCCGCCTCGAGGCGCAGCGTGTCGCGCGCCCCCAGGCCGCAGGAGGCGACGCCGAGGGAGTTGAGGCTCCGCCAGGCGGGCACGGCATCCGCCGCCGGCATCATGATCTCGAAGCCGTCCTCACCGGTGTAGCCGGTGCGGGCCACGAACCAGCCCCCGAGCTGCGCGCCGGTGAACACCTCGAGCGCCAGCGCCCGCTCGGCCGCGGCGCCGCCGAGCAGCTGCGCCGCCTTGGCGCGCGCCTCGGGGCCCTGCACGGCAAGCATCGCGAGGTCCGTGCGCTCGTGCACCTCGATCCCGAAGGGCGCGGCGCGCGCGCGGATCCAGGCGAGATCCTTGTCGCGGGTGCCGGCGTTCACCACCAGGCGGAAGCTCCCCTCGCTCAGGAAGTAGGCGATGAGGTCATCGAGGATGCCGCCGCGCTCGTTGAGCATGCAGCTGTAGAGCGCCTTGCCCGGCTGGCGCAGCTTGGCGACGTCGTTGGCGAGCAGCTCGGAGAGCAAGGCGCGCCCGCGCGCGCCGACGAGGTCGATGACGCACATGTGCGAGACGTCGAAGACCCCGGCCGCGCGGCGCACCGCGTGGTGCTCGCCGATCTGCGAGCCGTACTGCACCGGCATGTCCCAGCCGCCGAAATCGACGATGCGGGCGTTGAGCTCCTGGTGCAGTTTGAACAGCGGGGTCTGTCTTCCCACGTCGCACTCCGAAGTGTTCAGGTCACGGGCACGCATCAGCCGGCAGGCGCCGCGGCGCGCGCGCCGCCTGGCCCCTGCCGCCCTTCTGTCCTGTGACCTGAGAGATCAGGCGCGCCGCGCCGCTCCCCTTCGGTGGGCAGCGCGCCCGAAACTCACGGGCCCGCCGCCACTCTCCAGAAGCCCCGCGGTCGCTGCCGACCGCCGTCTGCCGTTCATGTGCCTGAGCGTTTCCGGGCGGAAATTGCGCCTTCGGCGTTCCGGCCGCACGCCGGACTCTCTCCGAACAGACTGATATGGGCGCCGCGTATGATAGCAGTTCGCGCCAGTGCCGCCCAAGCGTGGCAACGGTAGAATCCGCTCCTCCGCATGTGCACCCGGCAACATTCATGAGCCTCGCACGGCGCGCCGCCGTGGCGGTCGCAGTCGGCCCGGTGCAGGTCGGCGGCGGCGCGCCGATCGTCGTGCAGTCGATGACCAATACCGACACCGCCGACGTCGGCGCCACCGCCCGGCAGGTGCAGGCGCTGGCGCGCGCCGGCTCGGAGCTGGTGCGCATCACGGTGAACAGCGCCGAGGCCGCCGCCGCGGTCGCCCCGATCCGTGAACGCCTCGATGCGCTCGGGGTGCGCGTGCCGCTGATCGGCGACTTCCACTTCAACGGCCACAAGCTGCTGCGCGAGCACCCGGGCTGCGCCGAGGCGCTCGCCAAGTACCGCATCAACCCCGGCAACGTCGGCCGCGGCAGCAAGCGCGACCCGCAGTTCGCCGAGATGATCGAGACCGCCTGCCGCTACGGCAAGCCGGTGCGCATCGGCGTCAACTGGGGGAGCCTGGATCCGGAGCTGCTGACGCGCCTCATGGACGAGAACTCGCGGCGCGCGCAGCCCAGGGATGCGCAGGAGGTCATGCGCGAGGCGGTCGTGGCGTCCGCGCTCGGCAGCGCGGCGCGCGCCGAGGAGCTCGGCCTGCCGCACGAGCGCATCATCCTCTCGGCCAAGGTCTCGGGCGTGCAGGACCTGATCGCGATCTACCGCACGCTCGCCGCCCGCTGCGACTACCCGCTGCACCTCGGGCTCACCGAGGCGGGCATGGGGTCCAAGGGCATCGTCGCCTCCACCGCCGGCATGGCGGTGCTGCTGCAGGAGGGGATCGGGGACACCATCCGCGTGTCACTGACGCCCGAGCCCAACGGCGACCGCACCCAGGAGGTGACCGTGGCGCAGGAGATCCTGCAGACCATGGGGCTGCGCGCCTTCACGCCGCTCGTCATCGCCTGCCCGGGCTGCGGGCGCACCACCAGCACCTTCTTCCAGGAGCTGGCGCAGCGCATCCAGGGCCACATCCGCGCGCGCATGCCGCAGTGGCGCCGCCAGTACGTGGGCGTCGAGGAGATGACCGTCGCGGTCATGGGCTGCGTCGTCAACGGCCCGGGCGAGAGCAAGCACGCCAACATCGGCATCAGCCTGCCCGGCACCGGCGAGCGCGCGGTGGCGCCGGTGTACGAGGACGGCGAGAAGACCGTGACGCTCAAGGGCGAGCGCATCGCGGAGGAATTTCAGGAAGTGGTGGAGAGCTACGTCGCGCGCCACTTCGCGCGCCTGGGGGAGCCATGAGCGAGCTGGCACAGCGGCACTGCAAGCCCTGCGAGGGCGGCATGCCGCCGCTCACGCGCGCGGCGGCCACGGCGCTGCTGGCGCAGGTCTCGAGCGCCTGGGTGCTCACCGACACCGCGCACGCCATCCGCCGCGAGTTCGGCTTCCGCGACTTCTACCGCACCATGAGCTTCGTGAACGCGCTGGCGCACATCGCCAACATCGAGGATCACCACCCGGACCTCGAGGTCGGCTACAACTACTGCCGCGTCACCTTCACCACCCACGCGGTGCGCGGTCTGTCGGAGAACGACTTCGTGTGCGCCGCCAAGATCGACCAGATCCCGCTCGCCTAGGGGCCGCGCGCCGCGCGCGGCAGCTCCCCTGAGGTGCCAAGTGCGCGGCCGATGAACAGCCGCCGCAGCTCCTGGCTGGCATTGACCAGCGACAGTCCGCGCTGCGCCAGGCGTGCGAGCGGGCCTGAGCCGTGCGCCAGCAGCCGGTCGAAGGCATCGATCGCGGCACTCATCACCGCCAGCTCGCTGCGCCGCCAGCGCTCGTAGGCGCGCAGCACGCCGAGCGCCCCGGGATCCTCGCGCCGTGCGCGGGCGGCGAGCGCCAGCTGCGCGAGCGCGGCGGCATCGAGGAGTCCCAGGTTCACGCCCTGGCCGGCCAGAGGGTGCACGACGTGGGCGGCGTCCCCGATGAGGGCGACGCGAGAACCGACGTAGGCGCGCGCGGCGAGCCGGCGCAGCTCGAGCGCACGCACCGGGGTGAGCAGGCGCATGTCTCCGAGCACCCGGTCGGCGGCGGCCTCGAGCTCGCGGACGAAGGCCTCGGGAGCTGCCGCCTCGAGCTGCCGGGCGCGCGGCTCATCCGCCGACCACACGATCGAGCTCGAGCCGTCGGCGAGCGGCAGCAGCGCGAGCGTGCCATCGCCCATGAAGCGCTGCCACGCGCTGTGCTCGTGGGCGCGCCCGGTGGCGACGTTGGCGATCAGCGCGCGCTCGCCATACGGGCGGGTCACGACGCCCAGTCCCGCGGCCTCGCGTACCGCGGAGTCGGCGCCGTCCGCGCCCACCACCAGGGCCGCGCGCAGGGGGCCCGCCGTGGTGTCGAGCTCGACGCCCGCCTCGTGCACTCTGAGCGCCGTGAGCGCGCCGCGGACGAGCTCGCCCCCGGCCGCGCGCACGGCGCCGATGAGCCCCGCCTGCAGCAGGCGGTTCTCGAGGATGTAGCCGAGGTTCGGCTCGCCCACATCCGCCGCATCGAAGGTGAGCACGGCGGCGCTGCGCGGCGCGACGCTCTCGTGCCACACGTGCATGCGCTCGTAGGGCTCCACCCGCGGCCCGGCGAGCACGCCCGCGGCACCGGCCGCCGCGAGCGTGCGCTCGCTGGCGCGCGAGAGCGCCACCACGCGCGACTCGAGCGCGGCGCCCGCCGCGGGAGCTTCCGGGGCGTGCGGCTCGAGCAGCTGCACCGCGAGCCCGCCGCGCGCCAGGAGCGCCGCGGCGCAGGCCCCGACCGGTCCGCCGCCGACGACGACGACCTCAGCCACGCGACAGCCCGAGTCCGCGCGCCAGGCGCGGCGAGGGCCCGGCGAAACCTGCGCTGACACGCGCCAGCGCGCTCTTGGCCGGCGGCGAAACATCAAACAGCAGCAGTCCGAGGTTGCGCAGCAGGGCGACCCCGGGCCGCGCATCCCCGAATAGCTTCACCAGCGAGTCGGTGAAGCGTGTCACGCCGCGGCGGTCCCGCTCGCGCCAGGCGGCAAAGCGCGCGAGTAGTTCGGGCGCTCCGGCATCCCCGCCCGCGGCGAGCACCTCGGCCAGCATCGCCGCATCGCGCAGCGCGAGGTTGAAGCCCTGGCCGGCGATCGGGTGCAGCGCCTGCGCGGCGTTGCCGATCAGCACCGTGCGTGCGGCCGTCGGCGCGGCGGCACGGGTCAGCTCGAGGGCGTAGGAGGCACGCTTGCCGGCGCGCGTGAAGCGCCCGGCGCGCCAGCCGAAGGCCGCCTGCAGCTCGGCGAGGTAGCCGGCATCATCGAGCGCGAGCAGCCGCTCGGCATCGGCCGGCGCGCGCGCCCAGATGACCGCGCGGTCGCCGCGCGCGAGCGGCAGCACGGCGATGGGTCCTGCCGGGGTGAAGCGCTCGAAGGCACGGCCGGCGTGCGGCTCATCGCTCGCGACATTCGCCACCAGCGCCACCTGCCGGTAGTCCTCGACGCTCGCGGCGATGCCGGCGGCCGCGCGCACCTGGGAGTTCGCGCCATCGGCCCCGACCACGAGGCGTGCGCGAAAGCGCTCCGCCTGCGCTGCCACGAGGCGCAGCTCCGCTCCCGCCGCGCTCACCTCGAGCGACTCGAGGCGGGCGGGCGCGCGCAGGATCAGCCGCGGCGCGGCCGCGAGGCGCTGCCACAGCGCCGCGCCGAGCACGCGGTTGGGCACGACGTAACCGAAGGCCTCGATCCCCTGCTCGGCGGCCTCGAGGCGCGCGAACCCGAAGCGGCCGGCATCGGAGACGTGGATGGAGCGGATGACGCCCGCCTCGGCGGCGAGCGCCTCCCACACCCCGAGCGCACCGAAGATGCGGCGGCTGGCGTTGCCGAGCGCCGTGGTGCGCTCATCGAAGCTCGGCTGCCCCGCCTGCCCGAAGGGCACGCTCTCGATCAAGAGCACGCGCAGCGCGGTGTCCGCGAGCGCCGCGGCGAGGCTCGCGCCGGTGAGGCCGCCGCCGATGATGGCGACATCGACCTCGACGGGAGTGGTGGCGGCGGACACGCTGCGCCTCAGCCGCGCGCCATCAGGGCTTCGATCTGGTCGGGGTCCTTGGGCGCGCGCGCCGTGAGCACCTCGGCGCCCTTCTTGGTGACGGCCACGTCGTCCTCGATGCGGATGCCGATGTTGCGGAAGCGCTTCGGCACCCCCCGGGCGCTCGCCGGCAGGTAGATGCCCGGCTCGACGGTGAGGGTCATGCCCGGCTCGAACACCCGCCACTCCTCGCCCACCTTGTAGTCACCGACGTCGTGCACGTCGAGCCCCAGCCAGTGACCGGTACGGTGCATGAAGTAGCGGCGGTAGGCGCCGGACTTGATGAGCGCCGGCACCCGCCCCTTGAGCAGGCCGAGCTTCACCAGCCCCTGGGTCACGACGCGCACCGCCGCCTCGTGCGGCTCGTTCCAGTGGTTGCCGGGGCGCACCTTGGCGATCGCGGCGCGGTTGGCTTCGAGCACCACCTCGTAGACGGCGCGCTGCTCGCTCGTGAAGCGCCCGTTGACCGGGAAGGTGCGGGTGATGTCGGAGGCGTAGGACTCGTACTCGCAGCCGGCATCGATCAGGAGCATCGCCCCGGCCTCGAGCGGCTGGTCGTTGTCGCGGTAGTGCAGCACGCAGCTGTTGGCGCCGCCGCCGACGATCGGCTGGTAGGCGGTGTCGGCGTTGTGGCGGCGGAACTCGTGCAGCAGCTCGGCCATCACCTGGTACTCGGTGAGTCCCGGGCGGCAGAAGCGCATGGCGCGCTGGTGGGCGCGCGCGGCGATGTGCGCCGAGGTGCGCATCAGCTCGAGCTCGGTGCGCGACTTGAAGAGCCGCATGTCGTGCAGCACGTGATCGAGCGCCACGAACTCCTGCGGCGGGTGGCGGCCGTTGCGCGCCTGGGTGCGCAGGCCGTTGACCCAGCCGACCACGCGCTGGTCGAAGTCGGCGTACGCGCCCATGGTGTAGTAGACGCGCGCGCGGTTCTCCATCAGCCCGGGCAGGATCTCGTCGAGGTCGGTGACCGGGAAGGCATCGTCGGCGCCGAAGTCGCGGCGCGCGCCGGCCGGGCCGGCGCGCCGGCCGTCCCAGGTCTCGCGCTGCGGGTCGCGCTCGCGCACGAACAGGATGTACTCGGCCTGGGCGCGATGCGGCACCAGCACGCACACCGCCTCGGGCTCACCGAAGCCGGTGAGGTAGTGGAAGTCGCTGTCCTGGCGATAGGGGTACTCGACGTCGCCGTTGCGGTGGCGCACCGGGGCGGCCGGCAGGATCGCGATCGAGTCGCGGCCCATGAGCCGCAGCAGCTGGCGGCGGCGGCGCGCGAACTCGTCTCGGGCCATCGTGCGCCTCAGGCCCTAGTGCAGCGGCGCGGCGCTCGGGGCGGCCGGGCGGCGCGCGCTCGCCAGCTCCTCGAACAACAGCTGCACGCCGACGCGCACGAATTCCACCAGCTCCACGTAGGCGCTCTCGTCAGCCTCGTCCGCCGGTTCGCCGTCGCTGCCGGCGCGGCTGATCTCGATGAAGTCGCGCACGATCTCCCCGACCTCCCCGGGCAGCTCGCTGGCATCGGGGATGGCGCCGGCGCCGAGCCCGTAGAGGAATCCCTGGCACCACTGCGCCAGTGCCTCGGTGCGCTCGGCGAGCGGCGCCTCGTCATCGGGCAGCAGCGGGGTGAACTCCATGTCCGGCTGCACCAGCGAGGCGGCGGTGAAGTCGAACAGCTCGCGCAGTGGCGCGAGCGCCGGGCCGCGCCCGCCACCATCGGGCAGGATCTCCTTCAGCCAGTCCTCGAAGCGGTAGCCGGAGGCGGCGCACAGGCAGCCGGCGAGCGTGCCGTGCGCCTCGGCCGCGTCCGCCAGGGAGTGCGCGTGCGCGAGCAACTGCTGTATGCGGGTGTAGTCGGGCGGGATCATGTTAAGCGCACATTATATGATTGACCGGCGAAAGAGCGCGGCTCTATAGTCCTAGCCGCCATGAGCGACAATACAAAAACACAACTCGATCTCGAGCTCACCCGTCTCACCAAGCGCATCGAAGAACTGATCGCGGTGCTCGAGCATCTGAAGGACGAGAACCGTGCGCTGCGGGCGCGTCACGAGTCCCTCGCCGGCGAGCGCGCCGCGCTCATGCACAAGAACGAGCAGGTGCGCACGCGCGTCGAGGCCATGATCGGGCGCCTCAAGACCCTGGAGCACGGCACATGAGTCAGGCCGAGCCGGCGCGCGTCAGCGTGCGGATCATGGAAAAGGAATACGTGGTCGCCTGTCCCTACGAAGAACGCTCCGCCCTGCTCGATGCCGCCGAGTTCCTGAACGGCCGCATGCGCGAGATCCGCGACAGCGGCAAGGTGGTCGGACACGACCGCATCGCGGTGATGGCCGCGCTCAACCTGGCGCACGAGTTCCTCAAGGGCCGCGACCGCGAGAGCAGGCTCGACAGTGGCGTCGGCACCCGCGTACGCGGGCTGCGCGAGCGCGTCGAGAGCGCTCTGGAGAAGGGCCAGCAGCTGGAACTGTGAGGAAAGTCGTGCTGTCCCGGCAGGCACGCCCCCCGTCCTTGGTGTAGAGTGATACTCGCGTCGCCTGCGGTGTTCGACACGCGGACCGGGTTACCTCGGACCCTAATTGAAACACCCTCGGGACTTGGGCCTTGCGCGCAGCGCTGTGCATGTCCGCCCGTGAGCGGAAAGCCTTACCTGCAGCAGTCCGTCCCACCTGTTGCTCTGGTTCGAGAGCAACGGCTCGCACCGGCACATGCGGGTGACGCTACCTGATTCCCCGCCCGATGCCGCCCGCAGGAAGCTGCGGGCGAGCCTCGTGGCCCGGCGCCGCGAGGTCACCCCCGGCGAGCGCGCCCACGCCGCACACGCCGTCGCCGCGCACGCCGCGCGCGCCCTGCACCTGAGGGCCGGCTGGCGCATCGCCGCTTACGCTGCCCTCCCCGGCGAGCTCGACAGCACCCCGCTCATCGAGCTGGCGCGCGCGCGCGGCTGCCGCATCTACCTGCCGCGCATCGACACGCCGCGCTCGGCGCGCGGCATGCGCTTCCTCGAGATGCGCGGAGCGGTGCGCCGCAACCGCCTGGGCATCGAGGAGCCGCAGAACTCGGCGCGCATCGGCGCGCGCTGGCTGGACGTGGTGTTCCTGCCGCTGGTCGGCTTCGACCGCTACGGGCTGCGCCTCGGCACCGGCGGGGGCTACTACGACCGCGCCTTCGCCTTCCGCCACCACCGCCTCGCGTGGCACGCGCCGCGCCTGGTGGGCATCGGCTATGCGTTCCAGGAGGTCCCGCGCATCACGGCCGCGGCCCACGACGTGCGCCTCGATGCCGTGATCACCGAAAAGGGGTTCTTCCGATGCAGCACTGGCTGATGAAGACCGAGCCCTCGACCTTCGGGCTCGAGCACCTGGCCAGGGCCCCGCGGCGCACGACCGCCTGGGACGGTGTCCGCAATTACCAGGCGCGCAACATGCTGCGCGACCAGATGAAGAAGGGCGATCAGGCCTTCCTCTATCACTCGAGCACCGAGGTGCCGGGCATCGTCGCCATCATGCAGATCGTGAAGCAGGCTTACCCGGACCCGAGCGCCTTCGAGCGCGGCCATCACCACTACGATGCGGGCAGCGATCCTGAGAATCCGCGCTGGTTCATGGTCGACGTGCGCCTCGAGCGCCGCCTCGCGCGCACCATCACGCTCGAGGAGCTGCGTGCGCACGAGAACAAGCAGCTCAAGGGCATGCAGTTGCTGCGACGGGGTAACCGACTGTCGATCACGCCGGTGTCCGCGGCGCACTGGAAGTTCATTCTCACGCTCGAATGACGCGCGCACGCATGCTCGAGCGCGCCGTGGAGCGCACGCGCAGCTACCACACTTCGCATGCGCTCGCTTGTAATTTCGTTTCGCGTGTATATACTCGGACCCCGGACTAACCCGTCTCTAATTGGAGAGCCAACATGGCGAAGGCAAAGAAGAAGGCCAAGAAGAAAGCTGCGAAGAAGAAATAGGCCTTAACTCGGCGATCGCGCAAGCGATCGCCGAGTCGAATTCGAAGACTGTGCCCGCCGCTGACGCGGGCACAGTCGTTTCTGGAGGACGCGCCGCCGCGCAAGCACCCATGAGCACCGACGTGCAGGCCCTGAAGCGCCGCGCCGCCGCAGCGGCCCTCGAGCGCGTGCCCCGGGGCGCCCTCATCGGCGTCGGCACCGGCTCCACCGTGAACCTGTTCATCGAGGCACTCGCCGCGCGCCCCGGCCACGTGCACACCGCGGTCTCGAGCTCCGAGGCGAGCAGCGCGCGCCTCAGGGCCGCGGGCATCAGGGTCGTCGATCTCAACGAGCTCAGCGAACTGCACCTCTACATCGACGGGGCCGACGAGGCCACGCGGAAACTCGAGCTCATCAAGGGCGGCGGCGCCGCCCTCACCCGCGAGAAGATCGTCGCCGCGGTGGCCCGCGAATTCATCTGCATCGTCGATGAGTCGAAGGTCGTCGCGCGCCTCGGACGCTTCCCGCTGCCGCTGGAGGTGATCCCCATGGCGCGCGCCTACGTGGCCCGCGAGCTTGCCCGGCGCTGGGGCGGCCGGCCGGTGTGGCGCAGCGACTGCATCACCGACAACGGCAACCACATCCTCGACGTGCACGAGCTGTCGATCCCGGACCCCGCAGCGCTCGAGCGCGAGCTCAACCAGATCACCGGGGTCGTCACCGTCGGCCTGTTCGCCCTGCGCCCCGCGGACCTGCTGATCGTCGGGCGCCCGCAGGGGATCGAGCGGTACTGGCGCAAGACCCCGCCTGGAGCTGCCGGGACCTCCTGAGCCCTCCCCGCCCCTGGCCTCCGGGGCCGCTTCACGCAACATCACCGAAGCTTCACGAGGCTTCAGGCGCCCTTCATGCCCGGGTGCATCCGGGCACATACCTTGGCTGCGGACGTTGGCGATCCCAACGCGACAACTGCAACAACCCAACTGGAGCTGCCGCCATGAACATCCGCACTCTGAACCCTGCCCTGAGCACCCTGGCCCTGTCCCTGCTGTCCGGGCTTGCCCTGCTGGCCCCGGCCGTCCCGGCCGCGGCCGACAGCCCGCGCAGCATCACGGTCAGCTTCCGTGACCTCGACATCTCGAGCACCGCCGGCGCGCATACCCTGTACACGCGCATCAAGGTGGCCGCCCGCGACCTTTGCGGCACCGAGGGCCACTCGCTGACCGAGATCGCGCATTACCAGCGCTGCGTGCAGGCCACGGTCGATGATGCGGTGTCGCGGGTGAACAGCCCGCTGCTGACCGCGCTGCACACGGGCACGGCTGCCGCGACCGCCACGGCGATGCTGGGCAAGTGAGGCCCGAGGACACACCCACCTGGGTACTAACCCGGGTGGGTGTGGCGCTGCGGCAGGGGGGCGGCAACATGGGTTCCGGGGTAACATCCCGTGAAATCGGCCCCGCAACGAGCCCTACCCGGAGAGAGTGCCGGGCATGGAACCGAGCACCCCAGCCGCGATCGACCCGGACGAGACGGGCTACCAGATCGACGACCTCGTCGTCGACATCGGGCAACAACGCGTGACGCGCGACGGCCACGAGATCCCCATGGCGCACCTGTCGCTCGAGCTGCTGCTGACGCTCGCCCGTGCCGCGCCCAACCTCGTCACCTTCGACCAGCTGATCGCGCGCGTGTGGCCGGGTCTGGTCATCACCCCCGAAACGATCAGTCAGCGCGTCAAGCTGGTGCGCAGCGCGCTCGGGGATGACCCGCAGGCGCCGCGCTACATCGCCGGCGTTCGCGGACGCGGCTACCGCATGGTGGCCGCGGTGCGCCCGCTGCGCGAGCGGCGCCGCACGAGCGAGCCGCCGCCCCCACCCTCACCCGCACTTGCACCCGAGCCCGCACCCGAGCCCGCGGTCACGGTGGTGCCGGCGCCCGTGGCCGCGCCGGCAACGGCCGCAGCCCCTGCCGACGCGGGCCCCGCATCATCGGCAGCGCCGCGCACGCGTGCCCTGCCGCCGGTGGCGCTGTGGGCCGGCGGCGGCGCGGCGCTCGCGCTCCTCATCGTGATCACCTGGTTCGCCGGGCGCTCGCTGCATCCGGGCAGCGCGGCGCCCGCGGCGGTCGTGGTGCAGCCGCCGCGCACCATCGCGGTGCTGCCGCTCGTGGACATGAGCCCGGGGGATGGCAACAGCTACCTCGGAGAGGGCCTGGCGCAGGAGCTGTCGGCGCGCCTCGCCCGGGTGCGCGGCCTGCGGGTCGCCTCGCACACCTCGGCCACCGCCTTCAAGAACCGCGGCGCCGACGTGCGCACCATCGCGCAGGCGCTCGGCGTGCGGCACGTGCTCGAGGGCAGCATCCACCGCGAGGGGGACCAGCTGCGCGTGACGGCGCAGCTGATCGATGCGTTCTCCGGCTACGACGTGTGGTCGCAGACCTACAACCGCACCTGGGCGGACCTCCTGGCGATCGAGGACGACGTGGCGCGCTCGATCACCACCACGCTGCAGGTGGTGCTCACCAGCGACCGTGCGGGCAGCGCGGACAGGCCCTCGCCCGCGCGCGTCGAAGCCTTCGACCACTATCTTGCGGGGCTCGCGAAGCTGCAGGGGCCCGACGTGCCCGCCCGGCTGGATGAGGCCGAGGCGAGCTTCCGCCAGGCACTCAGGGCGGACCCCCAGTTTGCACTCGCCTACGCTGGCCTGTGCCAGCGCTACGTGCGCGGCTACGAGCTCACGCGGGATGCGGCGCTGGTGCCGCAGGCGGAGGCCAGCTGCAACCAGGCGCTCAAGCTCGATGCCTCGCTGCGCGAAGTCTCCGGCGCGCTCGCGCAGCTCTACCTCGTCAGCGGGCGCCACGCCCAGGCCGGGGCGATCTACCGCGAGGCGATCCGTGCCGACCCGGACGATGCCGACGGCTACATCGGCCTCGGGGAGGCGCTCGATGGGCAGCAGCGCACCGCCGAGGCCGAGCGTGCCCTGCGCCAGGGGGTGGCCGCCGAGCCCACCTACTGGAACGCACAGACCGCGCTTGCCAACTTCCTCTTCGCCCACGGGCGTGCCGCGGAGGCGCTGCCCGTCTACCGCCGCGTGACCGAGCTCATCCCGGCAAGCCCGATGGCCTTCAATAACCTCGGCGCGGCGCAGCTGATGAGCGGGGACTTCAAGGCGGCGGCGCCGGTGTTCGAGCGCTCCCTTGCCCTCGAGCCGACCCGCAGTGCCTACTCCAACGCCGGCACGGTCTACTACTACCTCGGCCGCTACGGCGAGGCGGCGCGCCTGTTCACGCGCGCCACCGAGCTCGCCGGCCAGGACCACCGCGTGTGGGGCAACCTCGCCGATGCCCTGTGGCAGAGCGGCGGCGGGCATGCGGCCGCGCAGGCCGACTACCGCCGCGCCACCGAGCTCGCGCGGCAGAGTCTGAAGATCGACCCCAAGGATGCGGTCTCGTGGATGCAGCTGGCCTATTACCGCACGCGCGCCGGCGAGCGCGACGGGGTGGACGCGGACATGCAGCAGGCCCTCACGCTGAACGCCGAGGACATGAACGTGCAGTACTACGCCGCGCTCATCGCGCTCGAGCGCCATGAGACCGATGCCGCGCTCAGCGCGCTCGCGCACGCGGTCGAGCTCGGCTTTCCGGCGCAGCTGGTGCGCGCCGCACCGGACTTCGCCAGCCTGCGCGGCGAGGCGCGCTTCAAGCAGCTGAGCAGCGCCGGCGGCAAGACACTCTCGAGGTTCGATGGGCAAGAGCAGTACCCGACCAACACAGGAGAGAGCACATGAGCACACCAGCAAGCAGCAGGCCCGGACCGCCGGTGGTCGTCACGATCGTGCTGGAGAACGGCACGCTGAGCGCCGTCCCGAACGGCGGCCAGTTCCGCGCCTACGCGGGCACCTCGGTGACCTTCACTTCAAGGGAGCCCTTCACGCTCAGCTTCGATGAGATCGGCGGCGGAGTCATGGCCTCCGGCCACCTGCCCCCCTCCGGCACCGCCTGGCCGCTCGACACGCCGCCGCCGGCCAGACCCACCACGATGGTCGAGGGACGGCTGCTGCCGGGCACCGGGCCCACCGCGCCCTACTATAAGTACTCGGTGCGCGTGGGCACGCGGGTGCTCGACCCGATCGTGATCGTCGACCGCTGAGGCCGCTGCCGGGCCGCTCCTCAGGGCTACCGTGCGGGCGTTCCGGCCCGCACGGGCACGGCTGCGCCCTCCTGACCCGCGCACCCCGCGGCGGTGCTTTCTTACCTTAAGCGCCGAAATACCTCCCGCCTCCTGGGACGCTCCTGTCCCGCTCATCCCGCGAGCAGTCCCGCTCTCCCCGGGAGCTTTGTCCTTTTTCACTTTGGCGGCATCAAATCAGGCAGGACCACAGTGAAACCGTGGCCCCGGAGAAACCCTGGAGGACCTAGAGATGGACATCCGCAAACTGAACCGCCGCCTCGGACTGATCAGCCTCGCCGCCGCCTGCGCCTGCCTGCTGCCGCTCGCCGCCGAGGCCGACCAGGCGCGCACCGTGAAGGTGCACTACGCCGACCTGAACCTCACGACCGTACATGGCGCGAAGACGCTCTACGCCCGCATCCGCGGTGCGGCGAGGAGCGTGTGCGGTGATGAGCCCTACGGCATCGATGAGCAGCGCGCCTGGCACAGCTGCTTCGATGGCACCGTGAGCGATGCCGTCGCGACCGTGAACAGCCCGATGCTGACGGCGATCGAGCGGGGCGAGGCGCCGCAGGAAACCGCGCAGCTGCGCCCGTAGGGCGCGGATGAGAAGAATTCAGGGAGCCGGGGCGCCTGCCGCGCGGGCGGGCGCCCCGTGCCGGGCGCTACGGCGGCGCCTGGCGCGCGCGCCTGCCGCTCATGCGGCCGCGATCGAGCGGCTGGCCGTGGCGGGCGAAGACCGCGCGGCGCGCTGACTGTTCGGCCGTGTAGCTGGACTTGTCCCCGCGTCGCATTGCCCGATCCTCCGTGACCGTAAATCTTCGCCGCCGAAGATCACACGGGCGCGCGCCGTGCGCTGTCGGCGCAGGCCGCCAGGAGAAGAAAAAGGCCCGCTCCCTTGCGGAGAGCGGGCCTTCGGTTTGGCTGGGGGACTAGGATTCGAACCTAGGTAAACGGAGTCAGAGTCCGTTGTCCTACCACTAGACGATCCCCCAAGTGAGGCGGGACATCGTAACCGGAACCGCGGCGCGCTGCCGCGGGTCCGGTTGGCACTTTAGCGCTTGGAGTACTGCGGGCCGCGACGTGCCTTGCGGTGGCCGACCTTCTTGCGCTCGACCTCGCGGGCATCGCGCGTCACGAAGCCGGCATCGCGCAGCGGCTTGCGGAGGCTCTCGTCGAATTCGATCAGGGCGCGGGTGATGCCGTGGCGAATGGCGCCGGCCTGGCCGGTGATGCCGCCGCCGTCGACCTTGACGGCGATGTCGAACTTCGCGGTGAGCTTCACCGCCTCCAGCGGCTGGCGCACGATCATGCGCCCGGTCTCGCGGCCGAAGAACTCATCGAGCGAGCGCTCGTTGACGGTGATGCGCCCGCTGCCGGGCTTGAGGTAGACCCGCGCGGTGGCGGTCTTGCGGCGGCCGGTGCCGTAGTGATTCGGGGTCGCTGGCATGTCAGTACGGTCCTATTGGATCTCGAGCGGCTTGGGCTGCTGCGCCTGGTGCGGGTGCTGCCCGCCCGCGAACACGTGCAGCTTCTTGAACATACGCCGCCCGAGTGGGTTCTTCGGCAGCATGCCCTTGACGGCGAACTCGATCACCCGCTCCGGGTGCTCGGCGAGCAGCTTCTCGAGGGCGATCGACTTGATGCCGCCGATGTAGCCGGTGTGGTGGTAGTAGATCTTGTCGGTGAGCTTGCGGCCGGTGACGCGGATCTTCTGCGCGTTCACCACCACGATGTGGTCACCCATGTCCACGTGCGGGCTGTAATCGGCCTTGTGCTTGCCCTTGAGGCGGTGGGCGATCTGCGAGGCCAGACGCCCGAGCGTCTTGTCGCTGGCATCGACGAGGAACCAATCGCCCCGCACGGTGGCGGGCTTGGCAAATACGGTCTTCATAACTCACTCGTGACAGGGGCCGCTCGCCGCGGGATCTGGATCCGGCGCGTCGGGGGGCCAAAAAAAGGCGGGCAAGTGTACTCAAGGGCCTGAGCCATTGCAAAGCATGGGGGCGGTGGGCGGGCCACGGGCCCTGCCGCAGAGCCGCAAAGGGGGGTTGCCGCCCCCGTTACCCCCTATAATAGAGCCTCAAGATATGGAGTCCGGCCCCCTCGACTCTGCCCTGGCCGCCGCCGACCGCGCCTTGCGCGCGGTATTCGCGCCGGCCCGCGCCAGCCGCCCCACCCCCGGGGACGGCACACCCGCCAGCGAAGCCCTGAGCGAGCCCGAGCAGCGCAGCGCCGCGGCCCTCATGCGCGTCAACCACACCGGGGAGCTCGCGGCCCAGGCGCTCTACCACGGCCAGGCCCTGCTCGCCCGGGATGAGTCCACCCGGCGCCTGCTCCTGGCAGCGGCCCAGGAGGAATCCGACCACCTCGCCTGGTGCGAGCAGCGGCTGCGCGAGCTGCACGAGCGGCCGAGCCTGCTCAACCCGCTCTGGTATGCGGGCTCCTTTGCCATCGGTGCCCTGGCCGCGCTCGCCGGCGATGCCGCGAGTCTCGGCTTCGTCGCCGAGACCGAGCGGCAGGTCGAGCGTCACCTCGATAGCCACCTCGCGCGGCTGCCGCCGGCAGATGCGCGCAGCCGTGCGATACTTGCCACCATGCGCGCCGAGGAGGTCGCCCACGGCGCGCGTGCCGCCGGCGCGGGTGGCGCCGCATTGCCTCAGGCAGTGCGCGAGCTCATGCGCCGTACCGCCGCTGTCATGACACGGACGGCATACTGGATCTGACAGAAGAGCGCCGCGTAAGCGCTTGCGTGTACATTAGGTCTTTCAGGGGAGTGGGTATGGAAGAGACCGTCAAGCCGCTGAGCGAGATTCCCGCGATCAACCGCTTCCTGAGCTACTGCCGCATCCGCGCGGTGCCCTCGAAGACGGTGGTCATCCACGCCGGGGACCTGCCGGACGTTCTCTACTACATCATCTCCGGCTCGGTCGAAGTCATGATCGAGGACGAGGAAGGCAACGAGATGGTGCTCGCCTACCTCAACCGCGGCCAGTTCTTCGGCGAGATGGGCCTGTTCTACGAGCAGCCGACGCGCAGCGCCTGGGTACGCACCCGCAACCAGTGCGAGCTGGCGGAGATGACCTACCCGCGCTTCCGGCAGATCGCCGCCGAGAGCCCGGGACTGGTGTTCGAGCTGGCCACCCAGCTCGCCACGCGCCTCGACCGCACCAACCGCAAGCTCGGCGACCTCGCCTTCGTGGACGTCACCGGACGCGTGGCCCACGCGATCATGGACCTGTGCGGCGAGCCGGACGCCATGACGCACCCGGAGGGCATGCAGATCAAGGTGAGCCGCCAGGAGCTCTCGCGCCTGGTCGGCTGCTCGCGCGAGATGGCCGGCCGGGTGCTCAAGGTGCTCGAGGAGCAGGGCCTGCTGCGGGCCACCGGCAAGACCATCGTCGTCTTCAACGCGCGCCCGAAGATGAAGACCCGGCCCGTGATCGTGCCCGCCAAGCCGAGCGCCGCCGGCGCCAAGGCCACCTCGCAGGTCGAGGCGGACGATGATGACGACGAGGACGAGGACGACGACGAGTAGCGCCGCCGCTAGAGCGCGATCTGCTGCCTCATCTCGGTGATGGTGCGCGCGTAGTCCGCGCTGCCGAAGATCGCCGACCCCGCGACGAAAGTATCCGCCCCGGCACGCGCCGCGGCGCGGATGTTGTCCACCTTGATGCCGCCGTCGACCTCGAGGCGCACCTCGCGCCCGAGGGCATCGATGCGCGCGCGCGCCGCGGCGAGCTTCCTGAGCGCGTTGGGAATGAACTTCTGCCCGCCGAAGCCGGGGTTCACCGACATGATGAGCACCAGGTCGAGCGCGTCCAGGGTGTAGTCGAGGTAGTCGAGCGGGGTGGCGGGGTTGAACACCAGCCCCGCTCGGCAGCCGTGCTCGCGGATCAGGGCGATGGTGCGGTCGACGTGCTCGCTCGCCTCCGGGTGGAAGCTGATGTAGGTGGCGCCGGCGGCGGCGAAGTCCGGCACGATGCGGTCCACCGGCTTCACCATCAGGTGCACGTCGATCGGCGCCTTGACGCCGGCGCGGCGCAGC
>Ga0335082_10001169_pt1 | contig 27886 bp, 24 predicted proteins | sample Lox_Sample_41_FD_206718 | JGI IMG/M metagenome (GOLD analysis project Ga0335082, IMG submission 206718) | Soil microbial communities from Loxahatchee National Wildlife Refuge, Florida, United States - Lox_Sample_4.1 | ecosystem: Environmental > Terrestrial > Soil > Wetlands | place: USA... | reverse complement strand
CGAAGAGCCGATCACGCATGCCTGCGCGAGCTGCGGGAACCAGGATCTCACCCCAGCCGGACATGGCACGCAGCGCATCGAGCACGCCCTCTCGGAGCGCTTCCCGCAAGCCCGGGTGCTGCGCATCGACCGAGACACCACGCGTCGCCGCCATGCGTTCGAGCAGATGCGCCGGCGCGTGCAGGCCCATGACGTGGACATTCTGGTGGGCACCCAGATGCTGGCCAAAGGGCACGACTTTCCGCGCCTGACCTTGGTCGGCGTCGTGAACGCAGACCGCGCGCTGTACAGCACCGATTTTCGGGCGGCCGAGCGGCTGTTTGCTCAGCTCATGCAGGTGGCCGGCCGGGCCGGGCGCCGAGACACCCCGGGGGAAGTGCTGATCCAGACGGACTTTCCGTTCCACACCGTGTACCAGGCGGTATGCCGGCAGGATTACGCCGCCTTCGCCCAGATCGCGCTCGAGGAGCGCCGCGCGGTCGGGTTTCCGCCCTATGCGCATCAAGTGCTCCTGCGTGCGGAGGCAGCGACTCGCGGCGCGGTGGACCGATTCCTCGAACACTCCGCTGCGCTCGGCCGCAACCTCTCGTTCCGCGTGGAGGTGTATAACCCTGTGCCGGCTCCGGTGGCGCGCATCGCCGGGCGCGAGCGCGGTCACCTGCTCGTGCAAAGCACTTCGCGCGAGGAGCTGCAGCGGTTTCTCGATGCGTGGCAGCCGCAGCTCTCCCAGGCGCACATGGGACGGGTTCGCTGGGCGCTGGATGTAGACCCGCTGGACCTGTGAGCGGGCGGCCAGCCGGTATAATGCGCCCTCCGCCGCAGGCCGTATCCCAATGAGTTCGCTGCCGTCTGTCGATCCGCGCCATCATCTGGCCGCACTGCTCGCCGCCGCCGTGGAGGACGCGCTGCCCGAGCACAAAGGGATTGCCATTGTCCTCGATCGGCCCAAGCAGGCCGGCCACGGCGACTATGCGAGCACGCTGGCGCTGCAGCTTGCCAAGCTCGCGAAGCGTGCTCCGCGCGAGATCGCGCAGGCGCTAGTGCGCGCGCTGCCCGCTTCGCCAATGTTGGCCAAAGCGGAGATTGCCGGAGCCGGGTTCATCAACCTGTTCCTAACGGCTGAGGCGAAGCAGCAGACGGTCCGCGAGATCCTCGAGCGTGGCGAGCGCTACGGGCACATCGAGTTCGGAGGCGGCAAGAGGCTGCAGGTGGAGTTCGTCTCCGCCAACCCGACCGGTCCGCTCCATGTAGGGCACGGCCGCGGCGCGGCCTACGGCGCGAGCTTGGCGAACGTCCTGGAAGCCGCCGGGTTCTCGGTCAGCCGCGAGTATTACGTGAACGATGCTGGCCGCCAGATGGACATACTCGCGTTGTCCACCTGGCTGCGCTACCTGGAGCTATGCGGCCTGGAGGTCCCGTTTCCCGCCAATGCATATCGAGGCGAATACGTGCGAGATATGGCGCGCGCGATCGTCCAGCAGCACGGGCGCCGTTACGTGCACGACCCAGCGGGAATGCTCCGCGCCGAAGCGCCAGCGGAAGCAGACATGGAGGCGCACCTGGATGGGCTCATCGCCAGGGCAAAAGAGCTGCTCGGACCCGACTACGCCTATGTCCACGACTTCGCGTTGACCGAGCAGCTCGGAGACTGCCGTAACGATCTCACGGAGTTCGGAGTGACCTTCGACCATTGGTTCTCCGAGCGATCGCTGTTCGATGGCGGCCACGTGGAGCGCACCCTGACCAAGCTGGAGTCGGCAGGCCATGTCTACCTGCAGGACGGCGCCAAGTGGTTTCGCGCGCGCGAATTCGGCGACGAGAAGGATCGCGTGGTCCAGCGGGAGAACGGGCAGTACACCTACTTCGCGTCGGACATCGCGTACCACTTGAACAAATTCGAGCGCGGCTTCCAGCTTGCCATCAACGTCTGGGGTGCGGACCATCACGGCTACATCCCTCGGGTGAAGGCGGCATTGCAGGCGCTGGGGATCGACGCCGAGCTGCTCACCGTCGCCCTGGTGCAGTTCGCCGTGCTGTATCGCAGCGGCAAGAAGGTCTCGATGTCCACGCGTGCCGGCGAGTTCGTCACCTTGCGCGAGCTGCGCCAGGAGGTGGGTAACGACGCCGCGCGCTTCTTCTATGTGCTGCGCAAGAGCGACCAGCATCTGGATTTCGATCTCGACCTCGCCAAGTCGCAAACCGCCGACAATCCGGTCTACTACGTCCAGTATGCTCATGCCCGCATCTGCAGTGTTCTCGAGGAGTGGGGCGGGGACACACAACTCCTCGGGAAAGTCGACCTAGGCACGCTCGCGATCGACCAGGAGCTGGCTCTGGTGCGGCTGCTGATGGACTATCCTGCGGTGATCGAGGATGCGGCACGAGATCTCGCCCCGCATTTGGTCGCCTTCTATCTCAAGGACCTGGCTGCCGCCTTCCACAGCTACTACAATTCGACCCGGTTCCTGGTGGAAGAAGAGCGGGTGAGACTGCCGCGCCTCGCGCTCGTGTCTGCAGTGCGGCAGGTCCTCGCCAACGGCTTGCGGCTCCTCGGTGTGGGCGCCCCGATGAAGATGTAGTCCCGGACGACGCATCCAAGATGACGCGCGACCAGACGCGAAGCGACAGACACGCTGCCACCCAGAAGACTCACCCGATGCTGTTGGGTGTGCTGATCGGCGTGCTCGTGGGCCTGTGCTTGGCACTCGCCGTCGCCCTATACCTCAACCGCGCGCCGGCGCCGTTCGCGGTCAAAGACAAGCCCGCCGAGCCGTCGAAGCCGCCCCAAGCGGAGAAGGCGACGCCTAAGTTCCAGCCGGTCAAGCCGGAGCCCGAGAAGCCGCCTCCGCAGGCCACTGCACCGGCACCGGCGCCCAAACCCGCCGAGCCGACAACGCGCTTCGACTTCTACAAGATCTTGCCCGGTGAGGAGCCGGTCACGGGCAAGCAGCTGGGCCAAGGCGCGGGCAGTAGCTCGCGTGTGGTCTACTATCTCCAGGCCGGCGCGTTTCAACAGGCCACCGACGCCGACAATCTCAAGGCTCGGCTTGCGCTCGCCGGCCTCGAAGCGCAGATCCAAACCGCCACGCTCCCCGACAACAGCGTGTGGCATCGCGTGCGGCTCGGCCCTTACAGCAACGCGCAGGACCTCGACAAGGCCCGCGCGCAACTCAAGGAGCACGAGATCGATGCGGCGGTGATCAAAGTGAACGAGCCGCTAGCCAAGCGGTGACCCTGATACGGAGTACCAATGAAGAGCACCTGCGCGTTTCGTCTCTACGCGGCCCTGGTCGCTGCCCTGGCGTTCGCGCCGGGCGCCCCCGCCCAGGAGCCTGTTCTCGACAAGGACTACAAGCTCATCACTCCGCCGCCGCAGCCGCAGACCGCCAAGAAGGTCGAGGTGATCGAGTTCTTCTCCTATGCCTGCCCGCACTGCGCGGACTTCGAGCCTGCGCTGCAACGCTGGCTCAAGCACAAGCCCAGGGACCTGGAATACCGGATGTTCCCGATGGTGTTTCGGGAGTCCTGGAAGGCCCCGGCGAAGCTGTACTACGCGCTGGAGGCCATGGGACTGGTCGAGAGGTATCACCAGCAGGTCTATGACGCCATCCACAAGCAGAACAAGGAGCTCGCCACCGACGACCAGGTCAAGCAGTGGGCGGCGTCCATGGGCATGGATGCGGCGACGTTCAACCAGGTCTACGATTCGTTCGGCATCGACGCCAAGCTGCAGCACTCGGTGGCCATGGGACGGGCGTATGGCGTACAAGGTACACCAGCCATGGCGGTCAACGGCAAGTACTACACCGCTCCTTCGATGGTCATGACGACCGGCGGTGGATTGGACTACGACCGCTTCTTCAAGGTGCTCGACGAGCTGATCGAAATGGAGCGCTCCGCAGGGTCGTCGAAGAGGAAGAAGACCGGTTGATGGGGCTGGCCGCGGGCTAGTCCGTCATGTTTTCCCGACTGCGCCGCTTGCTCGTGCTTTCCATGCTGGTCGTCGCGCCGTTGCCTGCGCGCGCGGATCTCATGGAGGACGTCGATTACCGCGTCATTCCCAAGCGCCGGCTGTCCAACACCGAGCGCATCGAGGTCGTCTATTTCTTCTACTACGGCTGCCAGTGGTGCTACCGATTCGAGCCGTATGTCGCGGACTGGCTGCGGAAGAAACCGACCGACGTGAGCTTCCGCAGGATTCCAGCGCTGCGCAACAGCCGCTGGATCACGTTGACGCGTGCCTACTACGCCTTCGATGCCCTCGGGCTGCTGCCGCGGCTGCACGATCGGGCGTTCCAAGCGTTCCACAAGAACGACGTGAACCTCCAGAGCGAAAGCACCTTGCTCGATTGGGTGGCCAAGCAGGGAGTAGATCGCGATCGCTTCGAGGAAGTGTTCCGCTCGGATTCGGTGACCGCACGCATGTACGACTCGCGCGAGCTGACTGACGCGTTCGAGGTCGAAAGCACGCCGACCGTGGTGGTCGACGGGCGCTACCTCAGCTCGAGTGGCATGGTGGGCGGGGTGGCCGAGCTGATCCTGGTGATGCAGGACTTGATCGACCTGGTGCGCAGCGAGCGCCGAGCAGTGAAGTGAGCCTGCGCGTGGTGATCACCGGCGCTTCCAGCGGCATCGGGGAGGCGCTGGCTGTCGAGTACGCACAACGTGGTGCCCAGCTCGGCCTCATCGCTCGGCGGGGAGACCGGCTGCGCGCGCTCAGCGCGAAGCTGAAGGCGGATACCGCGCTGTATGCGCTCGATGTGCGCGATAGCTCAGCGTTGCAGCGCGCCGCGCGAGACTATTGCGACAGATTCGGAGGCGCTGACGTGGTCGTGGCCAGCGCCGGGGTGGGCGTGGGAACTCTGACCGAGCGGGCCGAGGATCGGGCCCTGTTCCAGGAGATCCTGGACATCAACGTCATGGGGATGCTCAATACGTTTCAGCCTTTCGTCGCCGCGATGCGCGCTGCAGGCGCCGGGACGCTTGTGGGTATCGCCAGCGTGGCTGGCTTCCGCGGGCTGCCCGGCTCGGGTGCGTACTGTGCCTCGAAGGCAGCGGTTATCGCCTACCTGGAAGCTCTGCGCGTGGAGTTGCGCGGCACCGGTGTCGCCGTAGTCACGATTAGCCCAGGCTATATCGCTACGCCGATGACCGAGAAGAACCCCTATCCGATGCCGTTCCTGATGCGCGCGGATCGAGCAGCGAAGCGCATGGTCGACGCCATCGAACGGCGCACGCGCCACGTCGTCGTCCCCTGGCAGATGGGCGTCGTGGGACTGCTGCTCAAGATGATGCCGCGGGTCGTTCACGATGCGGCGTTCGCCCGCGCTCCACGCAAGCCGCGCCGGGAAACCGGATAGGAAGCTCTGTCACGCTCCGGTGAGCGTAAGCCCGAGCACCCGCTCCAGGTCCGCCAGCGCTTGCTCCGGGGACTCGACTTTGATCGTGGCCATCCCCAGTGCGCGCGCCGGTTTGAGGTTGATCCCCAAGTCATCGAGATAGACCGCCTGTTGCGGCTCGATGCCAAGCTGCTCGAGAGCGAGTCGGTAAAAGCGCGCCTCCGGCTTGCGCGCGCCGACCTTGCTCGACTCGACGACGAGGTGAAACAGCGAAAGGATCTCCGCCACCTGCTCGGCCCGCGCACCCGAGACGAGTGGGCCGTGCCCGGGACCCGCTCTGACATTGTTGGTCAGGCACGCGTTGACGAAGTGATCCCGGCAAAGACGCAGCGCTTGCACCATCTGCGGTCGGACCTCGCCGTACAGGAGCTCGATCACCTCCCCGCCCTGCACGCGATACCCCAGCGCGGCGGATTCGGCCCCGAACGCCGAGTCGAATTGCGCCAGTGTCAGCTCGCCCCTCTCGAAGCGCGCCCATGCGTTCTGATCGGGGTTGGTGCTGTTGACGCGGCGGAGAAAGTTCTCGGGCAACCCCCGCGTGCGTTCAAACGCGGCAAAGGCTAGGAAGGGGCTTTCGGTGAACACCCCACCGAAGTCCCAAAGCACCGCACGGATCGCGCCGCCTGATGGTGGATCCGTGGTCACTTCTTGCTCTTCTTGTAGGCCTCGACGGCGCGCTTGAGGTCTTTGTACTCCTCACACGGGATCGGCGTGCAGAGCCGCTGCAGCTCAGCCAGATGCTGCTCGGCCTTGGTTACATCGCCCGTCATCAGGTACGCCTCACCGATGTACTCGTGCGCTTGCCGGTGGGCAGGGTTGAGCTTGAGCGCCTGGTTGTACGCGACAAAGGCGGCGTTCAGGTTGCCGGACTTGCGCTGGGCGTAGCCGAGCCAGTTTTCGATGTCGGCGTTGGTCGGGTCGGCTGCGGCCGCCTGGTCGAGCAGCTCCACCGCGTGCTTCCAGTCCTGTGCTTCGACCGCCTTCTTGCCCTCGATCCAGTTCGGGTCCGTACTCTCGCTCGAATCGTCCGCGCCCAGGTTGGCCGCGACACGCATCGGGACGGCAGCGATGAGGGTCATGAGCAGGATACCGAGACCCGACTTCCGCATGTTCATGTGTTCCTCCGTAGTCAACGACCCCAGGGGAGTCGATCGGTTAGTGGGGACCGTCAGCGGAAGAACTTGCCCGCCTCCAGCTCCTCTGTCAACGCCCGATAGTCCTTCGCGCCCTGGCTGTGCGGCGCGTGGGCGAAGATGTCCTTGCCCCGCATCGGGCTTTCGGCCAGGCTTACTGTTTCGGAGATCACCGTCTGGCACAGTGTGTCGCCGAAGCGCGCGTGGAGTTGATGCTGGACTTCGTAAGACAGGCGCCGCCTGGCGTCGAATCGGGTGGTGACCACGCGCCGCACGAAGTGTTTTCCGAGCCGCTCCTCCAGTACGCCCAGCGCGGCGTCGAGCTTGTGCACTCCTTCCAGGGAAAGATAATCCGCGGACACGGGCATGAGCACACGGTCGGCAGCGATCAGGGCGTTGAGCGTAAGTACGCCCAGCATCGGACAGCAATCGATCAGGATGAGGCTGCCCGCCAATGCCGGATCCGCCTGGATCCCTTCCTCGAGCTGGCGGGAGACGGCCGCGTCGCTGCCGTGCAGCGCGTCGACCTTGGACAGCTCCAGAGACGAGGGGACCAGCCGCACGCCCGACGGCTGGGAGCGCGCGAGCGAGCTGAGCCGCGCGCGATCCCGGAAGAAAGCGTACACGCTCTCGCTCGGCGCAACGGTACGCAGACCCATGGACAGCGACAAGCTCGATTGGGGGTCCAGGTCGACCAGGATCGGACGCCTGTTGCGTGCGGCAAGGGCCGCGCCCAGGTTCAGCGCAGTCGTGGTCTTGCCCACGCCTCCCTTCTGGTTGAACACCGCGATCACCGGCATGGCTAGGGATGGCGGCTATCGCGGCGCGAGGCGTTCCTATACGTGGTACAACCGCCCCCGGTGTCTTGCACTGCCGCGCCGACCGATCGCCGGCACCGCAGTGACGTGAGAGCGATCCACATTGCCCTGTCCGTCGAGTTGTGGCGGGCGCTAGGCCAAGCCGGCCTCTGCCGCTACTCCACCGTAACCGATTTGGCCAGGTTGCGGGGCTTGTCCACGTCGGTTCCCCTGACCAGCGCTGTATGGTAAGCGAGCAGCTGTAGAGGGAGCACGTGCAGGATCGGACTCAGTTGGCCGCGGTGGCCGGGGAGGCGGATGATATGGACTCCTTCGGACTCGGCGACGTGACTGTCGGCGTCTGCAAACACGTACAACTCGCCGCCGCGTGCTCTGACCTCTTGCAGGTTGGACTTCAACTTCTCGAGCAGAGCGTCGTTGGGCGCGATGGCCACGACGGGCATGCCGGCGTCAACCAGAGCCAGAGGTCCGTGCTTGAGCTCACCCGCGGGATACGCTTCGGCATGGATATACGAGATCTCCTTGAGCTTGAGCGCGCCCTCCAGCGCAATCGGGTAGTGCACGCCGCGCCCGAGGAACAGCGCATGATGCTTCGGCGCGAAGGCCTCGGCCCAACGCTCGATCGCGGGTTCAAGCTCCAGGACTTCCTGGAGTGCGGAGGGCAGATGGCGCAGCGCCTTGAGATGAGTTTGCTCGTCCACGGGGAGCAGCCTTCCTCGCAGCTTGGCGAGCAGCAGGGTGAGGAGGAACAGCACCCCAAGCTGCGTGGTGAAAGCCTTGGTCGACGCCACGCCAATCTCGGGGCCAGCCCGCGTGAGGAACTTCAGGCGCGCCTGACGTATCAGTGCGCTCTCCGGGACGTTGCAGATTGCCAGCGTCCGGTCTTGCCCTAACGACTTGGCGTGCTGGAGCGCGGCAATCGTGTCGGCCGTCTCTCCCGATTGGGAGATCGTGATCACGAGCGTATCGGGGTTCGCGACGCTGTTGCGATAGCGGTATTCGCTGGCGATCTCGACGCTGCATGGGAGCCCGGCGATGGACTCCATCCAATAGCGCGCCACCAATCCGGCGTGATAGCTCGTCCCGCACGCCAGAATCAGCGCCCGTGCAACCCCCTCGAAAGTCGGTTCGGCTTCGGCACCGAACAACTGAGGCACGATGGAGCTCGCTCCCACCACCATCTCGAGCGTCGCGGCTACCGCGCCCGGCTGCTCGAAAATCTCCTTCTGCATGTAGTGGCGGTACGGTCCCAGCTCCACTGCATCGGCCGACAGCCGGCTCTGATGCACCTGGCGCTGCGCGGGTGCTCCCTTCGCGTTGAGGATCTGGTGACCTTCTGTGGTGAGCTCTACCACGTCGCCTTCCTCGAGGTAGACGATCCGGCGCGTCACCTGCAGCAGCGCAGCCGCGTCCGAAGCCGCAAAGTTCTCGCCCTCGCCCAGGCCGAGCAGCAGCGGCGCACCTTTCCGCGACACGACGAGCCGATGAGGGTCGCGCTCCCAGATCACCGCGATGGCGTATGCCCCGATCAGTTCCTGGACCGCGCGCGACGTGGCTTTGAGGAGATCGGCCTCCTGCTGCAGGTGGTGGTGAATGAGATGTGCGACGACCTCCGTATCCGTGTCCGAGACAAAGCGATAGCCAAGCGCATAAAGCCGCGTGCGGACCGCCTCGTGGTTCTCGATGATGCCGTTGTGCACCACCGCCAAGCCGTCCCTGCTGACATGGGGATGCGCGTTGCGTTCGGTCGGAGCCCCGTGCGTTGCCCAGCGTGTGTGGGCGATGCCGACGTCGCCCTCGACCTTGGCCTGCTGCGCCATGTCGGCCAGCGTGGCCACCCGCCCGACGCTTCTCAGGCGATGCAGTCCGCTGTTGACGACGGCCAACCCGGCCGAGTCATACCCCCGGTACTCGAGTTTTCGCAGCCCCTCGAGCAGTATCGGGACAACGTTGCGGTGAGCCACCGCGGCGACGATTCCACACATCGTTCGTGACTCTTGAATAGTGAATGGTGAATCGTGAGTATTGAAGAACCCAACAACCTGCTACGAATTACGAACTACGAGTCATCGATCACGGATCAGGAAGTACGGCTCTTCTTCACCGGCCTCTTCCATCCTTTGACCGTGACCTGCTTGGCCCGGGACACGGTCAGCTCTCCAGGCGGCGCGTCCCGGCTTACGGTGCTGCCCGCGCCGACCGTCGCGCCCTTACCGATCGTGACGGGAGCCACGAGCTGCGAGTCGGAGCCGATGAACGCCTCGTCCTCGATCACCGTCTGATGCTTGTTGGCGCCGTCGTAGTTGCAGGTGATCGTGCCGGCGCCGATGTTCACGTCGCGCCCGATGGTCGCATCACCCAGATAGGACAGGTGGTTCGCCTTCGAGCCCTCCCCCAGGGCCGCGTTCTTCGTCTCGACAAAGTTGCCCACGTGAGCACGCGCCGCGAGGCGCGTCCCGGAGCGCATGCGCGCATAAGGGCCCACGCGCGAGGCTGGCCCGATATGGGCCCCTTCCAAGTGGCAGAACGGCAGGATGTTAGCGCCGGCCTCGATCGTCACGTCCTTCAGCCAACAGCTGGGACCGATGCTCACGCCATCGCCCAGCGTGACCTTGCCCTCGAAGATGCAGTTCACATCGATCACCACATCCTGTCCACAATTGAGCTCGCCGCGCACGTCGATCCGCGCCGGGTCTGCCAGCGTCACGCCACGCGCCATCAATTGAGCCGCACGCTGGTCCTGGAACGTGCGCTCGAGCTGCGCGAGCTGCAGTTTGCTGTTCACCCCAAGGATCTCCCATGCATGGGCCGGCTGTACAGTATGCACACGCACGCCCTCCGCTACGGCGCGCGCCACGACATCCGTGAGGTAGTACTCCCCCTGCGAGTTTTCGTTCCGCAGCTCCTGCAGCCACTCCCTGAGCTTCGCCGTCGGGGCGGCCAAGATGCCTGTGTTGATCTCTCGGATCGCCTTCTCGTCGGCGGTAGCATCCCGCTCCTCCACGATGCGCAGAAGCTGGCCTGACGCATCGCGCACGATGCGCCCGTATCCGGCGGGGTCGGGGAGCTCCGCCGTGACCAAGCCCAGTCCGGGCTGTTCAGCGCTGATGCACAACAGGGTCTCAGGGCGGGTGAGAGGGACATCGCCATATAGAACCAGCACCTGCTCGGCCGTGATGCAGGGAAGGGCCTGTTGCACCGCGTGACCCGTGCCTAGCTGCGGATCCTGCAACACGAACCGGATGCCCTCCTCGGGGAACGCCCCCGGTACCTGTTCGCCGCCATGGCCATATACGACGATGATCCTAGATGGGTTGAGGCAACGCGCAGTATCGATCACATGGCGCAGCAGCGGACGGCCGCCGAGCCGGTGCAGCACCTTGGGGGTCGAGGAGTACATCCGCGTCCCCTTACCGGCGGCGAGGACGACGACGTCGAGAGTCATGAGGTGGGTCGGAGGACACAGGCGCACGGCCGACACCGCGCGCCGGCAAACATTATCGCATAACGGCTCGCAGGCCGATCAGCGGATCGCGTTGCTATGGAACGCCGCCCGTGCCTCCGTGGCGAGCTGTTCTACGTTGTCGCCCGTCAGCGCCGACAGGAAGGCTTCCAACGCTCGCTTCTCTTCGGTGCTGAGGCCGAGTGGGCGGATGGTCGGATCTTTGCCGGGATTGTCAATTCCCCCGCGGTCATAAAACTCCACAACCGCCGCCAGAGTCGGAAGCGAGCCGTCATGCATGTAGGGCGCTGTCAGAGCGACATTGCGCAAGGACGGGGTCTTGTACGCCCAACGATCCTCTGGGTGGCCGGTGACCTCAGAGCGCCCCTCGTCCCCGAGCTCCGGTCCGAGGAGCTGTGCAAGGGCGGCGGCCGGAACCTCTGTCGAGACGCCGGGCGCGAGGGGGACGGTATAGCGCTCCGGCGGCTTGTTGACCCGCGCCCAGCCAACCCCGGTATTGTGAAACCCATGGTCGGTGAACAGTGCATCTCGCGCGCCGAGCAGATGGCACACGGAGCAGCCGGCCTTGCTCGTGAACAGTTCGAATCCTTGCCGCTCGAGCGCGCTCATTGCGTGCGCTTCGCCGCCAAAATACCAGCGGTCGAAGCGGGAGTTGCCCGAGGACAGAGTCCGCTCATAGGCCGCAAGCGCGGTGGCGATCTCGACCTCGCTCACAGCCTGACCCGGGAAGGCGCGCTCCAGCAGTCCGCGGTAGTCGGACAGCTTAGCAACGCGCTGGACCACCTCGGTCTGCGAGCGGTTGCCCATTTCGTCCTCCGCCAGCAAGGGGCTCCACACCTGATGTTCCAGGCTCGTTTCTCGCCCATCGTGGAATAGGCGCTGCTGGTAACCGACGTTGAGCACCGTGGGGGCGTTGCGTCTCATGTGCTGCCCCGACAGCCCAATCGCGGTGTTGGTCTGATTGGAGGCGAAGCCCTGCTCGGGGATATGACACATGCCGCAGGACATGCTGCCGTTGCGTGAGAGTCTGCGGTCCATGAACAGCTTGCGCCCCAGGCTCACGCGAGCGTTGGGTTCGACTCCGGGCAAGGCTTGCGCCGGCGGCAGCCCGAGCGGAACGACCTGCGACGCCTCCGCGGCCCGCCCGGGGCCAGGGTGCAGGGCGAGCAAGGTCGCGACAGAGACGACCCTGGCAACTGCCGGCAGAGCATGCGGCAGACGCACCGGAGTCGCAGAAGGTGTCGGTGTCAGTGGATGTTTACGCCGTCTTCGAGAAGCAGGGTGTGGACATCGTTGACGATCACTTGGGGCACCAGGAAGCTGCTGGTGTAGATCTCCCGCACCCAGCCGTCCCGGTCGATGAGGAACACTTTCACTGTGTGGCTCAGGCTGCCGGTCTTGGCCGCGTCCGCCGCGTCCGCCGGAATCCTTACGTCCTGCCCGAGGCCGTCCAGTATCGGCCGGAGATCGCGGGACGAGGCGGTGGTCAAGAAATACCACGGCACCGCAGAGCGCCGACCCCTCTCGGAGCTACCGTAGGCGCTCATCGCCTCCGGAGTGTCGTGCGCCGGATCGAAGCTGAGGGTCACGAAGCGCACGCGGCCCTGTATCGATTTTTGCTTTTCCAGAGTGCGCCGCACCTGCTGGAGCGTGTATCGCGCCATCGGGCAGCCGCCCGCATCACTGCATGTGGTATAGACGAGGCTGAGAAGCGTGATGCGGCCGTGCGTGTATTGGGACAAGCGCAGGGACCGGCTGCTGGTGTCCAGCACCGTGCCTTCTGGCACCGGCTGGATGCGTTCGAGCCGATAGCTGCCCGGCGCGGGCGGGACGAAGTCGGCCTTGGGCGACTTCAGCTCGTGCGCGCCGGCCCCGTTTGCCAAGAGCGCGAGGGATACGAGAACCGCCTCAGCGGGCCTGCATCGCGACCTTCGGGTCTGCGTCCTCATAGGCCGCTTTCAGCGCCTTCGAGCCCAGCTTGATGTGATGTGCGCGGCCCAGCTTCTCCTGGTAAAAGTCCACCTGGAATGCAAGCGTGAGCTCCTTGCCGTCCCAATTGAATGCACGCAGGAACTGCTCATCGTTATCGCCTGTCTTGTCCCAGTTCGCCAGCAGCGACGAGGTGATGTAGACGCGCTTGCCGTCCCAGCTCTGCGAGATCATGTTCACCTGTTTGCCGGTCACCTTCTCGTAGGTCTGCACCGGATGTTCCGGATCGGACAGGTCGAAATACCGCGTCTTGCCGTCCATGAACGTATTCACCCAAAGGCCCTTGCCGTTCGCAGTGATGCTGATATCCACCGGCAGCGGGATCTTGGACGGATCGCCGATGACTGCCACGTCCTTCGCCTGCCACTCGCCCGCGCTGTCTTGCTTGATCAACCAGATCTGGGAGGTGAGCGCGGTGGCGAGCACCGCCCAGTTGTCGCCCTCATTCAGCGACCAGCGCATCTCGAGCGGGGACCCCGGGACGCTGAAGATCTTTTGCGGCTTCATGGCCTTCAGGTCCCACAGGACCACCGTGTTGCCGAAGCGCTTCATGGCTTCGGCATCGCCGACCAACTCGCCCAGGTTGCGCATGTAGTTGTTCCAGCCGGTGAAGCTGGAGGTGAGCAGCACGTTCTTCTGCGGGTTGATGGCGATGTCGTAACCGTATCCGTCGCCGCCGCCTCCCACGGGGATGGGGTAGGTCCGGATCAGATCGCCGCGATTGTTATACAGGGCGAGGCCCGTGACCCCGCCGTGGTCCTGCGTGTTGGACAAATTGCCTACCAGTACGCGGCCGGGCAATGCGTAGAACGTGTGCGGGCCGACATAGCCCGTCTGCTCGGGAAGGTCCGCGATGGTGTTGACCAATCGGGGTTTCCCAGGATCGGTGGCGATGTCGAAGATGTAGATCTTGCTGTCGTCCAGGCCGCCGGCCCAGAGGAAACGGCGGTCGTCGCTGAAGCCCATGTGGTGCGCCTCGCCACGCGCGCCCACCGCGACTACGTGGACAACCTTACCGCGTCTCGAGGATGCGGGATTCACGTCGATGGTCACCAGCTTGTCGGAGCCGTCGCCCAACCCCGGCACGCCTAGGGTCCAGACGTATGCGTAGTCCTCCTGGCCCTTGATCAGGTTGGTGACGAAGGGTGAGTTGCACGTCTCGTCGGCCACTGCGCCTTCGAACCCGCCGATGGTCCAGCAGGCCAGCGCGAACACCAGCAGCCGGCCGAATCGCGTCAAGGCACGAGCGGAGTCTCTGTTCATTCTGGTCTCCTTTGTGGTGGACTAGCTGCGCCCCCAAGTGTAAATCAATTCCGCTGCGGGCCCTCATCGAAAAGGTCGGCGCGAGCTTGCGCGCGCTGCGGCAACTCGCATCGGCTGCAGCGCGCCCGAACCGCCCGCAAGAGCTGAGACGCTCACTGGCTCCCGCGCGACCACACCCACTCGGTCACCGCGTCCTGAAACGTTTGCGCCGCGATGGCCTGCGGATGGTTGATCACACTGACCAATACAACGGTCCGGCCCGCGCGGTCTGTCACGTAGCCTGCAATGGCGCGCACGCCTTCGATGTAGCCGGTCTTGAGATGGCCGCGCCCAGCCGTTGGCGAGATCCTTAGCCGGCGTCGTAGCGTGCCGTCGACGCCGGGAATAGGCAGCGACGCGAGATACTCCGGCATGAATGGGCTGCGCGACGCGTAGAGCAGCAGCTCGCCGAGGTGGCGCGGGCTGATCTGTTCCACACGCGAGAGGCCGGATCCGTTCTCCAAGACCAGTTCCGGGAAGTTGAGGCCGCTCCGTGTAAGCCACTCGCGGACCGCCCGCTTCGCCTTGTCCGTGGTGGCCGGCGGGTTATCCGCAGCAAGCGACAGCGTCAAGAACACGTGGCGTGCCATGACGTTGTTGCTGTACTTGTTCACGTCGCGAATGATCTCCGCCAGCGGCGGAGAGTCCCAGGTGGCAAACAAGACGGAACGGTCGGAAACCGTCCCGTTGCGTACGTTCCCACTGAACGTCCCGCCGAGTTCGCGCCAGAGCTGGCCGAACAGCGTGGCGAGATACTCGTTCGGGCTGAGCAGACTGAAGCTCTTCGATTTTTCCCCGCACCCGCGGGGAAACACACCGGTGAACACGAGCGTCGCCCGTTCCGGGACGGACTGGGGCTTCTCCGGCCAGAACTCGCAGTTGCCCGCGCCGAGGCCGAGCTGATTGATGATCGTGACCTGCGGAAGTTGCGGCGTCGCGACGATTTGGACGCGGCCCGTTTGCTCGTCGGGCAGGAACTGTAGCCAGATCGATTTGTAGTTGACCAGAAGCGCGTCCGGCAGGACGTTGTAAGGACGCGTCGGCTCGTTGTCGAAGCCCGCGGGATCCGGTTCGTCGACTACGAAGAAGCTGCGGTCGAGGATCAGGCCGCCGCGGATCTCACGCAGGCCGCGCGTGCGCAGATCGCTGAGGAACATCCAGAAATCCTGCAGCGTGATCTTGGGATCACCATATCCTTTCAGAACGAGGTTGCCGTCGAGCACATCGCCGGTTAGCGTTCCGTCGATCCAAGCTTCGGTACGCCAGGTGAAATTGGGGCCCAGCAGCTCCAGCCCGGCCAGCGTGGTGAGCAGCTTCATGGTAGAGGCCGGACTCATCGCGCGGTCGGCGTTATGCACGAGCAGCGGCTGCGGCGCGCCCAGCTCGTGAACATACAATCCAACCGAGCTGGGCGAAACGCCGGCTTCCGCCAGGGCCTCGCGCAACGGCTCCGGCAGCGGAGCCGCACGGGCCGCGCCAAGCACGCACAACGCAAGCGCCAGCGTTGCCAGACCGCGGTACATCACAGTCGTACCAAGTCGCCGGCCGCCGGCGCCGCCGCCTGCCAGCCCAACCGGTCCTCGATGAGCTGCGCAAACCCCTTCGCGGTCGCCGCTTCCCCGTGGACCACCAACGTGTGCTGCGGCGGCTTCGAAAACCCGCGCAGCCAGCGCAGCAGAGCGGCCTGGTCAGCATGCGCCGATAGCCCGCCGAGCGTATGCACGCGAGCGCGCACCGGGATGTCGTCGCCGAAGATGCGGACGCTCGTATCGCCGTCCACGAGATGGCGGCCCAGGGTGCCGGGTGCTTGATAGCCGACGATCAACACGCTCGATTCCATTCTCGGCAGATTGTCGCGCAGGTGGTACTGGACGCGACCGGCTTCGCACATTCCGCTGGCGGCGATGATCACCGCGCCGCTCCGGACCCGGGTCAGGGCGGCGGACTCCTCCGGTGCCTCGACAAACCGGATGCGGGGTCCGGTCGCTTCCTTCGTGGCCGATTCCAGCAGCGCCACGGCGTCGGAATCAAGCAGGCGCCAATGCTTGAGCGTGACCGCCGTGGCTTGCGTCGCCAGCGGCGAGTCGACATAGATGGTCAGCGGCGGCACCCGACCTTCCTGTTGTAGCTTGATCAGCAGATACAGCATTTCCTGCGTTCGGCCGACGGCGAAGGCCGGGACGATCACATTGCCCCGCCGCCGCTCGATCGTCTCGCACGTTGCTACAGCGAGCTCGGCCAGCGTAGCCTCTATCGGCTTGTGCACTCGGTTACCGTAGGTCGACTCCACGACCAGCAGGTCGGCGGCCGAGACCGGCGTAGGGTCCCGGAGCAGCGGGTTGCCGTACTGACCGAGATCCCCGGAGAACACCAGTTTGCGCTCCCGGCTCCCGTCACTGATCCACAGCTCGATCAGCGCCGAGCCGAGGATGTGCCCGGCATCGCGAAACACGCAACGCACTCCGTGCCTGGGCTCCAGCCATTGGCCGTACTCCACACGACGGAGCTGACGCAGGCTAGATAGCGCCTGGGTCCCGGTGTAGAGGGGCTGGGATGAGTCGCACTCGCTCCGGTGCTCATGGATGTGGGCGCTGTCCGCGAGCATGACTCCAAGCAGATCCGCCGTCGCCGAGGTCGCATAGATCCCTCCCTTGAAGCCGAGATGCACCAGACGCGGCAACAGTCCCGAGTGATCGATGTGGGCGTGCGTGAGTAGGACGAAGTCGACTGCAGCGAGCGCCGGCGTGATCGCCAGACAGTTCCGCTCCGCGGCGGCCGAGTCTCCCAAGAACATTCCGCAATCGAGCAGGAAGCGCGCTGGCCCTGTCTCGATTAGACAGCACGATCCCGTCACTTCCTGCGCAGCGCCTAGGAACGAAAGCTGTATCACCTGCAGACTCAGAGTAGGCTTGCCGCGACGGCGCGCAACAGATGGTTCGGTGTCATCGGAGCGATCGCACGGACTCCCCGGACCAGCAGTTCACGCGACGGCTCGAATTCGGACTTGTTGCCAGCGGCGTCAGCTGAGCGCTAACGTCGCTTCGACCGGCGGTGCTCGGCGATGCAATCCGTGCAGTTCGCTGGAGAGCCACGGCGATAGCCAGCGCAGTCAAATGCCGCGTGATCGCTTAGGCATCGAAAATGCTACACCGTTGCGGCAGACCTCTACCTTTAGTAAGTTTACACAGGCGCTCGTCTTGGAGTTTACTTGCGCTACGAGGAGGTTGGTCGAATGCAGTTGTTGGAGCGCATCGAGGAGCAGATGGCGGCTACGCAGTTGCCGCTGTTCGGCGTCACTCTCGCCGCGGTACCCTGTCCCGACACGCCAGTGATTCTCACGCTGCATTGGCACAGCTTCGTGCGCCAGCGCATCGCGGATGCCGATGGCGCAGAGGCGATTTCCTACAAGCCCGTGCCAAGCTCCGCATTGCAGTTGAACGAACGCTGGGATGACGTGCTCGCCGTTGAACGCGCCGCATTGGCCGCCGCTTGGGAGCTCGGTGCATGGGATGTGGCTCGAGCCGAGCGTCCATCGGTGGCGCGCCCCGGCGTGGAATCGCGCGAGGCGCTCGAGTGCTTGCAGGCCTTTGGCGCTTTCCCCTTCGGCATCGACGGCAACCAAGTGGTCCTGTCGGACGCGCCCGACACCGATGAACTTCTCAACGTTGCAGCTCGCCGCGGCTACCTGATGTGGGTGTTCCGGCCGGTGCACGGTGGCATCTGGAGAGAGTACGCCGACGATGCCACGCTCAAGCCCGATGGCACCCGGGAGCCACCCTGTCCAGTTGAGCCCATGCGCCCAGTCGGCGTTTCGCGCAAGACGGTTTATCGCTTCGGCGTCGCGCCCCGTCTGGCGCACTGATCCTGCCATCACGGCAGCACATCCCGTTTCCCGCACCACCTAAGCCCCGGCTCCGCACCCGGCCGCGGAAGGGCCGTCCCGTGCCTGTAGCGAGGCGGGCCTCGCCGGCTGATTCAATCGGCTCGGGCATCCCTGGCACTGGCTTCTTGAAATCCCTGGGCCACATCCGTATCATTAGCACTCGTTAGCAGAGAGTGCTAATAACTCCAGACCATCAATGCAATCATAGTGTTACTACAAGGAGTCCGATTCATGAAGATCCGCCCCTTGCATGACCGTGTGGTCGTGAAGCGCCTGGAAGAGGAACGGAAGACCGCCTCTGGCATCGTGATCCCCGACACCGCCGCCGAGAAGCCCGACACCGGCGAGGTGATCGCCGTGGGCAACGGCAAGGTGCTCGAAGACGGCAAGGTCAGGCCCCTGGATGTGAAGAAGGGCGACAAGATTCTGTTCGGCAAGTATTCGGGTCAGACCGTGAAAGTGGAAGGCACCGAGTACCTCGTGATGCGCGAAGAAGACATCATGGGCGTCATCGAGTAAGCCAAACGGTTACGTGATTCATCTCAACCCAGGAGTTCGTTGAATGGCAGCCAAAGACGTCAAGTTTCATGACTCCGCTCGCAATCGCATCATCGCGGGCGTGAATGTTCTGGCCGATGCGGTCAAGGTGACGTTGGGCCCGAAGGGTCGCAACGTGGTGTTGGAGCGCTCCTTCGGCGCCCCGACCGTCACCAAAGACGGTGTATCGGTCGCCAAAGAAATCGAGCTGAAGGACAAGTTCGAGAACATGGGCGCGCAGATGGTGAAGGAAGTTGCGTCCAAGACCTCGGACGTGGCCGGCGACGGCACCACCACCGCCACCGTGCTCGCGCAGTCCATCGTGCAGGAAGGCATGAAGTTCGTGGCCGCCGGCATGAACCCGATGGACCTCAAGCGCGGGATCGACAAGGCGGTGGAGGCCGTGGTCGAAGAGCTCAAGAATATCTCCAAGCCGACCACGACCAGCAAAGAAATCGCGCAAGTCGGTGCGATTTCCGCCAACGCCGACGAGGCCATCGGCAAGATCATTGCCGACGCCATGGAGAAGGTCGGCAAGGAGGGTGTGATCACGGTAGAGGACGGCAAGAGCCTGCAGAACGAACTGGAGGTCGTGGACGGCATGCAGTTCGACCGCGGGTATCTGTCGCCGTACTTCATCAACAACCCGGACAAGCAGATCGTCGTATTGGATAACCCGTACGTCTTGCTGCATGACAAGAAGATCTCCAGCATCCGCGACCTGCTGCCGGTGCTCGAACAGGTGGCCAAGGCCGGCCGGCCGCTGCTGATCATCGCGGAGGAAGTGGAGGGCGAGGCTCTCGCTACTCTGGTGGTCAACAACATCCGCGGCATCCTCAAGACCTGCGCCGTGAAGGCACCGGGCTTCGGCGACCGCCGCAAGGCCATGCTCGAAGACATCGCCATTCTGACCGGCGGCACGGTCATCTCGGACGAGGTGGGCCTGCAGCTCGAGAAGGCGGGGCTGAACGACCTGGGCCAGGCGAAGCGTGTAGAGATCGCGAAGGAAGAAACCACCCTCATCGATGGCGCGGGCGATGCCAAGCAGATCGAAGGGCGGGTAAAGAACATCCGCAAGCAGATCGACGAGGCCACCAGCGACTACGACCGTGAGAAGCTGCAGGAGCGCGTAGCGAAGCTGGCCGGTGGCGTTGCGCTGATCAAGGTCGGCGCCGCAACCGAAGTCGAGATGAAGGAAAAGAAGGCGCGTGTGGAAGACGCTCTGCACGCAACCCGAGCCGCCGTCGAGGAAGGTATCGTGGCCGGTGGAGGCGTGGCGTTGATCCGGGCGCGTCAGGCGATCCAAAATCTCAAGGGCGCCAACCATGACCAAGACGCGGGCATTAAGATCGTCATGCGGGCGCTCGAAGAACCGCTGCGCCAGATCGTGGCCAACTCCGGCGCCGAGCCCTCGGTCGTGCTGAACAAAGTGGTCGAGAGCAAAGGCAACTTTGGATACAACGCGTCCACCGACCAGTATGGTGATCTGGTCGAAATGGGGGTCCTGGATCCGACCAAGGTAGCCCGGTGCGCGCTTCAGAACGCAGCGTCGATTGCCGGCCTGATCCTCACCACCGACGCGATGGTCGCCGAACTGCCCAAGGACGAAGGGCACCGGCATGGCCCTGGCGGCGGTGGAATGGGTGGCATGGGCGACATGGACATGTAAGCAGATGACCGGCGCGCCTGCTTGCAGGTGCGCTGATGATGCCGGGATCGATGCATCGAGACCGGTGTCAACTTCAGAGGGGCTCCGCCGAAGGGCGGGGCCCTTTGCTTTTCGAGCTCCCAGAGCGCCCCCGGTAGGGAATTTAGGCCCGCCAAGGAGGCCGAGTTCGTGCTCGCCGCGTCGGTCGGCTACGCGTTGACAACCCTGGGCATCCAGAATATGTTGCGGGGGAGGCGCGACGGCGGGACGCCGCAGCGACCGGAGGCCGGGCGGGCCCACGCAGGGCCGTTGAGGACAAAACCAACGATGCAGGGAGGAGCACCCCGATGAGCCAAGCTCAAGCTCAGACTCAGGCTGTGGCGGCCCCACACCACGACTTCCAACCCGAAGAGAAGCGAGTCATCTTCGCATCTTCACTCGGGACGGTCTTCGAGTGGTATGACTTTTACCTTTACGCCACTCTTGCCCCTTTCTTCGCGGCCCTGTTCTTCCCCAAGGGCAACGACACGGCTGCGTTGCTGTCCAGCTTCGCGACCTACGCCGCCGGCTTTCTAGTTCGGCCGTTCGGCGCACTGGTGTTTGGACGCGTGGGCGACATCGTCGGTCGGAAGTACACCTTCCTGGTCACGATCACCGTCATGGGCGCGTCCACGTTTGCAGTCGGTTTGCTCCCGACGTTCCAGTCGATCGGGTGGTTGGCTCCTATTCTCCTCGTGACCCTGCGTTTGCTGCAAGGGTTAGCGTTGGGCGGCGAATACGGTGGTGCCGCGACCTACGTGGCCGAGCATGCGGCCGAGGATCGACGCGGCTATGACACGAGCTGGATCCAGACTACGGCTACGCTGGGCTTCTTCCTGGCGCTGATGGTGATCATGGCTTGCCGCGTCAACATCTCCAAGGACGAGTTCGCGCAGTGGGGCTGGCGCATTCCGTTCCTCGTGTCCCTGATCCTGTTGATCTTCTCCGTTTACATCCGGCTCAAGCTGGAGGAGTCGCCGGTATTCAAGAAGATCAAGAGCGAAGGGCAGACTTCCAAAGCCCCGCTCACCGACAGCTTCGCGAACTGGAGCAACGGCAAGATCGTGTTGCTGGCGCTGCTCGGCGCCACTGCGGGCCAAGGCGTCGTCTGGTACACCGGTCAGTTCTATGCTTTGTTCTTCTTGATCATCACGCTCAAGCTGGATTTCCAGAGCGCCTACATCCTGATCGCGGCCTCGCTGGTCATCGGTACGCCGTTCTTCATCTTCTTCGGCTGGCTGTCGGACAAGATCGGGCGCAAGAACATCATCATGGTCGGCTGCCTCCTGGCGGTGCTCACGTATTTCCCGCTGTTCCATGGGCTCACCCATTTCGTCAACCCGGACCTGGAAGCGGCCGCGGCCAAGACACCCGTGACGGTGGCGGCGCGCGATTGCCATCTGCATATCTTCGTGGGTCCCTGGTCCAAGTTCAGCGATTGCGACAAGGCGCAGGATTTCCTCACCAAGCAAGGCATCACGTTCAAGTCCTTGCCCGCCGTCGAAGGGCAGACGGTGGTGACGAAGATCGGCGACGTCGAGCTGCAGGGTTGGGATGAACCGAAGTACAAAGCGGCTGTGGCAGCAGCAGGGTTCCCGGCCAAGGCGGACCCATCCAAGGTGAACTGGGTGATGACCGAGGTGATCCTCGTCATCCTCGTGCTCTATGTGACGATGGTCTACGGGCCCATCGCAGCGTTCCTCGTGGAGCTGTTCCCGGCGAGGATCCGCTACACCTCGATGTCGCTGCCGTACCATATCGGCAATGGATGGTTCGGCGGCATGCTGCCGCTGCTGGCGACCGCCATGGTGGCGGCTTCGGGGGACATCTATTACGGTCTGTGGTATCCGATCGTAGTGGCGGCCATGAGCTTGATCCTCGGTACGGCGTTCCTGAAAGAGACGAAGGATCACAAGGTCCGCGTGGACCTCTGACGCAGGCCACCTTGGCAACTAGGCCCGCTCCGGCGGGCCTTGTCATATCAAGGGTGCCGCGGGAGGCGCACCTGCGCCGCTGTGTCCGATGGATCCCAGCGGGCGCGTTTACGCAAGATCTCGTGGGCCGCTATAATGCGCGCTCCTCGGCGGTGCCTCAGCCAACCGCCCACTAAATTTCCAGGAAGTGGCCAAGTAGCTCAGTTGGTAGAGCAGAGGACTGAAAATCCTTGTGTCGGTGGTTCGATTCCGCCCTTGGCCACCAGAGATTTCGGCGAGCACTGACCCGCGGTGTGGGTCGGTGTCGAGCCAAAATCGCACACGTGGCGATTCCGCCCTTGGCCACCAGAGATTTCGGCGAGCACTGACCCGCGGTGTGGGTCGGTGTCGAGCCAAAATCGCACACGTGGCGATTCCGCCCTTGGCCACCAGAGATTTCGGCGAGCACTGACCCGCGGTGTGGGTCGGTGTCGAGCCAAAATCGCACACGTGGCGATTCCGCCCTTGGCCACCAGAGATTTCGGTGAGGACCGACCCATGACGTGGGTCGGTATCGACCTGGGGTCCGGGGTGTGGCGATCCCACGAGTCGCCACTGCTCCGCTCACTCCACAAACCCGGGGCGCTTGTGCATCTCCGGGTCTGCGGGATAGCCCTGCTTGGGGCATAGCGCCTCACGCGCTTGGTTTGCGTTGCGTGAATCGGCTTTGCCTCGACGCTGCCGACGGCTGCTGAGCGGCCATCTCACGGGCGGCGTTGGCCACGGCGATCCGGAAGCTCTCAGGCACGCGCACGAAAGCCGCATCGTGCATCACGAGCTGCCAGATCTCGTTCGCAGTCAACCCGCGACTGAGAAGTTCGCGCGCGAACACCCGGTGCGGCGGGTTGATCATCGCGTCCTTCATGCGTTGCGCCAGGACGTTCTTCAGGCGCTCGTCCAACGCTCTCATCTTCTTCGCCTCCTCTTTCACGGCGCCCGGCTGTGTCGCCCAGCGGGCATCGGGCTCATCTGGGAGTAACAAATACCGCCTGGTGATGTCCAGGAAGCTCGCGATTGCCTCTCGCATCCGCTGTCTCCTTCTCAAGCATTCGCCCCGCGCGCAGCAGACACGCGAGGCCATGCACGAAATGCTTCGCGGCCGTGGGCTCCGGCGGAGAAGGTCGGATCTGAGGGGAAGATCCGGTTGGCCTGTCCCGCCCCACCCGGCGGGGATCAACCGGCAGGTGAGCTAGCTTCCCGCTGCGGCTATGCGCGATTGCGTCGCGGACAACGGCGGCAGCAGATCGTGGCACCGACACGCGCGATTGCAAAGCCGCGAACGCGTGGTGCAGTGTGTCGCGCTCACGTTCGTGGATGGTTTGCGATCGGTCGACATGCTGTTGCTCACCTCGAGGGTTGGAGTATAGGGTCCGAGAGCGCCAAATCAAGGCCACCCGAACGTCGCAGGTCGCGGGTCTCCATCCGGTGCCGGAACCTCGACACTCACCCGTGGCGAACCCGCCCCGCCAGTCTGTGCGGACGAGGTCGGACCGGCAGGATACTTGCCTTATAATTCTTCGTTATCCCGCCCGTCATGCGGAAGAGCAGTCTACTACCCGGCGCGGGAGGGACGTCGCGAAGCCGCCGCGAAGCAAGATCCTTTCACCAGGCCGCTAACCGGATGCAGCTCGTCGCCTTTGGCGTCAACCACCAGACCGCGCCACTGGCCGTGCGTGAGCGCATTGCGTTCAACACGGAGGGGCTGCCATTGGCGCTGCGCGACTTGTGCGACCACGAACCAGTACGGGAGGCGGCGATCCTCTCGACCTGCAACCGCACCGAGATCTACTGCAGCACGCCTGAACCGGCCAAGCCGATACGCTGGCTGGCCGGCTATCACAAACTGAAGGAGTCCGCGCTGGACCCGTACGTGTACACTCTGCCCCGCGAGCGGGCCGTCAAGCACGCGTTTCGGGTGGCGAGCGGGTTGGAGTCCATGGTGCTCGGCGAACCGCAGATCCTGGGCCAGATGAAGGACGCGGTACGCTCGGCCGAAGCCGCCGGCACGCTCGGGCTGGTGCTGCACAAGCTGTTTCAGCAGACGTTCTCGGTCGCCAAGGAAGTGCGCAGCACGACCCAGATCGGCGAGGCCTCGGTTTCGCTCGCGTCGGCTGCCGTGCGCGTCGCCGAGCGGATCTATCCCAGCATCGCGCAACAGACGGTCCTCTTTGTCGGCGGCGGCGAAATGATCGAGCTCGCTTCGACACACTTCGGAGCGCAGCGGCCGCGTCTGATGACGTTCGCCAACCGGACGCTGGAACGTGCCCAGGATCTGGCGCGGCGGTTCGGGGGCAATGCTCGCGCGTTCAACGATCTGCCCGACTTCATCGCCGGGCAGGACATCGTCGTCACCTGTACGGCGAGTCAGCTTCCGATCATCGGCAAAGGGATGATCGAGAGCGCGCTCAAGGCCAGGCGCCACCGGCCCATGCTGATCATCGACCTGGCCGTACCGCGCGACGTCGAGGCTGAGGTCGCGGCATTGGACGACGTGTTCCTGTATACGGTGGACGATCTCGGGAAGGTGATCCAGGAAGGGCGTGACCAGCGCCAGGCGGCTGTGGGCGAGGCGGAAGCCATCATCGATGCCGGCGTGCACGAGTTCATGCATTGGCTCGGCACGCGCGAGGCGGTGCCGACCATCCGCGCACTGCGCGACCAGGCCGAGCGCAGCCGCCGCCACGAAGTCGAGCGCGCCCTGCGGCGGCTGGCGCGCGGAGAGCCGCCCGAGCAGGTGCTCGAGGGCCTGAGCCGCAGTCTCACCAACAAGCTGTTGCACCCGCCTACCCATGCGTTGCACGACGCGAAGGAAGCCGACCGAGAGCAGCTCGTGAAGCTTCTCGAACGGGTCTATCTCACGCGCGGGCACGAATGAAGCCGAGCATCGGTGCCAAGCTCACGCAGCTCTCCGCCAGGCTGGAGGAGCTCAATCAACTCCTGTCGTCAGAGAACGTGACGGCGGATCTGAGCAACTACCGCAAGCTCTCGCGCGAGCACGCCGAGATCGCACCCGTGGTCGAGCTGTTCGAGTCCTATCGCGCTACGGAACGCGATGTGCAGGCGGCGCAATCCATGATCTCGGATCCGGAGCTGAAGGAGCTGGCCGAGGCCGAGATCCGCGAGGGAAAGCAGAAGCTCAGCAACATCGAGGCCGAGCTGCAGCGGCTGTTGTTGCCGCGCGATCCCAACGACGAGCGCAACATCTTCCTGGAGGTGCGGGCGGGCACCGGCGGCGACGAATCGGCGCTGTTTTCCGGCGACCTGTTCAGGATGTACTTTCGTTACGCCGAGCGCCACGGCTGGCGCGTCGAAGTGGTGTCCCAGAGCCAGGGCGAGGTAGGCGGTTACAAGGAGGTGATCGCGAAGATCATCGGCCAGGGCGCTTACTCTCGACTGAAGTTCGAGTCGGGCGGCCATCGCGTCCAGCGGGTCCCGGCCACGGAGACCCAGGGACGCATCCACACGAGCGCATGTACCGTGGCCGTCATGCCGGAGGCCGACGAGATCGGCGAGATCGTGCTCAACCCCGCCGAGTTGCGCATCGACACCTTCCGCGCCTCCGGCGCCGGAGGCCAGCATATTAACAAGACCGATTCGGCGGTGCGGGTAACGCATCTGCCCACCGGGATCGTCGTCGAGTGCCAGGACGACCGCTCCCAGCACAAGAACAAAGCGCAGGCGTTGTCGGTGCTCGCCGCCCGCATCAAGGACAAGCAGCTACGCGAGCGCCAGGCCAAGGAGGCGGCCACACGCAAGTCGCTCATCGGCAGCGGCGACCGATCGGAACGCATCCGCACCTACAACTTTCCCCAGGGGCGGGTGACCGATCATCGCATCAATCTCACGCTGTACAAGATCGACCAGATCATGGATGGCGATCTGGACGACCTGATCAATGCGCTCATCGCAGAGCATCAGACCGAGCAGCTCGCGGCTCTGGCGGAGGTGGCGTAAAGCATCGCCCGCGGGACCGTCAGACTGGTGCCGTGCCGACCCGAACATGACAGTCACTCAGAAGCGACCTAGCGCCGAGGCCTGCACCGCAGCCGGATCGATCGGGGACCGGTTGCGCTCCGACAGCGCGGCGCTGTCCGGGGCGCTACGGGTGCCGCTTCCGGAGGCACGCCGTGAGGTGCAGGTGCTCTTGAGGCGTGCGCTGGGATGGGACCTGGCGCGCTTGCTCGGTCATCCCGAGGTCGCGCCGGGCCCCGAGGCGGCCGAGCGCTACGAGCGCATGCTAGCGCGCAGGTTAGCCCAGGAGCCTGTGGCCTACATCCTGGGTGAGCGCGAGTTCTATGGTCTCAGCTTCGAGGTCACCGCCGCGGTGCTGATCCCCAGGCCGGAAACCGAGCTGCTGGTCGAGCTCGCGCTCGAACGCTTACCTACGTCCGTCCGCTGCCGAATCCTCGACTTGGGGACCGGCAGTGGTTGCATCGCCGTGACCGTGGCGAAGCTGCGGCCGCACGCGCAGGTCGTGGCCACGGACCTCTCCCAGGCGGCGCTGGAAGTGCTGGTTCGAAACGCCCGTCGCCACGGCGTCAGAAACCTCGTGCATCGAGCGGGCAATTGGTTCGATGCCGTTCACGGTGAGCGCTTCGACGTGATCGCGTCCAATCCCCCGTATGTCGCCGCGGGGGATCCCCACTTGGGCCAGGGCGATCTTCGTTTTGAGCCGCAGGCGGCGCTCCACTGCGGTGCGGATGGGCTGGACGCGTTGCGTGAGATCACGACGCAAGCACCCCGGCATCTCCTGCCGCGCGGCTGGTTGCTGCTGGAACACGGGCAAGGCCAAGAAGCCTCGGTGCTGGACTTGATGAAAGAGACCGGTTTCACCGAGCTGTCCTCGCACCGCGATCTGGCGGGCATCGCGCGGGTTGCCGCAGGGCGGTTGCCTTGAAGCAACCCGCACTCAGCGCTACCATAGCGGTCGTGTAGAGGCTATCCACCCGGGGTAGCCTTAGTCTTTTTGAGGTGAGGTCATGGATACCCAGGAACGCATTCGCAAACAGGTGACCGAGAACCGGGTCGTCCTGTACATGAAGGGCACGCCGGAGGCGCCGCAGTGCGGGTTCTCCGCGGCCGCGGTCCAGCTGCTCGAGGCCTGTGGTGTGGACGAGGTGGCCACCGTCAATGTGCTGGCCGACGCCGAGATCCGTCAAGGCATCAAGGAATTTTCCAACTGGCCGACGATCCCGCAGCTGTATGTCGGCGGAGAGTTCATCGGCGGCGCGGACATCATGCGCGAGATGTATCAGAGCGGCGAGCTGCAGAAGATTCTCGCCGGCTGAGACCTACTCGCTAGAGCCGAGAAGGGGCCGGCGCGCACGCCGGCCCTTTTGTTCTTCCGCCGTCCTCCCGGTTCGGGCGCGTTATCGCGCGAGGAGGTGGATGCGCTCGATCCGCCCCTCGTCCAGACCCACTCCGCGCGCGGCCTCTAGAACGGCGAGCCAGGTTTCGCGCGGCAGCGGAATGCCGCTGGCAAGACGCTCGGCTCGGCTGCGCTCTTCCGGCTCTCCTGGGAGAAGGGTCTGGACGCCCGCCTGCGCAGGCTTGGCCTGCTTCACATATGCCAAGTACCGGGTGACCTCCTCCGGAAACACGTGTTCCGGGTCGAGGCGGGCCGGGTCGATATAGATCGAAACCATGCCATTGGCAAACCGCCGACCCGGCGCCACACACCCGTTCCCGGACAGCGCGCCGCC
>Ga0335082_10001168_pt1 | contig 27898 bp, 26 predicted proteins | sample Lox_Sample_41_FD_206718 | JGI IMG/M metagenome (GOLD analysis project Ga0335082, IMG submission 206718) | Soil microbial communities from Loxahatchee National Wildlife Refuge, Florida, United States - Lox_Sample_4.1 | ecosystem: Environmental > Terrestrial > Soil > Wetlands | place: USA... | reverse complement strand
CACCGAGGCCGATGCGCTGGCGGTCAAGGGGAGCTGGCTCGCCCGGCCCGACCGCGGCCGGACCGGGCTGGTCGTCTCCGCGCTCGAGCACCCGGCGGTGCTCTACGCCGCCCGCCAGCTCCGCACCTTGGGGGCCGAGGTGACCGAGGTCAGCCCCGGAGCGGACGGGCGGGTCGAGCCGGAGGCGCTCGCCGCGGCGCTCGGGCCGTCGGTGGCTCTCTGCTCTCTGATGTGGGCCAACAACGAGACCGGGGTGCTCCAGCCGGTGGCCGAGGCAGCGCGGGCCGCCCGGGCGGCGGGGGCCCTCTTTCACACCGACGCGGTCCAGGCGGCGGGCAAGGTGCCGGTCTCCCTCCGCGAGGTGGATGCGGATCTGATGTCGCTCTCGGCGCACAAGCTCGGCGGGCCGCCGGGGATCGGCGCGCTCGTCGTCCGGCGGGGGGTGCCCCTGGAGGCGCTCTCCCCGGGGCACCAGGAGTCCGGCCGCCGCGCCGGCACGCCCTCGGTGCCGCTGGCCGAGGCGTTGGCGCTGGCCCTCGAGCTGGCGTCCGCCGAGGTGGCAGCGTCCGGCGCCCGGCTGGCCCCCCTCCGGGACCGGCTGGAGCGCACCGTGCTCGACCGCGTCCGGGGCGCACGGGTCAACGGCACGGCCGACCGGGTGCCGAACACCACCAACCTCCGGTTCCCCGGGGTCGAGGCGGAGACGGTGCTCATCGCGCTCGACCTGGAGGGGATCTGCATCTCCACCGGCGCGGCCTGCGCCTCGGGGACGCTGGAGGCGAGCCACGTGCTCACCGCCATGGGCATCCCCCGGGACGAGGCGCGCTCCAGCGTGCGCATCTCGCTCGGCCCGGCCTCCACCGCCGAGGACGTGGACCGGGCGGTGGAGGTCCTCGTCCGTCAGGTGGAGCGCATCCGCTCCGGGTCGGCGGCCGCTTGAGCGGCCCTTCGCCTCACCCCTCCGCCTCCTCCGTCGCCCCGAACAGCCCGCGCACCAGGGCGGCGATGGCCAGCGGCGTCCCCACCCGCTCGTCGTAGAGCGCCTCCAGGGCCTGGGAGAATTCCGCCGCGGAGCCGAACCGGCGAGAGGGCTCGGGGTCGAGCGCGCGGCGCAGGGCCGCGTCCAGGGCCGGCCCGGCCTCGGGCCTCGCCTCACGCAAGGGACGCCAGCGCCCGGCCTCGATGGCCGAGAACACCGATTCCGGATCCCGCCCCTGGAAGGGGCGCTGAAGGGTGAGCAGCTCGTAGAGCATCACTGCCACCGCCCAGAGGTCGACCCCCTGGCTCACCTCGCCGGCAAGGACCTCCGGCGCCAGGTAGTAGGGCTTTCCGGCCAGCTGGGCTTCCTTGCCCCCCGGACTGCGCACCCGGGCGATGCCGAAGTCCCCGAGCTTCACCTCCCCCCCGCGGGAGATGAAGACGTTGGACGGCGACACGTCGCAGTGGACCAGCCCGAGCGGCTCGCCCTTCGGGGAGGTGGCGTGGTGCGCGTAGTCGAGGGCGCCGAGCAGGACGTGGGCGAGGTAGACGGCGAAGTCCACCGGCACCGGGATGTGGCGCTGGCGGCACTTGCGCAGCACCTGGGCCAGGTCCCGCCCGTCCACCCATTCCATGACGATGAAGCAGATTCCCTCGAACAGCCCCACCTCCAGGGTCTGGACGATGTTGGGCGAGTGCAGGGTGGTGGCCAGGTCCCCCTCCCGGGCGAAGCGCTGCACGTAGGTGGGCACCTGGGCCAGCTCGGGGAGGAGCCGCTTCAGGGCCACCATCTGCCCGGACCAGGGGCCGGCCAGCGTGCGGGCGCGCACCACCTCGGCCATGCCTCCCCGGCCCAGCGGGGCGATGACCTCGTACTGGCCGAACACCCGGCCCGGGTGCCAGCCGGCCTGGGCGAAGGGGCTCACGGCTGGGCGCGCCCCCCGGAGCGGCCAGGGCGGCGGGCGGCGTTGGCCCGGGCGCGCTGGAGCAGCGTCTGGAAGCGGACCGCATCCTGGGTGCGGAGAGCCGCCAGGTCGGGGTCCTTGGCCATCTCGTCGGCGGCGCTGAAGCCGTGCTTCATCGCGTCCTCCAGCGCCTGGAAGGCCTCCTCCAGGTCCCCCTTCCGCGCCTGCGCGCAGGCCAGGTTGTAGAGGACCAGGCCGCCGGGGGCGTACTGGAAGGCCTTCCGGTAGGCGTCGATGGCGGCATCGTTCTCCCCGAGCAGCACCGCCGACTCGCCGAGCCCGAGGTAGGCCCGGGCCGGGTCCTCCTTCAGGGCCAGCGCCTTCTCGAACTCCGTCCGTGCCGCTCTGCCCCGCCGCTCCTCGAGGGCCTGGGTTCCGAGCGCGATGTGCCGGGGCAGATCGGTGCGCAGCCTGGCGCGCGGGCCGAGCACCAGCCGCCGGCCCTCCAGACCCGCCGAGGCGCACCCCTCGGGCAAGAGGACGTCGGCCACCAGCGTCCCGTTCGACCCGTTGTAGATGGCGAAGTAGGGCAGCGCCCCGGTCGGACAGCCAGGCCCGGTGGTGCACACCTGCACCGTCCCGACGAGCACGTTGCCCTCCCAGGCGGCCTCCACCACCGCGCGGCCCGCCTCGTACCCGCACGGGTTCGGCGTTCCGGCCCGGCCGACGACGCGCACCCCGTCCGGCGACTCCCAGCGCAGCTCCCCCTCGGGACCCCAGCGGGCGCGTTCCGGAAGCTGCGGTGCGGCGGCGGCCAGCGCCGGGAGGACCCACAGGACCGGAGCGGCGCAGAAAGGGCGTTTCACGGGAAGAGTCGCGGCGGCCCCCGCGGGACGCGACGTCACGGGGAGGCGGCCGGCACCGGATTCTACACGACAGGACGTGCGCCCCAGGCCCCAGGTTCGCTTGACCCTCGGGGAGGACGGTTCTTAATCTGACCGGCGTGAGGGAAAGACAGACGTCTCCCTCGACCCTTACGGGGCTCGCTGCAAGAGGAGGACAGGACGAGGAGCGCCCGGCCAGGCTGTCCCCTGCGGGGTGCGTGATGCGCGGCAGAAATTCGAACCGATACGTCCATTCCGGGAGCCATCCCTGGAGGCCATGTGTCACGCCCGCCCTCTCCGGAGTGCGGGAGACCTACGGCAGCCGCCTTGGTTCCCACCTTTCTGACAGGGTTCAATGGACGCCGCGCACACGGCTCAGCGGCGGGGGACGTTTTTCAGGAGCGGCGGAGAGCCGCTCCGGGGTGTGATGGCGGGGGGCGGCGACGGGAAGGGCGTGGTCCGCGCCCGCCTCGCCGCGCTCCGCCGCGCCCTCGCCCCCGAGGACGTCGCGGCGCGAGGGGCGCGCGCCCAGTCCCGTCTGCTCGCCCTGCCCGGCTTCGCCCGGGCGAGGACGGTGGCCCTCTACGCCCCGCTCGCCGGCGAGGTGCCGACCGAGGCGCTCCTCTCCGCGGCGCTGGCCGCGGCGAAGACGGTCTGCTTCCCGGTGGTGCCTCCCCACGGCCGCGTCCTCACCTTTCGCGCGGTGCAGGCCGCCTCCGACCTCGTGCCGGCCGGCCGGCTGGCCATTCGCGAGCCCACCGCCTCGAGCCCCGAGGTGGCCCTCGACTCCATCGAGCTCTTCGTCGTCCCGGGGGTGGCCTTCACCCGCGACGGCCAAAGGCTCGGCCGGGGCGCCGGCTACTACGACGCCACCCTGGCCGCCGCCTCCCCGAGGAGCCTCCGGGTGGGACTGGCGTTCGGCGAGCAGGTGCTCGACACGCTCCCGGTGACGCCGGGAGATTTCCCGGTGGACCAGGTGGTGACCGAGGACGCCACCTTCCCGGGACGGGGACGGTGAGAGGTGTGGTAGTGCCTCCTCTCCCCTCGAGGCCCCCTCTTGCGATGACGTCCACCCTGCGCCGTGCAACGCCGGATGAGCAGTTCGCCGAGGTCACCCGCGGCTCGGTGGACCTCCACGTGGCCGAGGAGCTGAAGTCGAAGCTCAGGCGCTCCTACGACAAGGAGCAGCCGCTCCTGGTCAAGGCCGGCTTCGACGCCACCGCCCCCGACCTCCACCTCGGCCACACCCTGCTCCTCACCCGGATGCGGCGCTTCCAGGAGCTGGGGCACCGGGTGGTGTTCCTCATCGGCGACTTCACCGCGCTCATCGGGGACCCCTCCGGCAAGAGCGCCACCCGGCCCGCGCTCTCCCGCGAGGAGGTGCTGGCCAACGCCGAGACTTACAAGGTGCAGGTGTTCAAGGTCCTGGAAGCGGGACGCACCGAGGTCCGCTTCAACTCCCAGTGGCTGGATGCGCTGGGAACGGAAGGGCTGGTCCGGCTCGCCGCGCGCTGGCCTCTGGCCCGCATGCTGGAGCGCGAGGACTTCAAGACCCGCTTCCGGGAGGGCAAGAGCATCGCCCTGCACGAGCTGCTCTACCCCCTGCTCCAGGGCTACGACTCGGTGGCGCTGGAGGCGGACGTGGAGCTGGGGAGCTCGGACCAGCTCTTCAACCTCCTCGTCGGGCGGACCCTGATGAGGGAGATGGGGAAGGAGCCGCAGGTCATTCTCACCGGCCCCATCCTCGAGGGGCTGGACGGACACGAGAAGATGTCCAAGAGCCTGGACAACGCGGTGGGCATCACCGAGCAGCCGGACCAGATGTTCGGCAAGCTGATGTCCATCTCCGACGCCCTGATGTGGCGCTACATCGAGCTGCTCTCGGCGATGCCGCTCGCCCGGGTCGCCGAGCGGCGGGCCGAGGTGGACGCCGGGGGGCTCAACCCCAAGGAGGTCAAGGCGGGGTTCGCCGAGGAGATGGTGGCCCGCTTCCACGGGGCGGACGCCGGGCGGCGCGCCGCCGAGGAGTTCGACCGGCGCTTCGCCAAGAGGCAGCTCGACCCGGAGCGCGTCCCCGAGCATTCCGTGTCGCTCGGCGGAGCGTCGAGCGTCCCGCTGGTCCGGGCCCTGGCCGACGCCGGCCTGGTCGCCTCGACGAGCGAGGGCCGCCGCCTCATCGCCCAGGGGGCGGTGCGCCTCGACGGCACCCGCGTCTCGGATGCGAAGCGAGAGCTCGGCCCGGGCCACTACCTGGTCCAGGTGGGGAAGCTCCGCGCGGCGCGGCTCCGGGTCGGCTAGCCCGCCCGGAGCCCGCGGGCCACCAGGTAGACCTCGGCGCTGGCCGAGCGGGTGGCCTCGGGGCGCACCACCTTCACCTCGCGGTAGGACCGCCGGAGCTGCTCTCGGAAGGCCTCGAAGTCGCCGCCCATGAAGAGCTTCACCAGGAGACTCGACCCCGGGCGCCCCAGCGCGCGGGCGATGTCCAGGGCGCGCTCGGCGAGGCGGAGCGAGCGGGCCTCGTCGGTGCCCCGGATGCCGCTCGTCTTGGGGGCCAGGTCGGAGAGGACGGCGTCGAAGGGTCCCGGGGCGAGCCGGGCGAGCGACTCCAGGGCGTCCTCGGCCAGCACGTCCAGGACCCCCGTCTTCACCCAGGGCTCCTTGAACGGCCGGAGCGGAACCAGGTCCACCCCCACCGCCAACCCGGAGGGTCCCACCGCCTGGGCGACGACCTGGAGAAAGCCTCCCGGGGCGGCCCCCAGGTCGAGGACCCGCCCCCCCGGACGGAGCAAGTGGAAGCGCCGCGCCAGCTCCTCGAGCTTGAAGGCGCTCCGGGCCCTGAACCCCTCGGCCTTGGCCTTCTGGAAGTAGTGGTCCTTGGGTCGGTAGGGCTTGCCCATCGCCTCTTGAGGTGTCCCTACCGCGGTGCGGCGCCGGGGCGCCAGTGCACAAGAATCAGGACCGAGCGGTAGAGTTCGCCCCGCGATGCCTGGGTGTGCATGGTGCGGGAGCAGTCTGGAGGTGGTCGGCAATCAGGTCGGCCGGGGAGACACCTGTCCCTCCTGCGGCCACGACCTCCACGCCTGCCGGCAGTGCCGTCACTTCGACGAAAGCGTGGCCAAACAATGCAAGGAGCCGTTCGCCGAGGTCCCGGGGGACAAGGACGACGCCAACTTCTGCGACTTCTTCCAGATCGGCGACGGCGGCCACATCGGCGAGGCGAACCGGGCCCAGCTCCTCTCCCAGGCGGAGGCGCTCTTCGCCAAGAAGTGAGCGCCTGGCCGCTGGTGCTCGCGCTGCTCGCGCTCCTCGCTGGGGGCTGCCAGTACATGCCCCACGCCTACGAGCCCCGCTCTCCGCCCATCCCCGACGCACGCACCATTCCCCTCTCCTCGGGAGCCATCCTCGCCTTCACCCGGGTGGGCTCGGGCACGGCGGTGGTCTTCGTGCACGGCTCCATCGCCGACCTGCGCATCTGGGCCTCCCAGGCCGGGCCGGCCTTCAAGGCATACCAGCTCGTCGCCTACAGTCGCCGCTACCACTACCCGAACGCCTGGAACGGCAACGGCTCGGACTACACCGACGCCACCCACGACGCCGACCTCTTTGCCCTGATCCGCGAGCTCCAGCTCGGCCGGGTGCACCTCGTCGGCCACGGCGCCGGCGGCCGCCTGGCGCTGGAGGTGGCGCTCGCCCATCCGGAAGTGGTGCGGAGCCTGACCCTGGTTGAGCCCTTCACCCCATCCGTGGCCGCCGGCCGACCCGGCTTCGAGCGGCTGGCCGGACAGCAAGATTCGGTGTGGGCCTCGATGGAGACCGCCCTCCGAGCGGACGATGCGGACCGGGCAGCGAAGACCCTCTTCGACTGGGAGAACCAGAACGCCGGCGCGTACGATGCGCTGCCGCCTGCCTTCCGGGGCGAGATCCAGGACAACGCGCGGACGCTGCCCTTCCAGCTCGAGCATCGCGGGACGGAGCTGACCTGTGCCCAGCTCGGCGCTCTGGCCGCGCCGCTCCTGGTCGTCACCGGCGCCCGCTCCAACGTCTTCTTCGGCCAGGTGGCGGACGCGGTGGCTGGCTGCGTCCCGGGCGCGCGACGGGAGACCATCCCCAACGCAGCCCACGTGGTGCAGCGGGAGAACCCGGACGCCTTCAATGCGGCGCTGGTCGGGTTCCTGGCCACCCACTGAGAAGGGGCGTCCCCGGACCCCTCGCCGCGCTCCGAGCCGGGGATCCCGGGGCAAGGGCTGGTCGGGCAGGTGCGTCACGGTGGCTGGTCGAGCGGCCGTCCGAGAATCCAGAAGACCCCGCGGCGTGGGGGACGTGCCGGGAGGGGTGTGACGAATCGATATCGCTGGGCGATAGCATTTCGTTTCGCTATCGCGGGGCGATAGTGATTCGTTAGGCACTGAAGAGCACCGCCGGAGGCGCCGAGGTTTTCGGTTTACCGCGGCTCACTCTTGCGGGGCCAGGTGGCTGAGTTGGGTGATTGGCAACTCCAATTGGTCCCGGTGCGGCGGGAGGCGTCTCCCGGGAGCTGGGGTACGGCGCGTCGCCGCTCCGAGCCTGCGCACCCTCAGAAGCCCTCCAGCTTGGAGAGGATCTCCTTCATCACCTCGGAGGTCCCTCCCCCGATGGTCACCAGCCGGACGTCGCGCCAGGCACGGGCGAGGTGCGTCTCCTCGATGTAGCCCATCCCGCCCATGAACTGCTGGCAGTCGTAGGCCACCCGCTGGGCCAGATCCCCGACGAACAGCTTGGCCATGGAGATCTCCCGCACCGGGTACTCCTTGCGGTCGAAGAGGTCCACCGCGTGGTAGGTGAGCCGCTTGGCCGCCTCGATGGCCGCCAGGTGCTCGACGAACTTGTGGCGCCAGACCTGGAACCCGAGGATCGGCCGCCCGAACGCCTTCCGCTCCCGTCCCCAGGCCAGGGCCTCCTCCACCATCCGCTCCATCCCGGCCACGGTGCCGATGGCCGCCACCAGCCGCTCGCCCTGGAAGTTGGTCATGATGTGGGCGAAGCCCTGGTTCTCCTCGCCGAGCAGGTAGCGGACCGGCACCTTGGCATCCTCGAAGTAGAGGATGGCCGTGTCCGAGGCCAGGTTGCCGATCTTGTCGAGCTTCTTGCTCACCCCGAAGCCCTTGATGTCGGTGGGCACGGTCATCAGCGAGACGCCGGGGTAGCCCTCGCCGCCGGTGCGCACCGCGCAGGTGAGGAAATCGGCCCGGGTGCCGTTGGTGATCCACATCTTCGAGCCGTTGAGCACGAAGTCGCCGCCCACCCTGCGGGCGGTAGTGCGGATGCCGGCCACGTCCGACCCGGCCTCCGGCTCGCTGATGGCCAGGGCGGCGATCTTCTCCCCCTTCAGCGCCGGGGCGAGGAACTCGCTCTTCTGCTCGTCGGTGCCCACCTCGCCGATGATCGGCGTGGCGATCTGACTCTGCACGAGCAGCGCCATGTTCACCCCGGCGTTGTGACTCCGGGCCAGCTCCTCGCAGAAGGCGGTCACGTACCAGTAGTCGAGCCCGCTGCCCCCCCAGGCCGGGTCGTGGTTGATGCCCAGGAAGCCGAGCTCGCCGCACTGCCGGAAGACCTGGCGAGGGAAGATGCCGGCCCGGTCCCACTCCAGGGCGTGGGGGGCGAGCTCCTTCTCCACGTAGGCACGGACGGTGCGGCGGAAGGCCTCATGCTCCTCGGTGAAGTGGGTGCTCACGGGCGGCTTGCCTCCGGCAGGGACGGATTGATTCTCGAGTCAATCGCAGCCGGCGGGCCCGGCGCAAGAGGCCCCAGCGGGCGGCGGTCACCGAACGCCGAGGGCGGCCATCTCCTCGGGGCCGAAGCCGGCTTCGGCGAGCACGGCCCTCGTGTCGGCGCCCAGCGCCGGGGCGGCGGCGTCCGGCAGCGGGCCGAAGCGCAACGGGGTGGCCATCCGCCGCTCGCCGCCCGGCCCCTCGGGGAAGAGGCCCCGGGCGATGAAGTGGGCGTCCCGCACCACCTCCTCCGCCTCCCGCACCGGCTCGACGCAGGCGTCGAGCCCGGCCAGGCGGGCCTCCCAGACGGTGAGCGGCTCGGAGGCGAAGAGGTTCTCCAGCGAGCGGTGCACCGCGGCGGCCTCCTCGCCGCCGGCGTAGGCGCGCTCCGCCAGCTCCGGGCGGCCGAGCCGCTCGCAGAGGGCGGTGAAGAATCTCGGCTCGAGCGCGGCCACCGCCAGGTGGCGCCCGTCCCGGGTGCGGTAGAGCCGGTAGTTGGGCATTCCACCGTTGAGGGTGTCGGTGCCGCGCCCGAGCGGCAGGCCGCCGGAGAGGTGCGCGGCGAGCTGCATGTGGAGGAAGGCGGTGGCGGACTCGGCCAGCGCCACGTCCACCACCCTGCCCTGCCCGCTGCGCGCGCGACCGAGGAGCGCGGCGAGGATGCCCACCGCGGCGAAGAGCGCGGCCCCGACGTCGGCCACCTGGGCGCCGGGGATGGCCGGGCCGGCCGAGCCGCCGCCGTAGGCCACCGTGCCCGCGCGGCCCTGGTAGCCGAGGTCATGGCCGGCGCGGAGCCGGTCCGGCCCGGTCTGGCCGTAGCCGGAGATGGCGCACACCACCAGGTGAGGATGCGCGGCCCGCAGCGCCTCGTGCCCCACCCCGAGCCGATCGAGCACCCCCGGGCGGAAGCCCTCCACCAGCGCGTCGTAGTGGCCGGCGAGGCGCAGCAGCGCCGCCGCGGCTCCGGGAGCCTTGAGGTTCAAGACCAGCGAGCGCTTTCCGCGGTTGAGCCCGGCAAAATACGTGGCCTGCTCCGGCGCCCCGAAGGGCAGCCCGCGGGTGGGGTCGCCCCCCGGCTCTTCCAGCTTGTCCACCTGCGCGCCGAGGTCGGCGAGCAGGAGCGTGGCATAGGGACCGGGCAGGTGCCGGGTGAGGTCGAGGATCCGGACGCCCGCCAGCGGGAGGTCCCCTGGGAGGGTCACGTCAGCAGCTTGCCCAGCTTCATCGCCAGGCCCATGTCCATGGGCTTGAACTTCAGCTTGCCCTGCATGGCGGCCATCTGCGCGTTGAGCTGCTTGCTGCGGATCTTAACGAAGTCCGAATCGCTCACGGTGAGCGTCATCTTCGGCGTCCCCTGCGCCCCGGCGCTCACCCAGTTGCCGGTCTTGGTGCAGTCCATGGTCCAGGTTCCGCCCTGGTCACCGGTGATCACGAAGTGGATCACCGCGTTGATCTCCTTGGCCAGCTCCGGCTTGGCAGCCAGCGTGGCGGGAATGTCGTGCTCGAGGATCGTCTTGGCGGTGAGGTCGGCCATGGTCGGCTCCGGGGAATGACTCGCGAATCAACGGGCGGCGGGCACCGTACCGGCGGCCCGGTGGAAGCGTCAAGCACAAGCCCGTGGCCCCTGGCTTGCGCCCCGGCTCCGTTTGGGGCACAAGTCGTGGCATGTTTGGTCTGAAGATGAGCGAGCTGGTCATCATCCTGGTCATCGCGCTGGTCCTCTTCGGCGGCGCGAAGCTTCCCCAGCTGGGTTCTTCGCTCGGTCAGGCGATCCGCAACTTCAAGAAGGGCTTCGGCGGCGAGGAGCAGCCTCCCCCCGAAGCGCAGCAGCGCGCGCCCGAGGCGTTGACCGGAAGCCCGGGCGACCCGGCCCACCCGCCGCGCACGCCGGCCTCGGTGAGCAAGGACGGCTGACGCCGTCGCTCAGCTGTCCAGCTTCTCTCCGTCGTACAGCCCGTCGAGGATGGCCTGGTACTTGGCGGTGCAGTACTTCCGCTTCACCTTCAGCGTCGGCGTGAGCTCGCCCGTCTCCTGGGTGAAGTCGTGGTCCATGATCGCGAACCGCTTGAGCGTGTTGTAGGGCGGCTCGTGGGCGTTGAAGTCGTCGATCGCCTCCTGCACGGCGCGGACGACCTCTGCGCGCTTGGCCAGCTCGGCATAACTCGTCGGCGCCGTCACGCCGGCGTCGGCCAGCACCTTCCGCGCCCGCTCCTCGTTGAGGGTGACGAGCACGGCGAGGTACTTGCGCTTGTCGCCGTAGACCATGGCCTGGCTGATCAGCGGCCGGGTCTTGAGCGAGTTCTCGATGTTCTGAGGGGCGACGTTCTTGCCACCGGCGGTGACGATGATGTCCTTCTTGCGGTCGGTGATCCGCACCGAGCCGTCGGCGTCGATCTCCCCGATGTCGCCGGAGCGGAACCAGCCGTCCTCGGTCATCGCCTCCTGGGTGGCCTCCGGGTTGCGGAAGTAGCCGGTCATGATGTTGGGCCCGCGGATGAGGATCTCCCCGTCGGATGCGATCTTCACGTCGCACCCGGGCATGGGCGTTCCCACCGTGCCGATCTTGACCTGGTGCGGTCGGTTCACGGTCGCTGCGGCCGAGGTCTCGGTCAGCCCGTACCCCTCGAGCACCTCGAAGCCGAGGAGGTCGAAGAAGTAGGCGATCTTCCGCGACAGCGGAGCTCCGCCGGAGACGAAGAGCCGCATCTTGCCGCCCAGCTTGCCGTCCAGGGTGGCCTTCACCTTGGAAAAGACCAGGCGCTGGGCGAGGGTGAAGGAGAGCGAGCCGTACTCCCTCCCCTGGATCCTCGCCTCCACGTACTCGTCGAAGAGCCGCATCGCCCAGCGGAAGAGCTTCCCCTTCACCCCGGGGGCCGCGGAGCCGTTGCCCACCACGCCCTCGTAGACCTTCTCGAAGATGCGTGGCACCGAGGGCAGGATGGAGGGGGAGGTCTCCGCCAGGTCGGCCATCAGCTTTTCCGTGCCCCGGGAGAAGATCATCCGGAAGCCCATCCCCAGCCAGGCCGCCTTCACCACCTGGGCGAAGCTGTGGGCGAGCGGGAGGAAGAGCATCACCGCGTCGTCGGGGCGCATGAGCCCGATCTGGGCCACCGCGCTCGCCTCGTAGCCCCAGTTGCCGTGGGTGAGCTCGACGCCCTTGGGGTTCCCGGTGGTGCCCGAGGTGTAGATGAACAGGCACGGGTCGGACATCTTGATCGCCGCCACGCGCGTCTCGTAGCCGCGCGGGTCGGCCTTCTCCTGGGCGTCCCCCTTGGCGATGTAGTCGCGGTAGGAGACCTCGCCGGCTCCGGGCGTTCCCTCGAAGAGGACCACCGTCTTCACCGCCGGGAGCCTCTTGAGAACCGCGCGCACCCGGCTCAGCCGGCCCTGCTGCTTGCCGTCGGCGGCGTCGCTGTCCACGAAGAGCACCGTCGAGCCGGAGTGGTCGAGGATGTAGTGCACCTCCTCCGGCGTGTTGGAGGCGTAGATGGGGATGGTCACCCCGCGCGCGGCGGACACGGCCAGGTCGACGACACACCAGCGCAGCGAGGTGGCGGCGAAGATGGCCACCCGGTCCCCCGGCTTCACCCCTTGGGCCACCAGCGCGGCCGAGAGCCGGCGCACCTCGTCCCGGATGGCGCCCCAGGTGACGCTCTTCCAAGTCCCGTCCTCGTTCACCGTGGCGCCGACCAGGTCCGGCCGGCTGGCCCGGGTGTTGAGGAGCTCCACCAGATTCTGATGTGGCGCCTGTGGCGCCATCTGCTGTTCGGCACGCATCGGCTTCAGTGCTCCTTGTCCATCTCCTCGGCCAGCTTCTTACCCAGCGCCTTGCAGCGCCGCTCCTCGGCCGGGTCGTCGGGCATGCTCCCCGCCTGGAGCTTGGCCAGGCTGGCACGAGCCGCCTGCTTGTCGCCATCCTTCCACTGCGTCTCCGCCAGCCAGAGCAGCGGCCGCAGCGCAGAGGGGTCGAGGGCGAGCGCCTTGTTCAGCCAGGTGACCGATTTGCCGAGATTCCGCTTCGGCCAGGGGAGCTCGTAGTAGTAGCGGCCCTTCACCGCCGGAGGCGCGGCGTGGGCGTACTTGGGATCGATGGCGATGGCCTTGTCCAGCCGCTCGTTGAACTTCGACTCCAGCCCCTGGGCCAGCGCATTGAGGATGCCCACTGCCTGGCTGTAGGAGCCGATGCTCGCCGCCGCGTAATAGTTCCCCTCCACCGCCTGGGGCTTGGCCTTCATCGCCCGGTCGCCCAGGTCCCACGCCTCCTTGGCGATGTCCCGCTTCTTGTCTCCCGTCTCGCCGTCGGCGGCCCAGAGCCGGATGCGGGCCGCCCGCCACAGGTACTCGAAGTCGTTCGGGTGCTGGGCGACGCCGTCGGCGGTGAGCTGGAGCAGCTTGTCCTGGGCCCCGGGCTGGTCCCTCTGGAACCAGAGGGTCTCCATCTCTGCAAAGGCGGACGGGGCTGCGGGTGGGGCGGCCGCCGCAGCGCCGGCGTCCGGGCCGTCCGCCGCGAGCGCCAGGCCTGGACAGACAGCGAGGAGGAGAAGGGGAATCCGCATGGTGGCACGGGCGCTTAGCACGCCGTGCGCACGAGCTTCAACGAACCGTCACCCAGCCGGCAAGGGGCCGTTCACGCAAGGCGTCAAGCGCCCCGGGGGCGCTCAGGCCGCGTCGGCGGTGAAGTCCGTCTCCTGATCCTGGTTGAAGGCGGACAGGTACCGGGCCAAGAAGTGCTTGGTCTTCAGCTCCACCTGGCGCACCCGCTCCCTCGAGACGCCCCACCGCTGTCCCAGCTCCTCGAGGGTCCGCGGCTTGTCCTGGGTCAGCCGCTCCTGGACGATGTCCCAGCCCAGCTCGCCGATCCGCTTCTTCACCTTGGCCAGCGCCGCCTGGACCTCCTCGTCCTGCTCCTTGCCGATGAAGGTGTCCTGGGGGCCGGGGCTCGGCTCCTCGAGGCGCTCGAGGAAGGTGGTCTCCCCGTCCTCGTCGATGGTGACGTCGAGGCTGAAGTCCACCATGCTCCCGCGCTCCGCCTCGCCGCCGCGGACCTGGCTCCGGTTGTCCTTCAGGTACCGGGTGATGTAGGCGCGGATCCACCACACGGCGTAGGTGGCGAAGCGCACGTTCTTCTTCGGGTCGAAGTGCTCGATGGCCTTCATCAGGCCGACGTTGCCCTCCTGGACCAGGTCATCCAGGCGCGCGCCGCGGTGGGCGAACTTCTTGGCCACCGCCACGACGAAGGCGAGGTTGGAGAGGGCGAGGGTCTCCCGGGCCTGCTCGTCCCCCTTCCGGGCGCGACGAGCCAGCGCGTACTCCTGCTCCCGGGTCAGCTGGGGTCGGCCCCCGAGCTGCCTCAGGTAGGGTGCGATGCTCTCGCGGGGGGCGCTGCTCGCCATCGTTCGTAACCTCCTCGAATCAGGCTCTGGGACGGTCGGGCGGCCCGCCCATTTCCTGCCCCCTTTCGACGCTCGAGGCGCCTCCGCGTTTCCGGGGCTCGAAGGGGCGCCCGGATGCACGGGCTCATCGCTCCCATTCCTGGAATTGATGCTTCTAACCCCCTGAACTCACGGGGAGTTGAAGATCTTCCCGGGATTCAGGAGCCCATCGGGGTCCAGGAGGCCCTTGAGGCGGCGCTGCAGGGCGAGCACCTGGTCGGACTGCTCGAGCGGAAGGAGGTCCTTCTTCGCCAGCCCCACCCCGTGCTCCCCGGTGATGGTGCCCCCCACCGCCACTGCCAGCTCGGCCATGCGGTGCAGGGCCTGGTCCACCAGCGGCCGCTGCTCCGAGGAGTCGAAGAGGATGTTGGCGTGCAGGTTGCCGTCGCCGGCATGGCCGTAGGTGGCGACGGTGAGCCCCAGCTCGGCCCCCAGGGCCTTCAGCCGGTCGATGGTCTCCGGGATGCGCGAGCGGGGCACGGCGATGTCCTCGGAGAGCTTGTGCCGCTTGAGCGCCCGGAGCGAGGTGCTCAGCGTGCGCCGCGCCGCCCAGAGCCGCTCCCGCTGCTCCTCGCTCTCGGCGAGCAGCGTCTCGGTGGCGCCGTGGGCGGAGGCGATGTCCCCGGCCTGGGCGAGCTCGGCGAAGACGGCCTCCTTCTCCGGGCCGTCGGTCTCGGCGATGACCGCCGCCCCGGTCCCGGGCGGGAAGTTGTAGCCCCGGCCGTCCACGGCCCGGATGGACACGTCGTCGAGGAGCTCCAGCGTCCGGGGGAGGATGCCCCCGGCGAGGATGGCCGTCACCGCCCGGGCCGCCGCCCGGACGTCGGGAAAGAGGAGCAGCGCCGTCTGCACCACCCGGGGCTTGGGAATGAGCTGGACGGTGATCTCGGTGGCGATGCCCAGCGTCCCCTCGCTCCCCACGAAGAGGCCGACCAGGTCGTACCCGGCCACGCCCTTGATCGTCCGCCGGCCCACCCGGATGACCTCCCCGTCGGGGAGCACCCACTCCAGGCCAATGACGTAGTCGCGGGTGACGCCGTACTTGAGCGCCCGGGGGCCGCCGGCGTTCTCGGCCACGTTGCCGCCCATGGTGCACATCTCCCAGGAGTTGGGGTCGGGCGGATAGAAGAGCCCCACCTCCTCGGCGGCCTTCATCAGATCTCCGGTGATCACCCCCGGCTCGACCACCGCGGTGAGGTCCTCCACCGAGATCTGCTTGATGGCTCGCATCCGCTCGATGCTCAGCACCAGCCCGCCCTGCACGGGCATCGACCCGCCGCTCTTCCCGCTCCGAGCGCCGCAGGGGGTCACCGGGACGCGGTGGGCCCGGGCGATGCGCAGAACCTGGCTCACCTGCGCGGTGGTCTCGGCCAGGACGACCAGGTCCGCCGGGGTGGTGCCCAGGTCGGACTCGTCGTGCCCGTAGTCGGCCAGCACGTCCGGGTCCACCCGGAGCTGGTTCGGGGCGAGCACCTCGGCCAGGGCGCGGGCGCAGGCCTCGAGCTGGGCACGGGTCGGGCGCATCAGCCGAACATCTCCACCAGGCTCCCGGTCATCGCCAGGGGGGCCTCGGCGCACAGGAAGCGCACCACGCCGGCTACGTCGCCGGGCGTCATGTCCGGGGGCCAGGGCGAGCCCTTGAGCATGTCGGTGTCCGTGCTCCCGGGCAGGACGGCGGCCACGAGCACGCCCTTGCCCCGCACCTCCTCGGCCAGCGCCCGGGTGAGGCCGTTCAGCCCCCACTTGCTCGCCCCGTAGGCGGTGAGGCCGGCGCTGCCCTCCGTCCCGCTGATCGACGAGACGTTGACCACCCGTCCCCAGCCCCGGGCCGCCATCCGGGGAAGGAGCCGCCGGCAGAGGTAGAACGGCCCGGCCAGGTTCACCGCCAGGACCCGGTCGAAGTCGGCGTCCCGCGTCTCCTCCAGCGGGCGGCGCAGGACGATGCCCGCGTTGTTCACCAGCACGTCCACCTCGCCCAGCGCCCGCTCCACCTCGCCCAGCGCCCGGTCGACGGCCGGTGGGCTGGCCACGTCCGCCGCCACCGCGTGCGCGCTGCCCCCGGCGCGTCGCAAGGCGTCCACCACCTCCGCCCCTCCCTCGACGCGGGTGGAAAGGACGGCCACCGCCGCCCCCTCGCCGCCCAGGGCCAGGGCGATGGAACGGCCGATTCCCCGGGAGGCGCCCGTGACCAGCGCCACCCGGCCGGCCAGGCGCCCGGGCGGGCTCACCGCGGCGTCCTCTGGCAGGCGGCGATGCGCACCCAGAGCTCGCGGCGCAGCGGCCCGTCCTTGCGCAGCGTCCCGGTGTAGGCCTCGGCGTGCGTCACCGCATCGGATTGCTCCTCGCCGCGCACCCGCAGGCAGGCCTGGTGCGCCTCGAGCACGCAGGCGGTGGCCGGGCTGCCGAGCAGCGCGGCCAGGGCGTGCGCCATGTCGCGCGCGAGCTGTTCTTGGAGGACGAGGCGGTGGGCGAGCGTGTCCAGGAGCGCCCCCAGGCGGCCAAACCCCACCACCCGGCGCCCGGGCACGTAGGCCAGATGGGCCTGGCCCTCCACCGGGAGGAGGTGGTGCGGGCACATGGAATGGAAGCGGAGGCCGGTGACCACCACCAGCTCCCCGCGCGAGCCGGCCGGCGCGGGGTAGGACTCTCCGAGCGCCTCGGCCGGCGTGCGCCCGTAACCGTCGAGGAAGCCCGAGGCCCAGGCCTGGGCCACCCGCTCGGGCGTCTCGCGCAGCTCGGCCGAGGCGACGTCCAGACCGGCGGCGGTGAGAAAGTCGGCCACCGCCCGCTGCATGGCGGGCAGGTCGACGGGACGGCCGCGCCTCAGGCCCGGTAGGTGACGCAGTACTCGGGCGTTTCCCACAGGCGGAGCTCCTTGAGCTCGGGCACGGCCGGCTTGAGGCGGTCCCAGATCCAGACGATGACGTTCTCCGCAGTGGGATTGTCCATGAAGTCGTTGAGGTTGTGGTGGTCGCACTGGTTGAGAGCGAGCTCCCAGGTCTTCTTCCGGAGGATCTCGAAGTCGAGGACCATCCCGTCGTGGGGGTTGGGCGTTCCGGTGACGGTGACTTGGAGTCGGTAGTTGTGCCCGTGCATCCGGTTGCAGGGCCCATCGTAGTACGGGAGCCGGTGCGCGGAGCAGAAGTGGAAATCCACGGCGAGGTCCATGGTCATCGTGCCCCGTCCTAACTGGAGCCGGCGGAGCGTGCAAATGGCTCCTGCTCGGCTCGGGGCCGGGGGGCGGCCTCGCCCTCCCCTCCCGCTTCAGCGGATGGCGGCGCTGATGCGCTTGAACTCCACCGTCCCGGCCTCGCCGAGCAGGTCGAAGAGGACCGTCTCCACGGTGGCCACCGTCGCCCCGGCGTCGGCGGCGAGCAGCAGCCCCTGGGCGTAGTCCACCTCGAACCGGGAGAGCACCGCGTCGGCGCAGAGCACGGGCTGGAAGCCCTCGTCGACGAGCTGACGGACGCTCTGGAAGACGCAGACGTGCGTCTCCATCCCGGCGATGAGGACGTGATGGCGCCCGCCGAGCCGGGTCTTCATCCGCTCGTCCACCGCGCTGAAGCGGAGCTTCTCCACCGGGGAGATGCCGGCCAGCCGCTCGCGGAGGACGGGCACGGTGTGCCCGAGCCCCTTCGGGTACTGCTCGGTGAAGGCGATGGGCAGGCCGAGCGCCTGAGCGCCCTCGATCAGCCCGACGGTGCGCTTCAGCATCCGCTCCAGCGCCGGCGGCGCCATCGCCGAGGCGAGCCTCTCCTGCACGTCGATGAGCAGGAGGGCGGTGTCGTCGCGCCGCAGGCGCAACGGGCTCATACCGCGTAGCCCATCGCCCCGGCCTTGACCGGCGCTTGGGGGTCGAGCATCACGTTCACGCAGGCCACCGTGCCGCTGTCCAGCGCGCGCTCCAGCGCCGGGCGGATGGCGCGCGGCTCCTGGACCAGCTCTCCGTGCCCGCCGAGCGCCTTGACCAGCTCGTCGTAGCGGGTCGGGGCGAGCAGCGTGGCCGGCGACTTCTGCTCGCCGAACATGTCGACCTGGGGAATGCGGATCTGACCCCAGGCGGCGTCGTTGCCCACCACGCACACCATCGGCAACCGGAAGCGGAGCGCGGTGTCGAAGTCCATGCCGTTGAGCCCGAAGGAGCCGTCCCCCTGGATGATCCACACCTGGCGCTCCGGGTGGAGGAGCTTGGCGGCGATGGCGAAGGGCGCTCCCACCCCCAGGCAGCCGAGCGGTCCCGGGTCCAGCCAGCGACCGGGCCGCTGCAGGGACACCACCTTGGCGGCCATGGCCACCCAGTTGCCGCCGTCGGCGACGAACACCGGGTCCCGGGCGCCGGCGTTGGCCACCTCGGACATCTCCCGGGCGAGGCGGTAGTGGTGGATGGGGACGTCGTCGCTCCGGCACCAGGCGTCGAGCGCCTCGGCCTTCTTCTTCTCCGAGGCCCGCAGCTCGCCCAGGTAGGCCGGGCGCTTGGCCGGCCGCGCCCCGTCGGCGAGGGCGGCCAGGGCCGAGGCGCTGTCGGCGATGAGGCCCACCTCCACCGCGCGGTTGCGGCCGATCTCCACCGGGTCCACGTCCACCTGGACGATCTTCGAGGCGGCGCTGAAGGTCGGCTCGGCTCCGTAGTTGAGGCGGAAGTCGAAGGGCGTGCCGATGACGAAGACCAGGTCCGCTCCGCTGAGCGCCTCCTTGCGGGTGTGCTGGAAGAAGAGCGGATGATCGGGCGGGAGGCAGCCCCTCCCGGCCCCGTTCAGGTACACCGGGACCTGGGCGCGCTCGGCGAAGCGGGCCAGCGCCTCCCAGCCGCCGTCCCACCACACGCTGGACCCGGCAATGCACGCCGGCCGCTCGGCCGAGGCGAGCAGGGCCAGCGCCTCCTCCACCCCCTTCGGGTCGGGCGGCATGCGCGCCGTGGTCCGGTACCGGACCGGCATCTGCAGCGTGGCATCGTCCGCCGCGTTGCAGAGCACGTCCCAGGCGAGCTCGAGGAACACCGGCCCGGGGCGCCCAGAGAGGGCCACCCGGAAGGCCTTGGCCAGGTAGAGCGGGAGCAGCTCCGGGCTCGGGACCCGGTCCGACCACTTGGAGATGCGGTGGAAGAGATCCACCTGCTCCATCTCCTGGAGGCTTCCCCGGCTCTGGTTGAACATCGGCGCTGCGCCGCCGAGCAGGAGGAGGGGCGAGTTGGCGGCGTTGGCGTTGGCCACGCCGGTGAGCGCATCGGTGACGCCCGGACCGGCGGTGACCACCGCCACCCCCAGCCCGCGGGTGATGCGGGCGTAGGCGTCCGCGGCGTGCGCCGCGCCCTGCTCGTGGCGGGTGTCGATGACGGCGATGTCCTCCTCGACCAGCCCGGCGTAGATGGGCGCCACGTGCAGCCCGGAGAGGGTGAAGACGTGGCGGATGCCCTCGCCCTTGAGCATGCGCGCGACGAGCTGTCCGCCGGTGACCATGGCCATGGTGTGTGCTGTCCTAGCCTCGGTGCTCCCCCGATTCCAAGCGCTGGCTGACCACGCCTCCGCCTTCGCCCGCCCCTTGGGCGCCCGGGCCTACGCCCTGGGGTTGGCCGTCACCCGCCCCGACGGGACCACCCAGCCCATCCCGGTGGGGGCGACGCCGGTGGTCCTCCCCGCCGCCGACGTGGCGGCGCGCCGCGATGTCTCGGCCCGCATCGCCTCGGCCGGATTCAAGATGGCCCAGGCGGTAGTGCACGGACCGGACCGGGCCTGGCTCCTGGACTCGCTCGGACCGCTCGAGCGCCGCATCGTCGAGCGCTCCGCCCCCTCGCTGCGCCTCTTGGCCATCGCGCGGGTGGACTTCTTCGCCGCCCGGCGGCTGGCCGCCCTGGAGCTCAACGCCACCATCCCGGCCATGCCCGGCTACTCGGACATGGCCGCCGGCGCCTTCGTCGAGGAGGCAGGCCGGCTGGCCGGGCTGCCCGAGGCCGAGCGGGCCCGGCTCCGCGCGCTCAACGGGAGCAACGTGGAGGCCCTGCACCGGGCGCTGCTCTCCGCCTACGCCGCACAACGGGACGGAGCGCGGCCGGAGCGGATGGCCCTGCTCTGCCGCCGCGCCGACGCCCAGCTCACCGAGGTCGTCCACCTGGCCGGGCGCTTCACCGCGCTCGGCACGCCGGCGGAGGTGGTCCATCCGGACGAGCTCTCCGGGAACTGCCTGGTGCTCGCACGCGAGCAGCGCTTCGACCTGGTCTACCGCCACCTCTTCGTCCGCCGCCTGGAGGACGCCCGCCACCACTGGCTGGAGTCGTTGCTCGAGCGCCCGGAGGCGTTCTCCGCCGTGCTCCTCAACGGTCCGGCGGCGCACATCGAGACCAAGGCCAACTTCGCGCTCCTCTCCCGGGCCGTGGACGAGCCCGCCCTCGCCGCGCGCGCCGGGCTGACCGCGGAGGAGCTGGCCGCCCTCCGGGCCAGCGTTCCCTGGACCCGGATGCTGGCTCGCGCCCCGGGGCTCGACCCGGAGGGCCGCTCGGTGCCGGACATCGCCGCCCGGGTGGCCGCCGAGCCGGCGCGCTTCGTGCTCAAGCGGGCCTGGGACTACGGAGGCAAGGCGGTGTTCGTCGGGAGCCACGCCGGCGAGCTGGGATTCGCCGAGCGCTCCCAGGCGGCCTTCGGCGCCGCGCTGGACTGGCCGGCGCTGGTCGCCCGGGCCGCCGAGGACAGGCGCGGCGGAGGCTTCGTGGTCCAGGAGCGGGTGGAGGTCCCGCTGGAGACGCACCTCCTCGCCACCGACGCCGAGGCGAAGCGGGCCGACGTCTTCGTCGACTACTCCTCCTTCTGCTCGGTGGGTCTCGACGAGCAGCCGCCCTGGGGGGGCGTGGTCCGCGCCTCGGCCTCCCCCATCGTCAACATCCTCGGCGGGGGCGGCGTGTTGCCGGTGCTCACCGTCGAGGTGGCCTCCGCGCTCGACGCGGCGCTGGCCGCCCTGTCCGGGGGCGCCCCGAGGTGAGCGCCGGCGAGCCGGGCGCGGCGGCCCCCGACCTCCTGCGCCGGCTCGGGCTCCTGGACGCCGCCCTCTTGGTCATGGGGGGCATCGTTGGCTCGGGCATCTTCCTCAATCCCTCGGTGGTGGCCCGCATCGTCGGTACCCCGGCCCTCATCCTCGGCGCATGGCTGTTCGGGGGCGCCGTCGCCCTCGCCGGGGCGCTGGTCTACGCCGAGCTGTCCTCGCTCCGCCCGGAGGTGGGGGGCCAGTACGCCTTCCTGCGCGAGGCGTTCCACCCGGCGGTGGCCTTCCTCTACGGATGGGCGCTCCTCCTCGTGGTGCAGAGCGGCGGCATGGCCGCGGTAGCCATCACCTTCGCCCGCTACGCGGTGGAGCTCGTCGGCTGGAGGGTCCCCGAGGTGGCGGTGGCCGCCGCCGCGCTGCTCGCCCTGACGCTGGTGAACGCCGCCGGGGTCCGGGCCGGGAGCACCGCGCAGGGAATCCTGATGGTCCTGAAGATCGGCGCCATCGCCGCCCTGGTGGGCGCCGGGCTGCTCCTCGTGCCCGGCTCGCGCGCCAGCTGGCGCCCGGTGCTGGACCGCCCGCCTTCGCTCGGGGTCCTCACCGCCTTCGGCGGTGCTCTGATGCCGGTGCTCTTCGCCTACGGCGGGTGGCAGACCTCGGGCTTCGTCACCGGGGAGCTCCGCCGCCCGGCCCGGGACATGCCCCGCGCGCTGCTCCTCGGCGTCTCCGGGGTGGTGGTGCTCTACCTGGCGGTCAACGCGGTGTCGCTGCGCGTCCTCGGCGTGGATGCTCTGGCGTCCACCTCCACGCCCGCCTCGGAGGTGATGCGCCGGGCGCTCGGCGAGCGCGGCGCGACCTTCATCGCCGCGGCCATCACCCTCTCCGCCCTGGGGTTCCTCAGCCAGGGGATGCTCACCGCGCCGCGCGTCTACTACGCCATGGCGCGCGACGGCGTCTTCTTCCGGGCGGTGGGACGGGTCCAGCCGCGCACTCACGTCCCACTGCTGGCCGTCGTCCTCCAGGGGGTGGCGGCGCTGCTCATCGCCCTGTCGGGCAGCTACGAGCAGATCCTCGGCTACGTGGTCTCGGTGGACTTCATCGCCTTCGGGCTGACCGGGACGGCGCTCTTCGTCTTCCGCGCCCGGGGGGAGCGTGGCGCGGTCCCTGTCCCCGGCCACCCCTGGACCACCGGCTTCTTCGTCGCCGCCTCGTGGCTGGTGGTGGTGAGCACCGTCTTCCGCTGGCCCCAGAACACGCTCATCGGGCTCGGGCTCGTGCTCCTCGGCCTTCCCGCCTGGGCGCTGTGGCGGCGGCAGGCCGTCCACGGCGGCTGACGTACCCCCGCGGCGTTTCCGGTCCCACTGGATGGGAGTGCAGCGGGCGGCGAATGGGTTATGAAGCGCGCCGAGGAGACTCCACATGGCTCTCGAAACATCTGATTTTGCTCGCTCGCCGTCGCAGGTCGCCGCCGCGGAGGCCTCGCGGGGCTTCATGGCCGGCGTCTACCGCTGGATGACGGTGGGGCTGGCCGTCACCGGCGTGGTGGCCTGGTACCTGGTGGCCAACCCGCAGCTCCTGGCGCAGGTCTGGGGGTTCAAGTGGGTGCTCTTCATCGCCCAACTCGGTCTGGTGGTGGTGCTCTCCGCCGCGGTGACGCGCCTTTCGTTTGGCCTCGCCGCCGGCATGTTCCTGACCTACGCGGCCCTGACCGGGGTCACCTTCGGCGTCCTCTTCTACGCCTACACCACCGGGTCCATCGCCAGCGCCTTCATCATCACCGCCGGGGCGTTCCTCGCCCTGAGCCTCTACGCCAGCACCACCAAGCGCGACCTCTCCGGCTGGAGCACCTTTCTCTTCATGGGGCTGATCGGCGTCGTCATCGCCAGCGTGGTGCAGATCTTCTGGCCCAGCCCGATGCTCAACTTCGTCACCGGCTGCGCGGGGGTGGTGGTGTTCGCCGGGCTGACCGCCTACGACACCCAGAAGCTGCGTGCCTTCCGTCTCCAGGCGGGCGCCGAGGGAGTGGCGGCGCTGAGCATCGTCGGGGCGCTCACCCTCTACCTGGACTTCATCAACCTCTTCATCTCCCTGCTCCGCGTCTTCGGCGGCCGGCGCCAATAGCCGGAGCGCCTCAGGACGGCTTCTTCGTCAGCCGCGCCACCACCTCCCGGAGGAGCACCTGACCCTCCGGGCCGTGGAAGCTGCCCACCCAGTCGCCGGCGTCCCCCGCCTCGACGGCCCGGATGCTGGCCAGGACCGGGCCCCGGAGCGAGCGCTTCACCGAGGCGAAGGCCTGGGCCGGAACCTGCGCCAGGGCGGCGGCCCGCTCCACCGCCCGATCGACGAGCTGGTCCGGCGCGACCACCTCCTGGACCAGCCCCAGCCGATGCGCGTCGGCGGGAGCGAAGAGACCTCCCTCGCAGGCGATGGGGAAGAGCGAGCTCGGCGGGACCTGGCAGCGCAGCGTCTCCACCACCACCGAAGGGAGGCCGATCCCCAGCCGGACCTCGTTGAGCCCGATGACCCCCTCGCCGCCGGCCATCAGCCGCTGGTCCGCCTGCAGCGCGAGGACACATCCCCCGGCCACGGCGTGGCCGTTGACCGCCGCCACCACCGGCCAGGGCAGCATGAAGACGCGGAGCATGAACTCCGAGAAGCGCCGGATGAAGACGGTGAGCGCGGAGCGGTCGAGGTCGATGAGCGACGGCAGGTCGAGCCCGGCCGAGAAGGCCCGGCCGTGGCCGGTGAGGACGAGCGCCCGCGGAGGGGCGCCCCCGAGCTCGTCGAGGAGGGCGTTCATCCGGTCGAGGAAGGCAGGGTTGATGGCATTCGCCTTCCCGGCGTTCATCCGGAGGAGGGCGACGGTCCCCCTTCGCTCGAGCTGCATCAGGAGGCCGCCTGGGAGACGGGGACCGGCGCGGTGCCCTTCATCCGCAGCCGCTCCACCGGGCGCCCGCCGAGCAGATGGGCTTCGATGATCTCCACCACGTCGTCGACGACGACGCCGCCGTACCAGACTCCCTCCGGGTAGACGACCACGCTCGTGCCCAGGGCGCAGGCGTCGAGGCAGCCGGAGGCATTGGCACGCATCCGCCCTTTCAGGCCGCGCCGGTGGAGCTCCTCCTTGAAGCGGTCGAGCACCGCCTCGCTTCCCTTGAGCGCGCAGCAGCCCTTGGGGTTGTCCGGGTCACGCCGGTTGGTGCACACGAAGACGTGTCGCTCGTAGGGAGGCATCTGTCCCACGCTCCCTAGCACCACCGCGCCGGGCCCGCCTCGCGGCGTCGCCGGCGCGCGGGCCCTCCGTGCGTGTCAGACCCTTCGGACATGGTTGCCGGCCCTGATCGAGGTCACCCCGATGACCATTCCACGGCCTACTGCTCGCGGACGCGTCTATTACTTGTGTTGTAGCGAATGAACAACCACCACCCCTTGTGGGTCAAAGCTTGACAGGCTAGCGACCCTGGGGTTTCATCCGCAGCACGTCGACGCCTCCGGAGTCGAAGCGGGCGCCGCCTCGAGCCTGTGATCCGGGAGGGTGGTCCTCCTGGAAATCTCCTAGAAATCCAAGTGCTTCCACCGGTCACGGCCTCCGCGAGGGGCGGTGTGCTGCCAGACCGGTGCGTCCCTCGTCCGATGCGTTAGTTCCCCCGGGAGGCATCATGGAGCGTGAGTTGAAGCCGTCACCGTCGAGCAAGGAGCGGAAGGCAGGCCGCAAGGCCCGTGGCAGCGGCGGACTGTCGGTGCCTCGCTACTTCACCACGCCTGGCGTGGACCCGGCCGACGAGATGGCCTGGGAGCTCCGGACGGCTTCCATCAGCGGCGAGGACGGCAAGGCCGTCTTCGAGCAGAAGGACGTCGAGGTCCCCAAGACGTGGTCGATGCTGGCCACCAACGTCGTGGCCAGCAAGTACTTCCGGGGCACGCCCGGCACTCCGGAGCGCGAGTCGAGCGTGCGCCGGCTGGTGGCCCGGGTGGTGGACACGCTCACCCGCTGGGGCCAGGAGGGCGGCTACTTCGCCACCGAGCCGGACCGGGAGGCGTTCCACGCCGAGCTGACCCATCTGCTCCTTCGCCAGAAGGCGGCCTTCAACTCGCCGGTGTGGTTCAACGTCGGGGTGGAGACCCATCCCCAGTGCTCGGCCTGCTTCATCAACTCCGTCGAGGACTCGATGGAGAGCATCCTCGGCCTGGCCAAGACGGAAGGGATGCTCTTCAAGTACGGGAGCGGAACGGGGACCAACCTCTCCCCCCTGCGCTCCTCGAAGGAGCTGCTCGCCGGCGGCGGGACGGCCTCCGGCCCGGTGTCCTTCATGAAGGGCTTCGACGCCTTCGCCGGGGTGATCAAGAGCGGGGGGAAGACGCGGCGGGCGGCGAAGATGGTCATCCTCAACGCCGACCACCCGGATATCCTGGAATTCATCCGCTGCAAGGCGAGCGAGGAGAAGAAGGCCTGGGCGCTCATCGATGCCGGCTACGACGGCTCCTTCAACGGCGAGGCCTACTCCTCGGTCTTCTTCCAGAACTCGAACAACTCGGTGCGGGTCACCGACGAGTTCATGAAGGCGGTCGTCGAGGACCGTCCCTGGACCACCCACGCCGTCCGCGACGGGCACGCCATGGAGACCTACCGGGCTCAGGACCTGTTCCGGGAGATCGCCGAGGCGGCGCACCTGTGCGGTGACCCGGGACTGCAGTTCGACACCACGGTGAACGACTGGCACACCTGCTCGGCCACGGCGCGGATCAACGCCTCCAATCCGTGCTCGGAGTACATGTTCCTCGACGACTCGGCCTGCAACCTGGCGTCGCTCAATCTCATGCTCTTCCGCAGCCCGCTCGACGGCAGCTTCGACGTCGAGTCGTTCCGGCACGCGGTGGACGTGGTCCTCCTGGCCATGGAGATCATCGTCGGGTTCAGCAAGTACCCCAGCGAGAAGATCACCGTGAACAGCCATGCCTACCGCCCGTTGGGCCTGGGCTACGCCAACCTCGGCGCGCTGCTCATGGCCTCCGGGCTCCCCTACGACTCCGAGCCGGGACGGAACTACGCCGCGGCCATCACCTCGCTCATGTGCGGCGAGGCCTACCGGATGAGCGCCCAGATGGCCGACCGGATGGGGGCGTTCGGCGGGTTCGCCAAGAACCGCGAGCCGATGCTGCGGGTGATCGGCAAGCACCGGAAGGCCGCCTACCAGATCCCGGCGGAGGGCGTGGCCCCCGAGCTCCTCCAGGCGCAGCGCGGGTCCTGGGACGAGGCGCTGGCCCTGGGCAGCGAGGCCGGCTTCCGGAACAGCCAGGTGACGGTGCTCGCCCCCACCGGGACCATCGGCTTCATGATGGATTGCGACACCACCGGCATCGAGCCGGACATCGCCCTGATCAAGTACAAGAAGCTGGTCGGGGGCGGGATGCTGAAGATCGTCAACAACACCGTCCCCCTGGCGCTGGCCAAGCTCGGCTACTCCACCACCGCGGCCCAGGGAATCATCTCCTACCTCGACTCCCACGAGACCATCGAGGGCGCACCGGGGCTCAACCCCGAGCACCTGGCGGTGTTCGACTGCGCCTTCAAGCCGGCCAAGGGAGAGCGGAGCATCCACTGGCAGGGCCATCTGAAGATGATGGGGGCCACCCAGCCCTTCCTCTCCGGGGCCATCTCCAAGACGGTGAACCTCCCCACCGCGGCCACCGTCGAGGACATCGAGGAGGCGTACCTCGAGTCGTGGAAGCTGGGGCTGAAGGCGGTGGCCGTGTACCGGGACGGGTGCAAGCGGAGCCAGCCGCTGAACACCTCGCGGGCGGCAAAGGACGCGCTGGCCGGCCTGCCGGTCGAGGCGCGGCCGCTGCGCCGGCGACTGCCCGACGAGCGACGCGCCCTGACGCACAAGTTCTCCATCGGCGGCCACGAGGGATACCTCACCGTGGGGATGTACGAGGACGGCTCCCCGGGCGAGCTGTTCGTGGTCATGGCCAAGGAGGGCTCGGTGGTCTCCGGGCTGATGGACAGCTTCGCTACCAGCGTCTCGCTGGCCTTCCAGTACGGCGTGCCGCTGCAAGTCCTGGTGGACAAGTTCAGCCACACCCGCTTCGAGCCCTCGGGCTTCACCGGGAACCCGGACATTCCCATCGCCAAGTCGATCACCGACTACATCTTCCGCTGGCTGGCGCTGAAGTTCGGGTCCGGGCAGCCCGAGCTCACCGAAGGCTCGGAGGTCTCCGTCACGCCGGCGCGCTCCCTCCCCCAGCCGCCGGTCGATCCGCCCGCGGCCGCACCGCGCCAGGCGTTCCTCAACCAGCAGGACGCGCCGCCCTGCCATACGTGTGGGGCGATCATGTACAGGAGCGGCGCCTGCTACAAATGCAACAACTGCGGCGCCACCAGCGGCTGCAGCTGAGCGACGCACGCAGCGCGAGTAGCCGGCCCCGGAGGTTGCACCCGCTCCGGGGCCGTCGTTCGTTCAGGAGTCGCCGACCAGTCCGCTTCCCTCCAGCAGCCGGACGAGCTGCGCCCGCGATTCGGAGGACTGACCGCAGTACTCGACGACGCTGAAGCCCACCACGTCGGTGGCCTGTGCCAGCTCGCGGATGCACTCGGTGAGCTGCTCCAGCGACGGTCCTCCCGGCGTCGGGACGAGCATGTCCGGGAAGCTCCGGGGATCCAGAACATCGACATCGAGGTGGACGTAGGCGCGATCGAATCCGGCATCCCGGATCCGGTCGGCGAGAGCGCGGCCGCTGGTCGCTCCGCTCACCTCGGAGACAACGAGGCGCTGCTCCTCGACGTAGCGGGCCTCGGGGGGATCGAGATCCCGGCAGCCAGCGAGAAAGATCTGCCCCGGGGCGAGCGGCCGGTGGAGCTGCCGCGTGTATTCCTCCGGACCCTCCCCGAGGAGCGTCCTCAGCACCATGCCGTGGAAACGGCCGCTCGGTGAGCTCGCCGGCGTGTTCAGATCCGCATGGGCATCGAACCAGACGACGGC
>Ga0335082_10001163_pt1 | contig 28050 bp, 28 predicted proteins | sample Lox_Sample_41_FD_206718 | JGI IMG/M metagenome (GOLD analysis project Ga0335082, IMG submission 206718) | Soil microbial communities from Loxahatchee National Wildlife Refuge, Florida, United States - Lox_Sample_4.1 | ecosystem: Environmental > Terrestrial > Soil > Wetlands | place: USA... | reverse complement strand
CCGATCGGCCTGTACGAGGAACACCTGAAGAGCCTCGGTGTCGCAGCTTCCGTACTCGCCGACGTCGAGGCACGGGTCGAGGCCGAAGTGGCGCAGGCCGAGCAGGAGGCCCTGCGCAGCCGCGACCGCGTGCCGGTGCCGGCCACCGCCGTGGAGGGTGTCTATGCGAGCTAGGGTCGCTGCATGGCTGGGGGCGTCGCTCCTCGTGGCCGGGGCGCCGGGTCGAGCGCTGCCCCAGGAGCCCGGAGCCGACCTGGCGGCGGTCACCGTCGCGGGTCACCCGCTGCAGGTGGCGCGGGGCTTCACCGTCTCCGTCTACGCCGAGGGGTTGAGCGGGGCGCGGTTCATGGTCCTGGGCCCGGACGGCGCTCCGTACCTCTCGCTGACGCGCGAGGGGCGGGTGGTGAAGCTGATCGATGCGCACGGGAGCGGCCGCGCGGACTCGGTGCTCACCGTCGCGCGGGGACTGGACGCGCCCCACGGGCTCGCCTTCCGCGGCGACACGCTGTACGTGGCCGAGACGAACCGGGTGATCCGGTTCGTGCCCGGGAAGGCGGCGCCGGAGGTGGTGGTGCCGGACCTCCCGCACGGGGGCGGCCACTTCACCCGCACCATCGTGTTCGGCCCGGCGGACGGCAAGCTGTACGTCTCGATCGGCTCCTCCTGCAACATCTGCGACGAGCGCGACCCGCGCCGCGCCACCGTGATGCGGTACAACGCCGACGGGAGCGGCGCCGAGACCTTCGCGCGCGGCCTGCGCAACTCGGTGGGCCTCGCCTTCGATCCCGCGACCGGCGAGCTGTGGGGCACCAACAACGACCGTGATCTGCTGGGGGACGACCTGCCCCCGGACCGCGTCAACGTGCTGCGGCAGGGCGGCGACTACGGCTGGCCGCGCTGCTACCTGCCCGGCCACCCGAACCCGGAGTACCCCGGCGCGGACTGCGGTCACCTGGTGCCGCCGGGCATCACCTTCCAGGCCCACTCGGCGCCGCTCGGCATCGCCTTCTCGACCGGCTCCCAGTTCCCGCCCGCCTACCGGGGCGGGGCGTTCGTGGCGTTCCACGGCTCGTGGAACCGCTCGATGCCGACCGGCTACAAGGTGGTCTACGTGCGGCAGGAAGGCGGCCGGCCGGTCGCCATCAGCGATTTCATCACGGGCTTCCTGCCGGGGGGCGCGAACTCGGAGTGGGCCCGCCCGGTGGGCTTCCTGGTGCTCGGCGACGGGAGCCTGCTGGTGAGCGACGACTACGGCGGCCGCGTCTTTCTCGTCCGCTATGCCGGCCGCTAGGGCGCACCGCTGATCCGCGGGCTGCCGGCGGCCGCGCTGTCCGTCGCGCTCGCGGCCGGCGGCCTCGCGGCGGCGGACTCGGCGGCCGCGCAGGGCGCCGCTCAATCTGGGGCCGGCATCGACGTCGAAGCCTACCGGTTCCGGATCGCGCTGCCGGATTCGGGCGACACGATCCACGCCCGTGCCACGATCGTGTTCCGGCGTCCTCCGGCCGCGCGCGAGCTCACGCTCGATCTCGTCGGCCTCACGGTGGACTCCGTCGGCCGCTACGACGTCGCCGGGTCGGCCGGCCTCACCCGGGTTCCCTTCCGCCGCGACAGCACCTCGCTCGCCGTTTCGCTGTCCCCCTCTGGTGCCGGGCAGGCCGAGAGCCTCGCCGTGTTTTACGGGGGCGTGCCGCGCGACGGGCTCTCCATCCACCCGACCGCGGCGGGGCGCCCGGCCGCGTTCGCGGACAACTGGCCGGAGCGAGCCAGGAGCTGGCTGCCGACGGTGGACCGGCCGGCCGACAAGGCGGCGGTGTCGTGGCAGGTGAGCGCGCCCGCCGGGTGGCGCGTCGTGGCCAACGGACGCCTGGTGCGAAGCGGGCGCGAGCCCGGCGGCCGCGGCTGGTGGGAGTTCGAGGAGCGGCGTCCGATCCCCACCTACACGATGGTGCTCGGCGCCTCGCGCCTGACGGTGAGCGCCCATCGCCCGGCGGTCTCCGGCCGTGACACGATCCCCATCGAGGTCTGGGCGGAGCCCGAGGACTCGGCGTTCGCCGACGCGGTGCCGTTCCGCCGCGCCACGGAGGTCGTGGAGACGCTGCAGCGGCTGGTGGGACCGTTCCCGTACGAGCAGCTGGCGCACGTCGAGTCGTCGACCCGGTACGGCGGCATGGAGAACTCGACCGCCATCTTCTACGCGGAGCGGGGATACACCTCGCGGCGCATGGGCGAGGGCGTGGTGCGGCACGAGACCGCGCACCAGTGGTTCGGGGACGCGGTGACGGAGCGCGACTTCCACGAGCTGTGGTTGTCGGAGGGATTCGCGGACTACTTCGCCCTGGTGGTCGGCGCCGCGCTGGACGGCGATTCGGTGCTGCGGCGGGGGATGGCGGGGCTGGCGAGAGGGTACCTGGACTCGCGCGTCGTCGAGCGGCCGGTGATCGACACGGCGGTCACCGACCTCACCGACCTCCTCGACGCCAACAGCTACAACAAGGGCGCCTGGGTGCTGCACATGCTGCGCGGGACGATCGGCGACAGCGCGTTCTGGCGCGGCATCCGGGACTACTACCGCACCTGGCGCGACTCGTCCGTGACCAGCGCGGATTTTGAGCGCTCGATGGAGACGGCGTCGGGCCGGGACCTGGGCCGGTTCTTCGGCCAGTGGCTGCGCCGGCCCGGCTACCCGCGCCTCGACGTCGCCTGGCGGTGGGACGCGGCGGGGCGGCGGGTGGTCGTGGACATCGCCCAGGTGCAGCCCGCGGCCTGGGGGGTGTTCGATCTCCCGTCGGTGGCACTGGAGTTGCGCGACGGAGCGCGGGTCGTGGCGCGCCGCTCGGTGCCCGTATCGGCGGCGCGGCAGACCGTGACCGTCGATCTTCCGGCCTCGCCGACCGCGGTGGTGGTGGACCCCGACGGCCAGTGGCTTCTCACCGCCGCGGTCCGGAGCGCACCGTGAAGTTCCTCGTGATCGGCGCGGGCAAGCAGGGCTCCGCCTGCGCGTTCGACCTGTTGCAGCGGCCCGGGACCCAGCGGGTGGTGCTGGCCGACCGCGCCCTGGACCACGTGCCCGCCTTCCTGGAGCCCTGGACGGGCGGCGCCCTGGAGCTGGCACGCCTGGACCTGAAGGACGAGACGGCGGTCGCCGCCGCGATCGGCCGCGCCGACGCCGTGCTGTCGGCCGCTCCGTACTACTTCAACTACGACCTGGCGCGGCTCGCGGTGAGCGCGGGCGTCCACTTCGCCGACCTCGGCGGCAACACCGACATCGTGTTCAAGCAGAAGGGGCTCGACGCCGAGGCGGTCAGGCGCGGTGTCTCGGTCGTGCCCGACTGCGGCCTGGCGCCCGGGATGGTCAACATCCTCGCGGCGGAGGGGATCCGCCGGCTCGACCAGGCCGAGCGGGTCAAGATCTACGTCGGCGGACTGCCCCAGAAGCCGGAGCCGCCCCTCAACTACATGGTCGTGTACTCGCTGGAGGGCGCGTTCGACTACTACACGTCGCCCAGCTGGGTCCTGCGCGAGGGCAAGCGCGCCCAGGTGGATCCGCTGTCCGAGATCGAGCACATCGTCTTCCCGGAGCCGATCGGGAAGCTCGAGGCGTTCCACACCGGCGGCGGCATATCGACCCTGCCCTTCACCTGGGAGGGCAGGATCCGCACGATGGAGTACAAGACGCTCCGCTATCCGGGGCACGTGGCGATCATGAAGCCGATCCGGGAGCTGGGTCTCCTCGGGACCGAGCCGGTGGAGGTGAACGGCGTGCGGGTGCGGCCCCGGGACGCGTTCATCGCCATCGTCTCCCCCACGCTGACCAAGCCGCAGGGCCGCGACCTGGTGGCCCTGGTGGTCGAGGTGCGCGGGACCAGGGCCGGCGGGCCTGCGGCGACGCGGTGGCAGCTGGTCGATCGCTACGACGAGCGGAACCACGTCACCGCGATGATGCGCACCACCGGCTACTCTCTCGCGATCACCGGCCTGCTGCAGCTCGACGGCCGGATCACGGCCAGGGGCGTGCGCACGCCCGACGAATGCGTGCCGCCGGGCCCCTACCTCGAGGAGCTGGCGCAGCGCGGGATCGTGGTGGAGGAGACGCGGCTGTAGTGGAGGCGATCCGCATCCAGAGCTTCGTCACCGCCCCGCCCGCCGAGGTCTGGCGGGTCCTGCTCGGCCGTCCCGACGTCGTGCTCGATGCCCTGCCCGTCCGGGCGTGGCCCGATGGGCGCGAAGAGGCCGGTCCGTCGCGTCTGCGCACGCCGTGGCCGCGCGCCGGTGGCGGCGGGACCAGCGTCGAAATCACGCTGCAGTCGGTCGGCGGCGGCACGCGGGTGGAAGTGCGCCACGAGGGATGGGAGGAAGGCCCCGGTGTCCCGGACGAGGTGGCCGGGCACTTCGCCGGGTGGCTGCAGGGGCTCGCGGCCCTCGGACTGCTGGTGGAGACCGGCACGGACCCGCGGGCGTCGACCGCCGCGCTCGCCGGGCGCGAGCGTTACTTCGCGTCGGCCGAGATCCCGTCCGGCGCGGACACGGTCTTCCGCGCCATCACCGACGCCGACGTGCTCCGACGCTGGAGCGAGGACGCGTTCGACGCTACGGAGCTCATGGAAAGCGTCGAGGACCGCTTCGTCCGGTGGAAGATCCCTTCGCCGGTCGGCCCCTCCGGCGAGCTGGTGATGATCCTGCGCCCCACGCCCCGAGGAACCCACTGTGCCGTGGCGGAGTACGGGGTGGTAGGCCGCGCGGCCTCCTCGCGGTGGCCCAGGATGCTGGAGCGCCTGGCGCAGTTTCTCCGCTAGCACGGATTCGTCACCATGCCCGACCTGGTGCGGCTGTTCCGCTACGACCGGTGGGCGAACCGCGAGGCACTCGGCTCGGTTCGCGCCATTCCGTCCCCGCCCGCCCGCAGCCTGAAACTGCTCGGGCACATCGTCGGCGCCGAGGCGCTGTGGCACGCGCGGCTCACGGGCCGGGAGGCCCCGCTGCCGGTCTGGCCGGACCTGTCGGCGGGCCAGGTCGAGACGTGGCTCGGCGACATCGACGGCCTGTGGCGGAAGTACCTGGAGCACGCGGTGCCCGCCCGGCTGGACGAGCGCGTCGAGTACGTCAACTCGCGCGGGGAGGCCTTCACCAGCACGGTCGAGGACGTGCTGACGCACATCGTCGTGCACTCGGCGTATCATCGCGGGCAGATCGCGGCGGACGTCCGCGCGGCCGGCCACCAGCCGGCCTACACGGACTTCATCCACGCGGTCCGCACCGGCCGGATCCCCTAGGCCGCGCCTCGAGGAGGGCGCGGGGAACGGAGCTTGCGGAGGTATCCCGCCGTTGCAGCGCCCGAGGATTCAACGCCGAGTGGCACATTGGAAAGGGGAGTTGAACGATGGCAGATAAGAAAGCCGATCTCGCGGGCCCCGGGATCAGCACGTACGAGGAGGTCGCGAAGATCCTGCCGAAGGACTACAAGTCGCTGCTCGATCCGAAGGAGACCCAGGTCGCGATCACGGCGGCGAAGCGGTTCATCGAGGACGGGTTGTGCCGGGAGCTGAACCTGATCCGGGTCGAAGTCCCGTTGATCGTGAGCCGGGAGAGCGGCGTCAACGACTACCTGGACCGCGACGGCTCGCGCACGCCGATCGAGTTCCCCTGCGGCCTCGGTCTGGAGAAGCGGATCAACGGCCAGATCGTGCAGGCCGCGACGAAGTGGAAGCGGATGGCGCTGAAGCAGTTCGGGATGAAGCCGGGCGAGGGCCTGGTGACCGACATGCGCGCGGTGCGCAAGGACTACTTCCTCGACCACGACCACTCGTCGTACGTGGACCAGTGGGACTGGGAGCGGACGATCACCGCGGATCAGCGGAACCTCGCGTTCCTCAAGGACGTGGTGCGGCGCATCTGGAAGGTGATCGTCGGTGCCGAGCACCAAGTGATGGAGATGTTCCCGAAGCTGAAGGATCCGCGCTATCCGGCCCTCCCCGAGGAGCTGAAGTTCCTCCACGCCGAAGAGATCCTGGACATGTACCCGGACCTGCCGCGCAAGCAGCGCGAGACGCAGATCCTCCAGAAGTACCCGGCGGTCTTCATCATCGGGATCGGATGGGTGCTGAAGGACGGGTACCCGCACGAGATGCGCGCGGCGGACTACGACGACTGGGTGACGCCGACCACGTCGGAGAGCGGCAAGCCGATGCACGGCTTGAACGGCGACATCCTGGTCTGGAACCCGGTCACCAAGCGACGGCACGAGCTGAGCTCGATGGGCATCCGGGTGACCAAGGAGACGCTGAAGCAGCAGCTCGAGATCAGCGGCCAGCTGGACTTCCTGAAGCTGCCCTACCACCAGGCGATCATGAAGGACGAGATCCCGCTCAGCGTCGGCGGCGGCATCGGCCAGTCGCGCACGGTGATGTACCTGCTGCGCAAGGCGCACCTGGGCGAGGTGAGCGTGACCGTGTGGCCGGATGCGCTGAACAAGATCTGTGAAGAGCGGAATATTCACGTGCTACGCTGAAGAGTGAGAGGCGAGGGGTGAGTCGCAAGACGTTCAAGTGAGAGGTGAGGGGCAGGACGTGAGAGGGGGCCCCTCACCTCTCACTTCTCACCTCTCACGTTAGTATTCCCCCCGTGCTCTGGCCCTTCGCCGCCCTCTGGAACGTCGCCCTCACCTTCGACGCGTTCCTCCAGCAGTCCACCCAGCACCGCGAGTTGTGGTCGGGCGTGTACAAGACCGCCCAGGTACCGGCGTGGGCGACGGAGGCGGCCGCGAAGCTCGGCGGCCGGTTCCGGTTCGTGGTGCTGGCCGAGGACTGGTGTGGGGACGCGTCGAGCACCGTGCCCGTGGTGGCCCGGTTCGCCGAGGCGGCTGGCGTCGAACTCCGGATCCTGCGGCGCGACCGGTATCCGGAGGTCATGGACCGCTATCTCGGCCCCACCGGCTCCCGTGCGATCCCGGTCGTCGTCGTGTTGACCGACGGCATGGAGGAGATCGGCCACTGGGGCTCCCGGCCTGCCGAGCTGCAGGCGTTCGTGATGGCCGAGCGGGCCCGGGGCCGGACGTCGAAGGACTACTTCGCCGAAGTCCGGCGCTGGTACGCGAGGGACCGAGGCGAGTCCACCCTGCGGGAGGTCCTGGCGGTGATGGGCGGGGGTGGCTGAACCCGCGGACGCCCCCGGTGTACGTATCTTCCTGTCCGACCCACGACACAGCCGTCGTACCCTACTCGCGGAGGCCTCGCGGATGCGTCTTCGCCTCTTCGTACCACTGGTGACCGGTGCGGCAGCCGCCCTCGGCGCGGCCCCGGCCGCCAAAGCCCAGCAGCCGTCGGCGCAGCTGGCCACCCTGGAGGTCGGCCAGGTGGCGCCCGACTTCACCCTGACCGGAGCCACGCGCTACGGCATCCTGCGCTCTCCCGTGCGGCTCGGCGACTTCCGCGGCAAGACCGTGGTGATCGCCTTCTTCTTCAGGGCCAGGACGCGCGGCTGAACGATCCAAATGCACGCGTACCGTGATCAGTACGCGAAGCTGTTTCATGGCGGGCAGAACGTCGTCCTCATCGCGATCAGCGCCGACTCCGCGGACGCGCTGGCGAGCTGGGCCCGGGACGACCAGTTCCCGTTCCTGATGGCGTCCGACACCGGCTCGGTGGTGGGCCGGCGGTACGGCGCTTACGTCCAGCGCTCCAACATGGACAACCGGACCCTCTACGTCGTCGGGCCGGACGGGAAGATCGCGTGGAAGGCGGCCCCGTTCCGGGAGATCGATCCGACTGCCTACACGGAGCTGGGTGCGGCGATCGACCAGGTAGCCGGACGGGACTCGACGACCAGCCACTAGCCCCGTTTCCCGGCGTGCAGGCGTGGGGGGCCCGGCAACGGGCCCCCCGTCTCGTCCCCTGGCCGGGCGTCTCCCTGCTCCGAGCTTCGGGACTGAGGGCTCGCCAGTCGCGACTGACCCCGTTATATTCCCGATTCCGGAATATGGAACGCCAGCCGTCCCTTCGGCCAGGCGACGTGGCCATCGCCCTCCAACTCGCCCGCACGCCCGGCGCGCACTACGCCGCCATCGCCACAGTGCTTCGGGTGGGCGTCGCGGAGGCACATCGCGGCGTTCGGCGGCTCGGGCTGGCGGGGCTCGTGATGCCGGGCGAGCGGCGGGTGGATCGGCAGGCGCTGGTGGAGTTCCTGGTCCACGGGGTCCGCTACGTGTTCGCCCCCGTCCTCGGCGGCGAAGCATCGGGCGTCGCGACGGCCGCGGCGGCGCCGGGCCTGGTGGGGAAGTTCCCGGCCGGCGCCGCCGTCGTGTGGCCGTACCAGGGCGGCAAGTCGCGCGGCCGCAGCCTGCTGCCCCTGTACCGGAGAGCGCCGGCCGCGGCGCTCGAGGACCCGTGGCTGTACCGGGCGCTCGCGCTGGTGGACGTGCTGCGCACCGGGCAACTGCAGGAGCGCCGCCAGGCGCGGGCACTGCTGGACGAGGATCTCGCCGCGCCGCCGGCGTGAGCGGAGCCGGGGCGGGAACTGACGGGAGCGGCTAGCCCCCGAGGGCTTTCAGGGCCGCAGCCTCGATGTCCTGGTCGGTGCCGGTTCCGGTGTAGACCACGCGGCCCCGGGCGTCGACCACGACGACGTACGACGTCGTGGGGGCCTGGTAGGCGCGGACGGCGGCGCCGGTCGCGTCGAACAGGAACCGGAACGGGTAGCGATGCTCCTCGGCGTGCCGCTTCACCGCGGCCGGCGTCTCGTTCACGGCCACGGCGACTTCGACGAACTCCACGCGGTCCCCGAACCTGGATTGCGCGGCCACGACCTTCGGCATCAGCGCGGCGCAGATCGGGCACCAGGTCGCCCAGAACTCGAACACCACCGGTTTCTTCCCGACCAGGCTGGCCAGGTCCACGGCCCGCCCGTCGAGGTCCTGCACCACGGCCGAGGGAGCGGCGGCCCCGATCGCGAGCCCGACTTGGTCGTCCTGGGCCCGGAGGCGGACCGGGCCGAGGAGCGTCAGGCCGAGGGCGGCGAGCGGGAACACCGCGGCGCGAGCGCGCCTCACCACACCTGGCCCGCGAGCACGAAGTAGTATTCGGCCATCACCAGCAGTACCACCCCCGCCCCCCGCTTGATCCACTCCAGCCACCGGCCGGACCTGGGCAGCGCGCCGAGGGTCCCGGAGAAGATGCCCGCCGCGACCAGGATCGCCGTCATGCCGAGCGCGAAGACGAACAGGTAGGCGAAGCCGAGCACGCCGCTGCGCGTGGCGGCGACCCACGTGAGGACGGCGGCGAACGCCGGGGCGCCGCACGGGGCGGCGACGATGCCGCTGGTGGCCCCCATCAGGAACACGGCGGGATACGAGCCGCCCGATAGCCCGCCGGCCCAGGCCATCAGTCGGGCGGGGGCGCTGACCGGAATGGTGCCGAGCATCGCGAGGCCGAACAGCAGCAGCAGGTTGCCGACGACCAGGCGCGCCCACCAGCTGGACGACACCGTCCCGAACAGGCTGCCCGACAGGCCCGCGATCAGCCCGAGCACCGCGTACAGGAGCGCCAGGCCGGCCGCGTAGGTGAGCGTGAGACCGACGGTCCGCCACCGCCCTCGCCCGGACGCGCCGGCGCCGATGATGCCGACCGTGATCGGGATCATCGGATAGATGCAGGGTGTGACGCTGGTGGCGACGCCGGCCGCGAACAGCGCGCCGAGCGCCGCGAGCGGGTGCTCGCGCAACAGGGAACCGACGCCGATCGCCAGCGTCATCGCGTGGGGCACGGAGGAACTATACGGCGAAGCGGGGGCGCGATGAAGCCGCCTCGTCGCCCGGGTGCGGCCCTAGTACCCCAGGGTCACCGTCGTCCCGAACTGCAGGTGGGCGTCGGGACTCCAGCCGACCTCGATGCCGAAGCAGGAGCCGCGCCCCACCTGCGCGATGGCCCCGACTCCGTAGCCGCTGTGCAGGCCGGACCACTGGAAGCGCTCGCCCTCGTCCCACACGCGGCCCACGTCGGCGTGGGCGACGAGCCACAGACGGTACGGGCTCAGGCCGAGGGACGCGTCCCAGTACTTGTATCGCAGGTCCGCGCTCGCCAGCGCGGTGTTCGGGCCGAGCCAGCGGCCCTGGATGTTCTGCCGCAGCGTGGTGGTGCCCCCGAAGCCGTCGGTGGGCAGCCAGCTCGTCAGGCGTTCGTAGGCGACGAAGAACGGGATCGCGCCCCGCGCCAGCTGCACGGCCTGGCGGAAGGCGAGCACCACCTCGGGATCGAGGGGCACGAACTCGTTCGCCTCGACGGCCCAGCGGGTGTAGTCGAAGTCCCCCGCCCGCCGGAGGGCCCGCGCACCGATCACCTCGAGGAAGATCCCCCGCGACGGGGACGCTTCCTCGTTGCGGGTGTCGAACAGCAGGCCTCCTCGCAACTCGATGCCCGTGGCGCCGCCCGTGTCGGACGCCGCGCCGCTCGCCAGGTCGAGGCCCAGCGCCGTCGGCGCGCCGCCCAGCGCCTCGGCGCGGTAGTGGCGGTACTGGGCGCCCACCAGCACGCGGACGGGACCCGCGACCCGGTGCTGGATGCCCACCAGCGCCGTGGTGCGGGTGAGGGAGTAGCGGTAGTAGTGGCTGTCGCCGCCGTTCGCGGCCTCGAGCGAATCACTGATGCGGCTGTCGTTGCCGAGACCGAAGTACGGCGCGCGCTGGAACCGCTCGTACGATCCGATCAGGAGGAACCGCCAGCCCGGGACGCGGCCCGTGTTGTTGTAGGCGAGCGACAGCGTCCGGGTGCCGCTGGTGGAGATGCTCGCCCCGGGGCTGATGGAGGCTCCGCTCGGGATCGGCCCGGGGGGCGCCGACTTCCACCAGCCGCCGACGAGCGTGGCCCCCAGTCCCTCGAGCGAGCTGTAGGTCGGAATCGGAAACAGGACGAAGGACCACGGCTCGTCGGGCACCTGGGCGCGCGCCACGGGCGCCGCCGTTGCGAGGGCCGCGAGCGCCGCCGTCGCCGCCGCCCGTGCCGGTCTCACCGACCTGCGGGCCTCTCGTACAGGTGGGCGCAGTCCACCAGCCGCGCCTCGCGGCCGTCGTGGACCGCGAACTGGCTGCCCGGAAAGAAGCCCGCCGCGCCGAACTCGCCGCGCTTGTTCACCGCGTAGTAGTTGAGTCCGTAGGTGGGCCGGCCGGCGGCGTCGAGCAGCCGGGGCTCGCTCATGGCGACGGCCCGCCGCAGCGTCTCGAGACAGGCGTCGGTGGGCGAGAGGCCGCGGCGCATCCCCTCCACGGTGGCGAATCCGCCGCACACCATGATGTTGCACTCACCGAGGCCGGTGGAGCCGGCCGCGCCCACGTCGTTGTCCACGTACAGCCCGGCGCCGACGATCGGCGAGTCGCCCACGCGGCCCGGGACCTTCCACGCCAGCCCGGCGGTGGTGGTCACCGACGCGATGGCGCCGGCGGCGTTGACGGCGCTGCAGTTGATGGTGCCGTGCGGCGGCGTCGGGAACGCCTCTCCCTCCGGCACGTCGCGATAGCTGTCGTCGGGACTCAGGTTGGCCCGCCAGCGCAGCCAGGCCTCTCGCGACCGGTCGGTGAGCAGATCCTCGATCCTGAACCCGAACTGCACGGCGAAGTCCTGCGCGCCCCTGCCCACGAGCAGGATGTGGTTGGTGTACTTCATCACGCACCGGGCCACCTCGCTCGGCGTCTTGATCCCCTCGAGAGCGCCCACGGCGCCGGCGCGCCTGGTGGGCCCGTGCATGCAGGCGGCATCGAGCTGCACCACGCCGTCGGCGTTGGGCAGGCCGCCGTAGCCCACCGACATGTCGTCCGGGTCCAGCTCCTGGATCTTCACCGCCTCCACGGCGGCGTCGAGCGGGTCCGTGCCGTGGTTCGCGATCAGCTCCATCGCCTTTGCGACGCCGCGGATCCCGTTGGCGGAGGCGATCACGCACGGCCGGGCCGGCGGTCGCCGCACCACGGCCGGCGCGCCGGGCGCGCCCCCCTTCCGCGCCGCGGCCCGCACCAGCGGCACGGCGGCGGCGCTGCTCAGGACGAAGTCGCGGCGAGAGAGCGTGTCGGTCACGGAGACTCCTGGGGCGGGTTGGGCGCTTCGGCCGGAGAAGATACGGTGCGCGGGACGTGGATGGCCACCGCGCCGAACCGCGCGCGGCCCGAGAGCGTGTAGCGCGCGTCGGCGAGGAGCACCTCCCAGCCGTCTCCGGAGCGCAGCACCTCGAAGACCGGGAAGCGGGCCCACCCGAGGAAGGTGCGACCCTGGTCGGTGGCTGCGGCGGCGGTGCGCGCGGCGGGCGCCTCCACGCCGGTGTAGCGCTGGATCAGCGGGCCCTCGCGCAGGTAGTGCGGCCGGTGGAGCCAGTCGAACGCGCCCAGCTCGTAGACCGTGTCGCGCTGGATCACCACGCTGCGCCGGAACGGGTCGAGCGGCAGCGGCGAGACCATCAGCCGTCCGGCGGGCGGGCCCGCCTCGGCGAAAGCCGCCTCCCGGACCATCGCGCGGGCGGCGAGGTTCGAGGCCGCCATCGCCACGACGTACGCGGTCGCCAGGCCCAGCGCCCAGCGCGCGGCCCGCTCCGGCCGCGCGGTGCCGCGGCGCCGCAGCCCGCGTGCCACCAGCCACCCCAGACCGAGGACCAGCCACATCCACGGGTCCACGATGAACAGCGTGTCGCCGTGGAACCAGTGGCCGCTGAACGGCATCAGCAGCCGTACGCCGTAGGTGTTGCACAGGTCGAGCAGCGGATGCGTCAGCACCCCGACCAGCGACAGCACGAGCAGCGCGCGCGGGACCGCGGGCTCACGTTCGGGGCGGCCGCGGCGGCGCACCCAGCGGTCCCAGGCGAGCATCATCCCGGTGAGGACGAACGGCCAGACGACCATGGCCAGGACGCCGTGGGTCCAGCCGCGGCGGAAGCCGAGCGCCTCGACGGGGCGGTTCAGCCAGTAGAGGATCCCGTCCACGTCGGGGATGTTCACGGCCACGAGCAGCGTGGCGGTCGCGAGCGGCGTGCGCTTGCGCAGCCCGGTCTCCGCGAGCGCGGCGCCGACGAGGGTGTGACAGAGGTTGTCCATGCGGTTTTGGCTTGACGGCGCCGGAGCGCCGTGTCATGTAGTGGGAGCCCGCCGCTCGTGGCGGATCGTGCTGTCCGCACCCCGAGGTGCCGGCCATGCTGGAGACGCTGGATCTCGACAAGAAAATCGACAAGCCGGCCTACGACAAGTCGTTCCCGGCGCTGCGGGACAAGCTCCGCGACCTCCAGCGGCAGTGCTACGACGCGAAGATCCCGGTCGCGGTGGTGTTCGAGGGCTGGGACGCCTCCGGCAAGGGCGAGAGCATCGCCAAGCTGGTCGAGCGGCTCGATCCCCGCGGCGTGAAGGTGCACCCGATCTCGGCGCCGCTCGAGGACGAGAGGCTGCGCCCCTTCCTGTGGCGGTTCTGGACCAGGATCCCCGGGCGCGGCGAGATGGCAGTGTTCGACCGCTCGTGGTACGGCCGCGTCCTCGTGGAGCGGGTGGAGAAGCTGATCAAGCCGGAGCAGTGGCGCAGCGCCTACAACGAGATCGCCCAGTTCGAGCGGATGCTGACCGACGACGGGATGGTGATCGTCAAGTTCTGGCTCCACATCAGCGAGAAGGAGCAGAAGCGCCGCTTCAAGGAGATCGAGAAGAGCAAGTACGACTCGTGGCGCGTCACCAAGGAGGATTGGGAGCACCACCGGCAGTACGACGACTACGCCGAGGCGGCCGAGGAGGCGTTCGAGCGGACCAACACGGCCTACGCGCCGTGGACCATCGTCGAGGCGACCGACAAGCGGTACCGGATCGTCAAGATCTTCAAGACCCTCGCCGATGCGATGCAGACCGCCGTGAGCGCGAAGGCGCAGCAGCCGTCGGCCATGAAGCGCGCCCCCCGTGCCAGCGTCTCGGTGCAGGCGTTGAAGGAGATGGAGACCGTCCTCGACAAGGTGGACCTGACCCGGGCGCTCAAGCGGAAGGACTACGAGGAGCAGCTCAAGGAGTACCAGGTCCGCCTGCGCCAGCTGGAGTTCCGGTGCTTCGAGGAGCGGCGGCCGGTGAGCGTCGGCTACGAGGGATGGGACGCGGCGGGAAAGGGCGGCAACATCCGCCGGGTGACCGAGGCGCTCGATCCGCGCGGCTACTCGGTGATCCCGATTGCGGCGCCCAAGGGCGACGAGGCGACGCACCACTACCTGTGGCGGTTCTGGTGCCAGATCCCCAAGGCGGGCCACCTCGCCATCTTCGACCGCACCTGGTACGGCCGGGTGCTGGTGGAGCGCGTCGAGGGATTCTGTTCCGAGGCCGAGTGGCGCCGGGCCTACCAGGAGATCAACGAGTTCGAGCTGTCGCTCACCAACGCCGGGATGATCCTGGTGAAGTTCTGGCTCCACATCTCCAAGGACGAGCAGCTGCGCCGGTTCAAGGAGCGGGAGAAGATCGCGTACAAGCAATACAAGATCACCGAGGAGGACTGGCGCAACCGCGGCAAGTGGGACGCCTACCGGCAGGCGGTCGTGGACATGCTGCAGAACACCAGCACGTCCTACGCGCCGTGGACGATCGTCGAGGCCAACGACAAGCTGTGGGCCAGGATCCGCGCGCTGCGGACCATCGTGGAGGCGATCGAGGCCGGCCTCGACGGCAAGAAGAACACCAAGAAGGGCAAGAACAAGAAGAAAGACCGGGACGACTAGGCGCCCGGGCGGCCGGGCGGTTCGCCCGCGGCCGTCCGGGCGCGCAGCAGCGCCTCGGCTTCGCGCCGCCCCGCCAGCATCGCGTCCACGTCGGCGCCCACGGCCCGCGCCGCCGTGAGGTCGGCGCTGATCTGATCCAGGGTGCCGACGCCGGCCGTCAGCCGCAGCAGGTCCAGCCGGATGTTCTCGAGCGCTGCGACCGACGTGGCCAGCCGCTTCGCGACGGTGTCGCGCTCCCTCGACAGGTCTTCGCGCAGGCGCTGCCGCGCGAGTGCCGGTGCGCCCTCCCCGGCCGCCGCCAGGGACGCCGAGCGCCCGCCCAGGCTGTCGTCTCCCGCACCCGCCAGCAGGGCGCTCAGCTCCTCGCTCCGCGCCCGCAGCCCCTGCGCGTCGGCTTCGAGGCGGCGGATCACGCCGGGGAGGTCCTGCAGCTGCTTGCGCGTCTGCTTCGGCAGCGCCGCGAACAGCGCGTCCGCCGCCACGCCGATGGCGATCTCCGTCGGCCGGTGCCCGGCGGCGGGCAGGAGCGCCGTGCGCCGCATCCCCAGGCGCGCGAGCCGCGCGAACCACTCGCCGACCCTGCCGTTCCAGATCCACGACTGCAGGCTCTTCGCCGGGTCGCGAGGCGTCACCCGGCGGCCGGGGAGCACGAGGCCCGTCACCGCGCCGCCCACCGTCACCGCCGCGCCGATCCCGAACGTCAGCAGCCACTTCAGAGAGGTGGTCCAGTCCATGGGGGCACGCGCGGCGATGACGCCCGCCGCCACCGTCGCCACGGCGAGCCCGCCGTAGGTGAGCCAGCGGATGAGGCGTCCGACGAGCGGCGGATCGGCCGCGGTCTCGAAGGCGGCTTCCTCGCGACGCTGCGCCGCGCGGTCCCGCAGCGCGAGCCGGATGTCCTCGATCGAGTAGCCCGACTGCAGCACGCGGCGGGTGAAGTGGACGCGGTACAGGGCGTAGGCGGCGAGCGGTCCCGCGAGGAAGATCGCCGTGCCGACGTCCGGAAGCTCGCCCCCCAGCACCTTGGTGACCACCATGAGCCCCATCAGTGAGCTCCACACCGCCAGCGGGCCCCTGGAACCCGCGCCCCGCAGCAGCCACACCCGGATCGGCGCCGGCGTCTCGCGGGCCAGGGCCGTGGACTCGGCCACGGCGGCGGCCAGCGCCTCGCCGGTCTGGAACCGCTCCGCCGGCGGCTTGGCGAGGCAGCGGTCCACGGCCTGGGCGAGCCTGCCCGGCACGCCGGGCGCGACCGACGCCAGCGGCGGCGCGGGCCGGGTGATGTGCATCGCCAGCAGCGCGGCCGTGTCGGGCGCGTCGAAGGGGAGCCGGCCGCTCAGCGCGTAGAACGCCACCACGCCGAGCGAGTAGAGATCGCTGCGGCCGTCCACCGGCTCGCCGCACGCCTGCTCGGGACTCATGTACTGCGCCGTGCCGAGCACCTCGCCGACGGCCGTGCCACCCGCCGCGTCGGCGTGCCGCGCGATGCCGAAGTCGCTCACCAGCGCGCGCCCGGTGGCCTGCTCGAGCAGGATGTTGTCGGGCTTCACGTCGCGGTGCACGATGCCGCGCAGGTGCGCGTAGGCCAGCGCCCACGCCACCTCCTGGATCAGCTTCGTGCCGTCGCCCGGCGACAGCGGCCCGCGGGCCTGGAGGCGCCGGCCCAGTGTTTCGCCCTCGACGTACGCCATCACGAAGAAGACGAACTCGCCCACTTCGTCCACGGCGAAGATCGGCACGATGTTGGGGTGCGAGAGCTTGGCCGCCAGCTGCGCCTCGCGCAGGAAGCGCTGCCGGAGCGTCGGCTGCGCGGCCATCGCGGGCGGGAGGAGCTTGAGGGCCACCGGGCGGTCGAGCGCGACGTCGCGGGCCAGGAAGACGACGCCCATGCCGCCGCGGCCCAGCTCGCGCTCCAGCGAGTAGCGGCCGGCCAGCGCGCGCTGCAGCGCGACGAACTCGGGCGCGAGCGGCGGCGCGATGTCAGCCACGCCGCGGCTCCCTGGGCAGCTCGCCCGTGATCGCGCGCACGCCGCCAAGCAGCGCCTCGACCTGCTCGGCCGCGTCGGCGCTGCGGGACAGGGCGTCCATCACGTCGCGTGCAGCGGCCAGGTCGACGGTCAGCTCCGCGACGCTTCCGGTGCCGGCCTTGAGGCGCAGCAGGTTGAGCCGGATGCCTTCCAGCGCCGCCACGGTCGTGGCGAGGCGGCCCGCCGCCTGGTCGCGCTGGCGGGTGAGGTCGGCGCGCAGCCGCTCGCGCGTATCCACCACCGAGGCCGCCTGGAGGTCCGGATGGCGCGTGGCCCCCGGCTCGCCGAGGCCCGCCAGCGCGCCGTTCAGCTCGTCCACCGTCTGGCGCAACTTCCCCGCGTCACGCTGGAGCCGCTCGATCAGGGGCGGCAGCTCCTTCAGCTCCTTGCGCTGCGCCTTCGCGAGCGACTCGAACAGGGCGTCGGCCGCGAGGCCGAGGGCCAGCTCGGTGGGCCGGTAGGTCAGCTCGGCGGGCGTGGCGCGGCGCGTGAGTCCAACGCGCGCGAACCGCTCGAGCCAGCGCGCGAACTTGCTCGACCAGAACTTCAGCCTGAGCTCGGCCGCGAGGTCCCGGGTGATCGGCTTCCCGGGACGGATGCGGTGGACGATGTAGCCGAGCAGGGCCGCGGTGCCGGCGCCGACCGTCACCGAGACGGCGGCCTGCAGCGGCCAGCCCATGAGGCGGCCGACGCTGAGGACCAGTGTGACCAGTCCGGCGATGGAAACGCCGCCCGCCACGAAGGTGGCCCGGTAGACGAACCGCGCCCACGCCGGCGGCGCGGCCCCGAACTCGTACGTCAGCTCCTCCCGCCGGCGCTCGGCGACGTCGCGCACCGCAAGCCGCGCGTCGTCGAGGCTGTAGCCCTCGGCCAGGAGGCGACGCAGCCGCCAGGTGCGGTAGCCGGCGTGCAGCGCGAACGGAGCGCCGAAGTAGAGGCCGAGCGCCCCGGTGAGCGCCGCCGACACGCCGAGGGGGCGGGCCAGGAAGCTGAACAGCGCCATGGACGGCACGGTGCCGATGCCGAAGTACCACAGCAGGTAGGCGACCTTGCTCTCCTGCCCCTTGGTGAGCCAAATCCGCACCGGCACCGGCAGCTCGCGGCGCCTCTCGACGGTCTGCGCGATCGCCTCGGCGAGCGCCTCGCCGGTGGGGAAGCGGTCCGCCGGGCTCTTCCGCAGGCAGCGGTCCACCGCGCGCGCCAGGCGGCTCGGGACGCCGGCCGCGACCGCGGCCAGCGGCGGCGCGGGCCGGGCGACGTGCATCGCCAGGAGGCCGGTGGTGTCGGCGGCGGTGAACGGCAGGCGTCCCGACAGCGCGAGGAAGCCCACGACACCGAGGGCGTAGATGTCGCTGCGTCCGTCCACCGGGTCGCCGTTGGCCTGCTCCGGGCTGATGTACTGCGCGGTGCCTAGCACCTCGCCGCCGGCCGCGTCCACCGTGCGCGCGGCGATGCCGAAGTCCATCACCACCGCGCGGCCGGTGCCGCGCTCGAGCATGATGTTGTCGGGCTTCACGTCGCGGTGGATCACGCCGCGGCCGTGGGCGTAGCCCAGCGCCCAGGCCACCTCCTGCAGCATCCGCGCGGCCTCGTGCGGCGTGAGCGGCCCCCGGGCGCGGAGCCGCTCGCCCAGGGTCTCGCCCTCCACGAAGCCCATCACGAAGTAGACGAGGCCGGCGGCCTCCTCGACGGCGTGGATCGGCACGATGTTGGGTTGCGCCAAGCGCGCGGCGGTGCGGGCCTCCTCGAGGAAGCGGCGGCGCCGGGCGGGGTCGGCGGCCAGCGCCGGCGGCAGCAGCTTGATGGCCACCGGCCGGTCGAGCGCGACGTCGCGGGCGAGGTAGACGACGCCCATGCCGCCGCGGCCCAGCTCGCGCTCCAGCGAGTAGCGGCCGGCGAGCGCGCGCTGCAGGGCGACGAATTCGGCGATCTGGACCGCGTCAGCCACGAGCCTATCCTACGTGCCGCCCTGCCGGCGGGCTACACGCCGGTCTTGCCGACCCGGCGGGCGCCCGCTTTGTTACACCCTCCCGCACCCGGGTCCCCGATGTTCGGACTGGAACACCTGTCGGCAACGACCGCCAAGGGTCGGTTCGTCGTTCTCGCCATGGTCATGGCGGGGGCGACCGTGATCTCGCTGCTGTGGTCGGTGCTGTTCCAGAGCGGGACGCCCCTCCTGGCCGCCTTCCTGGGATGGGCCTTCGTGCTGCTGTACGGGGCGGTGGACGGCGCGTTCCTCCACCGTGGCGCGAGCCGGATCGGCGCGCTCACCCTGCCCAGCGGCGCCGCGACGCCGTCGGTGAACCAGCATTCGAACATCGAGGCCCTCATCGCGCGCGGCCGGCTGGCGGAGGCGGCCGACGCCTACCGGGCGGTCATCGCCGCCGATCCCAAGGACGTGGTCGCGTGCGAGCGGCTCGGCCAGCTGGCGCTGCGCGAGCTCAAGGACCCCCAGCTGGCGCTGTTCGCCGCGCGCGAGGGCGAGAAGCGGGCGCCCGAGGCCCGGCGGCAGGCCGGCTTCGCGCTGCTGGCCGCGAACATCTACCGCGACGACATCAAGGACTACGGGCGGGCGGTGGTGGAGCTGCGGCGGATCCTGGAACGCTACCCCGACGTCCCCAACGCGGCCCGCCTCCGCGCGGAGATCGAGGAGCTGAAGTCGATGCACTTCGAGGCGCCATGAGCCGGGGCACGCGGCTGGACCCGGGGATCTTCCACCTGCCGGTCGAGAAGATGCGGGCCGGCTACTACTCCGACAAATACTTCGTCCGCACCCGGGAGATCCTGCTGGCGAACGGCTACCGCCCGCGGGTGACGATGCAGGTGTTCGGCAAGGCGCCGGCGTACCTCGGCGGGATCGACGAAGCCATCGCGATCCTCAGGCAGTGCGCCATCGAGTGGCGGGACCTCGAGGTGCAGGCCCTGTACGACGGGGAGGAGATCCAGCCCTGGGAGACGGTGCTGCTGATCGAGGGGCCGTACGACGCGTTCGCGCACCTCGAGACGCTGTACCTGGGCGTGCTCGCGCGGCGCACCAAGGTGGGCACGAACACCCGGCGGGTCGTGGACGCGGCGCGGCCCAAGGAGGTGATGTTCTTCCCGGCGCGGCACGACCACTGGCTGGTCCAGACCGGCGACGGCTGGGCCGCCCACATCGCCGGTGCCATCGGGGTCTCGACCGACGCCCAGGCGTCGTGGTGGGGCAGCGAGGGGGTGGGCACCGTGCCGCACGCGCTGATCGCCGCGTACGGCGGCGACACCGTGCTCGCCACGCGGAAGTTCGCCGACCACATCCCCGGGTCGGTGCGGGTCATCACCCTGGTGGACTTCGAGAACGACTGCGTCGCCACCAGCCTGGCATGCGCGCGCGCCCTGGGCGACCGCCTCTACGGCGTGCGCCTCGACACCTCCGAGACGATGGTGGACAAGTCGCTGATCCCCGACATGGGGCACTTCCGGCCCACCGGCGTCAACCCGCAGCTGGTGTGGAACGTGCGGCGGGCGCTCGACCGCGAGGGCTTCGGGCACGTGCGGATCGTGGTCTCGGGGGGCTTCACGGTCGAGAAGATCCGGCTGTTCGAGGAGCAGGGCGTGCCGGTGGACGCCTACGGCGTGGGCTCGTCGCTGTACCAGGGGCGGTTCGATTTCACCGCGGACGTGGTCATGGTCGACGGGCGGCCGTGCGCCAAGGTGGGGCGCGAGTACCGGCCCAATCCGCGGCTGGAGAAGGTCGAGTAGCGCGGCCGGCGCCCCCGCCGGCTCTTGCATAGAAATACGCTCGGACGCATAATCATTCACCGGCCGGTCGAGGCGGTCGCCTCGGCCGGCCGTCGCATTCATGGCCCACGCCCTGCTCGCCCTCGTGCCCGGACGGTCGGCCGCGCCTCAGCCGCGGCGGGTCGTCGTCAAGCTCGGCACCGCCCTGCTCGCCGGCGCGGACGACGCCGCGCGCGCGGAGCGGGTCCGCGCGCTGGTCGCGTCGGTGGTGGCGCTGCGGCGGGCCGGCCGCGAGGTGCTGGTGGTGTGCTCCGGGGCCGTGCGCATGGGGGCCGAGCGGCTCGGCCACGGCGGCGGGCCGGCCGGCACCACGGCGGCCAGGGTCTGCGCGGCCGTGGGACAGGCGCGCCTGATGGCCGCCTGGACCGAGGCCTGCGACCGGGCGGGGGTGGCGGCAGCCCAGCTGCTGCTCGCCGGCGAGGACCTGGCGCAGCCGGACCGGCTGGCGACCCTGCGCGCGACGCTGCGCTCGCTGCTCGCGCTGGGGGTGCTGCCCGTGCTGAACGAGAACGACGTCGTCGCGACCGCCCCGCCCGTGGGCGGCGAGCGCGGCGCCCGCCTCGGCGACAACGACCGCCTCGCGGCCCTGCTCGCCGTTGGCGTGCGCGCGGATCTGCTGCTGATCCTCACCGACGTGGCGGGGCTGATGACGGCGGACCCGAGGCGGTCGCGCTCGGGACGCCTGATCCCCGTGGTGCGGCGCGTCACGCCGCGCCTCGAGCGCGCCGCCGGCGGGCCGCGGGTCGGGCGCGGGGGGATGCGCGCCAAGCTCGACGCGGCCCGCATCGCCACCCGGGCCGGCTGCGCGGTGGTGGTGGCCGACGGGCGCGATCCGCGGGTCGTCGAGCGCGCGTGCGCGGGCGAGGCGGTGGGCACGCGGTTCCTGCCCCGTCCGGACCGGCTCCCGGATGCCTGAGCGCGCCGCCGCCGCGGTCGTGGAGCTGGCCCGCCGGGCGAGCGTGGCCGCGCGCGTGCTCGGCCGGATGGCGGCCGCCGAGCGGAACGGCGCTCTCGAGGGCGTCGCCCGGGCGCTCGAGGCCGGGGCCACGCCCATCGTCGAGGCCAACGCGCGCGATCTCGAGGCCGCCGACGGGCTGGTGTCGTCCGGGCGGCTCACCGCCGCGGCTCGCCAGCGTCTCAGGCTCGACCCGGACAAGCTGCGGAGCCTGGCGGCCGGCGTGCGCCAGGTCGCGGCCCTCGCCGACCCGGTCGGCCGCGTCACGCTGTCGACCGAGCTGGACGACGGACTGCGGCTGGACCGCGTGACCTGCCCGCTGGGCGTGGTCGGGGTCGTCTTCGAGTCGCGGCCCGACGCGCTGGTGCAGATCGCGTCGCTGTGCGTGAAGAGCGGCAACGCGGTCCTGCTGAAGGGCGGGAGCGAGGCCGAGCACTCGAACCGGGCGCTGTTCGCGGCCCTCCAGCGCGCGGCGGCCGAGGCCGGCGTGCCGGCCGACGCCCTGGCGCTACTCGAGAGCCGCGAGGACGTCGCCGCGCTGCTCGGGGCGGAGCCGTACGTGGACCTGATCGTGCCGCGCGGGTCCAACGCCCTGGTGCGGTACGTCCAGGAGCACACCCGCATCCCTGTCCTCGGCCACGCCGAGGGCCTGTGCTGCGTGTACGTGGACCGCGCGGCCGATCTCGCGCGCGCCCTCGCCATCACCCTCGACGCGAAGGTGCAGTACCCCGCGGTCTGCAACGCGGCCGAGACGCTGCTGGTGCACGCCGACGTGGCGGCCGCCTTCGTGCCGCGCGCGGTCGAGGCCCTGGCCTCGCGGGGCGTCGAGCTGCGCGCCGACCCGCGGGCGGCGGCGGCCGCCGGGGCCGGCTCGCCGGTGGTGCCGGCGACCGACGCCGACTGGGACACCGAGTACTGCGACCTGGTGCTGGCCGTGAAGGTGGTCGGGTCGATCGAGGAGGCGATCGCCCACATCAACCATCACGGCTCCCGGCATACCGACGCCATCGTGACCGAGGACCCGGCGGCCGCCGACCGGTTCTGCGCGGACGTGGACTCCGCCGGCGTGTTCGTGAACGCCTCGACGCGGTTCGCGGACGGCTTCCGCTACGGCTTCGGGGCCGAGCTCGGGATCAGCACCGGCAAGCTCCACCCGCGCGGGCCGGTGGGCCTGGAAGGGCTGGTGACCTACAAGTACCGCCTGGTCGGCGCGGGGCACGTGGTGGCCGACTACGTGGGTCCCGGGGCCCGCCGCTTCACCCATCGCCGGCTGGCCTGAGGTCCGCGCCGTCCGGCGGCGGCCGCCGGCGCCCCGACCGGCGGGGGGCGGAGGGCGGGGGGACTTGCGGGGCGGCGGGCGGCTGCATATTAATACATTCACGTGCATAGCTATTCACTATCCCACACTGGGGAGCGCGCGATGAGCCGTGACAAGAAGAAGCCGGTGCCGAAGACCCAGCCTCCCGAGGCGTTCGGCATCTAGCGGCCATCCGGCAGCCAGTGACGGGGCCCGCTCGGTTCGAGCGGGCCTCGCGCTTTTCGGGTATGTTGGCAGCCGCCATGCCCGCCGCCGTCCCCGCCCGCGCCGCCCCCGACGACCACCGCGCCGCCGTCCTGGCCGGGTTCCTCGGCTGGACGCTCGACGCGTTCGATTTCTTCCTGGTCGTGATGACCCTGACCGCCATCGCCCGGGAGTTTCACCGGACCGACGCCGAGGTGGCGCTGTCGATCACGGTGACCCTCGCCTTCCGGCCGGTGGGCGCGTTCGTGTTCGGCCTGATGGCCGACCGCTACGGCCGGCGGATTCCGCTGATGGCCGACCTGGTCTTCTACTCGCTGGTGGAGGTGCTGTCGGGTCTGGCGCCGAGCTTCACGGCGTTCCTGGTGCTGCGGGCGCTGTTCGGCATCGGGATGGGCGGCGAGTGGGGCGTGGGCGCCTCGCTGGTGATGGAGAAGGTGCCGACGCGGCTGCGCGGGATCTTCTCGGGCCTGCTCCAGCAGGGCTACGCGGTCGGGTACCTCCTGGCGGCGCTGTGCTTCTTCTTCGTGTTCCCGCGCTGGGGATGGCGCCCCCTGTTCTTCATCGGCGGGCTGCCCGCGCTGCTGGCGCTGTTCGTCCGCTACCGCGTCAAGGAGTCGGAGGTGTGGCGGCGCTCGCGCGCGGAGAGCTGGCGCGGGCTCGGGCGCGCGATCGTGCGCCACTGGCGGCTGTTCTTCTATCTGGTGCTGCTGATGGCGATGATGAACTTCGTCTCGCACGGCACCCAGGACCTGTACCCGACCTTCCTGCAGCGTGACTGGGGATTCACGCCGGCCGGGCGCGCAGCCCTCACGGCCTTCTCGATGGTGGGCGCGATCACCGGCGGCGTGCTCGCGGGCCTGGTGTCCGACCGCCTGGGGCGCCGTCGCTCGATCGCGCTGTCGTTGGCCGGAGCGCTGGCGGTGATCCCGCTGTGGGCGTTCGCACCTTCGCTCGCGCTGCTGGTGGCGGGCGCGTTCCTGATGCAGTTCTTCGTGCAGGGGGCGTGGGGCGTCATCCCCGCGCACATCACCGAGCTCGCCCCCGACGCGGTGCGCGGCTTCCTGCCCGGCTTCGCCTATCAGTGCGGGGTCCTGGTCGCCGGCACCAGCGCGACCGTGGAGGCGTTGGCCGCGCGGCACACCAGCTACGCGGTGGCCATGGCCGTGACCGGGGCGATCGTGTTCGCAGGGTGCGCGCTGGTGGCCATGCTGGGACCGGAGCGCCGCGGGATCGAGTACGGCGGGAGCGGCTGACGGACCGCGGGCGCCGTGGCCGAGCGCGGGCCGCCGGCCCGCCTCCCGAGCCACCGCGCGCCTGCCCGTGCGCGTTGGACACTGCGGCGTCGCCGCGCTATGTTCGCCGCACCCGAATCCGGAGCTTCAGATGGGCATTCTCGACGCGCTCCGCAAGCTCACCGGCGCCGCCGGCGGCGCGAATCCCCAAGCGGGAGGCAACCCCCTCCTCCAGCACGTCCTCAACATGATCAACGATCCGAGCACCGGCGGCCTGCAGGGGCTGGTGGACAAGTTCAAGGCGCAGGGGCTCGGCGGCATCGCCGCCTCATGGGTCGGGACGGGACAGAACCAGCCGATCAGCGCGCAGCAGATCACCCAGGCGCTGGGCTCGCACGTGCAACAGATCGCCCAGGCGTCGGGCACCCCGGCCTCCGGGGTCGCCCAGCAGCTGGCGAGCTTGCTGCCGACCGTCATCGACAAGCTGACCCCCCAGGGCCAGATCCCGGCGGGCGGCGCGCTCGCGCAGGGGCTCGCGATGCTGAAGAACACGCTGGGAGCGGCCGCGGCTCCTCCCGGCGCGCCGAACCCGACCACGACTCCACCGACGAGGAGTGCACCATGAAGTCACCGATCCGCTTGGCGGCGGCCGCAGCGCTCGCGCTGCTCATCGCCGCTCCCGCCTGGCTCGGGGCGCAGGCCGCGCCCGCCGGCGCGCACTTCAAGTGCAAGGACGGGACGTACTCGAACGCGGCCACGCCGCGCGGCGCCTGCTCGCGTCACGGCGGCGTCGCCTCGGCCGTGGGCGCTCCGGCGGCCACGCCGGCTCCCGCCGCGGCCCCCGCTCCCGCGGCGGCTCCGGCCGCGACGGGCGCGCCCGCCGGCGCGCACTTCAAGTGCAAGGACGGGACGTACTCGACCGCGGCCACGCCGCGCGGCGCCTGCTCGAGGCACGGCGGCGTCGCCTCCGCGGTGGGCGGCCCCGCGGCCGCACCGGCCGCGGCAGCGGCGGCCGCGCCGGCAGCGGCCCCCGCCCCTGCGGCGGCCCCGGCCCCGACCGCCGCGGCTCCCGCCGGCGCGCCGGCCAACGCGACGGCGCAGTGCAAGGACGGGACGTACTCGATGAGCCAGCATCGCAGCGGCACCTGCTCCCGGCACGGCGGTGTCGCTCAGTGGCTGAGGCAGCCGCCAAACTAGGCGGTGCATCGGTGCGCCGGGGGGCGCTGCCCCTCGCGCCCGACCAGGAGGAGATCGGATTCCACCACCGCGCCCGGCCGTCCGCCGGGCGCGGGTCGCAAGAGACCGCGGCGGACGAGGGCGGTGCGGCTCCGGGCCGCGCCCCGCGCGATCCGGGCGCCGCGACACGCCGGAGGACTTGAGAGGAGCACGCCATGTTTCACATCATCTGGTCGATCATCGTCGGGTTCTTCGCGGGCCTCATCGCCCGCGCCGTCCTGCCGGGCGCCGATACCATGGGCCTCCTGGCCACCACGGGAGTCGGCGTCGTGGGCTCGATCATCGGCGGGCTGATCGGCAACGTCATCCGGAAGCCCGCGCCGGGCTCCAAGTTCCATCCGGCGGGCTTCCTGATGTCGATCGTCGGCGCGATCGTCCTGCTGCTCGTCATCCGCTACCTGCGCTAGCCGGCCCGGGCGGACGCGGCGCGCGGCCCGGCCGCGCGTCGCGCCGCTCGAGCGGGTGGCAGTGCCGAGTTTCGCCCGCATCATTGAACCTGGGGACGCCCCGCGCCGCTCCGCGCATCCACCCGGAAATCGATCGGAAGCCGCACCCGGACCCGGACCGCGCGGCCGTCGAGCCGGCCCGGGCGGAAGAGCGCGCCCGCCACGAGGTCGATCGCCGGCTGCGCGAGCAGCGCCTGGCCCGCCGAGACAACGCGGATGGACTCGCGCTCGGCACGGCCGGCGGTGTCGATGACCGCCTCGATGATCACCCGACCGCCGATGCCGGCCTCCCGGAGGATCGGCGGATAGACGAGGGCCGGGCGGCCGAGCAGCGCGGGCGGCTGGTCGACTCCGCGCTCGGCGTACACTTCGACGCGGCGCGGGGCGGCGTCCGGAGCGACCGGGACGGGCGCCGGCTCGACGCCGACGAAGCTCGACGGATCGAACGGCGCCGTCGAGGGCGGCGGAATCACACGCGGGATGGCGGGCGAGATGCTGAGCGCTTCCGGCTGGAAGCGCGGCCCCGGGAGGCCCTGGAGCAGTCGGGCGGGCGGCGGCTCGGCCGATCGGGGCGGCCGGAAGATCTCGATCCGCACCGCCGGGTGAGGGTCCGATGACAGAACGCCGGTCTGCGTGGTGGCGAGCACCGCTGCACCGATCACGAGCGAGTGCACCAGCAGCGATGCGACGCTCCCCCCGCGGCCGTCGTGGCGAGGCAGCTCCATGAGGAACGTGACCACGGCTCCTCCCCGGTGTCCTTTGAGGGGAGCATAGCCGCCGGGAATGAACGCATCGTGAGTCGGAGATTACGGGGTCGTGTCGGCCGGCTTACGAGTCGCCGCCGGGCGCCGTGCGGTCCCGGACGCACGGACCGCCGGCCGGCCTGATTGACCTCGCCGCGACCGGCGGTGAGCTTTAGGCCGGCTGCCGAGCGGAGGCGTCATGGCAAACGTGGTCTTCTGGGATGTGGACACGCAGCACGACTTCATGCACGCCGACGGCAAGCTGTACGTCCCCGATTCCGAAGCGATCATCCCCAACCTGAAACGCCTCACCGACTTCGCCCACGCCAACGGTATCCGTATCATCGCCAGCGCCGACGACCACGTGCCGGGCCACCGCGAGCTGTCGCACGCGCCGGACTTCAAGCAGACCTTCCCCGAGCATTGCATGCGCGGCACGAAGGGCCAGGCCAAGATCCCCGAGACCCGCCTGCGGGAGCCGCTGGTGATCGAGCCCGGACGAGAGGACCCCGCCTCCCTCGCCGACCGCGTGCGCGCGCACCCGGGAGACGTGCTGTTCCACAAGCACTGGTTCGACGTCTTCACGAACGAAAACGTCGAGACGGTGCTCGGCATTCTGGCTCCCCAGGCGGTCGTGGTCTACGGGGTCGCCGAGGACGTGTGCAACAAGTACGCGATCGAAGGTTTGCTCAAGCGCTACTCGCAATTGCGGCTGTTCGCCGTCGGCGACGCGATGAAACCCATCGATCGAGAAATGGCACAGCGTTTGCTCGATGGTTGGGCTCAACAGGGGGTGCACATCGTGAAGACGAGAGAGATCGTGGAGGGCGGGCTGCTCGGCAGCCTGCTGGCCGCATGACCGCCCCGTTCGGGAAGTTCTTCCTGCCGGGGCCGACCGAGGTCCTGCCCGAGGTGGCCCAGGCCCAGACGGCGCCGATGATCGGGCACCGCGGCGCCAAGACGGAAGCCCTGCTCGAGCGGCTCGACGCGCCGCTCAAGGCCGCGTTCCGCACCGTGAACCCGGTCTACATCGCGGCGACCTCCGCCACCGGCCTGATGGAGGCGGCGATCCGCAACGGCGTGCGCCGCAAGGTCCTGTGCCTGGTGAACGGGTCGTTCTCCGAGCGTTTCGCGAAGATCGCGGCCGCCTGCGGCAAGGAGGTCGTGAAGGTCGAGGTGCCGCTCGGCCAGGCGTTCGAGGCGGAGCAGGTGAGGAAGCTGCTCGAGGGCTCCGGCGCCGACGCCGTGACCGCCGCGCACTCGGAGACCTCGACGGGGGTGCTGAACCCGATCGGCGAGATCGCGCAGGTGGTGCACGCCCAGTCCGACGTCTTCTTCCTGGTGGACGCCGTCACCTCGCTGGCCGGCTCGCCCGTCGAGACCGACGCGTGGGGCCTCGACTTCGTGCTCACCGG
>Ga0335082_10001161_pt1 | contig 28061 bp, 18 predicted proteins | sample Lox_Sample_41_FD_206718 | JGI IMG/M metagenome (GOLD analysis project Ga0335082, IMG submission 206718) | Soil microbial communities from Loxahatchee National Wildlife Refuge, Florida, United States - Lox_Sample_4.1 | ecosystem: Environmental > Terrestrial > Soil > Wetlands | place: USA... | reverse complement strand
ATCGACCTGATTTCCGCCGAGGAGTTCGAACAGATATTCGACAAACTCTACCAGACCTCCCAGCGCGCGCTGTTCGACATTAAAAGCACCGAGGCCCAGCACTATCGCCGCTACGTCCTGCAACGCCGGACAGAGGCGCGCCGCCGCGGGGAGAAGCCGGATTCCACCTATCCCCGCATGCCCCAATTCTCGCAGTCGCCCATCGGCGTGGAGACACCCGACGGTATCGGTCGTGCCCCGCGCGGCATCAACGACGGCAAGGGCTTCGTCTTCATTTCACATCTTGGCGAAGTCTATCCCAGCGGATTTCTCCCGCTCTCTGGCGGAAATGTACGCCGTCAGTCGCTGGCCGACATCTATCGCAACTCGCCGCTGTTTCGCTCGCTGCGCGATAGCAAGAAACTGGAGGGGAAGTGCGGCGTCTGCGAATACCGCGAAATATGTGGCGGCTCCCGCGCCCGCTCTTATGCAACGACCGGCAACCTGTTCGCCGAGGAGCCGTGCTGCATTTACGAACCGACGGGTGTGGCTGCTAAGAGCGAAAAACCGGCACCCGTGGCGGTCTAGCGCGGATTAAGCGAGGCTGTGCTGGAGAATTCCCGGCCTCACGGCCCGTGGCTGCCCAGATCTTCGGACCCCGTGTACTGCTTGCGCGCCGCGGTTTCGTCGGCCCGCAACTTGTCCACCGCGGCGCTCAACTGGTCGAGTCGTGAACGGAGCGATTGAAAGTCGCTGGTGCTCAGCTCTTTCCCCGGCTTGTCGGCGTTTTCGATCTCGACGGTCAGGCCAGCAAACTGCGCCCACAGTAGACTCTCGGCCTGGGTGCTTTTCGTTTCGTATTTCGCCTCTGTCTCAGCGGCGCGGCGCACGTCCCAATACATTTGCGCGATCTGGTTCCACACGCGATTGAGCTTCTCGATCGTCGTCTTGGTTGACTCATGCTCGAAGATGTACCACTCGTCGAGAATGTCTCGAAGCTCCTTTTCCAGCTTGGCGTGCTCATCGAAGAGTTTGTTGATCTGTGCAAACTGCGACTCGGTGGAAGTGTGATATTCGTCTCGCCACAACTTTTCGACGCCAAAGGCCTCCAGTTTGCCTTTGATGGCGGCGGCCTGCGCGCGCAGCACCGAAACTCCGGTCTGCGCTTTGGCTGCGTCGGTGACTCTTGTTTTCTTATCGGGAGGGTTGGGTGACTTGGCGGGCAGAGGCGAGCGAGAGAGCGTGACGGCTGGGCGAGCCTTCAGCTCAGGAGATCGTGCGACGCTGGTGTGCGTCGTAGCTTCGACTCTGTGCCTCCAGAGTATGTGCTGGAAGGGCGTGATTGCGTGTGAAGTCTTGGGTGACGCTGCCGCGGCATTGGGCTGCGGGTGCGTTCGATCAGCCCGTGTGTATTCGAGGATCTCGGCGAGGCTGGCTGCTGGGGGCACCGGGCCTGTTCTCGCGGCATGGGCGGTGGAAGGCATCCGAACTGAAACCTTGCCGGCGGGACGGGAGGCTGCCAATGCTCTGGATGCCGGCTCCGGTTGCGCGTATACCCGTGAATGCATCGTGCCCTCCCCACAAGGGCGAACAGTTTCGATCGAGAGCCGGGGTCTTTCTGGGTCTGTATCGTAGCTGATCGCGCCAGTTGCCACAAACCGCGGACGCTGGCGGTGGCGCGGAAAAGAGAAACGGGGCCCTCATTTGCCTTGAGTTGGCAATGGAGAGTCCCCGTGTGACCACCTTACTGGTTGTACTTCTGCTTGTAGAAGTCGATCTGCTGCTGGATCTGTTCCTTCGTCAGCCCTTTCGTCCAAGCGTGATACGGGCTGTTCATCACCTCGGTGGTGACGCCCGGCATGATCGCTTCGGCTTCCGGAATGAATTCGTTGTAGAACGTCTTGGCTACTTCATAGAAGCCATGCCACTGGGTATAGTCAGGGCCCATCATGGCTGTGCCCATGCGCGCGCGCCGTCCCTGGTGGTGCCACATCTCGTAATACGTCCACTCGATCTTGTCGTCGAAGGGCGTCTTCGAGATCTTGTTGGCGGCATAGAGCTTGTCCATGATCGACTTCGCCGGCTTAGCAAACTTTTCGTTGTAGAGGTCGATGGTGTCATCGTATTGCTTGTAGAAGTTCTCGACCCATCCCGCAGCGTGGCAGTTCGAACATACATCCTGCATCGCTGCCCGCTTCTTTTCCCAGTCTTTCTGATGGATGGTGATGGCCGGCCGCAGTGTGTAGCTGATGCGGTCGCCCACATCATGGGTGACACGTTGCGTCGAAGTCGCGCTCATGTGACAGGTGGCGCAGGTTGGGGCCGCCGAATAGTCCTTGCCCACCACCCAGGTCTTCGCGTCGAGGTTCATCTTGTCGATGTTGGCGCGGAACTGGATGCCGTGCTTCGACTCGGTGTAGATCTCGATCTGGGGATGGTCGGGCCCTAAGTGGCACTTGCCGCAATTCTCCGGCTCCCGCGCCACCTTTGAGCTGAACGAGTGCCGCCCGTGACAGGCCGCGCACGTGCCCTTGCTGCCGTCGGGGTTGATGCGCCCGATGCCGCTGTTCGGCCAGGTGTTGTAGTCGAATTTCCCGTCCTTCAGGTACTTGACCTCGCTGCCGTGGCACTGGCGGCAGCCGTTATTGGCCGCTGGTCCGCCCTCGACAATCTCGCCCAGCATGTTGTCCAGCGATCCGATAAACTGCGCCGCCTGCGCGTGATGGCTCTGCGCGAACTGCTGCTGCTCCTTGGCGTGGCAACGCCCGCAGTAGTTGGGCGTGACGATCACCGCGATCTTCTTCCCGTAGTGATCGAAGGTTGCTGGATCGCCCTCGTTGGCCTTGTGGCACGAGTAGCAGTCCACGTTCTGTCTGGCATGGGTGCTCCCGCGCCACTGCTCCACAATGCCCGGCGTGGAGCTGCTGTGGCAGTCCAGGCAGGCTTGGCCCTCGGCGGAGACCTTGACGGGTGCGGCTTTCGTTCTCGGAGAGTTAGTTTGCGCATTTGCAACGGAACAAAGAAATAGAAGAACGATAGAAATGGTAGTTCGCACAGAGGCCTCCCGTCGGCGACTGCTGAGTACGCCCAAATCGCCCCCGACGTGCGCCATGATACCCCGCGCGCATCGGCTGGGCTGTGACTAAAGTCATGAGGGCAAGCTGGTTTTCGTCAGCGAGGCCACCTTTTTTCGGGCGTGACCTCGCGTCAGGCTGACAGTTCTTGAGTCACTTTAGAAAAAACCAAAACTGCACCACGCGGCCCACGGCGGCAATATGAAGATTTCCGTAGTTTCAGGGTTCGAGAATCCACCGGCGGAGTACGTGGTTTGGACGAAACGCCCCACTCAAGCTTCGCTAGACGGAGCACCCGGCCGCCACTTTTCGCGTGCGACGGCCACATTCCCGCGATACAATTCCTCCGATTCCGGCCTATACAGTTCCGTTGCCACCTCCGTCGATCGAGATTGTCTACTCTTTGACGCACTGCATTGGAGGTCGCCATGCAATCGCACATGATTCCAGGCGGAGGCGGCACGCAACTCCACGTGGTGGAAACCGGCTATCCGCAAGGACGCCCCATTCTTTACATTCACGGTTTTTCGCAGTGTTGGCTGACATGGAGCCGACAACTTAATTCGGACCTGGCTCAGGACTTTCGCCTCGTTGCCATGGACCTGCGTGGCCACGGCCTCTCCGACAAGCCTCAGCAGGGATACGACGACACAAAGCTGTGGGCCGACGACGTGAACGCGGTAATCGCAACCCTCAGTCTGGCAAATCCGGTCTTATGCGGCTGGTCCTATGGTTCGCTGGTCGTCCTCGACTACATTCGGCATTACGGGGAAGGCAAGCTTGGCGGTGTGCATGTTGTCGATGGCGTCACCAAATTGGGCAGCCAGGCGGCGCTGGCTGTTCTTGGCGCGGAATTCCTTGCATTGATTCCTGGATTCTTTTCCACGGATGCAAAAGAGGGCGTTGCCAGCCTCGAGGCTTTGATTCGCTTGTGCGTAGTCAGGGAGCCAGCTCCTGAGGAACTTTACCTCATGCTCGGATTCAATGCATCGGTGCCGCCGTATGTGCGTCAGGCATTGTTCTCGCGCACGGTGGACAACGACGATATTCTGCCAACCATACGCAAGCCGTTCCTGATCACGCATGGCAGCGCAGATGCAATCGTAAAGCCGATGGCTGCCGATCAGCACAAGGCGTCGCTCCCCCATGCCGAGATCCACATGATGGACAACGTCGGCCACGCGCCTTTCTGGGATGACGCCGCAACCTTCAACCAACGCCAGCGGGCCTTCTGTGCGACTCTGAGCAAATGACTTGGTGAGTGCCTACATTCGTCGACCGTTGCAGATGTGGGGTAATGAGACGCTAATCAAAAACCGCGCCAGCCGGCGCGGCCCTGAACGAATCACCAATTACCAATTACTTGTTCCCGTTCTTCTTCTTGATCTCGATATTCAGCCGCTTGATTTTTTGATTGAGGGTGGACAACGGAATGCGGAACTGTTCGGCGGCTTCGGTCTGGTTCCAGCCGCTCTTTTCCAGCATGTCGGTGATGATGCGCCGCTCGCAGTCTTCCATGATTTCGAATAGCGAGGCATCGGGGCGGTGCTCCATCAGCGCCAGTTTGGCGCCGCGGCCGACCATTTCGTCAGGAAGAAGGTCGATGGTGAGGCTTGATCCATTCGCTAGAACGACCGCGCGCTCGATGACGTTCTCCAGTTCGCGCACGTTGCCCGGCCAGTCGTAATCGAGCAGCGGGCGCATCGCCTCCGTCGAGATATGTAGCGGAGGCCTGCCGTTCTCGTCAGCAAACTTCTGGGCGAAATGTTGCGCCAGCAGCGGAATGTCATTCTTGCGCTGCCGCAGCGGTGGCAGATCAACGGTGATCACGTTCAGCCGGTAGAAGAGATCCTCGCGGAACTTGCCTTCTTTCACCTGTTGCCGCAGATCGACGTTGGTCGCCGCGATGATGCGGACATCCACCTGAATTTCGTTCACTCCGCCCAGGTGCATGAATCGGCGGTCCTGCAGCACGCGCAGGATTTTCGCCTGCGTCTCCAGCCCCATGGTGCCGATCTCGTCGAGGAACAGCGTTCCCAGGTTGGCCATCTCGAACAGGCCCTTCTTGCTGGCGATGGCGCTGGTGAACGCGCCCTTCACGTGCCCGAACAGCGTGGACTCCAGCAGGTCGGTCGGCATCGAGCCGGTATTGACCGGCACAAACGGCCCATCCTTGCGCGGCGAGTTCATGTGGATCGCTTTCGCGATCAGCTCTTTGCCGGTGCCGCTCTCGCCCTGCAAGAGCACCGTCGAACGGCTGGGCGCCACCTGCGCCACCAGGTCAAAGATGCGCAGCATGGGCTCGCTCCTGCCCACGATGTGCTCGAAGTTGTAGCGCTGCTTCAGCGCGCGCTTGAGCTGGATGACCTCCTGCTCGGCTCGCCGCTGTCCCACCGCGGTGCGTACGTCGGCGAGCAGCTTCTCGTTGTCCCAGGGCTTCTGGATGAAGTTGGTCGCACCCGCCTGCATGGCGTTGACGGCGTTCTCCACCGTGCCATAGGCGGTGATCATGATCACTGCAAGCTCGGTGTCGCGCTCGCGGATTTCCTGCAGCACCTCGATGCCGTTGCGCTCCGGCATGGCGAAGTCGAGCAGCACCAGGTCGTAGGGACGCTCCGCCAGCCGCGCCAGCCCTTCTTCGCCATCGGCCGCCGTATCGACTGAGTAGCCTTCCAGCTCCAGCAGGGTCTGCAGCGACTCGCGAATCGCGGCCTCGTCATCCACGATGAGCACCGCGCCCAGCGATGCCGCGTCGTCGCGCAAGCCGTCGAATCGGCCCAGCATGGTCTCAGGCATTGACCACCTTCCTCATCATGGGGAATTCCATGGTGAACGTGGTGCCGTGTCCAGGTGCGCTGTGCACGTGAATCTTACCCGCGTGCTCCTGAATAATGCCGTAGGTCACGGCAAGGCCCAGCCCCGTGCCGCCGCTGTGCCCGCTCTTGGGCTGTTTGTTCTTGGTGGTGAAGAATGGATCGTAGATGCGGTGGATGTGCTCCTGCGCAATTCCGCTGCCGGTGTCGGCCACCGTGACTCGCACGTTGTGCCCGTTGCCCGTGGTGATGGTCAGCGTCCCGCCCGAGGGCATGGCGTCCTTGGCGTTGAGGAACAGGTTCAGAAACACCTGCTGCAGCTTGCCCGTGTTGCCCAGGATGGTGGGCAACTGCGGATGCAATTCCGGTACCACCTTGATGCGCGCCGTCTTGAACTGGTGCTCCAGCAGTGTCAAGGTATCCTGGATCACGCGGTTCAGGTCCACGTTGTTGAACTCCGAACTCGAAGTCCGCGAGAAGTTCAGCAGGCTGTTGACGATCTCCGACGCGCGGAATGTCTGCCGGGTGATTTTCTCCAGCAGCTCCGCCTTTTTGGGATCGCTGTTCACCTGCTTCGACAGCATCTGCGCGTACGACGAAATCACCGCCAGCGGAGTGTTCACCTCGTGCGCCACGCCCGCCGCCAGCAATCCTATCGACGACAGCTTCTCGGCCTGCGACAGTTGCGACTCCAGCTCGATGCGCTCCGTGATGTCGTCCACAATGATCAGCCGGCCAATCACGCTGAAGCTGCGGCTCACCAGCGGAGCGATAGCGATGTTGGTCACCCGTGTCTCGCCGGCCGTCGTCGCCAGCCGGAACTTGTAGAGGTTGTGGATCCCGCTGCTGGCCCGCACCCGGTTGTATTCCTCGAAGAAGGCCGGCGGAAACACGTCGCGCAGTGAGCGGCCAAGTACCTCGGCCCGCGGCAGCGCGTACATCACTTCCATCTGCGAATTCCACGACTCGATGCGGTCTTCCAGGTCCGCCGCCAGGACCCCCACGCTAATGGATTCGACAATATTCTCGCTGAACTCCTTCAGCCGCTCGTACTGCGCCACCTTCCGTTCCAGCGAGCGGTATAAACGCGCGTTCTGCACTGCAATGCCGATATAGCCCGCCAACGCCTCCAGCAATTGCACATCTTCGGTGGAGAGGAAATCGCCTTCCGTCGTTTTGCCCAGTCCCAGGACGGCGATGGTGCGGTTCATCACGGTGCAAGGGATGTAGTAGTTCAGGTCGAGCTTGTGAATGGTTTCCCGCGCCTCTGGCGTCTCGCGCACCGCATGCGCCGTGCTGTCAAAGAACAGGTGCCCCGCCTCCCACTCCGGCCGCTCCACGTGCAGGAAGTCGAGGTTCAACTCGCCGGTCTGCGCGATGCCGTATGACTTGGCCAGCATGAACTGCTCCGGCCGCTCCGGATCCGACAGCAACACCGCCAACCGGTCCACGAGCAGAGTGCGCGACAGCCGGTCGATGATGGATGTGAGCATCTTGTCGAGGTCGGTCTCCGAACTCAAGTCCCGGCCGAATTCGATCAGCGTCTTCCGGTAGTCGTAACGTTTCTTATAGAAGAACTTGTCGAGATAGTCCTGCACCCAGTTCTTGAACGGGTCGAACAGCAGCGCCGTTACCGCGATCGCAATCACCAGTCCAACGGGTCCCGCGCTGGGAAAGCTCTTATGGAAAAGCTCTGACGCCACGCCAACGGCCGCGAAATACGCCGCCGTGATCGTCGCCGCCGCGATGGTGTAAGCCATGCCGCGCTTAAAGATAAGGTCCACGTCCATCAGACGGTAGCGGAAGATCGCATATCCGAACGTGAGCGGTAGGAACACCAGCGACAGTACCGACACCCTCATCGCCGTCGTCGGCACGCTGCCCAGCAGGTAGGGCACCACATAGAACACCGTGAACGGAGCCACTGCAAGAATGGTCCCCCGCGTAACCCATTTCATCTGCTGCCGCAAAATCGCCGAGCGCGCATGGCGGTAGCTGTGCCATAGCACCACCGTCGCCACCACAAAGTACGCTGCCAGATACAGCATCTGCAGCCGGTCGAGATTGAAGCGCAGGATCTCGCTCGGTTGCAGCCAAGCCAGTGCAGCAATCTGCAGCGCCAGGATGATCGTTCCCGGCACGTACACCGCCGGGATCAGCCAGCGGCGTCCTGTCAGCGTCGCTTTGCGCTCGGGGAAGGTCAGCGCGAAATGCAGGAACAGGGCCGGCTGCAGCAGCCAAGCCACCACATTCGCCCAATAAATGATCCAGTCGAACTCGTTAAACTTGCCGGTGTAGTGGAAGGAATAAAAGACGAACGAAACCAGGCAGAAAACGTAAAAGTGCGTGCTCTTGGGCGCGGTCCAACGCCGCAAAAGCACGTACAAGCCGATTCCCAGATACACCAACGCAATCAGCCGCAGCCCGATATAGAGGGTCCGGTCGGCGGGTGCCAGAATCAAAGGCGACTCTACGGGTATGCCCTGCCGCACCAGCGAGTAGGTGGTCTTCGACCAAACGCCCGTGCGGAACATCTGCCGCTCCAGGCTCGCGACGGTGCTGACCGGGCGACCATCCACCGCCACCAGCAGGTCGCCCTTCTTCACCCCGGCCTTCTCGCCAGGACCGTTTACGTCCACCCGCTGCGCCTGCAGGTGGTTGCCGCTTTCCACCCACCATACGCCGTCGTAGGGGTAGGAAAACTCACGGTCTTTTTGGAAGTTGATTCCGGCGAAAACGACAGCCGCTACGCTCAGTAGCGCTATCACCACGAACAAGAATCGCGACTGTAGATCTCTAGCCATCGGGCTGGGTGGCGTGGCTTCGCGTAGCGCGGGCGCGATCGCGCTGGCTAACCTCTGATCGACGTGCAACTTCGATGCCACGATGGACTATGCCTAAGGAACTGCTAAACCTTTTCCTGTTAATGGCTTCCAAAATTATAAATCAAGCAGCAATTTAGAGATATGTTTTATGGAATTTCGGTGTGAAATTTAAAATCGATGGAAGTTACTAAAGTGGCGGTACTTACGTGCAAATCGGCTCGCCTGTCTCCAGAAAGTGACCGGGAGTTCCGCGTCCACTCCAATTCCTCTCACCGTGTATGGTAGTGCAGAAATGTCTTTCGGCGCGTTGGAAACTTCCGGGCTCAGCCTCCTGGCCGCCGCTTCCTGGGGAGGCGGCGACTTTTCCGGCGGGCTCGCCGCCAAACGTGCCAGCGTCATCCGCGTAGTGGCGCTCGCCCACGCCTGCGGATTTGCGTTCATGGTGCTCATGGCCTGGCTGACCCGCGAAGCGCTTCCGCCCCGTGCCGACCTGCTGTGGGGAGCTGTCGCCGGCGCCGTAGGCGCCTTCGGCATCGCCGCCCTCTACAGGGCGCTTGCCATCGGACGCATGGGAGTGGTGGCGCCGGTCACGGCAGTCGTCACTGGGGTCCTCCCTGTGCTCTTCGCCGTTCGTACCGAAGGCATGCCTGGCCGGCTGCAAATGCTCGGGTTCGTCCTTGCACTGGTGAGCATCTGGCTGGTGGCTCGTCCCGGCGAGTTCATCGATTCGCATCGCGGACTAGGACTTGCCATCTTTGCCGGAGTGATGTTCGGATTGTTCCTGATAGCTGGCAAGCAAGCTGGACATCACGCCGTCTTCTGGCCGCTGGTGTCGGCGCGCTTTGCCTCCGCCACCCTGATGCTGGCCATCGTCGCCGTAGCACCGCGCGATTCGCGGTCTCTGCGAAGCGTGCTCCTGCCGGTTCTGCTTTCCGGTCTGCTGGACTCGGCGGGGAACGCGTTCTTCATCGCAGCCACACGGCTTGGCCGCCTCGACGTGGCCGCGGTGCTCTCGTCGCTCTATCCCGCGAGTACCGTGATCCTGGCGCGCCTTTTGCTCAAGGAACGGATGACGGCATCGCAAGTCGCAGGAATCGTCGGCGCGCTGGTGTCTGTCGCACTCATCTCGTCGCGCTAGGTGAAGGACCAGCGGAAACAGCGTCCCGGCGCCACGACATACAGTGGGATCCAAAAATTCCGCGGTCTTTGCGGCAGCCTTTTTAACGGCTGCGGTTCAGTGAAATCCACGAACTCAAGCGCAGCAGTCCCTACCCTTCGCCGTTGCACCAACTGTGAAATTGCTGTGAGCCCCGGCAAAATGCGCCACAACGGTTTGGCCTTGCGCGGACCAAAGCAAGGAGTACCTATAATCGTCAATAGATATGGCTCGGGCGCAGGGTTAGTCTTTCCCGAGGATTAGCCACACGGCTGTCCAGCAAGCCCCCCAGAACAACGCCGACGCCGACGCGGCGACAAGGAGTCCTCGGAACGCGGTCAATTCCTGAGTCCGATCACTGGCCGCCCGCGGTCGAATCGGAATCACATTGGAACTGGTACGCATCCGCACAACCCGAGAAGAGTAGCGCATTCCGGACATCCCCCAAAGGTGCAGTGGAAGTGCGAGGCCCCAATCACGTTCATGACAACCAACCCCTCGCAAAATTCTCGCGACAGAGCGCTGACATGGTAGAGGATCATTGCAGATCTGTGAATGCCACTGATTCGCCGGTTGATTTGGGACTAAGATGCTACTCCGAAGTGCGGTTAGTTCGGTCTGCCTGTCCTGAGCAGGTTGACTTTATCCTGTGTGATTAGGAATGAAAGCAACAGCCAGGTCGCGGCCTAGAATCACCGTCCCGGTTCGTCCAAAAGGCCGAAGCAGTTACGCTCCGGCCTTTTCTGTACAGAGGAGACGATCCAAACTCGCGACTATCGGGCCATCTTGCGGCGAATGACTCCCGCCAGACCTAACACACCCGACCCCAAGAGCGCCAAAGTTGACGGCTCGGGGATACTAGGTACCAATTCCCCACTCGAGATATACCCCGAAATCGAATGACCTACCGGTATCGGCGAGCTGAGGGGAGTGTTTCGCGGCAGCTTTACCGTGAAATCGATCTCCCCCGGAATGCTCGACGAGAAGCCCGAGGAAAAGTCGATGGTTCTCGTAGTGGCCAGAAACGTGCCGTCGAACTGTGGCGTCGTGCCCATGCCGCCGTGCAATGCGGTGAGCGAGACTGTCGTGATCAGGTCTCCCAGCGACCCATCTCCGTTCGGTCCCAGCTTCACCTCCAGGTAGATCGACGTTGTGCCCATGGCCACGTTATAGTCACCACCTCCGAGCGACGTCAACGCCGGACTGCCGCCGGTCATCCACATCCAATACCTGCCCAGAACACCTAGCGGATCCAGCAATGCATTGCCTGAGACGCAGTTGGCGTGTCCGCACTGCCCCGAAGTCCCGGTGAAACCAAGACTCAGGGACGGACCCGTGTTGGTGAAATCGACATTTCCGGTAGTGCCCAGTGAAAGGGTTACTTGGGGCGGAATCGCGTTAGCCCATCCGCCGATGCTGGTTGCGACGAGGAGCGCCATGCAAGCTGATGCAAATGCCAGTCTTTTCATAATCGTCTCTACTCTCTTTCCCGTGTATCCGAAGTCTGCCTCCGGTGGCCCGGAGTGCTCTGTTGAATCGGAAACTGCTTAATTTCGATACGAACGGGCAAACGTCCTGCTCGGGGGTACAGGTCTCCCGCTACCTCGTACCGTGCAAGTAACCTTCCAAAATTCACTTCGGGAAATCAATAAGTTACCGGATACCCTATGAAATACTCTGCACATAGTGGGAGTATTACTACTCACACCAAGAAGAGGCTTGGGTCCTTCGTGCTTAGTCGAATGAACACAGACGTCTGCGGTGTGTTCGGCAACGTTAGGAAGGATCTCTGACGATGCGGCGCCAAGATCAACTTTCTGGGCACCCGCACAGGTTACCGTTGGTGACTTCATGCTCACGGGTTGCGATTTCGACAACCAGCAGCGGACGACTCCGGCGCGCCCAGCCGCTCAGCTCGGTGTCCAATTTGGCGCAGGGCCTCCGCGCAGAATGCTCACCCTCGGCCCTGCACAACACTATGACGGCGTTGTTCCGCCATCGACTAGAATGATTAGAGAGATCGGGGGAATTCGTGCCGTCATACCAGGAAATCGTCGAACTTGAGCAGAAGTACCTCTTGAACACCTATGCCCGCTATCCCCTGGCCTTCGTGAGCGGCAAGGGAGTTTACCTTTATGACGTTGACGGCAGGCGCTACCTGGACTTTCTCTCTGGCTTGGGCGTAAACGCTCTGGGTCACTCTCACCCCCGCATCGTCAAAGTTATCCGCGAGCAGGCTGCCAAGGTTATCCATCTTTCCAACCTTTATTACAACGAGTACCAGGGACAGCTCGCTGAGAAGCTCTGCCAGAAGTCCGGACTGGACCGCGCCTTTTTCACCAACAGCGGCACGGAAGCCATCGAGGGCGCCCTAAAGCTGGTGCGTGCCGCCGGTCACGCCACCGCCGGCCCCGACAAGATGGTCATCCTCGCCCTGGAAAATTCCTTCCACGGCCGTACCATGGGCGCGCTGGCCCTCACCGCGCAGGACAAGTACCGCAAAGGTTTCGATCCCATGCTGGAGGGGGTGCGCTTCGTGCCCCGAAACGACATAGACGCCCTGCGCGCCGCCATGGATGACAATGTCTGCGGTATTGTGCTGGAACCGATCCAAGGCGAGGGCGGCATCTACGAAACCTCGCCGGAATTCCTGCGTGCCTGCCGCCAGCTCGCCGACCAGCATCACGCCGCGCTGGTCTTCGACGAAATCCAATGCGGCATGGGACGCACCGGCCGCCTCTTCGCCTTCGAGCACTTCGGCGTCATCCCCGACGTGGTCTGCATCGCCAAACCCATGGCCGCTGGCTTCCCCATGGGGGCGTTCCTCTCGACGGACCGGCTGGCGCAGCACATCACCCCCGGCCGCCATGGCACGACGTTTGGCGGAGGCCCGCTGGCCTGCCGCATCGCGCTTGAGTATCTCGCCGTTCTCGACGACGAGAATTTGCTGGAGCGCGTCCGCCGCGTCGGCGCCTACCTCGCGGGCAAGCTGCAGGAGCTCGCCGGGAAGTACTCCATCGCCACCGAAGCCCGCGGCGTGGGCATGATTCAGGCACTGCAGCTCACCGTGCCGGGCAAGCCCATCCTCGAAGGCGCCATGGCCGACGGCCTCCTGTTCAACATCACCCAGGACACCGTCGTCCGCTTCCTTCCGCCGTTCCTGCTCGAAGAGAAGCACGTGGATGCCGGCATCCGCATCCTCAAGCGACACCTCACCGCAGCCCAGAAAGCCGCGAAGCAGGCGAAGGTTGCGGCGAGCGCATAGTGCAGCCTGCGTGCTGCCGGGGTATCTGAGCGGAATGACCGATTGCGTTTTTCGGCGCCGTACCACTCGAAAGCCTGTTTCCCTCAGATCTGACAGGCCGGGTGTCCGATACCGCGCGAGAGGCTGTCTTGTAGCACTTTAGTGTTTATCTGCAAGCACGTCTTGAACGGCCCGGATCGCACCATTTGCTGTAACCCCTTGTTGACAAAGCCCACCTCTATGCCATAATTGCCAATTATCTTCCCTGACGTCTTGCCGCCATGCGGCTTCGGGCACCTTCTTTTTGGGGAGCTCGTCGAGCCTATGGACAGCGCCTCCATTCGGAACCAGATCAACAGAATCGAGCGCAGCGCGAGCTTCGCAGGCAAGAGCCAGCTCATCAAGCTGTTGGAACTTCTGTTTGATCACATGGACTCCCAGACCACGCTGAAGCCTGACTGCGTGATCAAAGGGCTTTGGCCGCAGGAGATCAGGACAAAGCGCTCGGCTGACGTGGCAACAGAGATCAATCGACTGCGAAGAGCCCTGGAATGCTATTACAGCGGTGAAGGCCAGGCCGACCCCATTAAGATTTGCCTGCCCAATCGTTCGCCATCCGCTTCCAATGGAACAAAAGAAAAGCGATGGATCGTGGCAGAGCCGCGGGGCGATACCCTGAAGGTGCGGGCCCTGCCGGCTCTGCTGGCGAATCCCCGTAAAGCACTGACGATCATTGCAGCGATCGCTGTGTTTTGCGTTGTCGCTTTCCTGCTCGTCCGAAAGCTTACCGTTGTCGATCAACCCCGGTCGGCGCGCTTGGACGGCTCAACCCTGATCGTCATGAATGCCAAAGGCGAGGACCTTTGGCGAAAGAGCTTTCCTGACGGTTTCTCCCTGCAATACTACGAGAAAGGCCTGGCATCTCGTATGTGGATTGGCAACCTGAACGGCAAAGGCGATGCCGACGTGCTATTTCTCTATCAACCGATGGGACCATCCACATATATATCCCGTTCTACAACCCTCATTTGTTACTCGGATCGAGGCGACGAAAGGTGGCGATGGACCCCGGGAAGAGAGTTGCCCGAGCTCAAGGGTGATCCGGCGACGTTCGAAACCGATAATCTTAAAGTGCTGAAGGCGGCGCCTGGGACACCTTCTCGAATCGTCGTTTCGAGCCACCACGTTCCTTGGTATCCTCACCAAATCGCCATTCTAAGTGCCGATGGCAAGACGCTGTCCGAGTATTGGCACTCCGGGCGCATTGACTTCATTACGCTGGCTGACCTTGACGGCGACGGGCGGGAAGAGATCATCGCGACTGGAATCAGCGCCGGGTATCGCGCAGCCACATTGCTGGTACTCGATCCTGACCGGGCATTTGGCGCTTCCGTCGAGGCGGCGCGGCCCGAAGTTCAACTCCATGGCATGGGGACCGTACACGAGAGAATTCGCCTCGTGTTCCATCGCAGCGACTTGAATACAGCTTTGGCATCCTACAACGAGGGTCAAGCGGTGGCCGTGGAAAATGGGAAGATTCGATTTTCGACGCTGGAATGCAGGAAAGGCCCTGGATGCCTGATCTGGTACGAATTTGATAAAGACTTTCATCTGCTCTCCGTATATCCAGATGACTACTTTCGCGGTATTCACAACGAATTCTATCGGAGCGACAGGGCCCCGCATGTCTTCACCGCAGAAGAAGCAAAGGAATTCCAACAAGTCCGATGCCTGGTTGGCTGCAAGACGGAATTCGTCCTGGTCGATTTCCACTGATAACAGAATTGCGATGCGGTTAGCGGCACATTTGTCGAACTGTGACTACCTACGCCACAGGTCATGGAATACGCGTTGTTCTCGCCAAGGACGCTTGAACTAGGGATGTCGGCGGCAATCTTATTGACCAACCTGGCATTGCAAAACGCAACATACTCGACTCGCGGGCTTACTTACATACTGCCGCAATTTCGATTTCATACCAATTTGATATCAACTGCGCCCGAGGTTAGCTGAAACAGCTCGACTTCATGCTAGACTCTCACCGCTTCCGAACTATCAAGCGTTGAGCCAGCAAGCCTATCCACTGACAGGAGAAACGTCATGCGCTCATCGTCCATGTTATTGCTGCTTTTAGCCATTCTGGTATTCGGGCTGGTGTTTGCCTCCCCTGCCGTGGCTGGCGTGACGGGGAACTGTCCCCCCGAACCTGTTGCGAACACTCCCATCGGCAGCGGACAGATCTACATAGGTTCCAACTGCAGCGTCTATACCCCTGGAGATGTCGATTCCTTCGTGTTCAATGGAACTTCCGGGCAGACCGTTCATATCGCAATGGCGATAAACGGCGCTGGCCCCACCAACATATGCCTTTCGCTCTACAACCCCAGTTTTGTGAAAATCTACAACGGATGCACCAATATTCCGTTCGTGTTCTCCGTCATAACGGACCAGATGCTGACTGCGACCGGGACGTACACCATGACTATAACTGAACCTGCTAGTGGCACAGTCAACTATGCAGTGTCGCTGGAACGGCTGTACCCGTTTCCCCCAAACGCGCAAAAAGTCCCCCTGCAGTCAGTGTTCCCCGGCAACATCGCCGCGCTGACCGACACGAATCCCTTCACGTTCGACAACGCTACTACAGGTGTTTACCGCACATCCGCTACCCTTCCCGGCAACGCTTCCCAGAACCTGTGCATGACCTTGTATGCCCCCGACGGGACGGTAGTCAGTCAAAACGTTTGTACCAACATACCCTTCGTCTTCACCATCCAAATCGACTACACTCCGACCCAAAATGGCACGAGCATGGTGTTCTTCTCCGTAGCCGGAAACCACGGAACAGCAACCTACAACATGGAAATCTCGTGCCTGTTGGGCATTTGTCCGGTGACGACGCCGTCTCTCAACACACTGCACCACTTCGGCTCGAACGACGGGGCCCACCCCGCAGGCCTAATTCAAGCCCACGATGGGAACTTGTACGGGACAACGGCCGATGGCGCGGGCCTCAGCGCTGGGTCGGTGTTCAAGATCACCACCGCTGGCGCGCTGACTACGCTGTACAACTTTTGCTCGCAGCTCGGGTGCGCGGACGGCGTCTCCCCTCAGGCTGGGGTGATCCAGGCCAGCGATGGGGATTTCTACGGAACCACCTACACGGGCGGAGCCAACAATTACGGGACGGTCTTTAAAATCACCTCCGCCGGCGCGCTCACGACGCTGTACAGCTTCAACTCGACGGATGGAGCCAATCCTGTAGCAGGGCTGGTTGAGGGCAACGATGGGGACTTCTACGGAACGACCTATTGGGGTGGGACCAAAAACAGAGGGACGGTCTTCAAGATTACCCCTGCCGGCGCGCTCACCACGCTATACAGCTTCTGCACCAGAAGCGGCTGTTCGGACGGCTTCTTCCCCCGCGCCGGGCTAATCCAAGCTTCCGACGGGAATTTCTACGGGACTACGGACGGAGGCGGCTCCTACCACCGGGGGACGATCTTCATGATCACCCCTATCGGCACGCTGACCACACTCCACAGCTTCAATCTCCGGGACGGCGCTAATCCCGACGCGGGGCTGATCCAAGCCACCGATGGAAACCTCTATGGCACAACCTCCTCAGGCGGGTCTCACGAGTGGGGAACGGTTTTCAAGATCACCTTGGGCGGCATGCTGACAACGTTGTACAACTTCGGCGCGGCGGACGGCGCCAACCCCGAATCGGGACTGATCCAAGCCACCGATGGGAACTTTTACGGGACAACCTACGGGGGCGGAGCCCACTTGAGGGGGGCAATCTTCCAAATCACCTCTGCCGGCGCGTTGAAGACGCTTTACAGCTTCTCTCTTACGGATGGTTCCAACCCTACAGCGGGGCTGGTTCAAGACATGAGTGGGAGCATGGTCTTCTACGGGACAACGAACACGGGCGGCAGCCACAACTTTGGCACGGTTTTCAGCCTGTCCACTGGTCCGTGACCTGCCGCGGCCGCGCCCGCGCCGCCTTCATCAGGCGACTGGGTGGCCGGCGGGCACGTGACCCTTGTGCGCTACTATGATCCGTCACCGCTCGACGGTGAGTGGCCCACCCAAGCTGGTTTCGCTTGGGTGGGTCGTTTCGTTACATGAAGGTTGGAAGATCCGCGCCTCAACAAAGCCCGCCGACACGGGAACTAACTTCAAAAACTTCTGTCCGGAGCAATTTCCGGCGGGTGTCCTAAATTTCCCTGGTTTTGGGAAATGTGGGGCTCGTCGAGGCATGGCCGCTGCGCAGTCCCAACATTCAGCGGTGGTTGCCTGTCACTCTGATCTGTGACCAACTCGCTTGGCGTTTTCCTCTCCTGCTCGTACACCGCTGGCGGAAGGATTATGGAGGGTTGTTGTGCCCGGAGATGGCAGCGGGAGTCCCCGCCCGAATGCCAATGTTGCGTCCCATGGGGTGAAAGCCGGACACTGCCCGCGTCTTTGGATGTACAGCTAGGTGTTTCGACCTGTGATGGGTCCTGTTCGTTCTCGATTTCTTGCCCATCTGCCTTTCAACGCATCTATCCGTCCGCCGAAAACATCGCTTAAGTCCCTTCCCGAGAGGACTTTGCCTATAACTTCCCTGATTTCAATATCTTGCACGGGTTTCCGCGTATCTCCATCAAAACAAGGATTTTCAGGGGTGGGGGGAGGGGATGCCCCTCGGCCGTTCAGGCACACTCACCCTTATCCCTCCCACTTTGGGAAAGACGCTCAGGGGCACCGGGTAGACGAGAACGATTGTCTCTTCCACCCTTTTTCGAAAACAGGGAGAGGACACGCCACCCACAAGTCTCGTTATTCCTTTACTGCGCCCCGCTGGCCTTGCGGGGCTTTTCGAATTCGTCTCCGTGTCTCCAGCCGACTTCTGTCGCTTGGTTCGCGGCCTCCCATCCCAAGGCCACGCCGAAGCGGGCGATGACGGCATCGGTGCGGAAGTCCATGTCGGGATGGTATTCGTCGCTGGGATGGTGGTAGTCCTTGGCGACAAAGTCGCGCATCTTCTGCAAGCCCCAGTCCTGGTTGTGTCCCTGATAAAGGTCGCCCGGGCCGATGGAGAATGCGGGCACACCCACGCGCGCCAGGCTGAAGTGGTCGGAGCGGTAATAGTGTCCGGCGCCAGGATTGGAGTCGGGCACAATCGCCAGCCCGAAGGCCTTGGCCGTGCTCTCGACCGTAGGATAGAAGCTGGTGCGCTCTGCGCCGGAGACGTTCACCTGCTCGGGGACGCCAAGGGGAGGCACGTCGTCGAAGTTCAGGTCGAGCGAGAGCATCTTGGCGGGGACCGGCGGATGCTTGCCGAAGTATTCGGAGCCGCGCAGTCCCTGCTCCTCAGCGGTAACGGAGACGAAGTAGGTCGAGCGCTTGGGCGGGGTCTTAGCTTCGCTGTACACGCGCGCGATTTCCAGCAGGATGCCGACACCGGTGGCGTTGTCTTGCGCGCCGTTGTAAATGTTGTCGCCGGGCATGCCAGGCACGATGCCGAGGTGGTCATAGTGCGCGGAGTACATGATGCCCTGGTCTTTGAGGCTGGCATCGGAGCCGGGGAGCATGGCCACCACATTGTTGGAGTCGAATGGGCGAACCTTGCTGACGATGTGCGCCTTGAAGGTTGCGCTTAGCGGTTGGGCTTTGAAGCCGGGCTTGCCGGCAGCCGCCATCTGGTCGTCAAGGTTCAAGCCGCAATCCTGCATGAGCTTGCGCGCGACGTCGAGCTGAATCCATGAAGCGAGCTTGAGCTTGGGAGCGGGATCGTTACGCAGGTAAGAACGCTCACCCGACCAGGAGTTGCGCACCACGTCCCAGCCATAGCTGGCCATGTCGGTCTTGTGGATGAGCAGCACGCCGGCTGCACCCTTGCGCGCCGCTTCTTCGTACTTGTAGGTCCAGCGACCGTAGTAGGTCATCGCTTTGCCGCCGAAAAACTTCGGGTCGTCGGACGGTGGATCGTTCACCAGCATCAGCAGCACTTTGCCTCTGACGTCAACATCTTTGTAGTCATTCCAGTTGAACTCGGGAGCGTCGACTCCGTAGCCCATCCAGACTATGGGCGCGTCGATGGTGGTGGAGGTGTCGCCGGTTTCATCCATGGCAACGATGTCTTCTTTGTTGCGGAGGGTCATCGCGTCGCCTTTGGCGGGGATGAGCGAGTAGGTGCTGTCGGGCAGCGTGACAATGCCCTCCATGGGCACTTTCTGCATGTAGGTGCCGTTGTCGCCCGCCGGCTTCAGGCCGTACAGCGCAAATTGCGTGGCGATGTATTCGGCGGCGATGTCTCCACCGCGCTGGCCGGTGCCGCGGCCTTCGAGCAGGTCATCGGCCAGGAACTTCACGTGCCAGCGGATGTTTTGCGGATTGATGGCAGCCATGGCCTGCTCGGCCGCAGGCGGCAGCGAAGCCATCTTGGGTAGGGGCGGCATGGCGGTCTGCGCGGACATAAGAGCTAAGAAGAGCGTTACCAGCAGAAAGAGCAAAAGGGATTTGTGCATGACAGGTCTCCTGAGTGCGTAGCGAGGGCCACACAAACCTTCTATTTTACGGCAAACGGATGGGTCCCACGCTCTCCCAAAGAAGGGGAAATGATAGAACCCGGCTGTTGGTCCCACCCTGTCCGCAAAATCAGCGGGCAAGGGTGAGGGCACCCGCACTTTGTCAGCAAAAAACTGCGGTTCGTCCATTGACAGTAGACTCTCTACCCTAGTCATGGTAGGCTATCTACCATCATGCCACCCGGAAGACGCACCGACCTGCTGCAAGGCACCCTCGACATGCTAATCCTGCGAACTCTGCAGTGGGGACCGGCCCACGGACACGAAATCGCCAAGCACATTCAGCGCACCAGCGAAGAAGTGCTGCAGGTGGAGCACGGGTCGCTTTATCCGGCGCTGCATCGCCTGGAGCGCAAGGGCTGGGTGACGGCGAAGTGGGAGACAGCGAAAGACCGCAATCGCGAGTTCAAGTATTACCGCCTGACTGCGGCGGGCAAGAAACAGTTGGCCGCCGAAGCATCGAAGTGGAAGCAGCTTTCGGACGCGATCGGGCGGGTGATGAGGCCCGCGGAGGAGAGTTAGATGGCTGGGTGGAAGCCGCTGTCGGGCTGGTCCGAACGTCGCAGGGAACAAGAGGCCGAACTGGAACGCGAGTTGCGCACCGATCTGGAGCTGGAAGCCGAGGAACAAGAAGATCGTGGCGCGAACCCTGAAGAAGCGCGCTACCGCGCGGTGCGCTCGCTAGGAAATACGACTCTGGTAAAGGAAGATGTGCGCAAGACCTGGCGCTGGTCGTGGGTGGAACCGTTCTGGCAGGACGTGCGTTATGGTGCACGTGGTCTGCGGCGGAACAAAGGATTTACCGCGGTGGCAGCACTCTCGCTGGCGCTGGGCATCGGGGGCAATGCAGCGATCTTCTCCCTCGTAAACGCGGTGCTGTTCCAGCCGCTTCCCTACCCTGAGCCCGATCGGCTGGTGCAGGTGACTGGCTACTACCCCAAGGGTGCGATCGTCGCTCTGCAAGAGCAGAGCCGCACCATGGACATCGCTGCCTACTCGACTGACTCCGAGGTCAACCTGACGGGGCAGGGAGAAGCCGTCCGCCTGGCGGCAAGCGCGGTTTCCGCAAATCTATTTTCGGTGCTTGGAGTCCAAGCCGAACTGGGACGGGTCACGCGAAGCGGCGAAGACCAAGCCGGCAGCGATCGCGTTGTCATCCTGAGTGATGCCTTGTGGCGGCGGAAGTTTGCGGCCGACCCCGGCATCGTCGGCCGGATGATCACCATCGCTGGCATCGACCGGCAGGTCATTGGTGTGATGCCCGCCAGGTTCGACTTCCCTTCGTCGAGCACGCAGCTGTGGACGCCGCTCGACATGGACCCTTCCGACTCCTTCGACTCGTGGAACACCGGGTTCGTGCCGCTGATCGCGCGGCTTCGTACCGAGGCGACACTCGCGCAGGCGCGAGGCGAGATTCGTCCGCTGATCTTGCACGCGATCACGCTATTCCCTTACCCCATGCCGCAAGCGTGGAATGCCGATGCGACCGTAGTGCCGTTGCAGCGGTTCATGGTTAGCAACGTGCGCAACAAGCTGATTGTCCTGCAGTGCGCCGTGGGGCTGATCCTGCTGATGGCGTGCGCGAATGTCGCCAGCCTGCTGCTGGCGCGCTCGGCGGTGCGGCAAAAAGAGATGGCGGTGCGCTCGGCGCTTGGCGCGGCGCGGGGGCGAATCGTACGCCAGCTTTTGACGGAAAGCGTTGTGCTCGGCTTCGCCGGCGCGATTGCCGGGTTGGGGCTTGCTTACGGAGTGCTGTCGATTTTCAAACTTGTGCTACCACTCAACACTCCCGGTCTGGCGCAAGCCCATATCGACCCGCGCATCGTGTTGTTTGCCACTCTGCTAGCGGTCGCCACCGGACTGGCTTTTGGACTGCTGCCGGCGATCGCAACGTCGCGCCTGGACCTGGCGGCGACCCTACGATCGGCGGGGAGCCGCGCGTCGTCGAATACGGGAGTCCGGTTTCGCGCGGCATTGATTGCGAGCGAGGTCGCCTTGGCGGTCGTGCTGGCGGTGAGTGCCGGTCTGCTGGTGAAGAGTTTGTGGGCGCTGGCACAAGTGAATCCGGGATTCACTCCGCAACAGATTCTCACCGTGCGAGTCTCGCCCAATCAGTCATTTTGCCGAGAGCATGCGCGGTGCATTGCTTGGTACGATGCGTTGCTGCAGCACACGCAGTCGATCAGCGGAGTTTCTGCCGTGTCCGCCACCAACGCCTTGCCTTTGAGTGGCGAGGTTCCTGCCATTCCTGTGGAACTGGAAGGCCACCCGAACGTCACCGGTCAAAGTCTGGCGCCAATGCTGTGGGCCGGAGCGGTTACTCCGGATTACTTCAGCATGATGAAGATCCCGTTGCTGGAAGGGAGAGCTTTCACCCCTTCCGACGGTGAGCATTCCGAGTTGGTGGTTGTGGTCAGCGCGGCCACGGCGAAACGATTCTGGCCGGGAGAAGATCCTATCGGCAAACACTTGCGTCCGACGTGGGGACAGGAACCCTGGAGGACTGTGGTCGGTGTGGTGGGTGATGTTCGGCAGTACCGCGTGGCCGCCGAGCTTCCGGATTGGCTCAGCGGCGTCGTGTACATGCCGTATCCCCAAGCCGTAGGAATCGATCGGCAAATGCCGTCGAGCATGAGTTTACTGGTGCGCACGGGCAGAGATCAGCACTACGTCGCCAACGAAATTCGCGGTCTCGTTGCCGAGTTGAATCCGAACGTCCCGGTTGGCGAGGTGAAACCCATGGCCGGCGTCGTCGCCTCGTCGGAGTCTGGTGAGCGCTCGATGATGTGGATGTTCGTCAGCTTCGCCGCGTCGGCGGTGCTGCTGGCGGCGATTGGGACCTACGGCGTGGTCTCTTTTTCCACGACACAACGCATGTATGAAATGGGAGTGCGCATCGCGCTGGGGGCGACGCGGCGAGACTTGTTCGGGCTGGTGCTGAAGCTGAGCCTGCGGCTCGTCCTGATTGGCCTGGGGCTCGGAGTGCTCCTGGCGTTCGTGGTGACGCGGACACTCGCCAGCTTTCTCTACGGCGTGAGCACGCGGGACCCGCTGACTTTCCTGGCGGTGGGGTTATTGTTGATTGCCGTGGCAGTGGTAGCGGGATTTGCTCCTGCACGCCGTGCAGCGCAGGTCGATCCGATGACGGCGCTGCGGGCGGAGTAACGGAATAGAACGCGTGGCTGGTGTGCTTTGATCCGCGACCGCGGATCAGTTTTTCGAGCTTCAACCGGCGCGGAATTCTTGAATCGATTCACCCGGATGCCATAGCACATTGGGCTTCTGGCCGCGCAGGACAGCGAGGATGGCGTTCACTTCTTCGACGTCGCGCTTCGACCATCCCACCGAAGACACTTCAATTTCGCCAGTAGGGTCTATGTAGAAAAGCGTGGGCACATTCGTGATTCCGTATGCGTTGGAGACAACATAGCGGTTGGCATCGTTGTCGATAGCGACAGGGAAAGTCACGCCGTAGTCGCGGACAAACGCCTTGGTATCGGAAGGCCCGTTCTGCGAGATGCCGAGGAAGGTGGCTCCGGAGTCTTTATGCGCCTTCGCCATGCGCTCGTACAGGGGAAAAGCGTACTGGCAAACGGGGCAGGTGACCTTGAAAAAAGCCAGCACGACAGGGCCGCGCTGCAAAAGTTCGTGCAGCGATACCTTCCTTCTGTCCAGCGTTGGGAGGGTAAAATCGGGCGCGAATTTGCCAGTGACGAGTGCAGCCATTCAAAATTCCTCCAACACACTATTGCCGGGGCCAAAGCCCTTGATCTATTTGTGCCTACGTTCGCCGGCCGAAAGGCCAGGGCTTCCACCGGTCTGCTCATTCGAGGCGTTTCGGTATGGACAGGTCCACCTCTTTAGATTGCCATAGCAGTGATTAAGTCGCAGGGGCAAGTTTGCGCAGCACCTTGCGAGTCAGTCCGGTCAGCGCGAGTTTTTGCCATTGCTTGGCCGCGAACCATCGGGCGTTGCCGTCGAGACTCTGCAGGAGATCGGCAGACCCGGGCATTATCGATACTTCATAGTCGGTGTCAGTGATGGAATGGCGAAAGCTCGCCAGTATTTCAACTTTGGGCTGCGCGACGCTGATCTCCGGAAGCTCCCACATGCCAGCCATGCGCTTGGCGTCGGGCGGACGCTGCACGAGGAGGACCGCGTTCCCTTTGCTGATGAATGCGTAGTGAAGTTGCTTGCGTTTGCGCGGAGCTTGTGGCTTGGGCGCATCTGCCCCACGCGAGCGGCACCAGGTATTCAGCGGACAAATCAGGCACTGTGGCGCGCGCGGCGTGCAAAGGGTCGCGCCCAGTTCCATCATCGCCTGGTTAAAATCCCCGGGGCGCTCGCAGTCCAGCAGCGCTTCTGCCCTCTGCCACGCGACTTCCCTGCCCTGCGAGCGCCCGAACACGCGCTCCAGCACGCGCTCGACGTTGCCGTCCACCACCGCCACCGCCTCGCCAAACGCGATGCTCGCAATCGCAGCCGCGGTATAGCGTCCAATGCCCGGGAGTTCCCGCCAGCCCTCGGACGTGTGGGGAAACTCGCCGTTTCTCTCGCGAACGATCGCCTTCGCCGCCTGATGCAACCGCCGCGCGCGGTGGTAGTAGCCGAGTCCGCTCCACAGGGCGAGCACGGAATGCTCGCGGGCTGCTACGAGCGCCTGGAGCGTGGGAAATCGCCGCATCCAGCGCGCGTAGTGATCGAGCACCGCGGCCACGCGCGTCTGCTGCAGCATGATCTCCGACACCCACACGCGATAGGGATTCGCATCGCGCCGCCACGGCAAGTCGCGACGATGGGCGCCGTACCAGCGAAGCAGTGCGCGACGCAGCGCAGCCAGATCATGAGATTTGAGCGGAACCATCAGCCAATTATTGTATTGGCTCCCGCCGCACGAAAAACTGCTCTTTATCCATGTTGGCAGGCACCGCCACATCGAAAAAGCCGACCATCATCTCTTCATACGTCTGGCCGCCCCAGCGAACTTCGACATTGGGATTAGGGTTGTGCGGGTTGTCCTCGGTGTTGTCGTACCACGCGACGGCCTGCAGCCTGGTTCCGGCCTTGAGGAAGCGCGGTTGGGCCAAGCGATAGCTGAGCTGCCAGTGAAAGTGATAGTGGTTCACGCGCAGCAGGGTTTCGACCGTTCCGTCGGGATGAAGGATGTTGTACTCGAAAGCCTTGCCGCGTAGGTGCATGTGCGGCAAGAAGCTGAGCAGCGTACAGTCGTTGGGGAGGGTGCCCCAGACATCAACGCGGTAGTCGTCGGTGCGCGGGGGAATAATGAACGTGTGGTTAGTGAGCTGCAACGTCAGTACGCGTTGCTTCGGCGGCTGCTTGGCAAACACCATGCCCACGCTGGTCTGGTCGGAGCCCGCAGTGCCATTGGGGGTGTAGTGCATCTGCAAGACCAGGTCAGAGCCGGCGGGAATGAACTTCGCCACACCGTCCGGCCAGCGGTCGGGCTCACTGCCCGGAGCGTAGACGAGCAACATGTCGGTAGTAGTCTCGTGCGCTTCGGCGCGCAGCTTGGGATCGGTGAAGCTCGACGCCGTGAAGGGCACGCCGACGGGAGCAGAGCGCAGCCACGTCGAGTTCGGCGGCCGCACATAGACCACCGCGTGATGTACATACTGCGGGCTCGACGGCCGAACTTCGGAAAACTGCACCCATTTGTCCTCGGTGAACCCGGCGGGCACAATCTCGTAAGTGTACTCGACATCGCCGTGCGCAGGAATCGCAACCGGCACGGGCATCTGCACGGTCTTATCGGGCTGAGGAATGTTCCAGCCCCGCGCCCAGTGCTTCGGGGGCGGAGCGTCTTTTGGCGAACCGGCGGGCGCGCCGCCGTCCACCCAATTGGCGATGAGGCTGATCTGCTCCGGCGTGAGTGACGGATCGTTGGAGAACTTGCCGTAACGCGGATCAGCAAACCAGGGCGGCATGGACTTCGACGTAACCGCCAGCTTGAGGGCTGCCACCCAGGGTTTCGTCTGCTGATAGGTCACGAACGGCATGGGCGCAATTTCGCCCGGACGGTGGCAGTTCTGGCAGTGGTCCTGAAGAATGGGCAGGATGTCTTTGTAGAACGTCGGCTTGTGCAAGGGCTTTGGGGCGGGCGCAGCGAAGGCGGTCGCAAGCAGCAATGTCAATGAGGCGACGACTGGGGCCGCCTGAAAGACGGTCCACCTTCGGCAACACTGCGCCAATGGTTTTGAAGTCCTAGTTCGGCTGATTATGTTCCGGCAGCTCTTCTTCTTGAACCGCGTGGCGCCGCAAGAGTTGCGGCAGGTTCTGCGAGAATGCCGAGCGCGGCACGACCATATCGCAGCCCGCTTCCAAGGCCTTCATCTTCAACTCGCCTTGCACATGGGAGACGAAGCCGATGATGTTCGTTTCCTTCTTCAGCTTGCTCTTGAGCTTGGGGATAATGGTGAGCGGCTTGGCGTTCAAGTTGTTGAGGTCAACGATAATCAGCGAGGGCTTATCGTTGCCGTTCTGCCCCATGCGTTCGAACACGTCTTTGTCGGTCTTGACGAACTCGACCTTGACGCCCAGCTTGCGCGCCGTTTCCGTGATCTTGGCGAGAAAGAACAGGTCGTCCACAAAGGCGTAGATCCGGGCTGGCGCGTCACTGGGAATCGGCGGCGACTCGGACTCGACCGGGCCCGAGGGCTTGCCATGGCCACGGACCTGCGTGTGGACATTGCCGTTGGGCTCCCCCAGTACAGCGCGATAACTGTGGTCCATGGGCGCCGAGTACACGCCGCCGAGCGGTTCGTGCTGGGCAGGGCGCCCGCCCGACTTCCGTCCGCCGGAGTGCTTCTTGCCAAAGCGGCGGCCGCCAGCGTGCTTGGGCTGGCCCTGGTGCTGGCCGTGACTTTGGCCTTGTGCCGGTCCGTGCCCCTGGCCATGAGACTTGCCATGCTGCTGAGGGGCACCATGCGCGGTGGATCCGCGGCGGCCGCGTCGCCGTCTGCGTCCCTTCCCTCCGGGCTGACCGGAAGGAGGATTCAGTCCTTCATTCATATTGCTCTCGTAGTTACGCTCGTTTGCCCGCGGGTTGCGGGACTCCCACATTTGTAAACCGCTCTTGCTGGCCGCGTGTTCGCACTTAAGTCCGCGATACGGCTCGTGTGCGGTAGAAATCGAGTTTGAAATCGAATCAGTTACGTCCGTCTGGCGCTTGGAACCCTTAGCGCGAGGAACGCCTGCACGGGAAGTGCGGCGATTGGAGGACGTCCTTATCGTACCTAGCTTTACGGTTGAAATGCAAGCCGCAAAGGCTGTTAATTCGCCTGGTTACTCACTTTCCTCAACCCTGAGGTATCCGGCTGGATTGACGGTGCACCAGTGCTATCGCCCACCCGTCCCGAGGCCCTGGGCTAGCGCGGCGTCGTGTTGGACCTGAATCCGCGAGTAGCGGCTTCGCTGTACCAACACTGCAACAACCCCGCTTGCTTCCCCAACACTATACATCGAAATGCAAGCTACGGCAGCGAAGTGCACTAATTCAAGGTTGCCAGGAGTTGCCGCAACACCTCCAAGGTCTCGCGCACATCTTCTGCCTCGGGAGCTTCCGGCTGCAATTTGAGATACGCACCCAAGTCCCTGGCCGCAGCGAGATACTGTTCGAGATTGAGCCGTACGAGGCCGCGCTCACGCAGCAGATCGGCGCTCTGCGGCGGAATCGCCAACAAAAGATCGAGCACAACCAGTCCCTTGCGAAAATTGCGCTGCGTGAAATAAATCTGGCGCAGATTGTTCAGCATGCGCGTAAGAATGTCACGGTGCGTGACGGCCTGCAAAAACTCAGGCTGCAGCTCCACCTGACCCGAGTAGATTTCGTTTAGCCGCTGCTGGCATTCAGAGCGGCCGACAATTCGCCCCCGGTGGAAGGCATCGATGAGAATCTGCCCAGATATCACGTCGAAATGCTTCAGCAAAAAGTGTCCCGGCATGCCCGTACCGGCGAGGGGAAATCCGATCCGGCGGGCGACGTCCATGTAGATCACGGAGAGCGTGATCGGGATTCCCAGCTTGCGGTCCAGCACGTCGTTGAGAAACGAGTTGCGCGGATCGTAGTAGTCGTCGCGATTACCGCGCAGACCCTCTTCGTCGAATAGCACCCGGTTCAGCAGGGCGATGGTTTCGCGCGCCGTGGGATTGCTGCGCATGCGGCTGCGCACCCGCTCCGCCAGCGATTCGAGCCGTCGGAGGTAGCAGGGGACGTCCAACAAGGGATACTCAGTGCGCGCAATGGCCAGCGCCGCCGCCGCCAGATCAATCGAGGCATCTTCGCGCGAGGGCTCCACGAGGCCGGCAAAGCCTTGCAGGACGCTTCGGTGTGGATCGGGCTCTGCCATTGCGTGCCGATTGGATGAGGCAGGAA
>Ga0335082_10001160_pt1 | contig 28086 bp, 32 predicted proteins | sample Lox_Sample_41_FD_206718 | JGI IMG/M metagenome (GOLD analysis project Ga0335082, IMG submission 206718) | Soil microbial communities from Loxahatchee National Wildlife Refuge, Florida, United States - Lox_Sample_4.1 | ecosystem: Environmental > Terrestrial > Soil > Wetlands | place: USA... | reverse complement strand
GTCGAAGACGCCTTCCAGGAGGCGGGGCCCGCCAATCCCTGGTACTACGAATTGGCAGCGCCCGGCTTCAACTGGCGCGCCACCGACATCCAATGCGCGCTCGGCCTGTCGCAGCTTCGCAAGTTCCCGCGATTCGCCGCGCGCCGGCGGGCGCTGGCGGCCGCCTACGACGCGCTGCTGGCACCCCTGGCGCCGCTGGTGCGGCCGCTGGCCAAGCATCCGGCGTGCACGCCGGTGCTGCATCTCTACGCCGTGTTGATCGATTTCGAGGCCTGCGGCCTGTCGCGCGCCGAGCTGATGGCCCGCCTCGCCGCACAGGGCATCGGCAGCCAAGTGCACTATTACCCGCTCCACCGCCAGCGCTACTACGCGGCGCGCTACGGCCACGTCGAGCTCGCCGGTGCCGACCGCTATTACGCGCGCGTCCTCAGCCTGCCGTTCTTCTCCGCCATGGAGACGAGCGATGTCCGGCGGGTGGCCGAGGCGCTCACGCGGATTGTCGCGCGCTGACTATGCAACGGACGGAGGATGGTGCCTCCGTCCGCCGCATCTTCTATCAACCCCAACCCACGCCCCGGGGAAAGGGACAATCTTGCCCCTGTCGGCGGTAGCCGTGGCGGACGCCGGTGCGTCCGCCACGTACAAACTAGGCTTACCGGAACAGCGACAAAATGATCTGCGGCGCCTGGTTGGCGATCGCCAGAGCCTGGACGCCGAGCTGCTGCTTGGTCTGCAACGAGGTCAGCAGGGCGCTCTCCTGCGCCATGTTCGCGTCGACCAGGTTGCCGATACCGGTCGTCAGGGTGTCGGACAGCTTCTGGACGAAATCGACTTGGATCGAGAACTTCTTCGAACCCGAAGACAGCTTGGCCAGGGCGGCGTTGACGTTGGTCAGCGACGACTGCACCGTCGCCACCATCGTCGAGGCCTTGGTGGCCGTCGAGATCGTTCCCGTCGACTTGACGGTGACGATCGAGCCCGACAGCGACAGCTTCTGGGCGGATACCGTGATCTTGCGCGTGCCGTCGGACGAGGCCAGCGCCGTGATCTGGTTGGTGGAACCGTCGATCAAATTGTAGCCGTTGAACACCGCGTTCTTCACGATCGTGGCGATCTGATCGCGCAGAGCGACGAAGTCCTGGTTCATGGCCTGACGGCTTGCCGTGTCGAGCGAAGTGTCGGAGGCCGACAGGGCCTTCTGCTTCATCTGCACGAGCAGGTCGGCAATCGACTGGCCGGCCGACATGGCGACGTCGACCACGGACATGCCGCGATTGAGGCTGTCGGTGACCGCGGTGTAGCCCGCCACGTTGCCCCGCATGTTCTGGGCAATCGCGAAGACGGCGCCGTTGTCCTTCGGGCCGGAAACCGCCAAACCGGTGTTGATCGCGGTTTGGGTCCGAGCGAGCGACGCCTGGGTCTGGTTCAGGTACTGCAGGGCGACCATGGCGCCGGTGTTGGTATTGACGCTAAGCATTATTGCCTCCGTTCTGGTTGTTGCGCTGAGCCTTTTGCTCAAGGGCGTTTTGCCCCGGCGCTTCCGTCGCAACGTGCATGCCGCGCCGAACTTAGGCGGCAGTTAACGCTGGTTTGGGTGGGCTCCGGCGCAACCGGCCCGGTGCGGGATTGCCGGGCGGCGGCCGTTGCCCGGCACAATTTACCGTTCGGCGCGGCAGAATTTGCCGGGTGCCGGGCAGGATCTGCCGGGGAAGGACCGGGCAAAGCAAAGGCGGCGCGGGGTCAGCCCCGCGCCGCCTTGGTTCCCCGCTTTCCCCCGCTTTTCTACCGGAACAAGGAGAGGATGATCTGAGGGGCCTGATTGGCGATGGCCAACGCCTGAACGCCGAGCTGCTGCTTGGTCTGCAAAGCGGTGAGCTGGGCGCTTTCGGAGGCCATGTCCGCGTCGACGAGGTGGCCGATGCCGGTCGTCAACGTGTTGGAGAGCTTCTGGGTGAAGTCGAGCTGGATCGAGAATTTCTTGGCTCCGGCCGATAGCTTGGCCAGCGCCGAGTTGATGTTGGTCAGCGAAGTCTGGACCGTCGCGATCATCGTCGAGGCCTTGGCCGCCGTCGAGATCGTTCCGGTCGCTTTGATGGTGATGATTGCGCCCGAGAGCGACATCTTCTGGGCGGCGATGGTGATGTGGCGCGTGCCGTCGGACGAGGCCAGCGCCGTGATCTGGTTGGTCGACCCGTCGATCAGGTTGAAGCCGTTGAACACCGCGTTCTTGACGATCGTGGTGATCTGGTCGCGCAGAGCGACGAAGTCCTGGTTGAGGGCCTGGCGGCTGGCGGTGTCGAGGGCGGTGTCGGAGGCCGACAGCGCCTTCTGTTTCATCTGGACCAGAAGGTCCGAGATCGACTGGCCGGCCGACATGGCGACGTCGACCGCCGACATGCCGCGATTGAGGCTGTCGGTGACCGCGGCATAGCCGGCCACGTTGCCCCGCATGTTCTGGGCGATGGCGTAGGTGGCGCCGTCGATCTTGGCGGACGCGACCTTCAGGCCGGTGTTGATCGCGGTCTGCGTCGCCGCCAGTTCCGATTGGGTCTGGTTGAGGTACTGCAGCGCAACGAGGGCGCCGGAGTTCGTGTTAACGCTCAGCATCGTGTGTTCTCCACTTCCGTCCTGGACGGCGATTTCGCGGGGCCTTGTTGCCCCGGCGTTTCTTCGCAACGCCCATGCCAGCCTGCGGTGTCTGCTAAGGCTTTGTTATTCCTAACGCCGGACGGGCGGCGCAAGGGAAGAACGGCGGCATTTTCTGCCGCCCGGCAAAAAGCCGAGAGGCCGGTTCGCACCGGCCTCTCGGCTTTCGATCGCGATGCGGCGAACCGTCAGGCGGCGCCCTTCAGGCCCTGCATGATGGTGCGGTTGACGTCGATGAGGGGGTCGAGCGAGGCGCCCTTGCGCGTCACTTCCTTGGAATAGCGCGTCACCCACAGCGACAGCGAGACGATGTTGGCGCGGACCCCGTCCGGCAGCTGGTTGTGCTCGTCGAGGCAGTCGGCAGCCAGCGTGCGCCACAGTTTCCGGTTCCAGTCGACCGCTTCGGCCAGCGGACCGCCCATGGTGCCCGCGCGTTGCGCCGCGATCAGGGCGCCGGTGACCTGCCCGAACAGGCGGTACTCGGTCTGGCGCGGGTCTTCAGTGATTCGCTGCGTGTCTTGGTAGGCCTTGAGGGTCATAGCTCAACCGTTCCCGTTCGAATTCCAACAGTTTCCTGCACAGCATCAGCGCCTTGTAATAGGAACCCGCCATCACCTCGCGGCTGATTTCGATGCAGGTGCTCAGCGCTTCGCTGTTGCGGATGGCACCCATGAACTCGGTCATGCGCAACGCGAAATCGTTGTAGTACTGCTCGTTTCCCTGGGGATCGAGGTACATCATCATGATCGGCAGATAGATGTGCCGGGCCGGCGTCACCGCATCTTCCGGCTGCATGATGTCCTTTTCGCGCAGGATGCACGCCTTGTTCTGGATGATCAGGCTCGTGCGCTTGTCGCCGTTGGTCAGGACGGCGCCGTTGAGCACGAGCTTCTCGCCGGGTTTCAGCGACAGTTTCAGCGGCATCGGCAGCTTCCCGTGGGGTGGGTTTCAGACAGCTTAGGCCCGCGGGGTTAACAAAGTGCTCCCGAAATCGATCGAATTCGTTCACCGGGGATTAAGCAGATTGGGCCTTTTATGGCTCCGGAATCGTTGAGGAAACGGGCGAATGGCCCAGGTCGCAGCGGCGCCCGGCATGGACTGCCGGTCGGGCATGGATGCCAAGCTGGAAGCGCTTGCCAAGCTCGAGGCGCTCACCGAAGAGCTCGGTGCCGAATTGGCGCGCAAGAAGTCGAACGGCGTGGTGCGGCGCGCCGTCAAGGCCTGGCGGCGGGGCGACATCGTCGGCGCCGGCCGGCTAGCGCTGCAGGCGACCGAGATCGACGATACCAACGCCAAGGCATTCCACGTTTTGGCCATGTATCTCGAACGCATGGGCCATCTGCACAAGGCGCTGGTGACCTACGAGCGCGCCTTCGAACTCGATCCCGAGGATCCCGAGCTGCTCATCAATCTCGGTCTCACGGCGTGGAACCTCAAGCTCCACGATGGCGCCGCCAAGATGTTCAGCCTTTACATCGCGGCCAAGCCGGATTCGCCGCTCGGCTACAACAATTTGGGCAGCATCCAGGGCGACATGGGCCATCCCGAGACCGCGGTCGAGACGTTGCGCGCCGCGATCTACCGCATGCCGCAGGAAGCGATTCTGTGGAATTCGCTGGCTACCGTGCTGGCCGAGGAAGGCCGCGCCGACGAAAGCCTGGTGTTCTACCGCGAGGCCATCCGGCTCGATCCGGGCTTCGCCCGGCTCTATCACAACCTCGGCTATGCCTATTCGCATCTGGGCCGGCTGCCGGAAGCGCTGGAGGCTTACGACGCCACGCTGGCGCGCGCCGTCGATCCGGCCGAGCGCATCGAAGCCAGGCACTCGCGCAGCATCTGCCTCATCGGCATGGGGCGGCTGGAAGAGGGATTCGGCGAATACGAGATCCGCTGCAGCGAACGCTTCCGGGCCTACGTCCATCACATGCTCAAGGCGCCGCTGTGGAACGGCGAGCCGCTGGCGGGAAAGCGCCTCCTGGTCGTCGGCGAACAGGGATTGGGCGACGAGTTCATGTTCGCCAACCTCCTGCCCGACCTGCAGCGTGCCGTGGGACCCGAAGGCGGGCTCCAGATCGCCGTCGATCCGCGCCTGGTGCCGCTGTTCAAGCGATCGTTCCCGCGGGCGGACGTCGGCACCTACGAGGACCGCACCCTGCTCGACAAGGACGGCAACAAAGCGCTCCGCTTCGTGCCTTTCGCCGTCGAGAGGGGCGAGCCCGATTACTACACGCTGATGGGTTCGCCGCTGCGGCTGTTGCGCAAGCGCCTCGATGACTTTCCCCGCCAGGCCTTCCTGGCGCCCGATCCGGTCCGCACCGAAGCCTTCCGCGCCCGGTTGCGCGCCGGCGGCGAGGCAACGCTGGTGGGCATCTGCTGGCGCTCGATGATGCTCGATGCCAAGCGGGCCAAGTACTACAGCACGCTCGATCTGTGGCGGCCCATCCTTTCAACGCCGGGGGTGCGCTTCGTCAACCTGCAATACGGCGACTGCGCCGAAGAACTGGCGCGCGCCAAGGCGGCGGGGTTGGCCATCGAGACCATCGACGGGCTCGACCTCAAGAACGACATCGACGGCGCGGCGGCGCTATCCGCGGCGCTCGATCTCGTGATATCGGCACCCACCGCCGCCGCTGCCGCGGCCGCCGCCGTCGGAACCGAGACCTGGTTCGTCACCGCCGGCCGCACCTGGCCGCAGCTCGGCACCGACGAGTTCCCCTGGTACCGCAAGAGCCGCGTCTTCATGCCGGCGAAGTTCGGCGACTGGAACCAGATCATGCCCGAGGTCGCGGCGGCGCTCGCCGCGCGCTGATCACTGCTGCTGTTGCTGCTGCTGGTGATAGAGCCGTTCGGGCATTGACGGCGTCGGCGGCGTCGCCGACATCGGCCGGGCGACCCGCAGGAAGTCCTCGTGGCGCACCGGCGCGGCGGTCGGCTCGACCGAAACGGCGATCGCCAGCTCGCTCTCTGCGATGCCCTTGAAGGTGCCGCGCGTCGGCGGCACGTCGGCGTAGTCGCGGCCCACCGCGGCGCGGATGTGGCGCTCGCCGGCCAGGACGTTGTTGGTGGGATCGAATCCGACCCAGCCCAGGCTCGGCAGATAGGCTTCCACCCAGGCGTGGGTGGCGTCCGCCCCCGAGCGGTCGCGCGTCTGCGGCCGGTGATGGAGATAGCCCGAGACGTAACGGGCCGGGATGCCCCAGCGGCGCGCCGCGGCGATCATGATGTGGGCGAAGTCCTGGCAGACGCCGCGCCCCTCTTCGAGCGCGTGGTCGATCGGCGAATGCACCTGGGTGACGCCCGATTCGTAGTCGAACGCGTGGTAGATCGCCGAATTGAGCGCCTTGAGCGCGGTCAGCGGATCGCCCTTGGGATTCTCCAGGCCCTTGCCGGCCATGAAGCGCACCAGCGCGGGCGGCATGCCGGCGAATTTCGACGGCTCGAGCAGATCGAAATGGTCGTCGCTCAGATTGTAGGCGTTGTAGCGTTCCCATTCGAGCCCGTCGACCGCTTCGGGCAGCGGCGGGCGCCGGTAGAGCTCGACCGTCGCCTGCGCTTCGACGCGCAGCTCCTCGTGGCTGCGCAGCACGTTGAAATGGTAGACGGCGTTGCCGAAATGATCGGTGTAGGCATAGAGCTGGGCGCGCGGATTGGTGTTGATCTGGAACGAACGCAGCGCCTGCGGCCCTTCCGAGCGCGGCTGCATCCGGAGCTCCATCACGCTCTCGCGCACCGGCGCCGAATAGCGGAATCGCGTGACGTGGCGGATCGAGTAGAACATCGGTCAAATGGCGAATAGCGAATTGTCTTCTGCCCCCGCGAAACGGGGGAAGTGCCGAGCGACAGCGAGGCGAAGGAAGCCCCCCTTCGGCTGCTCCGCGGCCACTTCCCCCCGCAAGCGGGGGGCAGAAAACCATTCCCTATTCGCCCCTTTCCTCATAACACCGTCTCCGCGCCGTAGGTGATATAAGCCTCGTACACCGCCTCGTGGATCTGCTCGCATTGGTCCGCGATATCGGCGAGGTAGCGCGCGATCGAACCGGCCATCAGCTCGTCGATCTCGGTGAAATCGGCCGAGGCCCTGAGCCGTCCGGCGAGGCGCTCGACGGCGGCGCGGCGGCCGGGCGGGGCGCCGGGCGCCACATGTACAAGCGCCTCGCACGCCCGGTCGATCGAGAAGCGGACCGAATGGGGAAACTCCGGATCGAACAACAGAAACTCGGCGATCTTCTCCGGGCTGATGGCGACGGTGTGGGCTTTGCAGTAGGGCTCGAAGGCGGTGCAGTATTTGAGGAGCACCAGCCAGTCGGCGTATTTGGGCGCCTCCGGCACCACGGCGCGCGCTTCGCCGAAATGAAGGTCGAGCAGGCGGCAGACCAGCTGGGCCCGCTCGATATGCCGGCCCAGCTCCAGGAAATACCAGCCTTCGCCGTGGCTGAGCGTCGAATTGGTGACGCCGCCCAGCGTGTGCATGTCCTGCAGGATTTCGCGGAACAGCCGCGCCGGGTTGCGCGACCAGCCGGCGTCCTGGGCGAGCGGCTGGAGCTTCAGGAAGAGCCGGTTCAGGTTCTCCCAGACTTCGACGCTGAGCTGCTCGCGCACCTGGCGGGCGTTGTCGCGCGCGAAGGAGAGCGAGGCGAGCAGCGAGGCCTCGTTGAGGCGCTCGAAGGCCAGCTCGTGGGTGACCGCGAAATAGTCGGGCTCGATCGGGGCGCGGCCTTCGGCGGCCAGCGCCGCCACCACGCGCCGCCACGACGCCTCGGCGTCCTCGCGCGACTGCTCCACCGTCGATTCGAGCTTGACCGCGAGCAGCCGCGCCGAGTGCTCGGCCCGCTCGAGATAGCGGCTCATCCAGTAAAGGCTGTCGGCGACCCGGCTCAGCATCAGGCGCTCAACACCCAGGTGTCTTTCGACCCGCCGCCCTGGCTCGAATTCACCACCAGGCTGCCGCGGCTCAACGCCACGCGGGTAAGGGCGCCGGGCACGATCACCGTCTCCTCGCCGCGTAGGATGAACGGGCGCAGGTCGACATGACGCGGCTCGATGCCGTCGCCGGCGAAGGTGGGGGCGGTGGAAAGCTGGATGGTGGGCTGGGCGATGTAGTTGTCGGGGTCGGCCTTGAGCCTGGCGGCGAAGGCTTCGCGCTCGGCCGCCGAGGCGTGCGGGCCGACCAGCATGCCGTAGCCGCCGGATTCGCCCACCGCCTTGACCACCAGCTGGTCGAGACGGGCGAGCACATGCGACAGCGACTTGGGCTCGCGGCAGAGGAAGGTCTCGACGCTTTCGAGGATCGGCTCCTCCGACAGGTAATAGCGGATCAGCCGCGGCACGTAGGAATAGACCGCCTTGTCGTCGGCCACGCCGGTGCCGAGCGCGTTGGCGATGACCACGTTGCCCGCCCGGTAGGCGTTGAACAGGCCCGACACGCCGAGCGCCGAATCGTCGCGGAAGATCAAGGGATCGATGAAATCGTCGTCGATGCGCCGGTAGATCACGTCGATGCGCTTGAGCCCGCTGGTGGTGCGCGCGTAGACCACGTTGTCGTTGACCAGAAGGTCGCGCCCCTCCACCAGCTCGACGCCCATCTGGCGCGCCAGGAATGCGTGCTCGAAATAGGCGGAATTGAACACGCCGGGGGTGAGCACCGCGATGGAGACGTCTTGCTGGAACGGCACCAGCGAGCGCAGCGTCAGCAGCAGCTCGCGCGGATAATGCTCGATGGGACTGACGTTCTGCGAGCGGAACAGGTTGGGGAAGGCGCGCCGCACCACATCGCGGTTGGCGAGCATGTAGGAGACGCCGGACGGCACGCGCAGATTGTCTTCCAGCACCACGAAGGCGCCGTCCTCGCGGCGGACCAGGTCGGTGCCGCAGACGTTGACATAGGAGCCGTGGGCGACCTGCAGGCCGCGCATCTCGCGCCGGTAGTGCTTCGAGCCGTAGATCAGCGAGCGCGGGATGATGCCGTCCTTGAGGACGCGGCCGTCGCCGTAGATGTCGCGCAGAAACAGGTTGAGCGCCTGGATGCGCTGCTTCAGCCCCGCCTCGATGCGCTCCCACTCGGCCGCGGTGACGATGCGCGGCAACAGGTCGGTGGGGATGATGCGCTCGGTCGCCTGCTTGTCGCTGTAGACGGTGAAGGTGATGCCCTGGTGCAGGAAGATGGTTTCGCAGGCCTGCTGGCGGCGGTGCAGCTCCTCGGGCGGCAGGCTCTTGAGGCGGGCCACCAGCGCGGCGTAAGGCGGACGGACGCTGCCGTCGCGCGCGAACATCTCGTCATAGGCCGCGCCGAGGCGATAATCGGCGAACGGCGCGGTGCGGTCCGGCACAACGGAGGGGGAATCGGCGGCGACGGCAAGCGGCTGCATCGGCAAAGTATGATGGTGCCGGCGGGTCGCCCGTCAAGACCGCGCCGGGCCGTCGGTTCGAATCGCGCAGCGCAGATGGATGCCTTCCGACAGGAAGGCGTGCCCGTCCGCTGCCGGTTTTTCGGGCAGTGCCTCGATCGGCAGGCATCCGGTTGCCGGATGGACAATCAGCTCCGCGCCGGAAATGCCTTTCGCCCGGGCACCTGCCACCGTCGCCGCAGGCCGCCGGTCTTTCTTGCCCCAAAGGAGCGGCCTGGGAGCCTTGATGTCGCGGGGGCGGTTGCGCCCGCAGCCGTCCGGCGCCGCTTCGTTCTTGCCCTCTTCAGGGCGCGGCGCCGCCGAGGAATTCGCGCACCTCGCGCGCCGACTGCGCCGGCGCGTCGAGCATCGCAACGTGCCCCGCCCCCGGATAGACGATCAGCTTGGAGCCCGGGATCGCCCTGTGCCACGCCAGTGCCGAGGCGATGGGAATCGTGGCGTCGTTGGCGCCCCACAGGATCAGCGTCGGCGCCTTGATCGATTGCACATGGTCCCACACATAGGTGTCGTCCGGCAGGCGTATGTGCGCGAGATTCGCTTCGCGCGTGCCCGCCATGCGGGCGAACGGCGAGTTATGCTCGACGATCAGGTGGATGAACAGGCGGTTGAGCACCGGCACGTGCGCGACGGCATAGGCCAGGTGCAGGCGCCGGCGGGTGTTGGTGCGGGCGCCCGCGGCGTCGACCAGGATGAGCCGGGTGACGCGGTCGGGACGAAGCTCGGCGATGCGCGCCGCGACGGCGCCGCCCATCGAGTTGCCGCCGATCGCGAATTTCCGGAGTCCCAGCGCGTCGGCGAACGCCACGACGCCAGAGGCCATCGCGGCTTCCGAATAGTCGCCCGACGGGACCGCCCCGGTCAGCCCGTTTCCCGGCAGATCGAGCGCCGCCACGCGGAAGCGGTCCGACAACGTCCGCGACCAGCCCTCCCACACGAACAGCGATCCGGAAAAGCCGTGCAGCAGAACCAGAACCGGGGCGCCCTCGGGCCCGCGGATGCGGTAATGGATGCGGGCGCCGTCTTTGAGGACGATGAAGCGCGAAGGCGGCGTGGCGTATTCGGCTTCGAGAACCGCGCGCGGCACCTCTGGCTCGCAAAGCACCCAAGCGATCCAACCCGTGGCGGCCAGCATGGCGGCCGCGACAGTCGCCACCACCCACTTCGTCATGTGGCCCCCTCCGGAGCGTCTCATCGTTTCATGGAAACGACAAAACGCTCCAGCTCCCTGCCTGGTCGCGTCTTCGGACGGAAAACCGCTTCGCACTTCTCCGGAAAACGCTCTAACGCGCCGGGAGTATAGCCAGACAGTCGAGCAATGCATCCTGGTTGGGTCTGGCGGCCGCCAGGACTTCGCGGAAGACAAGCGGATGAAGGGCTTGGGCCGTGGCTCGGCTGATGCAGACGGCGGAAACCCGCCCGCACGCCTTGGCCAGCCCGGCCCGCACCACGCCGTCGCGGAAAGCCGCCGCCGAGCGCGGCGAAAACAGGAAGGTCGCGTCAATCGTCGCCAACGCGTCGCGCGCCGCCGCCGGCAAAGCCTCGACCGCCACGACGTGGTAGAGCGCTTCGGCGGCGACGGTATAGCCCTTTGCCGACAGCAGGCCGGCGAGGCGGCCCTCGCTCTCCGCGCTTGCCGCATGGAACAGAAGGCCGTCTTCGGGCTTGGCCCAGCGCGGCACCGCCTCGGCGAGCGCGTTTGCGTCGCCGTCGGCACATTCGACGCGCGAGAAGCCGGCGAGCCGCGCCGCCTGCGCCGTTTGCGGCCCCACGGCGAACAGCGGCAGGTCGCGCCGCTGGGCGCGCCGCGCCAGCGCCCGCACGCCGTTGGCGCTGGTCGCCAGCACCGCCTGCACCCTGTCGAGCGTCAGCACCGGCCCGTCGAAGAACCGCACCGAGAGCAGCGAGACGCACAGCACCTCGTGGCCGCGCTGGCGCAGGCGCTCGGCGAAGCGGGCGGCGTCCGGTTCGGGCCGGGTAATGAGAATGCGCATTCAGCGCCGCGACGCCTTTTCGTCCAGGCCCGAGCGGCCTTCGCGCGCGGCGAGCACGGCATACACCTCGCCCGGCTCGACGCCCGCGGCCGCCAACAGCACCAACAGGTGATAGAGGACGTCGGCGGCCTCGTTGGCGACGGCCGTCTTGTCGCCCTTGACCGCCGCCAGCGCCGTCTCCACCGCCTCTTCGCCGAACTTCTTGGCGCAGCGCTCCACGCCCTCTCCGAGGAGCTTGGCGGTGTAGGATTGCTCGGGATCGGCAGTGCGGCGCGCGGCGATGGTCGCGCAAAGCCGGTCGAGGACGTGTTGGTTCGCCATCCGTGACCTCAGTGTTTGTCGGCGCCGCCGATATCGAGCTCGAACTTGTAGCGCCCATCGGCCTGCCGGCGCCATTCGGTGACATAGTAACCGGTCAGCTTGACGGTGCCGCCGTCCGGCTTTTTGGCCGTGAAAATCCAGGTGCCGCGCGTCCAGCCCAGCACCCCGTCCGGCGAGGCCTCCGCCTCCACCGGCGTCCATTCCAGCCGTTGGTTCTTGTAGCCCGGATCGGCCTGCTCGGCCTTGGCATAGTACGCGGCGGCGGCCGTCTTGCCGATGATCGGCGGATGCTCGCCTTCATAGAGGCGCACGTCGTCCGCCATACAGGCGAGGAACGCCGCGTGCGCGCCTTGCGCCGCGGAAAGATCGGAGAACGCCTTGTCGGCCGCCATGAGTTCGTCCTTCGGTGCGGCGTTCGCCGCGGACGACGCCAACATCACGGCGACCAACAGAGCGAGATTGAATCGTCGCATCGCCAAACTCCCCGCATTTCCAATTGTGGCGACCTGCCGCAATCTGCCTCAAATCCGTCGCATCCCGCCCCAAAAGCGACTCACAACGGGCCGTTTACTATGCGGGCGAGGCTTTCCTCTCGTGACCATATCAAATGGGGGAACGTCATGGCCAGAACGGGCGACAAGCAGGACCGGCCGAGGACACGCCAAGCCCTCTCCCACGACCTGCTGCACGGGCTCACGCCGGAAGAATTCAACGAAGAGGCCAAGGCGCTTGCCGATATGGAGGCGATGACGCCCGCCATGCGGGCCCGCCTCCGGGCGCAGCTGATCGAGCGTCTCAAGACGCCGGTCGACGAGCCGAGCTGGGGGCCCGATTGGGTCCGCCACGGCGAACGCGTGGCGGCGCGCAATCAGAAGACCAAAGGCCCGTTGGGCCGGCTGTTTTCCGGCTTCGGCAAGAAGAACAAGAAGAAGGACGACGAAGCCGACGGCGAGGAGCCGGCGCCCGCCCGCGCCCTCAGCGACAAGGACGAGGACGACGCCGCGATCATCGCGCGCAACATGGAGAAGAGCCGGCAGGTGGCGCATTACAAGCCGCTCTATGTGGCGGCCGCCGGCTTGGCGCTCGGCATCGTCCTCATCTCGATGTTCGTCGATTATCACATCATCCGCGAGATCTGGACGCGGGCGCTGGCCAACGAGTTCATGATCGTGCCGCCGGCCTTGCAGTCGTCGGTGGTGTTCAAGAGCCTGCAGGTCGTGTTCGCCGTCCTGATCGTGCACTTCATGCTGAAGATCACCGGCGCCTACGGCCGCAACACGATGGTCGCGGCCGCCTTCCTGTTGGCGCTTGTCATGATCGGTGGGCTCGGCTACCTCGTCGCCTACAACAACATGGCGGGCGGCACCTCCACCACCCTCGAGCAGCAGCACGCCCAGCCCGCGCCGCAGAACGACGCCATCGAGCGGCTGTTCGCCTCCGATGGCGGCGTCCAGCGCGCCTCGCTGACCCATGCCGACGCGGCGGCGGCCGATCCCAACCCCGGGGTCTCGCTCGGCCTGCCCAAGCTGTCGCGGGCCTCGCTTGCCGACGCCGATTCCTGGTTCTGGCTTGCCTTCGCCAGCGTGGTATTCTTCATTGTGACGACGGTCGCTGCGCTCTACATGCAGACCTTCGAGAACAACGTCCGCAACTACCACATCTCGAAGGACTACAAGCACCGCCGGAGGGATTTCGCGCTGCTCCACCTTCTCGAGCTTTCCGAAGGGAGGAGCTGAAGGGGGAGATGATGAAGCGCATTCTGCTTGCGGTGGCGACGGCGGGGGCGCTGGTTGGGGGCGGAGCGCTCGCCATGCAGATGGCCGGCGACGGCCAGCCTCAGCAGGTGCTTCATCCCCAGCGGATCATCATCGGGCTCGATCTGTCGCGCTCCAATCCGCTGATCGACGATCCCGCTTTCGCGGCGCGCGTGGCCCTGCGCATCGCCGGCATCGTACGCAATCTGAGCTTCGCCTCGGAAGTGCACGTGCGCACCTTCGGCAGCTACGATCCGAGCTCGAACAATTTCGCCTACGACACCGTGCTTTCGGTGCGCTCGCGCCCGGAAGAGGTGGCTGCCGAGATCGACCGGCTGATCGCCAATACGCCGAGGCTGGTGGCCAGCGGCAAGTGGCGGCCGCAGCAGCGGACCAACATCTTGGCCTTCCTCGACAACGTGGAACGCGGCATCGGCTGCGGCGGCATGCCGACCTTCATCGTGCTGGCGAGCGACGGCATCGAGGATTCCGATTATGCCCGGCTCAATCGCGGCGACCATTTGCCGATGCCGGAGGGCGCCGGCTTCCGCGGCTGCCGGGAGCTTGCCATCTACGGGCTCGGCCAGGGCGCCGGCAGCCCGCGGCTGACCACCCACCTGCGCAGCGAATGGTCGAACTGGGCGCAGCAGGCCGGCTTCGCGCGGTTCGAAGGCCTCAACGACTGGTAAGCCCGCTCCCGTCCCGGCCTTCGCAGAACAAACGGACAGGGCCTGCTTGACATAGAATACTCTGCTGCATAGAGTATTCTGACAAGCTTGGGAAATTGCATGTCGCTGACCTCGAAGGAAGCCGCCGAAACCTTGTCGGATGCCGAGGCGGCGGCACGGCGCAGCGCCCAGATCTACAGCTATCGCAAAGCGTCGCCGCATCTCATCCTGTGGGGCGCCGTCTGGGTGATCGGCTATGCCGGCACGGATTTGTTCCCCGCCTATGACAACTGGATCTGGGGGCCGTTGATCGTCGTCGGCTGCGCCGCGGGGCTGTGGATCGGCCAGCGCACCCACCGCACCGGCGGACCACGCGGCTGGCGCATGCTGGTGCTGGCGGCCATCGCCCTGCTGTTCGTGTTTTCGACCTATGCCATCATGCATCCTACCCATGGACCGCAATTCGCCGCATTTCCGGCGCTGCTCACCGGCGCCGTCTACATGGGCGTGGGCCTGTGGTTCGGCTTTCGCTATGTCGCCGCCGGCGTGCTGGTGATCGCGCTGACGCTGACCGGCTTCTACTTCCTTCACCAGCACATCCTGTTGTGGATGGCCTTCGTCGGCGGCGGCGCCATGATGCTTACCGGCCTCTGGTTTCGGCAGGCGTGACATGGAACAGCCGGACCCCGTCATCCACCAGCCGATCCGCCTCAAGATCGTGGCGGCGCTGAAAGCACTGCCGCCGGGCGAGCCGATCGAGTTCGTGCGGCTCAAGGCGATCGTGGGCGCCACCGAGGGTAACCTCGGCGCCCACATCGCCACGCTCGAGGACGCGGGCTACGCCGCGGTGGAAAAGGACTTCGTCGCCAAACGGCCGCGCACGCGCATCGCGCTGACCCGGAACGGCCGGCGCGCCTTCGACGCCTATGTGAACTACCTGCGCGACATCATCGATGCCGCGTCCGAACCGGCGCACTGATCGAAAACCAAGGAGTTGGCCGTGACCCGTTGGCTTCCGGCGATCCTCGCCGCCGCGCTTCTCTCCTTCCCGCCCGCCGCCGCGCAGTCGCCGGCGGCCGGCGTGCCGGTACGCCAGAACGGCCTTGTCGCCACCTGGTACCCCCCGGCGAGCGGCAAGCCTGCGCCCGCCGTCCTGGTGCTCGGCGGCTCGGAGTGCGGCGAGAAGGGCGGCCAGTATCTCGCGCAAGCCGTCGCCGGCCTGGGTTACGGCGCCTTGGCGCTCGCCTATTGCGGCATCGAGGGCCTGCCGCCCGACGTGCACGACCTGCCGCTCGAATATTTCTCCAAGGCGGTCGATTGGCTGGCAGCGCAGCCGCTGGCGGACAACAACCGGATCGGGCTCTACGGCGTTTCGATCGGCGGCGAAACCGCGCTGGTCGTGGCCTCGCGCGATCCGCGCATCACAGCCGTCATCGCCGGGGTGCCCAGCTCGGTGGTGTGGCAAGGCTTCGACCGGCGCAATTACGCGAGCGTGACTCCCACCTACACCCTCGGCGGCAAGCCTGTGCCCTACCTTCCCTACGACATGAGCAAGCCTTTCATTTCCGTGTTCGATCTCTACCAGCGCAGCCTCGCCAATCTCGCCGCGCATCAGGATGCGATCATTGCCGTCGAACGGATCAACGGACCCGTGTTGCTGATCTCGGGCAAGGCCGACACGCTGTGGCCGTCGTCGGCGATGGCCGACCAGGTGATGCAACGGCTGGACGCCGATGGCTTCCGCTTCCCGCACGCGCACATCGCCTATGCCGATGCCGGCCACGGCTGCGCCACGCCGCCGGGCGGCGGGCCGTGGCTGGCGCAGCTCGACATGCTGGGCGGCACGGCGAACGGCAACGCCGCGGCGCGCGTCGACATGTGGAAACGCACCACTGCCTTCTTGGCGAAATACCTGGGCGACCCGTAGGCCCTATGCGAAAAGCCGGCGTCGGATCGCTTCCGGCGTCACTCCCGCCTCGCGCAGGGCGCGCAAGGTCACCGCATCGTCGCGCTTGGAGAATTTGCGGCCGTGCGCGTCGAGGATCAGCCGATGGTGGGCGTAAGCCGGCGCCGGCCGGCCGAGCAGCGCCTGCAGCACCCGCTGGATGTGGGTGGCGGCAAACAGGTCACTGCCGCGGGTCACCAGGGTGACTCCCTGGAACGCATCGTCGACGACCGCCGCCAGATGATAGGCCGCAGCCGTCTTTTTGCGCGCCAGCACCACATCGCCGGACCGAAGCGGATCGACCGCGATGCGGCCCGTCTCGCCCTCGGGCCCCGCTCCACGCTCATCGAAGAACAGCGGACCGACGATCTCCGCCGCTTTTTTGGCATCGAGGCGCAGGGCGTAGGGCTCGCCGCCGGCGCTGCGCTGGGTGCGTTCGGCTTCGGACAGGGCGCGGCAGGTGCCGGGATAGAGGGGGCCGTCAGGCGCGTGCGGCGCCTCGACCGAGCGCGCGATCTCGGCGGCGATCTCCCGGCGGGTGCAGAAGCAGGGATAGAGCAGCCCGCGCCCCTTGAGCGCTGCGAGCGCCGCGCCGTAGGCGTCGAGGCGCGAGGATTGGCGCAGCACCGGCTGTTCCCACGAAAGCCCCAGCCAGGACAGGTCCTCGTCGATCGCCCGCTCGTATTCGGGCCGGCAGCGGGCGGCGTCGATGTCTTCGATGCGCAGAAGGAAGCGTTCGCCCGCTTCGGCGGCGGTGATGGCGGCGAAGGCGTGGCCGAGATGCAGATGGCCGGTCGGGCTGGGCGCGAAACGGGTGACGATCACGTTGGACACCGCGATGCGGGCGTGACAATCATGCCGTCGAAAGCGAATCCGGGACAAGATGGCCGTCGCCCGCAACGAACCGAACAGCAGCAAGCCGGCCGAACTCGTCGTGCTGTGCCACGGCTACGGCGCCGACGGCAAGGACCTCATCGGCCTGGCGCCGGCCCTGCGCCGGATGCTGCCGGGCGCCGCCTTCGTCGCCCCCGATGCGCCCGAGCGCTGCCCCGGGGCCGGTTATCAGTGGTTCGCCATTTCCCAGCTCGATCCCGAGCTGATGCATCGCGGCGTGCTGGCGGCGGCGCCCGGACTGGAAGCCGTCATCAAGGCCGAGCTGCAGCGCTACGCGCTCGCCCCCGAGCGCCTGGCGCTCGTCGGCTTCAGCCAGGGCACGATGATGGCGCTGCAGGTGGGCCTGTCGTCGCTGCGGCCCGCCGCCATCGTGGGTTTCTCCGGCCTGTTGACGGGTTCGCCCGCGCCCGGGCCGATGCCGCCGGTCTTTCTGGCGCACGGCGAGGCCGATCCGCTGATCCCGGCCCAGGCGCTGACCCTCACGGCTGCGACATTAGGCGCCTGCGGCGGGCGCGTGCAGTGGCACCTGTCGCCGGGGCTCGGGCACGGCATCGACGAGACCGGCATCGGGCTCGCGGGCGCCTTCCTGGCGCTGGCCTTCGCCGGCGAGCTTGCCGCGTCGGGCGATGCGTGCTGCGTGGTCCGCTGACCGTCTCCATTCCGTCACACCGGATCGCGTATTTCTCCGGCGTATTGGCTTTATTCGGCGTTGTCCATAAACTGAATTGAGAACAGCGGAGGAACGGTCTTCAAAGGAATCGTGTCGTGCTGAACGCCGCGCGCAGCCCGGAAAACTGCCCGGCCCTGGTGCTCAATGCGGATTTTCGCCCCTTGAGCTACTTTCCCTTGTCGTTGTGGTCCTGGCAGGACGCGATCAAGGCGGTGTTCCTTGAGCGCGTGAACATCCTGGAGGAATACGACCGCACGGTGCGCTCGCCGTCGTTCGAGATGCGCCTGCCGTCCGTCGTCTCGCTCAAGACCTACATCCGGCCGGCGCGTCACCCCGCCTTCACGCGGTTCAACGTCTTCCTGCGCGATCGCTTCAGGTGCCAGTATTGCGGCTCGGGCGACGACCTCACCTTTGACCATCTGGTCCCCCGCTCGCGCGGCGGGCGCACCACCTGGGACAATGTGGTGGCGGCCTGCGCCCCGTGCAATCTGCTCAAGGGCGGCCGGCTGCCGGCCCAGACCGGCATGCACCCGCGCCATCCTCCGCACAAGCCGTCGGTCAGCGAGCTGCGCAACAACGGCCGCCGCTTCCCGCCCAATTACCTGCACGAAAGCTGGGCGGACTATCTGTACTGGGACAGCGAACTGGAACCGTAGGCGCTTCGCGCCTCAGATTCGCGTCGACAGCGCAATCGCCAGCCGGCAGCCCGCCTTGATGGCGCCCGAAAGCAGCCGATAGCCGGGTGCCTGTTCCGCGCCAAGCTCGAGCGCCGCCTCGCGATGGGCGATCTCGTCGGCGCGGAACGCCGCAATCGTCGTCTTCAGTGCGGGATCGCGATCGCCCAGGCGCTCCACCTGCCGGGCGTAATGGGCGTCGATCACTTCTTCCACCGCCACCGTGCAGGCCATCGCCGCCTTTTCGCCCATCAACGCGGTGGCGGCGCCGAGCGCATACCCTGCGACATGCCAAAGCGGCGAAAACGCCGTGGGCCGCACGCGCCGCTGGTTGACCAGCGCATCGAACGTTTTCAGATGCTCGGCTTCCTGCTTGGCCATGTGCCGGATGGCGCCGGCCGATTGCGACCGGCCGAGCACCGCGAGCTGGCCTTGGTAGATGCGCACGGCGCCGTATTCGCCGGCATGGTCGACGCGGATCATGGCGGCGATGTCGTCGCGCGCGCCGGGCGGCGCGGGACGCGGCGAACGGCTCGTCTTGGGGACCATCACGTTTCCCGCGCCCATTTGGGCAGCCATCTCGCCGGCACGACGATTCGCCGGGTCAACAGCAGCGTTCCCAGGATTGCAGCGCCCATCGAGCATAGGAAGTTATACCCGGCAAGGGAGATCCCGAACAGCTGCCACTGCACCACGTCGCAGGGCACAACCTCGTCGTCGAGATTGAGGTTGAGATTGCCGGTGGGCACGAAACGCTGGCCGGTGCAGCTGGAAGGACCGGGCAGGAGCTTCCATTCCACCAGCGCCTGATCGAGGCCGATCAGCGCCGTCGCCGCGATCGCCGCCAGCGCCAGCCAAGCGAAAATCCTCACCAGATCGCGGTTGATCAGCCGCGCCTGATAGAGGACGGCGCCGCCCAGGCCGAGGACGATCGCCGCGTCGTGCGGCCAGCGCTGCCAGTGGCACATCTCGCAAGGCAAAATGCCGCCGACGTACTGGAAGCCGAGCGCGCCGAGAATCATCGCGAGCGAATAGGCGCCAGCCAGCGCCGCGACTCTATCCGCACCCATGCGCGAATCTCCTGTGTCGAACCTGAGACGGGACCGCGAATCGAATGCCCCACGATGGCAAAGTCAACATGCGCCGGCGCAATTTCTCCTTGCCTGTCCATGATTGCGCCTTAAAACTGCGACAGGAACGACGCGCGACCGCGTCAACCGGCGGCATTTCGCAACTCACGATCATTCTCCGGAACCGAGGCCATGCGTCGAGATCACGAGACCCGCCAGCCCATCGTCCGCCGCGAGTTGCTCAAGATCGACGGCCGTGCGGTGGAGATGAGCGTCAGGCTCAATCCGCGGGCGCGGCGGCTGATCGTCAAGGTCGATCCGGTGAGCGGCGAGGTCGTCGTCATCGCGCCGTCCAGGCGCGCGCTCGATCGCGCGGTCGAGTTCGCCCGCGGTCAGGCCGATTGGATCGCCCGCCAGCTCGCCCGGGTGCCGAGCCGCGTCGTGCTGGTGCCCGGCGCCCGCGTGCCCTACCGCGGCGAGGAGCTTGCGATCGTGCGCGGCAATGGCCGTCCGGCCGCCATCGACAATGGCGCGATCCGCGTCGGCGGACGCGCCGAACACACGCCCCGCCGCGTGCTCGATTTCCTCAAGCGTCAGGCCCGGCGCGCGCTGGAGGCATGCGCCCTCGACTTCGCGGCGCGGATCGGGACGCGGCCCAGCCGCATCACCGTGCGCGACACGGCGAGCCGCTGGGGCTCGTGCTCCTCGAAGCGGTCGCTGTCGTTCTCCTGGCGGCTGATCCTCGCCCCGCCCTTCGTGCTCGATTACGTGGTGGCGCACGAGGTGGCGCATCTCAGGGAGATGAACCACGGGGCGGATTTCTGGCGGCTGGTGCGCGCCCTTGCCGGCGAGGTCAAGCGGCCGCAGGCGTGGCTGCGCCGGCACGGCGCGGCCCTGCACCGCTACGCGGCGCGCTGACTCACGTGCCGAACAGCCGGTTGAGGAGCTGCTCGAAACCGTCGGGAGGCGGTTGCTGCTCGGGCGGCGCCGCGGGCTGGCCGGGCAGCGGCCGCGGCGGCAGGCCCTGTTCGGCGCCTTCCATGAAGGTCTTGAAGATGCGGGCGGGAAGCATGCCGCCGGTGGCGTGATCCATCGGAGCGTTGTCGTCGTTGCCCACCCAGACGCCGCACACCAGATCGGCCGAGAAGCCGACGAACCAGGCGTCGCGGAACTCCTGGGAGGTGCCGGTCTTGCCGGCCGAGGGGCGGCCGTCGAGGCGCCCCGCCTTGCCGGTGCCGTAGCTCACCACGTCGGTCATCAGGTCGAGCATTTCGCCGAGATATTCGGGCGTCACCACCGCGCCCAGCTCCGAGCCCTGGCGCCGCCACAGCAGCTTGCCGTCCCTCGTTCGTATGCTGACGATGCCGTAGGCGGCGACCGCCTGGCCGCCGTTGGCGAACGGCACATAGGCCTGGGTCAGCTCCAGCGGGGTGACGACGCTGGTGCCCAGCGCCAGCGAGGCGTTGGCGTCGAGCGGCGTTTCGATGCCGAGGCGCTTGGCGGTTCGCGCCACATTGCGCGGGCCGACTTCGGCCGTCAGCTGGGCCGCCACCGAGTTGGACGAGATGGCGAAGGCGCGCCGCAGCGTCACTTCGCCCTGGTACCTGCCTTCGTAGTCGCCGGGCTTCCAGCCGTGGATGTCGACCGGCCCGTCGGTCATCACGTCGGTCGGCTTGCGGCCGCGCTCGAAGGCGGTGAGATAGACGAACGGCTTGAACGCCGAGCCCGGCTGGCGCTGCGCGTCGGTGGCGCGGTTGTAGGGGCTCTGCGCATAGGAGGCGCCGCCGACCATGGCGCGCACCGCGCCGTCGGGCGTCATGGCGACGAGCACCGCCTGGCTGGCGTTGTACTTCTCGCCTTCCGCCTGCAGGCCGGCGGTGACGGCGCGCTCCGCCTGGGCCTGGGCGTCGAGATCGAAGCTGGTCTCGACGACGAGCGGCTGCTGGGTGTCGCCGACATAGCCGGGGATCTGCGCCATCATCCAGTCGGCGAAATAGCCCGAGCCCGGCGTGGCGGTGCCGCGCACGATGCGGGCGCGGGTGGTCTCGGCAGCCTCGCGCGTCGCCGCGTCGATGAAGTCCGCCTCCTGCATGGCGCGCAGGACCACCTGGGCGCGGGCCTGGCTGGCGTCGGGATCGGCCAGCGGATTGTATTTGGCCGGCGCCTTGACGCTGCCCGCCAGCATGGCGGCCTCCGGCAGGCTGAGCTCGCTGGCGCGCTTGCCGAAGAAGCGCTCCGCCGCCGCTTCGATGCCGTAGACGCCGGCGCCGAAATAGACCCGGTTGAGATAGAGCGTGAGGATCTGATCCTTGGAGTAGCGGTACTCGAGATAGAGCGCGAGCATCGCCTCCTGCACCTTGCGATCGAAGGTGCGGTCGGGCTCGAGGAATAGGTTCTTGGCGAGCTGCTGGGTGAGGGTCGAACCGCCCTGCACCACGCGGCCCATCATCATGTTCTCGTAGGCGGCCCGCATCAGCCCGATGGGGTCCACGCCGATATGCTCGCGGAAGCGGCGGTCCTCGATGGCGATGAAGGCGTCGGGCACGAAGGCCGGCAGCTTGGAGACGTCGATCATCGCGCCTTGCGTCAGCCCGCGGCGGGCGATCAGCCGCCCACGGTCGTCGAGAATGGTGATGTCGCGCGACGGGCCGTTGACGAGCAGGCGGTTGACGTCGGGCAGGTCGGAGAGGAACCGCGAAAAGAAGATGCCGCCGAAGATGGCGCTCCAGGCGGTGACCAGGATCAGCACATACGGCCACGTCCGGCGGCGGCGCTGGCGGGGCGGCGCTGCGTCTTCGGCAATAGCGGCAATGCGTTGGTCGAGCCGGGACCGCGCCATCGGTCAAACCCCTGGAGGCCGGCAGTCTGGTCTGCAAGGGTTAACAGCCGTTAAACAATGGCGCCCGGTCAGCCGCCGACTTTGAGGTCTCTGTCGTTGCAGCCGGTGCCGCGGCAGGCCTTCACCTTGACGCTGCCCGAGCCCATGGAGTCCACTTTGGGGTTCACGGCCGTCCCGTTCAAGGTGAGTTCGCCCGAGCCCATGATGTCGACCCGCAGCGGGTTGGCTTCGCCGCCGCCGATCGATACGGAGCCCGAGCCGGCGATGTCGGCGCTGGTCGGCCCGTGCACGCTGGCCGCGGTGAAATTGCCCGAGCCGGCGATGTCGACCTTGATCGGCCCGTTGACGTTGGCGACCGAGATCGATCCGGAGCCGGCGATGTCGGCATCGACCGACGCCACGTCGCCGATGCGGATGTCGCCGCTGCCCGCCGTCTCGGCGCGCACCGCACCCGAGACCTTGCCGACCGTGAGCTTGCCGGAACCGGCCATTTCGAGATGGGCCTCGGAGACATCGCCGACCGCGGATTCGGTGTAGCCGTCGGCTTCGAATTTCAGCGGGCCCTGCGTGCTGCCGATCACGACGTTGCCGGCGATGGTTTCCACGGCGACGGCGCTGCCGCGCGGGACGGCGACGACGATGCGCAGCTGGCTGGGCCTGTCCTGCCTTGCGTGGGAGAAATCGAACCAGTGCTGCCAATCCCAGACGCTGCCGGGATTGCTGCATTCGATGCGCAGCGTGCCGTTCGACACGTCGACATGAACGCCGTTCACCCTTTCCGGGTTGCCGCTGACCTGGACCACCATCGGGCCGGAATCCTTCACGTCGACCTTCACGTTGGCGACGACGCCTTCCAGCTTCAGCGCCTTGGCGTCGTAGGTCTTCCATGGCCCGTTGACCCAGGCGTCGGCCGCCCGTGCGGGCAGGATGACGAAGGCGGCGACGGCGGCGCCGATCAGAAGGGAAGCAATGCGCATGACGAACTCCACCTGCATGTCTGTAGACAACAGATAGGCTCCTGCCACTGTTAAGCGCAGCGAGCCAAATTTGCAGACCCCGGGCCTCGAATCGGAACGGGAACAAACTAGCAACGACGGCCCGCCTGCGCTCGGACCGGCATATTAACCGAAATGTCTGCGCCGGGCGAAGCGGCGACGTCGGGCGCCGGCGCCCGATCGAGGCCGCGGCGCGTCAAGGCATCAGCCGGTAGCCGCCGCTTTCGGTCACCAGGATGCGGGCCTCGGCGGGATTCAGTTCGATCTTCTGGCGCAGCCGGTAGATATGGGTTTCCAGGGTGTGGGTGGTGACGGCGGGATTGTAGCCCCAGACCTCGTTGAGCAGCGTTTCGCGCGGCACGGTTTCGCCGCGGCGGTAGAGGTATTTGAGGATGTTGGTTTCCTTCTCGGTGAGCCTGATCTTGCGCGCCTTCTCGTCGAGCAGGAGCTTGGCCGACGGGCGGAAGGTGTAGGGCCCGATGCGGTACATCGCCTCTTCCGAATGGTTGTGGCTGCGCAAATGCGCGTGGATGCGCGCCATCAGCACGGCGAAACGGAACGGCTTGGTGACGTAATCGTTGGCGCCGGAGTCGAGACCCTTGATGGCGTCGGCATCGTTCGCCGCGGCGGTCAGCAGCACGATCGGGCAGGTGATGCCCAGGGCGCGGAATTCCCGGCACAGCTCGCGGCCGTCGCCGTCGGGCAGGCCGACGTCGAGGATCATGAACTCGTAGAGGCCGTTGCGGGTGGCGGCGCGCGCCCCGGCGCAGTCGCGGGCCGGCACGACTTCGTAGGCTCCTTCCTGGGCGAGCTGCTCGGCTAGGGAATCGCTGAGCATGGCATCGTCTTCCACCAGGAGGACGCGCTTGGCGCTGGACATGGGTTGGATCACCCGACAATCGCGGTTCAAGTCTACCCGGATTCCGGGCGGCGGTGTATTGGGAAGGCCGCATGCGCCATTCCGCCAACCCTTTGAACCCGCCGAACGCCGCCGCCGCCCGGCTGGTTCGCGTCGCCAAGGCGATCGATGCGCTGAGGGCCGGCCGGCCGGTGCGTCTCAAGGACAGGGCGGTCTTCACCATGTTCGCAGTCGAGACGGTCGGCGCCGGGACATTGAAGAAGCCGGCCAACGCCTGGCTCGTTCTCAGCCACGCCCGCGCGCGGACGTTGAAGATCCGGCTTTACACGCCCGAGGTGGTGGCGCTGCGGGCGCCGCGCGATCCGCAGCTCCTCAAGGCCATCGCCGATCCGACCGCGGACCTCGATTCGCCGCTGAAGGGGCCGTTCGCAGCCCTGCGCCGCAAGTTGCCCAAGGCCTTCGCCGCCTCGGCGAAGCTCGCCAAGCTCGCCGGCCTGCTGCCGGCCGCGGTGCTGTACAAGGGCGCCGTCCGCGGCGGCGTGGACGTGCCGGTCGGCGACATCCTCTCCTACGAGGCCGATGCCGCCGCCGATCTCGCCATCGTGACGCGGGCGCGCGTGCCGCTGGAAGGCGCCGAAGACACCGAGCTGGTGGCCTTCCGCGCCGGCGGCGGCGCGCCGGAGAACTACGCCGTGGTCATCGGCCGGCCGCAGGCGCCGGTGCTCGCGCGGCTGCATTCCGAATGCTTCACCGGCGATTTTTTGGGCTCGCTTAAATGCGATTGCGGGACGCAGCTGCGCGGCGCCATCGCGGTGATTTCGAAGGCGGGCGGCGGCGTGCTGCTCTATCTGGCGCAGGAGGGCCGCGGCATCGGCCTGATCAACAAGCTGCGCGCCTATCGCCTGCAGGATCAGGGCTACGACACGCTGCAGGCCAATCTGCGGCTCGGCTTCGAGGCCGACGAGCGGGTTTACGCCGTGGCGGCCCGGATGCTCGCGCTTCTCGGCTACGATTCGGTGCGCCTGCTGACCAACAATCCCGACAAGGTGGCGGGGCTGGCGGCCGCAGGCATCGAAGTGGTGGAGCGCGTGCCGCACGCCTTTCCGGGCAACCGCTACAATGACGCCTACCTGAGAACCAAGGCCGAGAAGGCCGGCCACCTGTTCTAGGCAGGGTTAACCAGTTCTCTGCGGTCGGGCGGCAATTGTTGCCCATGCGCGGTGCGGCACAGGCGGAAATCCGGGCTTTCCGCTTTGGCAAGAGGCTTGCTTCGTGGCGGCCATGCCCGCGATCGACGCCTCGGCCAACCTCGTCAATCCGGCGGCCCAGCAGCCGGCGGCGGCCGCCGCGCCGAAGGACGATGGCGGTTTCTCGTTCGCGGATTTCCTCGACATCATCAATCCGCTGCAGCACATCCCGGTCATTGCCACCCTCTACCGGCACCTGACGGGCGACAAGATCGGCATTCCCGAGAAGATGGCGGGCGACACGCTGTACGGCGGGGCGATCGGCTTCGTCTGCTCGCTGGGCGACGCGGCGTTCCAGGAGCTTACCGGCAAGGACGTCGGCGATACGCTCCTGGCGCTGGTGACCGGCGATGACGATTCGCCGCCGGCTGCGGTCGCCTCCAAACCGGCCTCGGTGATCCCGGCCCGCGCCGTCACCTTCCCCAGCCAGGACGTGACGGACCTCATCAACTCGTTGTCGTTCGGCGCCATCGACGCGGATGCCGCGCAGCGCGCCGCCGCCGCCTACCGATGGTCGGCCGGCCGAACCGTTCCGTCCATCTGAGATCGTTCGCCGAAGATCGCGGTGCCGATGCGCACATGCGTGGCGCCGAAGCGGATCGCCGTTTCGAAGTCGTCGCTCATGCCCATGCTGAGGAGAGAGAGGCCCGCCTCGTCGGCCAAGGTCTTGAGCAGCGCGAAATGCGGCGCCGGCGGCTGGTCGAGCGGCGGGATGCCCATGAGGCCCACCACGTTCAAGCCGAGCCGGCGCGTCTCGGCGACGAAGGCGAGCGCCTCTTTCGGCGCCACGCCCCCCTTCTGCGGCTCCTCGCCGGTGTTGACTTGCACGAACAGCGCCGGGCGGCGGCCGGTCCGGTCGCCTTCGGCCTTGAGCGCCAGCGCCAGCTTCGGCCGATCGAGCGAGTGGATGGCGTCGAACAAGCCGATCGCTTCGCGCACCTTGTTGGTCTGCAGGGGTCCCACCATGTGCAGTTCGGCATCGGGGAACGCGCGCTTCAGCGGCGGCCATTTGCGCAGCGCCTCCTGCACGCGGCTTTCGCCGAACAGGCGGTGGCCCGCCGCCAACGCCTCGCGGATCGCCGCTTGGTCATGGGTCTTGGAGACCGCGATCAGGCGCGTCGCCGGGGCGGGCTTCATCGCGCTCTTCCGTGCCGCCTCGATACGCGCGAGGATGAGGCTGAGGTTTGCGGCCACGGGGCTCATGGATGAGCGATAGCTCCTCGCGGCGGAAGCTGGCAAGGGCGGCGGCGCGGCTGGGCGCGGCGCACGGTTGCCTTCTGCCGCCTCTGGTGCTGATGACCGACGACGAACGGCTCGAGGACCCGCTAGGCGCCGCGCGGGCCTTGCCGCGCGGTAGCATGGTCGTGGTGCGCACCCGCGATCCCGATCGCCGCAGGGAGCTGACCCGGCGCCTTGTCGAACTCTCCCGCTGGCGCGGGCTGTTCGTGCTCGTCGCCGGCGATCCGGCCCTGGCGGCCGTTGCCGACGGCCTGCATCTGCCGGAAGCGCGGATGAAAGAGGCGGCGCACTGGCGGGCGCGCTGCCCGCGGCTTCTCATCACTGCTTCGATCCACTCGCTCGCCGGCTTGCGCAACACGGCCTTCGTCGACGCGCTGTTCCTGTCGCCGGTGTTTCCCACCGCCAGCCACCCGGGCCGCGCCGCGCTGACGCCGGTGCGCGCCAATCAGATGGCGCGGCTGGCGGCCAAGCCGGTCTACGCCTTGGGCGGCCTCACCGCCGGCAACGCCTTGCGCCTGTCGCCGCGATCGTTCTCAGGACTTGCCGCCATTGGGGCGTTGAAGGCTGTTGACCCTTGAGCCGCGCCGTTTGATTGTCGGCCCGTCCAGCCAAGGAAGCCGCCCGTGCGGGAAACCGACTCTGCATTGCTCGACCTGATCCGGCGCCGCTCGTTCCGGCGCGGCACATTCCGGCTTTCCTCCGGCGCCGAGAGCAACGTGTATTTCAATCTCAAGCCGACGATGATGTCGCCCTTGGGCGCCTACCTCGCGGCGCGCGCCCTCCTCGCCGTCATCTGGGAGGCGAAGCCCGATTTCGTCGGCGGGCTCGAGATGGGCGCGGTTCCCGTCATCGGCGCCCTGGCGGCGTTGAGCCAGCGCGAAGCAAAGCCGGTCCGCACCTTTTTCGTCCGCAAGCGGGCGAAGGAGCACGGCACGATGGACATGATCGAAGGACTGGCGCCGGACGAAAGCCTCAGCGGCGCGCGCGTCATGGTCGTCGACGACGTGGCCACCACCGGCGGCTCGATCCTGAAGGCGGCCGAGGCGGCTCGCGCGGCCGGCGCCACGGTCGAGACCGCGCTCGTTCTGATCGACCGCGAGGAAGGCGCGAGTGAAGCGCTCGCGGCCGCGGGTATCAGGCTGCTCTCGGTCTTGAAGGCCGGCGATTTCCAGTAACGGCGCTACTTCACGCGCAGCTTGAGGTGAAAGAACACCGCGTCCATGCGGATGGCGGGCGCGCCATTGTAGAACGTTCCGGTATCGCGGCGGTAATGCAGCTGCTGCCAGCCAAGCGTGGCCTGCAGGTTGTCGTTGACCATGTAGCCTGCCGAAGCCTGCACCCCGCGCAGGCCGATCAGCGCATCGGACGGGCGGCCGTCAGCGGTGCCGCGGCCGTATTCGCCGCCGACGATCCACGCCCCGTAGGTCAACGTGGCGCTGAGATGGGCGCTGTCGGTATGGCGGTGCGACAGCGCATCGTAGATGCCGAAGCCAAAGGCGTTGGAGCGGTGGAAGGCGCCGCCCATGGCGAGCTTCATGTCGTCGTTGAGCGTGTAGTCGATCTCGCCGCCGAGGCCCCATTCGGTGAGCCCGGCGTGGCCCGCCGTCTTGCGGTCGGCATGGCCGAGCGCGAAGCCGCCATAGAGGCCCAGGGACGTGCGCCCGTAGGTGCCGCTGTAGCTGACGGCGGCTTCCCAGATGCTTTTCTGTCGGTTGGAACGATGCGGCCCGTTGTTGAGGAACGGGACGACATCCCGGCCCTCCGACGGCGTGTAGGAGACGGCGAGTTCGAGGCCGAACAGCCGCGGCGTGTAATAGGAGAGCTTGGCGTAGTTGAGCGAGGCTTCCACCGCACTGTTGAGCGCGAAGAC